>Ga0079224_100004107_pt1 | contig 18654 bp, 15 predicted proteins | sample Stecom2015_FD_80414 | JGI IMG/M metagenome (GOLD analysis project Ga0079224, IMG submission 80414) | Agricultural soil microbial communities from Utah to study Nitrogen management - Steer compost 2015 | ecosystem: Environmental > Terrestrial > Soil > Agricultural land | place: USA: Utah... | reverse complement strand
TTTTTTTTGGCTTTTACCGGCTCGTTTGATGAGCCAGAGCAGATATTTCCTGAAGGCGGCGGGCGTTGACAACGGCATGGCCATTCGCCGGATTATTGAAATACACAAATGCGCGACGCGAGCCCGATCGTAACGAAATATCCTGTACCAGCTCTTCCAGAACATTCGTCGGATAAACAGAATTATAAAGGGAAGGTACGCCGTGTAATCGGTAGTATATCGTATCCGTTGTGCGGACTACTGATGAAGGCAGATCAGGGTGGCTCATTCCGCAAAATGCGACACCGGCGCGTTCCAGAACGCTGAAAACTTCCAGATTCCACCACGAAGGATGACGAAACTCAACAACGTTCTGAATACCCGGATCAAGCAATTCTATCAATCGCAGCAGGCGTTCATGTTCATAGGCGTACTCGCCCGATGTTTGAAAAAGAATAGCGCCGAGCTTATCCCCCAGGCAATCACGCATTGAATCACTGAAATCGCCGGCGATCCGCTGAGCCTCAGTAAATCGCCTGGCGCGCATAATACTGGCCGGCGCCTTTACGGTGAAGAGAAAATCACTGGGAGTTTCGTTGTAGAGGCGCTTCAGGACATTTCCAGATAAAGAGCGATAGTACGTGGCGTTTAGCTCAACGGTGTTGAAAAAACGGCTGTAGTACGCAAGCCACCGCTCCTTCACCAAATCCTCCGGATAAAAGACTCTCGTCCACTCCGGATACCGGTATCCTGAACACCCTATCCTCCACTCCATCATAAGCGCATTAATTTTCAGTTTCCCGTACTGCTCTTACAATAACAATTCCTCCGCGCTTTTCGTCTCCTTTATTGAAAACGATTTTGGCACGGCGACATTATTCCGACCACCAACAAAAGGCGTGCGGCACAATTCACGCCAATAGGGTCGAACAGCCCGGGAAGAGATAGTAAGAATTCAGGATATACCTGGCGATACGTACAGGCTACCGCACACGCTCGACGCCCAGACCGGGTTTTTCCGAGCAATACATGACTCCGTCTTTAAGAATAAAGCCTCCTTTGACCACGTCATTACCCAGATCGAGGCTGCCATCGAGATCGATATACTTGGTTTGCGCCGATGAGAAGGCGGCATGCAACGCTGCCGTTATACTAACGATGCTTTCGTCATTACACCCCCAAAACAGATCCACCCCTTCGTGCGCTGCAATGTCGGCAATCTTGAGGCCTTGCGAAACCCCTCCGCACTTCATCAGCTTGATGTTAAAAATTCCCGCGGCCAGAGGAGGCTTAACGAGCGTCAGGGCATCCTTTGGGGTTAATAGCGACTCATCCGCTGCGATCTTCTTCCGGATTTCGTCAGGCAACGCCTTCATTTCCGACACAGCTTTCGCCGGGAGTGGTTGCTCTATCAATTCAATGTCGAGGTCTTGTGTCTTGTGATAGAATTCTACCGTCTGATCAACGCTGTACCCCTGATTCGCGTCAATTCGCAAGACGACCGACTTTCCAAAACGTTCACGCAGTTTGATGAGGCGCTCAATATCTTCGTCCAGGTCCTTTCCCAACTTAACTTTGAGAACTTTAAACCCTTGCCCGATAAACTCGTCGGCTTCTGCTACAGTATCGTCCACTCCTTTTATTCCGATCGTATTGGATGTAGGCATGGAGAACACCTTCTGTCCAAGATACTTGACCAGAGGTATTCCAAGATACTTGGTAAAGGCATCATGCAGGGCAATATCGAGCGCTGCCCGCGCAGATGGGTTACGGGGAAAACGTGACCATACCTCATAGGTAAGCTGGTTAAGCTCTCGAATATCCCGCCCTACCAGAAAGTCGAGATTTTGCAGGTCAAGTGCTTCCAGACACTGTGTCAAACTTTCACCCACAACGAATTCACTGGGATTACCCGACCCAATGCCCGACGTGCCATCATCAAGCTTTATCTCGACAAATGCGTTTCGCACCTGATCGACTGTCTTGAAAGCGATCGTGTAAGGCCTTGTGTTTCCAAGGTCGGCGTCCCAAACCTGAATATCCTTGATTTTCGGCATAGCAGAGTTCTTATTCAGCGACGGTTGATTTCCTGATCAGTTCCTCAAAGATGGGAACAAGTGCATCCACCCCATCCTGTAAGGGAAGGATAACGGGGATCTTAAGTTTCTTTTCCGCCTCAGCAGCATAGGCGCGTGCATCCGCTTCCTCCATTTTTGCAGTATTGATAGTCAGCGCTACAGTAGGGGCACCGTATATTCTGATCAATTCGATTTCCTCTTCCGGCTGGGCTACCAGGGCCGGATAATACTCCATGTCTTTGTAGTGTTTGCGGGCAGGGTTGTGCTGCAAGACCACGGCATCGGCGGCTGCGGAGCAAATCCACTCAGCGCCTGCGGGACCACTGGGATTGCGAAGAGAAGATTGTCCCTCGATGAAGATGATATCGGGCTTCTCCTCCATATAACAGGTATATACCGCATGCTCCATCTCACCGGAGATGAAGTCGTTTAGCGTTGAGTCAAAGACGAAGCCGTAGCGCGCGCCTTGCATCCATCCTGTTTGTCCGGTATAGATCATCTCCGCCTTGTATCCGGCCTTTCGCATAGCGTCGACGAGAAACCTGGAAGTCGTCCGTTTTCCAAGCGCGCAATCTGTTCCCAGTACCGCGATCTTCGGACACTTCACCTGTACGATTTTCTTGCCTGACCAGAAGTGGAGATCGCGAAACTTCTTCGGCTTACGCACATCGATAATTTCGACACCCCGCTTCCCGGCGAGTTCGACCAGTTCCGGAATATCGGATACAAATTCATGAAGTCCGTTGATAATCCCATAGCCAAGGTCGATGGCTTCACGAAGTTCGTCCCGAAGCGAATCGGGAATCACTCCTCCCTTAGTTGCCACGCCGACGATTGCATACTTTGCTTCCGACTGGTTAGCAAAATCTCTAAGCGATGCGAACACCGGAATGTTACGCTTCACGCCGTCGAGCACTTCACCGGCATCCCGCCCTGAGTGCTTTGGGTCAATTACTCCTACGATGTTAAACCTTTCCGTACCGCGGATAAGTCCATGAGCAGTTTTTGCACTAATGGTATCAAGAAGACCTCCGGTGATAAGAATAGCGTTACTTTTCATAATTTATAGAGAGAAAGCCGAAAATACACACAACTTATTAGTTTCAGACGTGAGCGTTGATTTTTTTTCAGACGAAGGTTTTCTCCGAAAACGATTTCCTGACAACACGGTTTTCAGTATCTTTATTTGACAAACGATGTCTGCGCAATCAACGCTTCCGACCGGAATCTAATGACACACCTCATGAAGTTTCTTCGGATTATACTCGTCACCCAATTGGTTCTTTGGTTTGTTCCCGCCAGTGCCCAGCAGGAGGCGTTGCTCGGCTCGTGGCAACTGGTCAATCATACCTCCTGTCTTGAAGGGGTGGCTGAAGAAGACGGCGACGAAACCGAACTTCGCCGAGAAATGCGTGCGCAGACGCCGCCTGCCGGCCAGGTAGTGACCTTTCGGCCAAAAGCGAAAGCGGAACAAAGTACCCGGATCCTGACTTCGTCGCGGGCCTCAACTACCCGGAAGTTTCTATACCGCTATAACGGAGAACTCCTGCTCATCCTTGACAAAAAGTCTCAGACCATTACCGACAGCTACCTCGTTGAACGCCTCACAGCCGATTCACTGATCGTGTCCAACCGGCGCAGACCCTGCGAAACCCGCATTTTTGTTAAAATAGACCCTTCCCGATCAAATTGATTTCATCCGTCTTTTGTTATCGGTTTGATTAAATTTGCATCATGGTCGAAACTACGGTCAGGCGCGACATCCGAAAGCTGTCGCTTGAAGAACTTACATCATTTTTTGTCGCTCAGGGGGAAAAGCCTTTTCGTGCTCGCCAGGTCTATGAATGGCTCTGGCGTAAGTCTGCACGTGATTTCGACCAGATGAGTAACCTGTCATTGTCGACGCGGGAAATGCTGAAACAGCATTTCGTAATCAATCATATCCGGGTTGATCAAATGCAGCGAAGCAGTGACGGCACCATCAAGAACGCGGTCGTACTCCACGATGGACTCATTGTCGAATCAGTACTAATTCCAACTGACACACGGATCACGGCTTGTGTATCCTCCCAGGTGGGTTGCAGTCTGGCGTGCCGCTTCTGTGCTACCGCCCGGTTGAAGCGAATGCGAAACCTGTCGGTTGACGAAATCTATGATCAGGTGGTAGCTATCCAGCAACAGTGTGAATTGTTTTTCGGCCGTCCCCTCACCAACATCGTCTTTATGGGGATGGGCGAGCCTCTCCTCAACTACAGTAACGTAGTAGCAGCTATTGAAAAAATTACATCACCGCAAGGGTTGAACATGGCTTCGAAGCGTGTGACGCTCTCCACAGTAGGTATCGCCAAAATGATCATGAAAATGGCCGACGACGGGGTCAAGTTCAACCTGGCGGTTTCGCTTCACTCGGCCCTGAATCACGTTCGCTCCTCCATTATGCCGATCAACGACACGAATTCGCTTGAGGAGCTCGCGGAATCGCTCAAATACTGGTATCGCAAAACGCGAAAGAAGGTCACCTATGAGTATGTAGTGTGGAAAGGCATCAATGACAGCGAGGAGCATGCCGAGGCGCTGTTGCGGTTCTGTAAACACATACCCTGCAAAGTGAACCTCATTGAATACAACCCCATCGATGATGGAGAGTTTCAACAAGCTTCCCAGGAGTCACTGAACATGTACATGCACTTGCTGGAAAGTAACGGGATCACCACCCGAATTCGTAGGAGTCGCGGGAAAGATATTGACGCGGCTTGCGGCCAGCTTGCCAATAAACACTAGAAATATCCCGATCTATGACTTCTTGCTGGCGTTGAAGAGCTTCTCTTTTTCGTCCTTCGTCAGACTTTCATATCCCCCTTCGGAAATCTTATCGAGAATACGGTCAATCTCTTCCTGGGTATAGGAATTCTTATCCGACGAACCGGGCGTAGAAGCCATGCGCTCTTTGCGGTAGGACACCTTTACACGAGGCTTCTCCTTGAACAGGTCGCGGAACCAATCGAGAGTTACTGTAATCCATCCTCCCCAGTTAATACCCGCGTGCAGCTGCTTCATGTAAACGTAACCGATGAGCGCACCACCCAGATGGGCGATGTTACCCCCTGCATTCGTTCCCACAGCGCCCAGAAATGACAGAAATACAATGACCCCAGCGATGTATTTTATTCGCACGGGGCCGATAAAAAGGAGGAAGAAGGTATAATTAGGCACAAGCGTAGCCGTAGCGACCACGATCGCATTTACCGCTGCTGACGCGCCGACCATACCAATGCGCACCGCTGTCGACTGGTCGACATAAAAGGGAATGGTGTTATAGGCCAGCAGGTAAGCGATGCCACCGGCAATACCTCCAAGCAGGTACAGGGCAATCATCTTGTCGCTTCCGAGATACTCGACAAAGAGACGTCCGAACCAATAAAGGATCAGCATGTTAAACAGGATGTGCAGGATACCCTGCAAATCGTGCATGAACATATAGGTAAAAATCGTCCACGGCCGGGTGATGAACTCTGCAAACCGGGCGGGAATCTGAAACTGATCATGAAGGGTAAACCAGACGGAATCAAAGCCGCTGACGCGAGTCACGACCATCACTACCCCCATAACAACAAACACGGCGAGGTTGATAATGATCAACTGAACGTGCCCATTGTTATATCGCTGAAAAGCGCTCTTAAACTCCTCGAACATACCGTGTTTATCTACTTCTCATTACGGTTTGTAGCAAAATGATGGCCATAACAATTCCCCCCAGGTGGGCGAGATGTGCGATGTTGTCGCCGGGGCCGGGTCGCAGGCCATAGTAGATAGCAATTGCGCCGAGCACCATCACCATGTATTTTGCTTTGAAAGATATTGGCAGTAATAAAAACCTCAACTCCATGTTCGGAAAAATGATTCCAAATGCCGTCATAACGCCATAAACCGCGCCCGATGCACCGATCATCATCCCGAACTTACCCAGTCCGAAAAACAGATCCATGAGGATATTAAAGACAGCAGCGCCAATCCCCGTAGCCATGAAAAACAGCAAGAACTTCTTCTGCCCCCAAAATTCCTCCAGAATGGGACCGAAGAAGGTCAGCAACAACATGTTGAAGAAGATATGAAAAAAATCGGCGTGGCAAAACATGTAGGTAAACAACTGGTACGGCCTGAAGTAAGGTCCGCTCACATTGAATAGCGCCAGCCACATTTCAACGGGGAAGATGATCTTCTGAATCAGGAAGACAACTACATTGATAATAATCAGATTCTTGACAACGGGACTGAGTCGTAGCATAAAATTGGCCGGTCCGGCTTTACTGCCGGTTAAAGTAACTTTCTATTTTTCGCAAATCAAAAATAATAAAAGTGGGTACCCCGTCGGGTGTGTAGTTGCTGTTGGAACACGCAAACAGGCCGTCGATCAATGCCTGCATCTCCCGCTCGGCCAACTTCTGCCCGGCGCGGATACAAGCGCGCCGCGCCAGTGAGCGGGCCAGATTGTCGCGAATAGGAACAGACAACTCCGATTGATTTACTTTGAATTGCTCGATAAGGCCTTCGAACAAGGCCTTGCCATTTGTTGTACTAAGATTTGACGGAACCCCGTTGATCAACAGGGTATTCTTGCCAAAAATTTCCCACCGAAAGCCAAGGGCAAAAATTTCCTGTTCCATTTCCTGCACAAGGGCAAAATCTGCCGCATTCAAGGTAACCGTCTGAGGAAACAAATCCTGTTGACTCTCGGCCGACCCATTTTGCAACTGTTTGAGGAATTTCTCATACAGAATACGTTCATGCGCATACTGCTGATCGAGAATCATGAGTCCCGAACGTACCTGACGCAAAATATACCGGTGATGAATCTGGACGAGAGGTCTCTCTGCTGCGGGAATCTCTTCAGGAGCATCCGACTGGTTGGCACTGCTTTCAAACCGCAAAACCTGTGGCTGAGGCGCAGGCGGTGAAAAATTCCGCGATTGTTCGAACAACTTCTCCCAGTTCCCGACGTTACTGCGATTCCCGGACAAAGTAGAGAATCGCTCGTCAAAGTACACGTCCTTTGACCTCGACGCCTCCTGCGTCAATTTCGAAATGATATTTACATCGGAATTGAAATCGATCGCGGGGGTAAGGTTATGTGAACCTATAGCCTGCCGCACGGCCGAGAGTATCACAGCGTACACCGATCGCTCGTCGTCAAACTTGATCTCCGTCTTGGTAGGGTGAACGTTGACGTCGATATGCTTCGGGTCGATATCAATGAAAAGCACATAAAACGGGAAGCTATTGTCAGGAAGCAATCCCTCAAAAGCTTTCATGACGGCGTGGTGAAGATAATTGCTCCTGATGAAGCGCTGGTTCACAAAAAAGAACTGCTCACCACGGGTCTTGCGTGCAAACTCCGGTCGACCAACATATCCCTGTACCTTCAGCAAATCTGTCTCCTCCTGACAAGCCGCCAACTGCTCCTTATAAGACTTTCCGAAAAGGTTGACGATCCGTTGCCCGAGCTTGCCGGGGGGAAGGTCATACATCACTTCATCGGTCTGCAATAGCGTAAACGCTATGTCCGGGTGAGCCAAGGCAAGTCGTTGAAACTCGTCGACAATATGACGCAGTTCTACCGGATTGGATTTGAGAAAATTCCGTCTCGCGGGGATGTTATAGAACAGATTCTTGACACTGATACTCGTACCCTTCTCACAGGCAACAGGCTCCTGCCGCTTCACTTCCGACCCCTCGACAACGATACATGTTCCCAACTCATGGTCGGAAAGACGGGTTCGGATTTCCATTTGCGATACTGCGGCAATGGAAGCAAGTGCTTCGCCGCGGAATCCTTTTGTTCGCAGGCTGAACAAGTCTTCGGCAGAACGGATCTTGGAGGTGGCGTGCCGTTCGAGGCTCATGCGGGCATCTGTTTCCGACATACCCATCCCGTTGTCGATAACCTGGATCAGAGTTTTGCCTGCCTCACGCACAACGAGGGTGATGCTGGTTGCACCGGCATCGATAGAGTTTTCCATCAACTCCTTTACCGCTGAAGCCGGTCGCTGCACTACCTCTCCGGCCGCAATCTGGTTTGCAATGGAATCCGGTAAAAGTTGTATTATATCCGACATCTCTACAGCAGTTCAGCCTGCAAAATAAGGTATTTGTCGCGAGAGGATAATATTCCCCGCCGACGAACCGGGCATAATATTTCAATTTCATAAATTGTTGGCACTTTCGCCGGCGGAGAAAGCGTTTATCGAGTTATCATGACGAAGTCAAGAATGCGCCTGTTGCTCACCTGCTGGTTAGTTTTCGCTACCGTATTTACCGTTTCCGCGCAATTAACCCGCGAGCAGTGGATTGATAGCGTTTTCCAGACCTTAGGCGACCAGGAAAAAATCGGACAGCTTTTTTTGGCGCGTACTTCGTCGCACGCCAACCGCGATTTCATACGCGATCTGACCAGGAAAGTATCGTCCGGACAATTGGGCGGTTTGATTTTCACAACCGGAACTCCGGCAAAACAGGTTCACCTTACACGCTTGCTTCAAAGCCAGGCGAGTGTTCCTCTTCTTATCGCTCAAGACGGGGCCGGAGGGCTTGGGCATCTGCTTGACAGTGCGCTCGCATTTCCTCAACCGATAGTACAGGGGGCTATACGCAACGACACCCTCCTCTTTGAGATGGCGCGCGAGGTTGGACACCAAATGCGAGCCCTGGGCGTTCATCTAAGCCTTAGCCCCCATGCAACGCCGATTTTTTCGGGAACGGTCGACCCGACAGTTTTGTACGGCGACCGGCCCGCCGTAGTGGCTCGCAAGGCATCGATGCACATGCGCGGGCTACAGGATGCCGGGATCCTGAGCTGCGCTCGTTACTTCCCCTTAAAAAGTATCGAAGTTGTTGATCCCAAAGGAAAAATCGAAATCCGTTTGTACCACGACACCCTGGTATCATCCCCCTTCATGCGACTTTTCGACCAGGGCCTGCATGCGGTAGTTGCCGATGTCCGCAACCTCCACCACTACTTTGAACCAAGAAAGGCAGATCTCAAAAAGAAGCTGACGGAAGAAACCTTCGAGGCCTTCAGTTCAGGCAATCTGCTCCATGCCGCCATCGGCTATGAAGGGATCATCGTGGTCGATGCCCGCACGATCAATCGGGATGAGCTCTCGTCGGGCGACGATGCTCTGCTGGCCTTCCAGTCGGGCGCTGACCTGATCATCACCGACGAAGATCCTATCGATGGGATCCGAAAAATTCGGAAACTCGTCAACAGTGAGAAGAGATACGAGCAACTTCTTGAACGACGGGTGCGGCGCGTGCTGGCCATGAAATACGACGCAGGGTTATCGACCCTCTCCCTTCCTGATCCCACCTTCATTCACAGTCAGCTCAACAGTATAGCAAGTCGGGTGCTTCAGCGACGTCTCTTTAGCGAATCCGTCACCGTCGTCCGCAATCAACACAGCTTGTTGCCCATTGTTCATCTGGACAATCTAACATTTTCCTGTGTGATCACCGGCGACACCACGGAGAGAGCGGATATTTTTCACCGCAGTGTGCGGAAATATATTCCCGCCGATCGCGTCAATATTGGGGAAGAGATTACCAGCCCCGACCTTCTGGTGAATAGTGATATTATATTAGTAGCCGTATTTCCGGGAACTACTCACAAGGCCTTCCAAAACCTTATGGGTGCTCTTCAGGAACTCGCGGCACATCAGCAGGTAGTCCTCGCTGATTTCGGAAGTCCATTGGTCGCGGAGTATGCCCACTACTTTCCTTCGTTGATCCTCGGTTATACCGATGAAAAGCAAATGGTGGGTATTGTTCCGCAGGTCATTTTTGGGGGTCTTCCCGGAGAAGGTGTTCTCCCCTTCCGCTATGGAGACATCCGATCCGGCCAATCGTTCACCACCGCATCGCTCGATCGCCTGTCTTATTCTTTCCCCGAAGACGCGCAGGTCGATGGGGATGTCTTGCTGAAGATAGATCGGATCGCACAGGAAGCCATCACCTCAGGATCGACGCCGGGGTGCTATATCATCGTAGCCCGTAAAGGAAAGGTTATCTACGACAAAGCTTTCGGCTATCACACCTATGAACAGCAGACACCGGTGTCCGAGCATACTATTTACGATCTGGCTTCCATTACGAAAGTCGCAGCCACGCTTCAGGCGGTGATGTTCATGCAGGAGCACGACCTGATTGATATCCACAAAAAGATGTCGGTCTATCTGCCGGAGCTCAGAGGGACAAACAAGAAAGACGTAACGCTGGCTGATGTACTTACTCACCACGCCGGCTTGGCACCTTTTGTTCCCCTGTGGCCTCTCACGCTGGAGGGTCCATCTCTTAAGGAGTTGTATTACAGTTCGCAGCAGGACATGCGTTATCCTTTGCAAGTAGCGCCCTCGTTATTTGCCTCCCATGTCCTCAAAGACAGTGTATGGTCGTGGGTGATTCACTCCAGGATGCAGGAGAAGGTTGCGCGCACGCCCTTTCAGTACCGGTATAGTGACTTAGGCTTTATGATGCTCCGGCAGTTGGTAGAGCGTGGGCTCAATCAACCGCTCGACGACTTCCTGCAGCAGAATTTTTACGATCCGCTGGGTGCCTACAGTCTGGGGTACACGCCTCTCAGACGTTTTCCGGCGGGCTGGATCGCCCCGACCGAGCTTGACACCTTGTTCAGAGGAGGCTTGATTATCGGAACGGTTCACGATGAGCGGGCGGCGATGCTTGGCGGAGTCAGTGGCCATGCCGGCCTGTTTGGCACCGCCAACGACCTATCCAAGCTCGGACAGATGTTGCTGCAGGAAGGTCGTTACGGCGGCGTACAATACTTCAAGCCGGAGACCGTGAGGCTTTTTACCGCAAGGCAGTATGCCTCCAGTCGCCGGGGGCTGGGGTGGGACAAGCCCGTTCCCGGGGAGTGGAACAGCCCGACCTCGATTTATGCATCGCCGGCCACATTCGGCCACACCGGATTTACCGGAACTGCGATGTGGATTGATCCTGAATTTGATCTTGTTTACATTTTTTTGTCGAACCGGGTATTTCCTGACCGCAGTGATAAACTTATCCGGGCAAATATCCGTTCTCGCATTCAGGACGTCATTTACGAGGCGATCTTCAACTACTGCAAGAGCTATGGGGTAGCCGGCTCGCCGTAGAGAACGCCGGAACAGAGTTCAGTGCAGTAGGGGTTTGCCTGCGTACGATTGTCTTATTGACACTAAAACCCTAGACCGTGGACCGTAAAAAAATCGGTATTGTCTGTTATCCAACCTTCGGCGGAAGTGGCGTAGTAGCCACTGAGCTCGGGAAAGCGCTGGCCAAGGAAGGCCATCAGATTCATTTCATTACGTATTCCCAGCCTACCCGCCTCGATTTTCTTAACGAGAACCTCTTCTATCACGAGGTCAATATCCGATCTTACCCTCTGTTTGAATACGCGCCCTACGAACTCGCCTTGGCGAGCAAGATGGTGAGTGTCGTCAAGAACGAAAAACTCGATCTCCTGCACGTACATTACGCTATTCCGCACGCGTCAGCGGCGTATATGGCAAAACAGATCTTACAAACTCAGGGCATATACATTCCGGTGGTAACGACGCTCCACGGCACCGACATCACCCTCGTTGGCAAAGACCCCTCGTATGAACCCGTCGTAACCTTCAGTATTAACCAGTCGGATGGCGTCACCGCAGTCTCCCAAGACCTGGTTCGCGAGACCTATGCATCGTTCAAGGTGACCCAAGAGATCAAGGTCATCCCGAACTTTATCGATCTGGAAAAGTTCAAGAAGCAAAAAAAAGATCATTTCAAACGAGCGATTTGTCCACATGGTGAACCTCTGATTGTTCACACTTCCAACTTCCGCGAGGTTAAGCGGGTCATGGATGTAGTGCAGATTTTTAATAACATCGCGAAAGAAATCCCGGCCAAGCTGCTCATGATCGGAGATGGCCCAGACCGCGACAAGGCAGAAGACGCATGTCGGCACCTGCAGATCAGTGAACACGTCAGGTTTCTCGGCAAGCTCGAGGCCATTGAGGAAGTACTCTCCGTAGCCGACCTCTTTATAATGCCTTCGGCGAAAGAGAGTTTTGGCCTTGCAGCCCTTGAAGCCATGGCATGCGAAGTTCCCGTAATTTCAAGTAATGTGGGCGGGCTACCCGAACTGAACGTGAATGGCGAAACCGGATTCCTTAGCGCGGTAGGGGATATCGAAGACATGACGCGCAACGCCCTGTACGTACTGGATCCTGCGAACCTTCCCCGGTTCAAGGCCGCAGCACTGCGGCGTGCAAAAGATTTTGATGTTTCACGCATCCTGCCGCTGTATGAAACGTATTATGAATACATAATGGAAAAGACCGCCCCGAACCCCACCGTGGAACGGGGTTTGTCATAAGTAAACCTATTAAGCAACCATCTTACTAGAACGCAAAACTATGGCAGAAGGCAACGCAACCGCTCAACGCACCGGAAAAGCATCCGATTCCGAAGGATTTCTTCCCAAAAACAAAGGATCGAAACAGCTTTTCAAGAATCCGGTCCTTGAAAGGCTGTCCAGAACCCATATTTCACTTCCCTTAAGCATTTTCGGCATTTATTCGGCCGGGCTCCTCTACTGGAACTTTACTCACACCTCCCTGTCGTGGGGTACCACGCTGGGTCTGTTTATGATCGGACTGCTCGTGTTTACGTTGGTCGAGTATCTGGTCCACCGGTACGTGTACCATATCAGCACCCACACAGAATGGCGCAAGAAATTTCAATACATTGCCCATGGGGTACACCATGAGTTTCCGAAAGACAAAGACCGGCTCGCCATGCCACCCCTGTTGACGATTACAGTCTCGACAATTTTGCTCCTGTTGTGCCGGCTCGTGATGGGCGACTTCGCCTTCGCCTTCCTTCCGGGATTTCTGGTGGGTTATGCTGCCTACCTGTCAATCCACTACATCGTCCACGTTTACCAACCCCCCAAAAACTTCTTCCGGGCTCTTTGGGTAAACCACGGTATCCATCATTACAAGGATGGTGATACCGTCTTCGGTGTCTCATCACCTTTGTGGGACTACATCTTCGGAACGATGTGGGACAAAGACAAGCCGCGCAAGCAACATTCCCATTCACACTGATAATGAATAGAAGGCCTCTGCGGAGGCCTTTTTACTTTATTACCCAGACCCTCCGGACGCCCCCTCCTTCGTTGTAACCCCAATTTTTCGCCCGCCGCCGATTCCCGTTAATTTGATTTCGCAACATGAAACGCATTTCGGAAATTAAGAGTTAAATGAGTATGCTGGGTTATCGATTTTCAAAATACACGCCACCGCCCGACAAAGACGGCAGCAGTTTCGACAAACTGCTGAAAATCTTCATGCAGCTGGTACTCATCACTTCCGGTAATGTCGAAGAAGCACTTCAGTGGCTGACGGAGATCGACCGGCAATACAAACTCACCGACGACGGATACGGTATCGGCGACTTCATTGAGGATCTCAAACGCAATGGGTATATAACCGACGAAGGACCCCGCGGCTCCTTTCAGTTGAAAGCGAAGAGCGAACAAAAACTCCGACAATCGGCCCTGGAGGAGATTTTTGGTGAGCTGAAAAAATCGAAGTCTGGTGACCATAACACAAACTTCAGCGGACGTGGAGATGAACGAACAACGGAGAAGCGCGCGTACGAATTCGGTGACACCCTTGAGCAAATAGCCGTGACCGAATCACTGCGCAACGCACAGATCAACCATGGCCTCGACGGATTCTTTATCACTGAATATGACCTCGAGGTGATGGAAAGTGAGTTCAAGTCTCAGACCTCAACTGTGCTGATGATCGATATCTCCCATTCGATGATTCTTTACGGCGAAGACCGCATTACACCGGCAAAAAAGGTTGCGATGGCTTTGGCCGAGCTGATCACAAAAAAATATCCAAAAGACACATTGGATGTCATTGTATTCGGCGATGATGCCTGGCAGATTGAAATCAAGGACCTCCCCTATCTTCAGGTCGGGCCTTACCATACCAACACCGTTGCCGGGCTCGAGTTATCGATGGATATCTTACGCCGGAGAAAGAACGCCAACAAGCAAATCTTCATGATCACCGACGGGAAGCCTACTTGTATCAAACAGGGAATACGCTACTACAAGAACGCCTTCGGTCTCGACGAAAAAATACTAAACAAGACGCTAAATCTCGCATCGCAGTTGCGCAAGCTGAAGATACCCGTCACGACCTTTATGATTGCAACCGATCCATACCTCAAAGCCTTTGTCCGTGATTTTACCAAAGCGAACAATGGCAATGCATATTACAGCTCACTGCAGGGCCTGGGACATCTCGTGTTCGAAGACTTCCGGCGCAACCGTAGAAAGAACCTTTGAAGAACCTGCAACAAACCAAGACATCGATGAATCAACCAAAGACACTGGGCGAACTCAAAAAGTCAGGCTACAAGTCGAAATCTGTTAAAGACGAACTCCGTGACAACCTCATAAAATCACTTCAAAAAAAAGAGTCGGTATTTGAAGGAATCTGGGGCTACGAGGAAACGGTTATTCCCGACCTTGAACGCGCTATCCTTGCTGGTCACGACATCAACCTTCTCGGCTTACGCGGACAGGCCAAAACCCGGCTTGCCCGATTAATGGTCAAGCTCCTGGACGAATGGATACCGGTGATTGAAGGCTCGGAGTTGAATGACGATCCTCTGCAACCCTTGTCGCGTTTTGGCCGTGACCAGATCGCAGAACACGGCGACAACACACCTATAACGTGGCTGCACCGAAGTGAGCGATACACCGAAAAGCTGGCAACACCCGACGTCTCGGTAGCCGATCTTATCGGCGATGTTGATCCCATCAAGGCGGCAACGCTAAAGCTACCCTATTCCGACGAGCGTGTCATTCACTTCGGTCTTATACCCCGTTCCAACCGGTGTGTCTTCGTGATCAATGAGCTGCCCGACCTGCAGGCACGGATACAGGTTTCCCTGTTCAACATCCTCCAGGAAGGAGATATTCAAATCAGAGGTTTCAAACTCAGGCTACCGCTCGACATCCAGTTCGTTTTCACCGCTAACCCTGAAGACTATACAAACCGCGGAAGTATTGTAACACCTCTGAAGGACCGCATCGACAGCCAGATCGTTACACACTATCCAAAGACAATTGAGATAGGAAAACGTATTACACAACAGGAAGCACGACTCAAAGAGGAACAGCAGGGAATTGTCGTACACGAAGTAGCTCGCGACCTTGTAGAGCAAATCGCCTTTGAAGCTCGCAAGAGCGAATATGTCGACGCTAAGAGCGGCGTATCGGCCCGTCTCACTATCTCAGCATACGAGAACCTCATCGCCGCTGCTGAACGTCGTAGCATACTTAACAACGAGAAAAACGTTCACATCAGGATCGCGGATTTTGTGGGTGTCATCCCGGCAATCACAGGCAAGGTCGAACTCGTTTACGAAGGGGAACAGGAAGGACCTAACATCGTGGCCCGGAACCTGGTTGGCAAAGCAATCAGAACTCAGTTTGTAAACTACTTTCCCGACCCCGACAAATACAGAAAACAAAAGGAAAAGAGCCCCTACCGGAAGATTGCAGACTGGTTCGGCGACGGAAACAGTATTGACCTTCTGCATGACATGCCACAGAAAGACTTCGAAGCTCGATTGCACGAAGTTCCCGGTCTGGCAGAACTTGTAGAAGAATTTCACAAAGGACAGGACAACAACTCGCGTGTCTTTCTGATGGAGTTCGCTCTGCATGGGCTGGCTGAATTCAGTCTCATCAGCAAACACCATCTAACGGCTGGACTACAGTTCAAAGACTTGCTCAGCAGCATGTTCACGCTTCCCAAACCAGGTCACGACGATGACGACGAAGACGATGAAATGATGAGCGGAAACCGGTAACGCTATGATCAGACCGCATGAGTCGGTAGTATTTCAACCAGAACAGATCCGCGCACTGAAGAAGCTGGTTTCCGGTGGGGAAAGTGTAAACCTTGAGTTTAAGCGAAAAGCAACCAGCCCGGAACGAATCGTTCGCGAAATGATTGCGTTTGCCAATACAACGGGCGGGACCCTGTTGTTGGGTGTTAACGATGATGGTCAACTCACGGGACTTAAGCACCCGGAAGGTGAATCGTGGGTGGTTCAGAAGGCGCTACTCAAGTGCAAGCCGCGACTTCCCGTTACCGAGACTTTTATTCCGTTGGGAGACGCGCGACATATCATTCGCTACGACATTGCTGAGAGCAAGCGAAAGCCCCATTACCTCGTAGAGGGAGATAAGAAAGACGCCTTTGTCCGCGTTCATGATCAAAGCATCCGCGCAAGTCGCGAAGTTCGGGAGATCGCCCGGCGATCAAACACAGCGCGTAATATCCGCTTTCATTATGGCGACCACGAACAACTGCTCATGCAATACCTGGCGAAGGAACCCTCTATTACGCTGAAGCAGTTTATGGAAGTAAGTGGGTTGAAGCGTTTTCATGCTTCCCGAAAACTCGTGTTACTCGTTCTCGCAAACGTATTAAGCATTACTCCCCACGAAAAAGGGGACCTTTACTCGATGATTCCCGTTGCCGAATAGGGCAATAACGTTAGCAAAAAAATACAATTTTAAAAAATCAAAGCTTTGTGACTGATTCGCTACATTTAGTAAAACCAGTCCTAAGTGCCGCATGAGTAAATCCCGCAAGGAGAAGGAAAAGGAGAAGAAGATATTTGTTCTCGACACCTCAGTTATCATTTACGAGCACAACTCAATCCTGAACTTTGATGAACACGACGTCGGTATCCCGATAACCGTTCTGGAAGAACTTGACAATTTTAAGAAAGGGAACGACACAAAGAATTTCGAGGCGCGGGAATTCATCCGCCTGATAGACAAACTCGCCAAGGGACAAATGCTCCATCAGTGGAATCCACTGAATGGAAAGACTAAGGGACGATTCAAGGTTCTGATGGATACCCATAGCTCCGTCGATGCGAGCGAAGTATTCAACGAGGAGAAACCCGATCACCGTATCCTCAATGCTGCCCTTCAACTGCAACACGAAATGCCTGGTCACCGGGTAATTCTCGTTTCGAAGGATGTCAATCTCCGCCTTAAAGCCAAAGCGCTTGGTCTTCAAGCCGAAGACTATACTACCGGTAAAGTCCAGAACATTTCATCGCTGTACACGGGCAAAACCGTCGTCGAAAATGCCGACTCGGATATCATCAATCTTCTCTATGAAAAAGGGTACTGCCCTCCGGAGGAGTTGCTTGACAAGACACCTCCGATGAAAAACCACTACTACATCTTCAAGAGTGGAAAGAAATCGGCTCTCGCGTATTTCAATCCGTTCAACGGGATGCTTGAGCATGTCGAGAAGCGCTCGGTGTACGGGATCAAACCGCGGAATGCCGAGCAGGCCTTCGCTATTCACGCCGCCCTGAAGCCGGAAATTCGTCTCGTCACTATTCAGGGCGTAGCAGGAACCGGAAAGACTCTACTCGCCCTTGCCGCAGCCCTCGAACAAAAGCGCGATTACAAACAGATCTACCTTGCCCGTCCGATCGTACCCCTGAGCAACAAAGACATCGGTTATCTTCCTGGCGACATCAAGTCAAAAGTAAACCCATACATGGAGCCCCTTTGGGATAATCTCAAATACATACAGCACCAGTATAGCGAGTCTGACAAGGAGTACGCGCGAATCACGGAAATGGTGAATCAGGAAAAGCTTGTTATTACACCGCTGGCCTATATCCGGGGACGTAGCCTGTCGAACATCTACTTCATTGTCGATGAAGCTCAGAATCTCACCCCGCACGAAGTGAAGACCATCATCACACGAGCAGGGGAAAATACCAAGATCATCTTCACTGGAGACATTCACCAGATAGACACGCCTTACCTCGACTCCCAGAGTAACGGACTATCGACACTGATCGACCGCCTCAAGGACCACGAGCTATGCGCGCACGTTACGCTTGAAAAAGGAGAAAGGTCAGCCTTGGCTAACCTCGCCAACGCCTTGTTGTGATCGTTGAAGAGATTACTTCTTCCCGAGTACTTTGGCCATTGTCTCGCCGATTTCGGCAGGAGACTCAACAACCGTGATACCGCACTCGGCCATAATCTTCATTTTGGCTGCAGCCGTATCTTCGGCACCGCCAATAATGGCACCAGCATGGCCCATTCTTCTGCCCGGAGGTGCTGTCTGGCCTGCAATGAATCCCACGACAGGCTTTTTGTTGCCGTTTTCGTGGATCCAGCGAGCAGCGACCGGCTCATAATTCCCACCGATCTCACCAATCATTACGATGGCTTCGGTTTCGGGGTCATTCATGAGCATCTCAACAGCTTCCTTTGTAGGCGTGCCAATGATGGGATCGCCACCGATACCGATGGCTGTGGAAATGCCGAGACCAGCCTTTACAATCTGATCGGCGGCTTCATAAGTTAGCGTTCCTGATTTGGAAACGATACCGACGGAGCCCTTCTTAAAGACGAAACCGGGCATGATACCCACTTTAGCTTCGCCGGGTGTGATAACGCCGGGGCAGTTAGGGCCCACCAGTG
>Ga0079224_100004106_pt1 | contig 18655 bp, 14 predicted proteins | sample Stecom2015_FD_80414 | JGI IMG/M metagenome (GOLD analysis project Ga0079224, IMG submission 80414) | Agricultural soil microbial communities from Utah to study Nitrogen management - Steer compost 2015 | ecosystem: Environmental > Terrestrial > Soil > Agricultural land | place: USA: Utah... | reverse complement strand
CGCGCACGACGCGAGCGAATCTCCGGGCTAAGGGGCCTGTTTGCCCTGCCAGCGGCGCCACGCAAAAGCGATCCCGCCCGCGACCAGGGCAAGCAGCACGACCCGCACCAGCATCAGCACCGGGTCGGTGTCCGCGATCAATAGCACGACCAGCGCCACGCCAATCGCCGCCAGCAAATACGCCAGCACGCGCTCGCGCTCGCTTTGTAGTAGCAAGACGCGCGTCTGCACGGTCTGCATCATCAACTCGATACGGCGCAGCGTGGCCTCGACCGTGATCACCTCGGCGTCGACCTGCTCCACCTGCGCGCCAAACGCCGCGACACGCCCTTCCCAGACCGCGGGCGCTGCGTCCCACAGACCGCACTCCATCAGCGCGAGCCGGTACTCCGCGGTCAGCCGGTTAAGGGTCGTGGCCGTGGCGCGAGTCATATCGAGGTCGCGCAACGTCTCGTGATACGACGCCTCAAGCGCCATGATCTCTTCATGCAGCGGGTCGAGCGAGCGCAGGCGATTGCGCGCGTCCGGCTCGGTCCAGCCCTGGATCGTCTGCGCAACGCGATCGAGCGCGGCTTGCGGGGCGCGCCCGGCGCGCGCGACGTGGTCGTGATAGCGCACCAGGGTATGGCGCGCCTCGACCGGATACCAGTCCAGCCGGGGCACATTCACGCTAAGGAAGTGGCGGGCGCGGGTTTCGCTGCGCGCGTCCGGATAGAGCAGCAGGTGCGCGTCCGCCTCACCCGGCGAGAACAGGCCGAACTCCAGCCGCATCGTCTGTGGGAACTGCGCGTCCAGGTCTTCGGGCAGGCGCGGCGCCATCCCGCACCAATAGCGCGCGGTTGCCAGCCAATTAGGGGTTGTCGGCTCGTGGCCGAGCGATTCGTCAAGCGTCCGCCAGATGGTGTGCTCGTGATCGCCGGGCCGCGCCAGCACCACGCGGAGCAGCAGCATATTGCGCAGCGCGTACGCTTGCAGCCACGCGGCGGCGTTGGTGTGGCCGCGCAATTCCGCAGGGGACATCAGTGGATAGAGCGTTCGTGGCGCGTGCTCGACCGGCGCGAGATGGGGCAGGTCCGGCGCAGGCATCGCCAGCCAGCCCGCGACCGCGCCAAGCATCCGCTGCGCGTCTTCCACAAAGAGCCGGTAACGGTCCTCGTGCCGCGTCGACGCCTCGCCCGGCGCCTCGTGCAGATAATAATAGGTCGCCTGAACCAGCGGTTCCCGGATGATCATGCGCGCCCTTTCGGTGGGAGATCAATGTGTCCTACATTCAGAGATTATCCGAGTTTGACGGGGCTGTCGAGGGACAATACAATCGCCGCGAGTTTGACCACGCACTGGAGCACGCTATGACCAACCGAGCGGGGCGCTGGCTGATCGCGATCTGTCTGGGCGCCCTATTGCTGCGCGCTGCGCTGGCGCTGTTCGCCGAGCATCCCGGCGTCGCGGACCCGAACCACTATTACAACCTGGGGCGCCAACTGATCGCGGGTCGCGGCTTCGAGACCGACTACCTCTGGCACTACTACAACCCGCCGGAGACGATCAACCATCCCGATGATTTCTGGCAACCGCTGGCGGGCGTGCTAGCGGCAGCGGGCATGGCGCTCTTCGGCGAATCGGTACAGGGCGCGTTGGTCCCGTTTATTGTGCTCGGCGCGGCGCTGCCTGCGGCGGTCTACTTCGCCGCGCGGCGGTTCGGTTGTGCGAAGGAATGCGCGCTCTACGCGGCTGCGTTTGCTGCCGTGCTGCCAGAGTATGTGATGAACTCTGCGCGGACGGATACGCTGATCCCGAACGCCTTGTTCGTGACGCTGGCGATCACGTTGCTGGTCGCCGGGCTGCGCGGCGGCAGGTGGCTCACGTTCGTAGGAAGCGGGCTGTTCGCCGGGCTGGCGTACCTGACGCGCGGCGATAACCTGCTACTGATCCCAATGCTGTTGGTGACGCTGGCCGTCTACGGGCTGGCAGCCCGGTTCAGCGCGCACACATTCCCGCGGCAGCGCTATGTGGCGGCGCTGGTGGTCCTGCTGGTGGCGGGCGCGGTTGCAGCGCCCTGGCTTGCGCGCAATATTGCGGAAACGGGCACGCCGCTGACACCGAATCTCAACCGGGCGTTCTTTCTCACGGATTTCCGCGATCATTATGCGTATGGGCGCGAGTTAAGCTGGGACACGCTGCGCGCCAGCCAGACATGGCGTGAGATCATCGGTAAGCGGGTCTTCGAGCTTGCCGCCAGCGTGAAGCTCATGTTTACCACGCTGGACATCGTCCTGCCGGTCGCGATCAGCGGCGGACTGCTTCTACTGCTGGCACGCCGCGACACCGACCGGCTGCTCATCCTGGCGCCAACTCTGATTCTGCTCGGCGGTATGTTCGTCTTCTACGGCGTGCTTTCCCCCTACGGCAGCCAGGGGGGCAGCTTCAAGAAGGGCTATCTGTCGCTGGCGCCGCTGCTGCTGCCGGTCGGCGCGTACGCCTTCGAGCAGGCAATCCCGCGCCTCGCGTATCGCCGGGTAGCTGTCGCGCTGGCGCTCGGCTTCATGGCGGCGAACGCTGTTGAGCTCACCCGCGCCGATATCCGCTTCAACACCACGTATCTGCGCGAGATGGAGCGCGTGCGCGACGCCGCGCTGGCGCTGCCGGACACGAACGGCGACGGCGAGATCATCCTGATGGCGCAAGATCAGTTCATGCTGCGCTTTCTGGGGCTGCGTTCAGTCATGATCCCGATGGAAGATCGCGCGACGGTGCTGGAAGTCGCCCAACGCTACGGCGCTGACTATGTCATGATGCCGCCCGCGCGCCCGTCGCTCGATCCGCTCTACAATGGCGAGGACACCGATCCGCGCTTTGTCCGCGCCGCCAAGGTCACTGGCACGCAGGTCGAGCTTTACCGCTTCGTGCACGACGCGCCCGAGACAAGCCAGCCATGACGGACACCGGCGCTTCCACCCGACGCACGCTGATCGCGCTGCTGCTCGTGGCGCTGGCGATCCGGCTCGCCTACGGGCTGAGCCTCGATCCGCACACGCCGTACACCGATCGCGGCGGCGACACCTGGTGGTATCTGGACACCGGCTATCGCTTCATCGCGGGCGAGGTGCCGGTGGTGGTGCCGTCTGGGCCGGGCTATCTGGTGTTCGCGGGTTTCTGGCAGCGAGTGTTCGGCAAAGACAGCGCGGCGGCGATCTACGCGATCCGCATCGCGCACGCGCTGCTCAGCACGGCGACCGTGTATTTCGCGTACCTCATGGCGCGGCGCCTGAGCGAGAACGCCCGCGCCGGGCTGTTCGCCGCTGCGATTATGACGATCTCGCCCGTGTTTGTGCTGGAACAAGCCCAGGTGCTGACCGAAACGCTCTATCTCGCGCTAGTGACGGGCGGGCTGGCGCTCTTTCTGGCGGTCGTGGCGCGGGCGCGCGTGGGAGAAACTATCTCGGCGGGAACGCTGGCGGTGACCGGCGCGATCTTCGGGCTGGCGACGCTCACTCGGGCGGTGTTCCTGCTTTATCCGCTCGCGCTGGCGATCTTCCTGGCGTGGCTCGGCAAGCGGCGCGCGGTGCGGCACGCCGCGATCCTGCTGGCGGTCTATGCGGGCGTGGTGCTGAGCTACACCGCTTACAACCTGATTCGCTTTAACGAGTTCGTGATCGGCGCGCAGGGGATCACGTCCTTCGCGTATATGGGCGCACGCGGGTGGAGTGGCCCCGAAGGGCTGGACGCGCAACTGCTCGAAGACGTGCCCGAACACGCTGACAGCGATCCGAACCTGACCGATCGCGATCCGGCGCTGGTCGAGGGCACGTTGCGCGCCATCACAGCAGACCCGCTCGGCTATGCGTGGCGGCGCGTCTCAGAACTGGGTGGCGCGTATTTGCAGCCGCATGGCACGGTGCTGTTCCCCGGCGAGAGCCTCAAAGAACTGGCGCGCGCCTGGATCGACGAGGAGCGCTCGCTGGACGGGCTGGCACGCCTCGTGCGCGGAGATTGGTTCGCGGCAAAGCTGGCGCTCTATCTGTTTCATGGCGTGGCGCTGGTCTTCGGCGCGCTGGGCATCTGGCTGACGCGGCGGCGCTGGCCGTTGACGCTACCGCTAGCCGGATTCATCGCTTATCTGACGCTGGTTCACCTCGTCCTGATGGTGACGCCGCGCTATCTCTTCCCGCTGGAGCCGGTCTTCGTGGTCTTCGCCGCGTGCGCGCTGTGGATGCTCTGGCTGCGGTGGCGCGCTCAGCGGACCGCGCGCAGCGCCGGATAAAGCGCCTGGAACCCGGCGTGTAGCTCGGCGTAGGTTGCCTGCGCGCCGAACTCCGGCATCTCGGTCGAGCCATAGCGCACCACCCGCGCCACCGCTTCCGAGAGGTCAAAGAACAGGTTCGCGCCCAGGCCACCGAGCATCGCCGCGCCGACGGCGGTGTGCTCGCTGCCTTCGATCGATTGCAGGGAGACGCCCAGCACGTTCGCCAGAATATGCCGCCACAGCGCCCCTTGCGCCCCGCCACCACCGATCAGGAAATGGTCCGGCACAGGCCCTGCCGCCTGAAGCGCCTGCAAGCAATCCCGGAACGCGTATGCGACGCCTTCCAGCACGGCGCGCGTCATGTGCGCCTGGGTATGGCGCGTGGTCAGCCCGACAAACGCGCCGGTCGCGTTGGGGTCCATGTGCGGCGTGCGCTCGCCCTCGAGATACGGCAGAAAGTACAGCCCCTCAGCGCCAGGAGAGACCTGGCTCGCACGCGCCAGCAGGTCGTTGTACGCCAGCGGATCATCCGGGTCGATCACATCCCGCCACCAGCGCAGCGCGATGCCTCCGTTGAGAATTGCACCCATTGTGTACCAGCGATTCGGCACGGCGTGGCAGAAGGTGTTCAGCCGCAGCGCCGGATCAACCTGCGGGCGGCTGGAAACGACCGTGATCTGCCCGCCTGTGCCCAGCGTGATCGAGCCGCGCCCGGCTTCAACCACGCCTGCGCCGAGCAGCAGCGCCGCCTGATCCCCTGCCCCGGCCACCACCGGAATATCGGCGCGCAGGCCAAGCGCGTCCGCCGCCGCCGGGCGCAGCGTGCCGACCACATCCGCCGACTCCGACACGGGCGGCAGAATCTCGGTTGAAACGCCGCACGCGCCCGCCAGCTCGTCGGACCAACGCCGCTCGCGGATGTCGTACAGCCACGTAGCGGACGCATCGGACGGGTCGCTGCTGAGCGTGCCAGTCAGGCGCAGCGCGAGGTAATCTTTCGGCTGCACGACGGCACGCGCCTGTTCGAGCGTGGCCGGTTCGGCTTCACGCAGCCACGCCAGCGACGCGCCCGCAAACCCCGGCGACAGGCGATTGCCCGCTAGCCGCACCACGTCCTCATGCGAAAGGCGATCCTGCACGATCTCGCATAGATTCGCGCTGCGCCGGTCCATCCAGATGAGCGCGGGGCGCAGCGGGGTCAGGTCCGCGCCGAGGATCACCGCGCCGTGCATCTGCCCGGTCAGGCCGATACCGCGCACGCGCCCGGCCATCGTGTTCGCGGCGCGCAGCGCATCCCGCACAGCCGCAATCACGGCGTTCCACCACGCCTGCGGATCTTGCTCGATCCACTGCGGGCGCGGCGTCAGCAGCCCGTAGCCCTGCTGGCCAACGCCGCGCACCTGACCGCTGGCGTCCAGCACAACGCACTTGGCGCTCTGTGTTCCGACATCAATCCCCAGCACGACATCGCTGCGGTCTGCACTCAGCCGCATCAACAACGCTCCTTCTCGGCTCTAGCGCGCGCCCTAAGTATGGCGCAAACCGGGAATCCCTGCATGCGCATTGCCCGCCCAATCTGACAGATTTCTAAGCGATCGGGCTTGTTCGAGCGCCGTTCTCGGCGTATAATTAGGGATTAGAGTAACAGTCCGAGGTGAGGTTCTATGCCGGTCTACACATACGAATGCGAAGAATGTGGCGTTCGCTTCGATGCACGCCAGAAGTTCTCGGATGCTCCGATTGCGGTCTGCCCGGAGTGTGGCGGCCACACGCATCGCGTTCCGCAGCCGGTCGGGATCGTGTTCAAGGGTTCCGGCTGGTATTCGACGGACAGCCGCGGGCGCAACAACCTCGCCGTGCCGCCCGCCAAGTCGGAGAGTGACACCGGCGACAAGAAAAGCGCGAAGAGTGACGCCCCGTCGAGCAGTGAGTCCGGTGCGACATCCGCTAAACCAGACACCAAGTCCAGCGACTAGTCATTCCCCGCCGCGTGGCGGGCCACAGCAAACAAATGAAAAGGCGCTCCTGAACGGGGCGCCTTTTTGCGTCACTTTGCGGATCCGCTAGATCTGAAACCCCGCGTTCGCGCGGACGATCTTCTGCTCGTAGCCATCGACATACGTCATCAGCTTTTCGTACAACTGCTCCCACGTATCGCTCGCTAGCAGCGCGCGCATCGTGTCCAGGTCTTCGGTGATGCCTTCCATCAGGATCTGCGGGCAGTCCCCATACACGGCGAACCATGCTTCGGTCGGCTTGAGGCCCAGCTTCGTGATGCCTGGGGCAAACTCCCGCACGATAAACTCGAAATACTCCTGGTCCCGGCCCGGCTTGATATCCCAGCTCAGCAACAATTTGAACATAACGCGTTCCGGCTTCTCCCCGTGGGATCGCACGCCCAGGACAGCGCGCACCACCCTGGCTGATTAGTGTTCGTAATCCAGCACCACAACCTGAGTCTGCTCTGGCAGCCCGCCCGCCGACACGCGCAGAAACGGCAACGGCTCGATACCGTTGACGCCCATTTCCTTCAAGAAGCGATCGACGGTATCCAACTGCACGCCAGTCAGGTGCGGTGTCTGGTAATGCATCGGGATCACAATCGCCGGTTCCAACAAGCTGACCACTTCCGCCGCCTGACCGGAACTCAGGCCGCTGCCGCCGCCGACCGGCACCAACGCCACGTTGACGTGGCCGAGCTGGTCAATCAGCGACTGGGGCGGAACATGGTCCAGATCGCCCAGATGCGCGACGGTCAGCGAGTCGAAATCGAAAACATACACGACGTTCTGGCGCGGATCGGACGTCTCGGGATCGTACGTCTGCACGCCGATCACAAAGACGCCGCCGATCTCGTACTCGCCCGGCCCGTCAATCACATACTTTGTCTCGCGCAGCGTGTCCAGCGCGTCATGTCCGGGCGCGCGATGGCTGATCGAGACGATGTCGGTCTTCAGCCGGGGCACTTCATAGCCAAGCTGCTCGCCAAAGGGATCGGTCACGACCGAGGCGCGGCCCCGCTCGGTAATGCGAAAACAGCTATGCCCATACCACGTGATTTCCATACCACCACCTGTCCGCGCGGCACACGCCGCATCCAGCCCCGGAAAAAGCTTACAGATTATACCGTATGGCGACCCTATCGCAAGCAGCGCAGGCGAGGCACGTTCTAGTATTTTTCTTATCCTGAGGCAACACCTTGTTTACAAAATCTGGGTCAAATAGCAGCACATCGCAAGCAGAGTAGTCATAAGACTGGGTGAGAAGCATGACACACAAATTCACACCGCTCGCACTCGCCATCGTGGTCGTGCTGGGTATGGTGTTCGGCGCTTTGCTGGGCGCAGCCAGCACCGGCTGGGTGAGCGCGCAAAGCGGTCAGACGCACGTCGAGCTGGACACGCTGCCTGCGGGCGCGTCGTACCAGCCTGCCGCGCACGAGGAACAACTGGCAGATGCGTACAACAACGTCATCGACTCGGTGGTTAGCATCTCCGTCGCCGCGCGCGCTGGGGCAGGCACGGGCAGCGGCTTCGTCATCGACGAGGCCGGGCATATCGTGACCAACAACCACGTCATCGAGAGCGCGAATGTGATTCTGGTCGAGTTCGCGGACGGCACGCAGGCCGAAGCCGAGCTTGTCGGGCGCGATCCAGACGCAGACGTGGCGGTGATCAAGATCGATCCGTCGGTCAAGACGCTACAACCGGTGACCTTCGCCGACTCCGAAGAGGTCTTTATCGGCCAGAGCGTGATGGCGATCGGCAGCCCGTTCGGGTCACAGCAGGCGTTTACGCTGACAACTGGCATCATCAGCGGCGTGGACCGCAGCCTGCAGAACGAATCGCGCTATAGCATGCCGGAGCTGATCCAGACGGACGCGGCGATCAACCCTGGCAACAGCGGCGGCCCGCTCTTTGACATGGCCGGGAACGTGATCGGCGTCAACACCGCGATCCTCAGCGGCAGCGGCAGCGCGTCGGGCGTCGGGTTCGCCATCCCGTCGAACACCGTGCGCCGCATCGCGCCGTACCTGATCGAGTTGGGCCGCTACGAGCATAGCTGGCTCGGCATCTCGGGGATGACGCTCGCACCCGCGCAGCGGGACGCGATAGACCTGCCGGACACGGTCCAGGGCGTGATGGTCACGACAGTGACGCCCGGCAGCCCGGCGGAGGTCGCGGGCCTGCGCGGCACGGATCGCGCTATCGAGACAGCGCTGGGGCAGATGCCAGTCGGTGGGGACATCATCACCGCGATTAACGGCACGCCGGTCATGCAGATGAGCGATCTGATCGTGACGCTCGAAGACACGACGCTGCCCGGTGACATCGTGACGCTCAGCGTGTGGCGCGATGGCGCGCCGCAGGAAATAGAGGTCCGGTTGGCGGCGCGCCCGTAACACGGCTCCGCATCGCAAGCCGAGACATAACAGGCATACACCGCGCCGCCTGGAGCCACCTGCTCCGGGCGGTTGCAGTTTTAAGGAGGGGCTTACGCGGCGGGAGGATCGCCGCTGTATCCGTAGGCGGCAAGACGTGTCTTGACAATGACGCTGCCGAGCATCGCCAGCGCACCCGGCGCGAGCAGCGCCATCGGCAGCGGCCACGTTCGCGTCGCGCCAGTGATCAGCGCGACCAGCAGCCCCACCAGCGCCGTGAACAACGGCGCAGCGAGCGCCATCAGCACTGCGCTACGCCACGCGCTGAGCATCCGCCCGTCGCGCTGCACCAGCAGCAGCGGCAGCGCGTAGAGCTGCAACACGAGCCAGACTATCGCGGCGGCTTGCAGCAAAGTCTTCACGCCAGAAGGCACGCGTTCGGCCAACGGCTCGTAACGGTTGAGCGCGATCACCAGACCGAAGATCGCGCCGTTCACCACGCCCCAAATGTAAGCTGCAACAAGATGGCGGCGCGTAACGCGCAGCACCTCGCGCGGAGATGGCAACTCGCTGTGCGCCAGCGTCGCCGTCACGATCACCAGGCCGAGCGTCGCGGCAGGCCACAGCACGATCGTTGCGCTCAGCGCCAGCCAGATCGCGCTTGCGACCACGAGCGCCAGCCCAAGCCGCACAATCACGCCCGCCATCTCCCCGTCCGGGCCGCGAGGGGGGTGTCAAACGTTGGCCGGGTGACAGGCGCGCACCCCACCGTCAGATCAGACGAGTGCATGGCGCGCTCCTCAGTCACTCGACCTACGCATACTTATTATTTAGACCAGCCGCTCGCGAATCGCCGCGCTGGCATAGTCCAGCACTGAGACGACGATGGCAATCGCCAGCACCGCGACACCGGCCTGGTTATAGCGCAGCAGGTTGATCTGCTGTTGCAGCAGGAAGCCGATACCACCGCCGCCCACGAAGCCGATGATGGTCGACATGCGGACGTTGATGTCCCAGCGGTACATCGTAAACGCGATGTAGGGCGGCACAATCTGCGGCCACACGGCGTAGACGATGGTCTGCAGCCGATTCGCGCCGGTCGATTGGATCGCTTCGATCGGTCCGGCGTCGATATTCTCGACCTGTTCCGAGTAAAGCTTGCCGAGCGCCGCGATCGAGTGCAGCGTCAGCGCCAGCACGCCCGCGAACGGCCCAACACCGACCCAGATCACGAACACGATACCCATGATCAGCGGCTCGATGGAGCGCAGCGCGTTGAGGATCGTGCGTGTCGTGTTGTAGACCGCCATGCCGAGCGGGAACGAGGTATGCGCGCCCGCCAGCCCGCCAGCCAGCCCACCAAGCACCGCGCCCATCAGCGCAGCTTGCGCGATGTACACGCGGATTTGGAACAAGCCGAGGTCCATCATGCGCGCCGAGGGCGGACGTTCATCCACGATCGCGCGCAGCAGGTCCAGCACGTACGCCGCCACCAGGAAGGTCAGTATCGCGCCGATGATAAACAGCGTCGAGCGCGCAGCCTGTTCCGCGCTGACATCCTCGCGCCGCCGCCGGCGCAGCGCCACTGAGGGCCGCCGGAACAGACGCTCGTAAGCGAGGACGGTCGCCTGCCCGCCCAACACCGCCGCGACGATCGCGGTCAGCAGGCCGAGCAGCACTGCTTGCGTGCCGATGAATGCCGTCGAACCGAGCAAGATCGCCCCGCTCAACGCGCCGAGCACGCCGCCCAGCACGTTCGAGAGCGGCGCCCGCACCGCACGCAACGCCACAGCAGACCATGTTGCGCCTACCGAGGCAACAATCACTGCCCCGCCCAGCGCGGCGAACCATTCGATCGTCAGGTCGATCAGCTCGCCAATCGTGCCGACGAAGTTCCCGAAATAGCGCGTGACGTTGCCGGTGAACTGCCCGCCCAGCCAGACCAGCAGCCCGCCGAGCGCGCCCAGCACGAAGATGATCGCCATGAACAGCAGCAGGTTCATCAGCAGCGAGCGGATGCGGTTGCCCGTCCCATTGAGTTGCAGGCGATCCGACATGCGCGCGACTGCGCCGAACGCCGCAACCATCACCACAGGGCTGATCAAGCCCAGCCAGAGGTCCTTGCCCCAGTTCACCGCCACGCGGCCTAGCGGCCCGACCAGCAAATAGCCGAGCGCCGCTCCAACCGGCAGTAGCACCACGCCGACCAGCACGTTCCCAAGCGGTAGATGCACCTGGCGCATCAGGTTGCGCGCTGCCAGGAAACTGATCGCGATGGAGATAGGCACGGCAAGCGTCGTCGCCATCAGCGCGAGGAAGATCGTCTCGACCATCTTCTCGATGACTGTATTCGTCGTCTGGCTCAGGCGCGGCCAGCCGGTTGGCGAGATGGTCTGGACTTCCAGCGGCAGCGTTTGGTTGCTGATGCCCCGCCCGCGTGGGACTTTCACCTGGATATTGAAATAGCCGCTGTTGTCGACGTCGAACGTGGATTCTTCGGACACGGTGCCATCCGCACGCACCAGCTTGAACGGCAGCGTCTGGCCGTTGTCGCGACGAATGTAAACCCCCGCGATCGCGTTGGCGGGCAGATGGTAACCTTCGATGTTGACGATTTCGTCCTGATCGGCGCAGCCCGGGGTGATGATGATGTACGCGTCGTCTTCGAGGTCATCGCGGCGCGCGCCTGTTGACTCCCCCTCAGAGCAGCCAACAGTAAACGGCGTCGCATAATGCTGTTGTGTGCGATCGCGCGCGAACAGGTCCGGCGAAAGCAACTCGCGCAGCGCGCGCGACACCGACGCCTGGCGAACCGGGTCTTGCACTTCGTCGAGGCTGATGTCGGTTGCATTCCAGCCGTAGGCGTAGATCGCCACCCCAACAACAATCAGCAGCACGATCAGCAGGCGGCGCAGCGGCCCGCGAGAGGACTCCGGAGTCATATTATCGTTCGTCATCCCGTCCTCCTCATCGGACTTCCACGCGAACGGCGTCTTCCCCGTAGATATCGCGGAAGCGCTGATCGTCGATCTCGTCCGGATCGCCGTCGAATTCTATGCGCCCGTCTTTGAGCGCGATGATCCGGTCGGCGTAGGTGCGCGCCAGGCTCAGGAAGTGCAGGCTGCAAAGAATTGTGATGCCGTCTTCCTTATTTAGTAGTTCCAGATATTTCATCACCGAGTGCGAGGTCGCCGGGTCAAGGCTGGCGACCGGCTCATCCGCGAGCATCAGCTCCGGCTCTTGCATCAGGGCGCGGGCGATCCCGACGCGCTGCTGCTGACCGCCGGACAACTGGTCCGCGCGAATATACGCTTTGTCTTGAATGCCCACGCGCCCCAGCTTCTCCAGCGCCTTGTGCTTGTCTTCGCGCGTGAAGTGGTTGAGCAGGCTCCACCCAGGATTGGTATAGCCAAGACGCCCGGCGAGCACATTGGTGATCACCTGGGAGCGGCGTACAAGGTTGAAATGCTGGAAGATCATGCCGATGCGCCGCCGGATCACGCGCAATTCTTCATCGGTCGCAGAGGTGATGTCGAGGTCGTCCCAAAGAATTCGCCCATCCGTTGGCTCAATCAGGCGGTTAATGCACCGCAGCAGGGTCGATTTGCCAGAGCCACTCAGCCCGATGATGACCAGAAACTGGCCATCCGGCACGTCGAAACTGACGTCTTTCAGCGCGTGCACGCCGTTATCGTAAATTTTGGTCAGGTGTTCAATTCGTAGCATGTAGCACTCCACATTGACGAAGCGGGCAGAGAGGCTCGCCCCTCTGCCCGTCGTCGGTTGTTGCTCGCCGGGAAACCGTTTAGTTCCCCAGGATATCCTCTTCAGTCTGGCCGAGGAAGTCGATCTGGTTGCGGACGACGTCATACGCCTCGTCGCCAATCGGCTCCATGCCGGTCCAGTTGTACGACGCGCCCAGAGCCGAAGCGTTCCACGCCTCAGTGTCGGCGGAGAAGTCGATCAGCGCCTGCACGATCTGATCGCGCAGTTCCTGCGGGAACTCTGGCCCGAAGCTCAGCGTGTCGTTCGGGATGGCGGTTGTCAGCGCCAGGATGCGAACCTGCTCGATAATGTCCGGAGCCGTCTCATAGGCGGTCTGGCGCGCGTCCAGGATGCGGACGTCGCCCACATAGATGTGGCCCTCTTCGTTGACAAAGCTCTCGTCTACCGTCAGGTCGTACGGCTCGGGCAGGTCTTTGGTGCTCCACTGCGCGTGCCCTTCGGGCATCAACGGCGGGCTGAAGTACACGGTGCCGAAGTCCACTTCGCCGTTGTAGACGGCGAGGACTGTCTGGTTGTGGCCGCCGGTCTGCACTTCCGCGCCCGGGGTAATCCCGGCCTCAGAGAACTCCACCGACGGGACGATATAGCCGGAAGTCGAGCCGGGGTCGCCATAGCCCCAGGTCTTGCCGTCCAGGTCGCCAAAGGTGTAGATGTCGCTATCGCGGCGGACAACGTATTCCGCCCAGTACACGGGCCAACCGTTGCGCACCGCTGCCGCCGCCACTTCGACGCCGCAGCGGTTGTTGGCGATCACGTACCCGGCCGCCGGGATGAAGCCCAGCGTGCGATCAGGCGCGGCGCACATCGCCTCGATGGTCGCGGCGTAGGATGTCGGCACGAAGACCTCAAACGTCAGGCCGGTCGCAGCGTTGAGCGCATCCGACAGCACCTGACCACCTTCGACAATGGTCGCTGCTTCGCCCGACGGGACGAAGTACACCTCGATCGGGTTCTCAGGGCTACCCAGGTCTCCCTGCGCCAGAGCGCTCTGCGCGCCGGGCAGCGCGCTCAGCGCGAGCGCAACTACGAGTACAACCGCGAAGAATTTTTTCATGGGTCGGCCTTCTCCTCGTCAGACTTAGCCAATGCAAGAAGCGTTACAGAGAGGATTATTCTCTGCCCACAGTGTAGCCGAGGCCCCAATGTCGCGCAACCAAAAAAGCTAAAGAACAGCGAAGCACAGCTTAAGATCGGCGAACAAGCAGCGTAAAAACAGTCAAGAGAGCTCTGCTGCTTATAGCTGCTTGGCACCTGCTTCTCGGCCTGATTTCACCGCTGCTTTGCCGCCGCTCGTCGCTGCCACAGCGTGTCGAGCGTTGTTTCCAGCCGCGACTCGAAGGCCGGGCCCAGCGTGGTCGTCAGATCGTCGCGGTTGTCGAAGATCGCGTACGGCACGCGCCGGTCCCGGATCGGGATCGCGTCGTCATGCCCGGCGGCAAGCTCGTGAAAGTCCACGGCGCGGTACATGCGCTCCAGCTTCCAATCCGGCAAGCCGTGTTCGAGGATGCTGTCCGGCTTTTCGGGGTTGAAGCGCCGCCGGTTCTTGCGCAGCGATTCTTCATACGGTACGTCGATGTACAGGATCGCGCCGTCATCCAGGACCGCATCGCTGAGGTGCGGGTACGCCGCGCGATAGCCGCCATGCTCCGTCCCGCGAGAAAACTCGATCAACACCGTGTGCGTCTGGTGCAGGTCCGGCTGGTCGCGCAGCAGCTTGGCGTAATCGTTGCTCAGGCGCACGATCAGCAGATGCCACAGCTCCGGATAGAGGAAGAAGCCCTGGTCGTCGCTGTGCAAGCGCGGCAGGTTGAAGCGCCGTTGCAAGATGTCGTCTTCCTCGAACCACGTCCACAGCATCGGAAAGTCATCCACTTCCTTCAACTCGCCGATGCGAAAGCGCTCGCGGCGCGCGTCAGGCTGCAGCGCGTTGAGGTAAGCGATCAACTCGCTTTTTCCAGCGGCAGGCCGCCCGTTGAGGATCAGAATAGGAAAGATGTCGGTGTTTGCTTGCGTCTCCAAAACTCACTTTGCTCCCTGAAAATTGCGAATCAAATCCTGCTTCACGCGCCAGAGCGCATCCGATAGCGACACGTGATAAATGTGCGGGTTGATCAGACGCTTGACGCCGGGATCGAGCCGCGCCACGTCTTGCTCGCGCCGCTCGCGCATCGCCTCGATGGACGGCAGATCGTACACCAGTTTCCCATCGCGCAGAATCTCGACCAGCAGCGGCTCGATCTCTGTGATCGCATCGCGCTCCAGCGTGCGTGACTTGGTGTGATCGGATGGGTGGCATAACAGCAGCGTCCCGCCTTTGCGCGGGTCCTCGTCCTCGGTGGTCAGCAGGTCGGCGGTGGCGTGCCCGTGCCGGTCATACACGCGCCAGGCGAGCTTGTGGCCGGGGTTGGGCGTCTTGTCCGTCGACTCCGAGATTTTGATCGCGGGCAGCCAGGTCCCATCGTCGCACACCGCCACCAGCTTGTACACGCCGCCCAGCGCAGGCTCGCCCCAGGACGTGATCAGCCGCGTGCCGACGCCGTACGCCAGCCGACCGATCAGGTGTGCGGGGTCCACGCCCCAGCGCGGCGCTTCGTCGCGCACCTGCGTGATAACCTGCCAGATGACCAGCTCATCGAGGTTGTTGGACAGCACAATGCGCACGTCCGGGAAGCCCGCGTCGTTCAGCATCTTGGCGGCCTGGATGCTGAGATAGGCCAGGTCGCCTGAGTCCAGCCGAACGCCGACCGGTTCATGCCCCTTGCGGCGCAGCTCCTCGAAGACGGTGATCGCGTTCGGGATGCCGCTCTCCAGCGTGTCGATCGTATCCACGAGCAGCAGCGTGTCGTCGGGGTACACGTCGGCATAGGCGCGGAACGCTTCCAGCTCGCCCATGCCCAACGCCATAAAGACCTGCACCATGCTATGCGCGTGCGTGCCTTGCGGCGGGTAGCCCAGCACGCGGGAGATTCCGACGTTTGAGGTGTAGTCCGCGCCGCCGATCAGCGCAGCGCGCGCCCCCGCGTTGGCGCCGGTCGACTGCGCCCGCCGCACGCCAAACTCCAGCAGAAGCTGCCCGTGCCCGATCTGGCGCATCCGGGCGGCTTTGGTCGCGATCAGCGTCTGATAGTTGATGAAGTTGAGCAGCGCGGTCTCAAGCACCTGCGCCATGACCATCGGTCCCTGGACAACCGTCAGCGGCACGTTGGGGTGCACCACGCGCCCTTCGGGGATGGCGTGCAGCGTCAGGCCGCCAAAGCTGCCATTAGCGCGCAGCCACGCCAGAAAATCCTCGTCAAAGAGGCGCGCGCCGCTGCGCCCGGTCTGCCCGCGCAAATATTCGATGTCATCAACTGTAAAATGCGCCTCGCGCATCCAATCCAGCAGCCATTCCAGCCCGGCGCTGATGCAATAGCCCGCCTTGTGCGCGCCATAATCCGGATAGCTGCGGAAAAAGTGGTCAAACTGGACGTGCTTCTCATGCAGCCCATAGCGAAAGTAAAGCTGCGCCATAGTGAGCTGGTAAAAATCGGTAAAGAGGATACCTTCCGCGATGCGTTGTTCAGCCTGAATCACGGCCTGGTCCTTTCGGTCTGCCGGTCATTATGCCCCATTATCGCGCATCCTCGGCGGTTTGGCATCCGTCTTTCGCGGCGGAATCGCGGCAGCCCGCGCTTTGGAGCATAATCGACAGGTAGCCGATGCGCGTGGGGAACCAAATGCGCCGGGCCAGCGTCTTGGGTATAGACAGCGGTTGTGCCATTTGCAGCGAACCATCGGGTGCGCCTGACGTGGTTTCCGCGAACCGCTAAGAGCTAGTCACTTCTTTAGACTGTGCGCGAGCCAGGGAGATACCTGTGATGAACCGCATCGTGATCTTCTTTTTAAGCAGCGGCACGCTCTGTGTTGCCGCGTTGCTGGCGTGGGTGGGTGGAGCCCTCGCCCAGGACGGCGAAGCCGAGCTGCCCCCGCACGTGATTGACGTGGCGCCGTATCCAGGTGAGGAAGTGCCCGGCGATCAGCCGGTCACTGTGACGTTCGACCAGCCGATGGACCGCGCCAGCGTGGAAGCCGCGTGGACCGTCGAAACCGGCGTGTCCGGCGAGTTCACCTGGGCCGATGACGATCAGAGCGTGCAGTTCATCCCGCAGGACGGCTGGCCGCGCGCCACGCGTGTCGCGATCACGATCGGGACCGAGGCGCAAACCGCGAACGGGTTTGCGCTCGAAGACCCGTACGATTTCTTCGTGCAGACGATCGGGCGGCTGGAAGTCGGCACCGTCATCCCCGCGCCGGACGCGGCGGGTGTGGCGGCGGACGCGACGATCACCGTTTCGTTCAACCGCCCGGTTGTGCCGCTGGTGGCGACCGACCAGCTTGACAGCCTGCCCGATCCGCTGGTGATCGAGCCGCCGGTTGAGGGCAGCGGGGAGTGGGTCAACACCTCGATCTACGTCTTCACGCCGAGCAAGCCGCTCGCCGGCGCCACGACCTACACCGCGCGCGTCCCCGCCGGGCTGACGGATGTCACCGGCGCGACGCTCGAAGACGACTATACCTGGGAGTTCAGCACGCTGGCGCCCGAAGTGCTCAGCGTGTCGCCGTACCAGGGCCAGACTGAGGTCGAGTTGGATAAGCCGGTAACCGTCACCTTCAGCCAGCCGATGGACCGCGCCAGCACTGAAGCCGCCTTCCGCTTGACCACCGGCGGCGAGCCGGTCGCGGGGCGCTTCTCGTGGTCCGACGACGCGCGCACGCTGACCTTCACACCGGACGATCGGTTGCAGCAGGAAGCGAGCTATGCGCTAGAGCTGGCGCCCTCGGCGCGGGCGGCGTCCGGCGAGGCGGGGCTGCGCGAAGGGCTGACGTACAGCTTCAGCACCGTGCCTTACCCGCGCATCGCGTCCACCTCGCCCCGCAACGGCGAGCGTGACGTCCGCCCCGGCGGCGGCGTGAGCTTTGAGTTCTCAACACCGATGGACACCGACACGTTCGAGGGCAAAGTGGAGATTGCCGAGCCATCAGGCCTGGAATGGGAGCCGGTCGTCCACGGCAACCGGAGCCTGTATCTGGACTTCGCCACGCAGCCCGAAACCGCTTACACGATCGTCTTCCGCGCGGGCGCGCAAGACATCTACGGGAACGCGATCCCAACCGACTACACGCTCAGCTTCAAGACCGGCAAGATCGAGCCGTGGGCACGGCTGCCCTACGCGGGCGAACGGTTGTCGCTCACCAGCGCGTATCGCGAGGACACGCGCATCGCGCTCGCCGTTGAGGGGCGTCCCGAGGTCCAGTTCGCGCTCTATCGCGTACCGACCGAGCAAATCGGCACGGTGTTCACCGGCTATCTGGACGATAACAGCCCGCTGGCGCGTGACGACTATCTGGTGCGTCGCTGGAGCGAGACGCTCGACGCCGCGCCGCTGCTCTATGGCGCGGATGAGGTGCTGCTGAAAAGCGAGGCGGGCGGTCGCCTGCCGAACGGCGTGTACTCCTTACGCGCGCAGGTACGCGGGCGAGACTATGCGCAGTGGCTGAATCTCGGCGTAGTCAGCGCGAACCTGACGCTCAAGCGCGCGCCGGACGAGGTCGTCGTGTGGGTGACCGATCTGGTCAGCGGAGAGCCGCTCGAAGGCGTGAGCGTCACGCTCTACGCCGAGAACGGGCAAGCCCTGGCGACCGGCGCGACGGATGCGAACGGCCTGCTGCGCGCCACGGATGAGGGGCTTGAGACCGACCGGATCGTCTACGCGATCGCCGAAAGCGAAAGCGTGTATGGCGTCTGGTCCGCGTGGAGCAGCGGGCAGCCCAGCGACCTTGCGGGTTACCTCTACACCGACCGCCCGATCTATCGACCCGGCGAAACACTCTACTATCGCGGCGCGCTGCGTCACAAGGACGACATGACGTACACCCTGCCGCGCGGCGAGCAGGTCGACGTGCGCGTGATGACCGGCTATGGCGCGACGCTGCTATTCGAGGGCCAGTTGCCGCTTAGCCCGTTCGGGACGTTTAACGGCGAGATCGATCTGCCGGATGACGCCGAGCTAGGTGACGGGTGGATCGAGGTTCGCTATCAGGGCGAGTATCTGGCGCAGATCGCGTTCACGCTGGCGGAGTTCCGCGTGCCGGAATATCGCGTCGAAGTCTCGCCCGACGCCGAGACGCTGATCCAGGGCGATCCGCTCAGCGCGGCGATCACGGCCTCGTACTACTTCGGCGGGCCGGTCAGCAACGCAAATATG
>Ga0079224_100004105_pt1 | contig 18655 bp, 16 predicted proteins | sample Stecom2015_FD_80414 | JGI IMG/M metagenome (GOLD analysis project Ga0079224, IMG submission 80414) | Agricultural soil microbial communities from Utah to study Nitrogen management - Steer compost 2015 | ecosystem: Environmental > Terrestrial > Soil > Agricultural land | place: USA: Utah... | reverse complement strand
TCGTCGATCAGTTCTACAACGATGTCGATTTCCGGGTCGTTTAGAATTTCATCGGGATCGTATGTAAAAAAGGAAGCCGGAATGGGTCTCGACTTATCTTTATTTTTCACACAGATCTTCTTGATCTCAGCTTTTACCCCGTGCGTTTCATGTAGTACATGGTACAAACCCTGTCCTACACATCCAAAGCCAAAAAGTCCGAGTTTTAATTTCTTCTTCATGCTAATACCTGGCTGAGTGTTTTATTAAAGTAGTGTGCGATGATCTTCTTCATTTGTTCGAACTCCACAAGAAACCCATCATGGCCATATATGGAGCGGATCACTTCGAAGGTGGATTGAGGAATATGCTGTGCCAGGAGTTGTTGCTCGGATAAGGGGAACAGTATGTCGCTCTCAATGCCGATAACCAGTGCCTTGGCTCTGATTTGCTTTAAGGCTTCCTCGACGCCATTTCGGTCGCGGCCGACGTTGTGGCTATCCATCATTTTCGACAGAAGCCAATACGAGAATGCGTTGAAACGATTGGCTAGCTTTTCTCCCTGATACCGTTGGTAGGTAGCCGCGCGGAATTCGTCAACCTTATCCTCGCTTTTTTCTGACTGAGTTTTTGCAAACGTGTCGTAGTGTCTGTACGAGAGCATGCCTATTGCGCGGGCGGCTTTCAGTCCTTCCATGCCTGCTCGCGGATCACTTTCCTTCCATGTGGGATCAGCTTCGATCGCCAGGCGCTGAGCCTCGTTGAAGGCGATGCCCCAGGGGGAATGGACTGCGTTGCATGCAATAGGAATGATATGTTCAAACAGATCCGGTTGTTGAATCGCCCATTCCAATACCTGTTGCCCTCCGAGTGACCCACCGATGATTGTATGAACTTTTTCGATTTTCAGATCCCGACGCAGGAGGTCGAAGGCGCGAACAACATCGCGGTTCGTCAATCTGGGAAAGTCGTGGTAGTAAGCGCGACTTTCGTTGGGAATGTTGCTCAGCGGTCCTGTAGATCCATAACATCCACCCAGCATATTTGCGCAGATGATAAAGTGTTTCGATGGATCGAAAGGGCCGTCGGCTGAGAACAACCCACCCCACCAGTCGGTAAAGTCTGAATTCCCGGTGAGGGCATGACATACCCATACTGCATTCGTCCGTTCGGCATTCAGTGTTCCGACGGTGGTGAATTTGAGCTGGAAAGCCGGGAGAGATTCTCCCGACTCCAGCGCAAATGTCTCATTGAAATGAAACGTGTGATCCGTTTTCAACATAACTCACATGCCGCTCCGGGGCGGCCTTACTTAACCAACTAATTCTCCCTGAAAGACTTTCTCAAATGCCTGTTGGAGATCGGCTTTGATGTCGTCAATGTGTTCGATACCAACAGAAAGTCGGAGTAGATTCGGGAGCACGCCTGCGGCGCGTTGCTCCTCATCCGAAAGCTGCTGATGTGTAGTAGCTGACGGCTGAATAATCAGTGTCTTCGCGTCACCGAGGTTAGCGAGGTGGCTGATCAATTTGAGGTTGTCAACTACTTTTGTGGTGTTCTCTTTGGTTCCTTTAACCGCGAACGACAGCACTGCACCGAAGCCATTGCGGAGATATTTTTTCGCCAGTTTATGGTAAGGGCTGCTTTCGAGGCCGGGGTAATTGACAGACTCTACGAGCGGATGGTTCTCCAGCCATTGTGCGAGCGCAAGTGCATTGTCAACTGAGCGTTGTACGCGCAGCGAAAGGGTCTCCAGACCCTGAAGTAACAGGAACGAGTTGAAAGGACTCAGGGAAGGGCCGAGGTCGCGAAGACCTTCCACGCGTGCGCGGATAGCGAACGCGATGTTCGGAAGACCCAACGGATTGTTTTCTCCAAAGACATCCCAGAACTTGAGTCCGTGATAGCCTTCCGAAGGTTCAGTAAACTGAGGGAATTTGCCGTTGCCCCAGTTGTAGTTTCCTCCATCGACGATGACACCGCCAATCGAGTTTCCGTGTCCACCGATCCACTTCGTTGCGGACTCTACTACAACGTTCGCTCCGTGTTCAATAGGACGGAAGAGATAGCCGGCGGCACCAAAGGTGTTGTCTACAATCAACGGTAGATCATGTTTTTTCGCCACAGCACTGATCGCCTCGAAATCGGGGATATTGAATCCAGGGTTTCCAATTGTTTCAACGTAGATCGCTTTCGTCTTATCGTTGATTTGCTTTTCGAGTGACGAAGCACGATCGTCTTCAGCGAAACGAACTTCTATCCCGAGGCGCTTGAACGCAACCTTGAACTGGTTATAAGTTCCTCCGTAGAGGAAAGGTACTGATACAAAATTTTCACCGGCCTGTACGATGTTGTGAATAGCCAGGAATTGAGCTGATTGCCCCGAACTGGTCGCTAGCGCAGCGACACCGCCTTCAAGAGCTGCGATGCGTTTCTCGAACACGTCAGTTGTCGGGTTCATGATACGCGTGTAGATGTTTCCAAACTCTTTCAGTGCAAAGAGGTTGGCGCCGTGTTCCGAGCTGCGGAAGTTGTAAGAGGTGGTCTGGTAAATCGGTACCGCCCGCGACAAAGTAGTAGGATCTACTTCCTGGCCTGCATGCAATTGAAGGGTTTCAAAACGTAAGGTTGACATAGTTATTTAGTATTAGAAATCGTTGTTAATGGGAAATTGTAAATAGATGAGGTGAGGATATAGCCGTAACCTTACCTGTCACATGGCAGGTCATAAGCTACCCGGTTGCTGGTGGCGCTACGCCGAAAAAATCAGCAACCTTCCTGACAGCAGCAACACATGCAATATCCGATCGGACGGACCGGCGAGGATCTGAGGATAGACTGTCCGATCCTGAAGAATGGAGACGCCTCCCAGGCGGACAAAAGGATGTCGACAATGTTTTTCATGGTAATCGGTTTATATATCCTGAACCGGTCTTTCCGATTCAGAGTCAGGATTTAGCACCATTTCCTCCCGGGGGGAGGAGGGTTGCTAGCGCTTCATTGAGCCTGTCTCTCCACGCTTCTCTATAAATCGACAAAGCGGATGCTTATGCGACTTGCTACTGCAAACGTAGAATGCAGAACCGGGGTTTCCAAACCGCTGACAAAATAATTTTTGGTTAGGCCGGCCCTCACGTGTGTTTGCCTTTTCGCTTTTTCGGGTTTTTGAGCCCTTTTAAAACGATTGTTGCAGGCACTTCCCAGGGGATTTGGATGCTCGTTCCCACGCGTCACCACTGAAGCATATGTCGCCCTCAAACAAGAAAACGGAGAAGCGGCGGGGCAAATTCGGAAATCGAGGTGGCCGGGCAGGCGGGGGTGAGGGAGCTGCAACGGACTGGCGACAGGCCGTTGCAGCGAAGAGCCGCTTCTTTTTGCCGAACGTTGCGGCTACTTTTTTGAAACTATCTGGTTGTAACTTGTCAGGTCAGCATACCTCCGTCAACCTGAATAACTTGTCCTGTTATATAGGATGACATATCCGACCCCAGGAAGACACATGCTTCTGCAACATCTTCCGGTCGTCCGCCACGCTTAAGAGGAATCGCGTCACGCCACAGTTGAATTGTCTTCTCGTCGAGCTTGTCGGTCATTTCGGTTTCGATAAAGCCAGGAGCGATTGCGTTACAGCGCACGCCACGCGATCCGAGTTCAAGAGCAACCGATTTAGTGAAGCCAATGATTCCGGATTTCGATGCTGCATAGTTTGCCTGTCCCGCGTTTCCTTTGATTCCAACAACAGAAGTCATATTGATGATTGACCCTGATTTCTGCTTCATCATGGGCTTTGTCGCTGCTTTAACTGTATTGAAGCACGACTTGAGGTTTACATTGATGACACGATCCCACGACTCTTCCGTCATGCGCAGAAGGAGGTTGTCCATGGTAATTCCAGCGTTATTTACCAGGATGTCGAGTGAGCTGAAGTCGGCAATAACGTCGTTGATCAACTTTTCGGCCTGAGCGAAATCAGCGGCGTCTGAGCGATAGCCCTTCGCTTTTACACCCTTGGCAGCGAGCTCTTTCTCGAGCGCCTGGCCTTGTTCAACACTGGAGAGATAAGTGAAGGCGACGTTTGCGCCATGTTCGGCGAAAGCCAACGCTACGGCTCGTCCTATCCCTTTCGAAGCACCGGTAATGAGGGCGTTTTTCCCCTTAAGTAAGTTCATGCAGTTTATCGTTTACGTATTGGATGACCCATTCGATGGCCAAAAATAAGAATAATTTGATGCGACCGGTCCTTTTCATGGTGATGCGCCCGAAAACAAATGTTGCTGTCGCGCCCCATAGCCGTTGGATAGCTGTTTTTTAATAAGCGATCTGCGGTTTATCTTTGGCAGCGAATTCTAAACAATACACTATGTCTAAATATGATCTGATCGTCATTGGGAGCGGCCCCGGCGGATATGTAGCCGCTATCCGTGCCTCGCAGCTCGGTATGAAGGTCGCTGTCGTGGAAAAGGCCGAAATTGGAGGTGTGTGCCTCAATTGGGGTTGCATCCCCACCAAGGCGCTGCTGAAGAGTGCCAATGTCTTCGAATATATCTCCCATGCGAAAGATTATGGTATAGAGGTAAAGGACTTCAAGGCTGATCTTGGAGCAATGGTCAAGCGAAGCCGCGATGTTGCTGCGAGCAATAGCAAAGGAGTTCAGTTTCTTTTCAAGAAGAATAAGATCGAACTCATTGAAGGAGCCGGCAAGCTGAAAAAGGGAAGCAAGGTTGAGGTGACGGATAAGGCTGGAAAGAAAACGGATTACGAAGCCAAGCATATTATTTTGGCAACGGGCGGACGTTCGCGTGAACTTCCCGCTATGAAGATTGACGGGAAGAAAATCATTGGCTATCGCGAGGCCCTCATGCTCGATACAATCCCGAAGAAACTGTTGGTGGTTGGGTCAGGAGCTATTGGGGTTGAATTTGCCTACTTCTACCAATCGATCGGCTCGGAGGTAACTATCGTTGAATTCCTCCCCCGTATCGTCCCGGTGGAAGATGAGGAAGTATCCAAGGCTCTTGAGAAGTCATTCAAGAAGGCTGGGATGAAGATCCACACCAGTTCCGAGGTTACCAAGGTAGATACATCGGGTAAAGGCTGTGTGGCTACAGTAAAAACTCCTGAAGGAGAAGTCAAAATCGAAGCCGACATTGTCTTGTCTGCGGTGGGTATCTCGACCAACATCGAAGGTATCGGACTGGAAGACGTTGGTGTTAAGACGGAGAAAGGCAGGGTAGTAGTCGACGACTATTATCAGACGAATATTAAAGGCGTCTACGCTATCGGCGATATTGTCAAGGGGCAGGCGCTGGCGCACGTTGCGTCGGCCGAGGGAATTATTTGCGTTGAGAAGATCGCTGGTCTGAATCCGCGACCGCTTGATTACAACAACATCCCGGGATGTACATACTGCTCGCCTGAAATCGCCTCCGTCGGCTACACTGAAGAAGCTGCGAAGAAGGCAGGGTACGAAATCAAAGTTGGAAGGTTTCCGTTCAGCGCCTCAGGAAAAGCGAAGGCTGCAGGAGCGACGGACGGTTTTGTGAAAGTGATTTTTGACGCCAAGTACGGCGAGTGGCTCGGTGCTCACTTTATTGGAGCGAACGTCACGGAAATGATTGCTGAGGTTGTTGCCGCCAGAAACCTTGAGACCACTGGTCACGAGATTATCAAGACGGTTCACCCTCACCCCACGATGAGTGAAGCAATCATGGAGGCAACGGCCGCGGCATACGGAGAAGTCATCCACTTATAAACGAAAAAAAACGATCATAAAAAAAGGACGCGCAACGCGTCCTTTTTTATATGAGCTCTTTCCGCTTATTACCGGAAACCGCGGTTGGTTGCGCGCGTTCGGAAAGAAGCATAGTGTCTGTTGTACATCTCTTCAATCTTTTCGGCCAACTCGTTGTGACCTTCTTCGAAGAGGGCGCGTTGAAGTTCGCCCAGAATGACGATCTGAATTTGTAGTTCCCGGCCGAACTCGCGATTTCGCACATGGTAATCGGCGACAGCATCAGCCCGTTCACTCATAACCTCGGCTATCTCGAGAGCTTTGTCGGTTTCTCCCACGGCCAGGAAAAGCTGCACCATCTGAGCGCTCGTCATATCATAAGGCACGCCGTGGTCGGGCATCTTTTCGAGGCTGAAGTTCAATACTTCTCTCGCTCTTGCGCTATCACCACGGTTAATGAGCGCCACGGCAAGTGAGTTCAGGCTGCTCCGGTGATTCTGAACAAATTGTCTGTAGTCGGGCGAGTAATATACCGTTGAGTCGTCAAGGTTCCGGAACTGGAATTTCTCGGTGATGTTGCGATAGGCAAGTTCAGTGTTGACGAGTTCGCCTTGTGTATCCGGATTCTGCACGGGCAGAATGCGATAGGCGTTGCCTTCCTGTACAACGAACGGTGTGAGGTCGACATTAAACTGGGCCAGCGATGTGTTATTGACATACAGAGGACGTTCCCAATCGGCAGTAGCCAGCACGTCGAGCATGGCAAGGTCTTTCTTTTCAAGACCATTCCCGCGCAAGCGGAGACGCATTTCCGGTACAATCAGGTGGTCAAGTTCAGCAGGGACGATGCCAAGCGAGCGAACCTTGTCCACGTCTACTTTCAAGACGAGCTCGCGGCTTGGAACGGCGTTAGCTGATTGGTAGAGTCGCAATCCCTTGTGGTCTTTCTTGATCAGATCCAGGAACTGCTTCAGGTCGATTGCCGGAATGTTCGCATCGTAGAACGGCAGGTAATCGTTAGGGCCTCCCTGGCGATAGTTTTCCATCGTCAGCGTGTAGGGGAATGCTTCCGACTCATATGTCGACCGCATCGTCTGCCGGATGTACCAGTCGGTGTTGTAGTAACTGAGAACGACTACGCGCATATCGGTGCGCACGCCTTCTACTTCCTGCGAGTACCACAAAGGGAAGGTGTCGTTATCGCCCCCGGTGAAGAGAATGGCATTGGGAGCACACGACTGCAGGTAGTTGATTGCTGAGTCGACTGAAAAATATCGGTTCGAACGGTCGTGATCATCCCAACCGTCTTTTGCCATTAAGACCGGTGCGGTGAGGCCAATGAGCGTGGCGATAATCGCGGCAGTTCGGGCATTTCTTATCCAGTTCCGGAGGAGATCAACGATAGCAATTACCGAGAATCCGATCCAGAAACTAAAAGCATAGTAAGAACCGGTATAGATGTAATCCCGTTCGCGGGGTTCCACAGGAGGTGAGTTGAGGTAGATGACGAGCGCAACGCCTGTGAGTATGAAAAGCAATCCTACAACGGCGAAGTTACGTGTGTCTTTAACCGACTGATACAAGAGGCCGACAATTCCCAGAATGAAAGGAATCATAAAGAAGTTGTTGCGGCCTTTGTTATTCGCGATTGGCTCAGGAGCCTCTTCAAACCACTTCGACGGTTTTAGCCAGTCTGCGTTCTGAATATCGCTTTCGCGTCCCGCGAAGTTGAAGAAGAAGTAGCGGAGATACATCCAGCCAATCTGATGCTTGAACATATAGTACAGATTGTCGGAGAAGAACTTCGGTCGTTCACCCTCCTGCATGTTAAGCAAGTCGCGGTATACCTGCTGATGCTGAGGATCTGTACTCCATATCCGGGGAAAGAGAGTCTTATCACCTTCGGAGTATTCGTACGAGATTCGTCGGTCAGCAATTTCGTATTTGTCTTTTCCTTTCACGTAGATCGGATCTCCTTCGGCAACTCCTGTCACCTTTGCTGTGAAATATTGTCCGTAAACGAGCGGGCGACTGCCGTACTGTTCGCGCTTGAGATAGCGCACATAACTCATCACATCGGAAGGGTCGTTCTCATTGATCGGGGGATTGTAATTCGCACGAATTACAATCATGGCGTAAGACGAGTAGCCAATGAGAATGAATGCGGTAGCCAGCAGGAACGTGTTTATTATCGGCTTAGCCTTTTTCTGGCTGTGGTGGATACCAAAGACAAGGGCGCCTAACAGCAGTAACGCGAAGAAGATTGCCCCCGAGCCGAAAGGAAGGCCCAGGCTGTTTACGAAGAAAACTTCGAAAGTTCCTGCGACGCTGGGTAAGCCGGGAATAATAAGATTGTTGATGAAGAATATGATGAGAAGGCTGATGATCATAGTTCCGATCACTCCCCAGCGGCCGGGCTCATATTTCTTCAGGTAGTAAATGAGTGCCAGGGCGGGAATGGTTACCAGGTTCAGCAAGTGTACGCCGATCGAGAGCCCCATCATGTAAAAGATGAGAATCAGCCAGCGGTTCGCCCTCGCTTCGTCCTCGATGAGATCCCACTTCAACATTGCCCAAACCACGAAAGCAGTGAAGAACGATGACATTGCATATACTTCTGCTTCCACGTTTGAGAACCACGCTGAGTCGCAGAAGGTATAGGCCAGCGATCCCACAAGACCAGCTCCCATCAGCACCCAGGTGCGATCGGTCGTTAAGTCTTCGGCCTTGCGAAGGCCCATGAGTTTTCTCCCGAAGAGGACTACGGACCAGAACATGAACATGGATGTAAAGGCTCCCGCAAGAACGCTACTGAAGTTGATCCAGTAGGCGACCATCGTCTCATCGCCAAAGGACAGGAACGAGAAGAGACGCCCAATCAAAAGAAAGAAAGGAGCTCCCGGGGGGTGTGGTACCTCCAGCTTATAGGATACGGCGATAAATTCGCCACAATCCCAATAGCTGGCCGTGGGTTCCATGGTTATCCAATAGACCGCCAGCGCCAGGACGAATACAGCCCAGCCTACGGCGTTGTTAACCTTTTGAAAATGAGGATTCATGTTGAAGCGGTTACTAAAAACTCAAGCCGCGAAAATAGTCAGGAATATCCAGATTTCTGGCCGGTTAGCGGATAACGGCCGGTTTTTATGGTCAAAACGTTTTCGGATCGCCGTTGGTATACCCTCAACGTCAAATGATTGAGTTCTTGCCGGCTACTTGTAGACGATCACATAAAAGCCAAGCCAGAGGAAGAAAATGAAAATGTACGATGCGGCCACGATAAACCACACCACCTTCCGGCTTTTCCGCGCATAGTGATGCACGCCTTCAACAAGCAAGAACCAATATCCTATTTCGAAGATATTCAATGCACGCAGGGGATAAGCCCAGCGCGTGTCAAGCTGCCCGGGTTCGAAAAACTGAATAAGTGAAAAGGGATAGAAGAAGCTGATTTCGTAATAACCGGGGTCGGTCTCAATAAACAAAAACCACGCGATTTTGAGGACTTCCGGGATGAGGAAAATGAACTCCGCGCCGATAACAACGCCCCAACACTGACCGTATGTGACTCGATAGCCGAACATGAAGCAACCGACCCATATGACAAAGGCGATGACGGTGAATTTCCAGAGGTAGACGATGGGGATCGAAAACAGTTTTAACCCGTTAATAATCCGCAAAATCAATCCTTCCGGGCGGTCCTGCAGAAACTCAAAGGCGGCCGTTTCGTTTTCTATAAAGGAGATTTTTACGAAGAGAAGCAGTAATGTTGAAAGGCACAGAAGGACAAAAAGCAGCCTTTTGTCGGCAGCGAATAATGATTTAGTTTCGCCTTCGTTTGACAGGGGAGAATTTACCAATCTGTGCGTGCGTTTAAAGCCTATGACGTTCTGGAGCAAATATACACGGTCGGGTCGATTTACGATGGCGGGCTTTCTATGCCTTTGTGCGGCTTTGTTGGCAGGGCATGGTGCCTACGCGCAAACCTCGAAGGGTCTCCCCCGCGAAGATTCCACCGTTATTCTGCTGGCCGACATCGATGTGCAGCTCGAGTGTACACAGGCGCTGAATGACCTCTACAATTTTCGTTTCGATGCCGCCGAAGCAAAATTCCGGCAGCTGATGAGTCAGTATGGCTGGCATCCCCTTCCTTACTTCCTGATGGGGCTTAGTGATTGGTGGAAAATACTTCCGAATACCCAGAATACGTCCTATGACAATTCGTTTCTCGCCTGGATGGATACCACCATTACGGTAGCGGAGCGCCTCTACAAAGAATATCCCAGTTACAAGGCCGAAGCAGCTTTCTTCCTCGCAGCCGCTTATGGGTTTAAAGGGCGTTTGTATTCGGACGAAGAGCGAAAGAATTGGCGAAAAGCGGCGGCGGTTGGGAAAAGCGCCTTGAACTACCTGGAGGAAAGCCGGGGTAATCATCACCTGAGTCCCGAGTTGGTGTTCGGGGATGCGTTGTATAATTATTTTTCGGTATGGGTACCTGAGAATTATCCCGTTCTCAAGCCCATCCTGTGGTTTTTCCCAAAAGGAGATAAGGAGCTTGGCCTTCGCCAGTTAAAGGAAGTGTCGTACAATGCCTTTTACACGAGGACCGAGGCGATGGTTTGGCTAATGAGGATTCTTAACAGCTATGAGAATGACCAGCTTCAGGCGTTGCAAATCAGTGAATACCTCCACGAGAGCTACCCCAATAACCCCTATTTCCATCGCTACTATGCCCGTATGCTGTACTCGGTGGGACGGTATTTCGAGGCGGAGCCTGTTTGCAAGGAAATCCTGAGAAGAATCGACGCGGGGATGACGGGCTATGAAGCAACCAGTGGCCGCTACGCCGCCTTTTTCCTCGGGCAGATTTACGAAGCGCGGAAGAATCTCGAGGACGCACGTGTTCATTATGAGTTGTGCGTGAAGTTTGCGGAGGAAATTGGAGCGACGGAGTCGGGGTATTATTTGTACTCCCTTATCTCACTTGGAGAAATACACCAGATCAATGGGGACAAAAAGGAAGCACGTGCCTATTTCGAACGTGTCAAGAAGTTGGCCGGCCGGAAGGACAATGCCTTTAAAGATGCGAAACGCCGTCTGAAACGATTGGAGAAGGGCGACTAAGTTGCAGCCCCCTGTATTCTCCGCTGTTTCCGGGGAGCCGATTGCATGCTGTTAAAGAATTCTTTCTTGAATCGCACGCCAGCGAGTCGCTTTTTCCATTATTTTTGCCCAAATAAAATTTGGCTGTAGAATTAGGCCACAAAACGAAAGGCAATTACTCTGCATTCTTTTTCGATGAAAAAACAAGATAATCGTATGAAAACCCAGCCCAAAATCGACGCTACCGATCGGAAGATTCTCGATATTCTACAGGCGAACTCCAATATCACCAACGCTCAGTTGGCGAAGGAAATTGGGCTTTCTCCAGCTCCAACGCTCGAGCGGGTGAATAAGCTCGAAGGGTCGGGAGTGATTCGCAGCTATCATGCGGTGATCGATCCGGCGAAAGTCGGGCTTGGCGTGAGTACCTTTGTTATGGCTACCCTGAAGGGGCACAACAAAGAGAACATCGAGAAATTTATTACTGCCATTCGCAGTATCAAGGAGATCGTAGAGTGTCACCACGTCACGGGTGCTGCTGACTTCATTCTCAAGATAGTCTGTGTAGATATAGGATCCTACCAGCAACTGATGTTGGAGCGCGTTTCAAATATCGATGTGGTTGACAGCTTGCAATCGATGGTCATCTTATCGACATTCAAGGACAGCAAGTCATTGCCAATCCCCAATTAATATGGTTTCAGAGCGGACACTGATTCTCAATGCTTCCCAAGTCAGGCAGAAAATCCGCCGGATGGCCTACCAGATATACGAACACAATTTCAACGAGAAGTCGTTGGTGGTTGCGGGTATTGACGGACAGGGATATACGCTGGCAAAACTGCTGGTGAAGGAGGTTGAGGCGATTTCGCCAATCAAGGTGGTGTTGGTGAAGGTAAGTCTTGATAAGCGTGCGCCGCAACAATCGGACGTTGTTCTTGATTGCGATACCAAAACACTGCAGAAAAAATGCATTGTGTTAGTCGACGACGTTCTTAATACCGGTCGCACATTCGCGTACGGACTGAAGCCTTTTCTTAACGTGGAAGTGAAAAAAATCGAGACAGCGGTTCTTGTTAACCGCAGTCACACGCTATTTCCTATTTCACCCCAATATACTGGATACGAGCTGGCCACGACGATCAATGATCACGTCGAAGTGGTGTTGGGCAAAGAAACCGCCGTCTACATCCGGTAACACAAATCCATCGACATGTCAGTACACAAGCAGGAAGTAATCAAGAAAGTTACGACGCATCAGCTTCAGGAGATGAAGAACCGTGGTGAGAAGATCGCCATGCTTACTGCGTATGACTACAGTATGGCGCGGATCATTGACGGAGCGTTGATCGATTGCATTCTTGTCGGTGACTCGGCCTCCAACGTTATGGCCGGCCATGAGACCACCCTTCCGATCACGCTCGATCAAATGATCTATCACGCGGCTTCTGTCGTTCGCGGTGTAAAACGTGCATTGGTTGTTGTAGATCTTCCTTTCGGTACTTACCAGGGCAATTCCGGTGAGGCCCTGCGTTCGGCTATCCGGATCATGAAGGAAGCCGGTGCCCACGCGGTGAAGCTCGAAGGAGGTAAAGAAGTTCGCGAGTCAGTTGAACGAATTCTTTCCGCGGGCATTCCTGTAATGGGACACCTGGGATTGACGCCCCAGTCGATATACAAGTTCGGAACCTATACGGTTCGCGCGCGTGAGGAGGCAGAGGCAAACCGATTGATGGAAGATGCGCGAATGCTGGATGAAATCGGATGTTTTGGGATTGTGCTTGAGAAGATTCCCGCGGCTCTTGCCGCTAAAGTGACCGCATCGGTTGATATCCCGACCATCGGAATTGGCGCGGGACCCGATTGTGACGGACAGGTGCTTGTGATGCAAGATATGCTAGGTATTAACAAGGAGTTCAAGCCCCGCTTTCTTCGCCGATACGCTGACCTCGACACGGTTATCACGGGGGCCGTTAAACAATACGTGGCGGATGTGAAGTCAAAGGATTTCCCCAACGAAGGCGAGCGATACTAAGGCAATTTAGGGCTGGGGGCACCCTTCTGCCGAAACCGGGTCTTCCATTTCTCCGAACCAGACGATGCCGTACTCCTTGTAGAACCCGATACCAATAGCCTTCCATTGTGCTTTTTCCCACACCCCGTCGTTAATAATCAGCGGGTTGTGGGCCGGGCTCTTTTTCCACCCCTCCAGGCCTTCTATAGCCGTAGCTCCGGCCGAACTGTAATAGGCAATTTCATATCCCGGGCTGTCGTACCCGGCAATTTCTTTGGGTTTGTTCCACATACATTCAGCTTTCTTGTGGTCGTTCGTGTAACAACAGGATGTCCATTTGCCTTTTGTTGACCAACTATGAGGATTGCATTTTCCCCCTGGATTAAAGGTATAGTTTTCAGCCAGGTCGCGGGCATGGGTCTGTGCAACCAAAGTGAGTTTGGCCGAAATGGGTATCGGCGGCAATCCTTTCGATTTCCGGTAGGCCATCATGACCTCATATAGTTTCTGTTCTTCCCCCGTGAGGCAGACAGATGGGTCAGTTGTCTTTATAGGATCACCTGAATTTTGCAGCAGGACGAGGAGGGCAAGGAAGAAAAACGTTCGCATCATCAGTTATTTTTTCGTGCATCAACGATCACATCTGGAAACGCCTCAATCGATTGAATGAAACGGAACCGCCTTGTTGAAAACCAGATTCAAATTCATGCCAGGTACTAAACATCGCTTTGACGAGGGGGCATGGAACCCATTTGCAAATAGCAGAGTTTTTTTGATTGGCGGGCCCGAAAATCGGGCAATACTGCGTATTTTTCGGCGCTTTTTGGAAGCGGTAATATCTCAACTTAAAAACAGCTAGAAATGAGTGATCAAAAAATCAGCATCAGCAATGGTAAGCTGGTGGTTCCCGACAATCCTACCATACCTTATATTGAAGGTGACGGCACAGGTGTTGATATCTGGCCTGCATCGCGCCTCGTGTTTGACGCGGCAGTGGAAAAAGCCTATGGCGGCAAGCGGAAAATCAACTGGAAGGAAGTTCTGGCTGGGGAAAAGTCTTTCAATAAAGTAAATAACTGGCTGCCGGAGGAGACGCTGGCTACTTTCAGGGAATACCTGGTCGGTATCAAAGGCCCGCTCACTACTCCGGTAGGAGGAGGAATTCGTTCCCTCAACGTTGCGCTGCGCCAGGAACTTGACCTGTACGCCTGTGTGCGTCCGGTGCGTTGGTTTAGCGGAGTTCCCTCACCGGTGAAGGAACCCCACAAAACAGATTCAGTAATCTTCCGTGAAAATACTGAGGATATCTACGCGGGAATTGAGTTCCAGTCGGGTACCGAGGAAAATCAGCAGTTCCTCCAGTACTTCGAGAGCTCCTTCCCGAAACTGCACAAGAAGATTCGTTTTCCGAAAACAGCTAGCATTGGTATAAAGCCAGTATCTAAAGAAGGTACTGAACGTCTTGTCCGCGCGGCGATCAACTTCGCGCTTGAGCAGAAAAAGCCCAGTGTTACTCTGGTGCACAAAGGGAACATCATGAAGTTCACGGAAGGTAGCTTCCGCGACTGGGGTTATGCTCTGGCTAAAGAGGAATTCGGAGCTAAAGATCTCGACGGTGGCCCTTGGCAGGTTATCGAGAAAGACGGACACAAGCTTATTGTAAAAGACTCCATCGCAGATGCATTCTTGCAGCAAATCCTGTTGCGTCCGGACGAGTATTCCGTTGTGGCTACACTGAACCTGAACGGTGACTACATCTCCGATGCACTTGCGGCTATTGTAGGTGGAATTGGAATCGCGCCCGGTGCCAACATCAACTACGTTACCGGTCATGCCATTTTCGAGGCGACTCACGGTACGGCGCCGAAGTATGCAGGTCAGGACAAGGTTAACCCCGGTTCCGTGATCCTTTCCGGTGCGATGATGTTTGAATACATGCGCTGGCAGGAAGCTGCCGACCTTATCTACCAGGGTCTTGAGAAGGCGATTGCTTCAAAGCGGGTGACTTATGACTTCCATCGTCAGATGGAAGGCGCAACCTTGCTTAAGTGCTCTGAGTTCGCAGAGGAGATTGTGAAGAATATGTAATCTCCGTTGATAGATAAATAAAAAGGGGCGCTAAGCCCCTTTTTTATTGTTCAACGAATCCTTTCAATTTTTCAGCGAAGCCTGGACGGCAAGCATCTCCAACGCAGTGATCGCTGCCTCTTCTCCCTTGTTGCCAAACTTGCCACCGGCGCGTTCGAGTGCCTGTTGTTTATTGAGGGTGGTTAGAACGCCAAAAATGACGGGCTTTCGGGTGCGCAGCCCTGCTTCGGTAATGCCGTAGCTCACACCCTGACATATATAGTCGAAATGAGGCGTGTCACCCTGAATTACACAGCCAATGCAGATAACGGCGTCGATATCAGTTTGCTCGGCCATCCAAAGTGCTCCTAACGAAAGCTCGAAGCTTCCCGGTACTGTTTTACGAACAATGTTCTCCTTCTTAACTCCGTGTTCGAGTAGTGATTGCAAGGCTCCGATGTAAAGAGCTTCCGTGACATCTTCGTTCCAGGAGGCCACAACGATGGCTACCTTTGTGTTTTCAAATGAATGTCCGCCTGCAGCGGTTCCCGACTTTAGTATTCCTGCCATATCTCTTAAGCTTCACAAAATAGGGCAAAAAAAAAGGGATAGACAATCTATCCCTTTCTGATGTCTTGCTTTTATTACGAGTTGCCCTCAAGGCGTGCCTTGTACTTACGGGCTTCCTGGTATTCAGGCGAAGTGTTGAACTCACGGATAATTCTGTCGTAAGCGGCAATGGCCTTGTCAGTCTGTTCGCCCTTTTCAAAGGCAAGTGCAGCCTTTAACAGGTACGTAGGGGAGAAGTGTCGATTAGGTTTATAACTCGCCGCTTTGTTATACCACTGCGCCGCCTCGCTGTAACGTCCCTCTTCCATGTAGGAGTCACCGATGAGGCTGTAGGCGCGCGCCTGAACAAGAAGATCATCAGCTTTGAAGTCTTCCAGATAAAGGCGGGCTACTTCATAACGTCCCTGCTTCAGGAAAGCCGATCCGGCATAAAAATTCGCCAGAGTTGCGGCATCCGTTATTCCGTATTCATCAATGATGTCGAGGAATCCGAGGTTATTGCCATCCCCGTTGAGCGCCAGATCAAGGCTGTCGGCTTCGAAATAATAAATCGCCTGAAACATCTCCTGCTGGGCCTGGATGTTCTGGTTCTCTTTGAAATACTGGAAACCGAAGTAGCCACCTACCAGAACGGCGACGGCCACCAGTATTCCGATGACGGTCTTTGGGTGGCGTTCAATCCAATTCTCGGCGTGCTGAAGTTTCTCGGCGATTGCTTGAGGGTTTTCTACCAGCTCGTTTTTTTGTTCTGCCTTCTTAGCCATTACAGTACTTTTTCTCTCCGCAACGCGGAAGTGGGCGCCAAAACTACTAATTCCTGATTTCTTAACAAAGCGGCCTTAGTCTGTGATGAAGGGATAATCCTTCTGCACATAGATATCGGTCAGCGCCTGGGAGGCATCCGGGAAATTCGATTCTTCTGCAAAGCGCACGCTTTCTGCTACCTGCTCTTCAATGCGCTTGTCGATGGCTTCGAGATCTTTTTCCGTTGCGTACTTTTTCTCGAGGATGGAGCGGCGAACGATTTCGATGGGATCGCGTTGTTTGTACTCCTCCAATTCCTCTTTGGTCCGATAGCGGGCCGGGTCGGACATTGAGTGTCCTTTATAGCGGTACGTACGGAATTCGAGGAGGGTAGGTCCTTCACCGTTGCGCGCACGCTCGGCTGCCTTAGCTACCGCGATGTGCACAGCTTCACAGCTCATGCCGTCTACGGGCTCCGAAGGGATGTCATAAGACTCACCCAGTCGGTACAGTTCCGTGACATTCGAAGAGCGCTGAACCGAGGTGCCCATGGCATACCCGTTGTTTTCGATCACGAAAATCACGGGAAGCTTCCAGAGCATCGCGTAGTTCAGGGTTTCGTGGAAAGCTCCCTGGCGCACGGCACCGTCGCCCATGTAGCACATACAAAGGTTTTTCGTCTTCTTGTACTTCTCGGCAAATGCAATTCCGGCTCCTACAGGGATTTGACCGCCTACAATACCGTGGCCGCCGAAAAAGTTGTTTTCTTTATCAAATAGGTGCATTGAGCCACCTTTTCCACGCGAAATTCCGGTTTCTTTGCCGTAGAGCTCCGCCATCACAGCCTTGGGATCGGTTCCCAGAGCCAGCGGGTGACCGTGGTCACGATACGCTGTGATCCACTTGTCGTCTTTTGTAAGTGCGGTTACTGCCCCGGAGACGCAGGCCTCCTGGCCAATATAGAGATGGCAAAAGCCTTTTATTTTCTGCATCCCATAGAGCTGCCCTGACTTTTCCTCAAACCGGCGGATAAGTTGCATGCTCTCATACCAATAGAGGTAATTCTCTTTGGTAAACTCGATTTTTGAGGACTTGCCCTTGTTTTCCGTCGCTGCTGCCTTGCCCTTAGACGGGTTCTTCTCTTTGGTGGTGGTAGACATATTCCTAATTTTGAACTGCGAAATTAACCCCCGAACGAACATTCGCAAAACTTTAGATGTAAATACTCTATGCAATTGGAATCGCTCCAGCTGAACAACTACAGGAATTACGCTGAAGCGCGGGTCAGTTTTACGTCAAAAGTGAACGTCCTGGTCGGAAAGAACGGCAGCGGCAAGACTAATTTGCTGGATGCAATTTTTTTTCTGGCGACAACGAGGAGTGCCGTGGCGCCGTCGGACCAGTACGGAGTGAGGCTCGGACAGGAACACTTCTATATAAAAGGAGTGTTTCTTCGCGAGGGCGAAAAACACGAGGTGTCGGCCGGCTATCAGAAGGGAGCGAAGAAGATTATCCGGGAGGATGGTTATGAATACCAGAAATTCAGCGATCACGTTGGAAAATACCCGGTCGTTTTGATTGCTCCCGATGATACAGATCTGGTGCGTGAGGCCAGCGAATCGCGTCGGCGCTTCTTTGACAGTGTTATTGCCCAGGCAGACAAGGACTATCTCGAGGCTCTCATTAATTACAATCAGGCCTTGCGTCAGCGAAACGGCCTGCTGAAAATGTTCCATGAGAGCGGCCGCTTCGACCCGGTTGCCCTCGAGGTGTACGACGACATGCTCGTTCGTCATGGTAGCATAGTGTTCCAGAAGCGCCGGGACTTCCTCGTGGAATTCGGGCCGGTTTTTCAGTATTACTATAATTATATAGTCGCCGAAGAAACGGCCGAAGTGATTTACCGCAGTTCGTTGCTGGAAAAGTCGTTCGAGACAGGTCTGAGGGAAAATCTGGAGCGTGACCGATGGTTGCAGCGAACAAGCTTCGGTATTCATCGCGACGATTTTAATTTTTTGCTAGGCGGGGGAGATTTAAAGCGGCTGGGATCCCAGGGGCAACAAAAGTCGTTCGTAATTGCCCTCCGGTTGGCTCAGTTTGCTGTACTGAAAAATCATAAGGGTTTCCCCCCACTACTGCTGCTCGATGACATTTTTGACAAACTCGATGATTTCAGGATCGAAAAGCTTCTGGAATTGCTGAGAAAGGACGAGCTTGGGCAGCTCTTTATTACCGATGCACGTCCAGACCGGACCGCAATGCTTTTGGAGAGAATTGAAGTAGACTCGACTGTTTTTTCGGTTGGAGAGGGAAACATCAGGATGTATGCGTAACAAGAATTCCAGGAACGAGTTTCAGCCGATGGGAGAGGCCATTCGCGAATTATTGAATACCTATAGGATTTCGTCGCGGTTTGACGAGGCCCAGGTTGTGAATGCCTGGGAGCG
>Ga0079224_100004104_pt1 | contig 18657 bp, 21 predicted proteins | sample Stecom2015_FD_80414 | JGI IMG/M metagenome (GOLD analysis project Ga0079224, IMG submission 80414) | Agricultural soil microbial communities from Utah to study Nitrogen management - Steer compost 2015 | ecosystem: Environmental > Terrestrial > Soil > Agricultural land | place: USA: Utah... | reverse complement strand
TCACGGTGATGCTGTTCCTCTATGTCTTCATCAACATCGCCATGGTGTCCGGCATGGTGCCGGTGGTCGGGGTGCCGCTGCCCCTGGTCTCCTATGGCGGCACGTCGATGATGACCCTGCTGGTCGGGATGGGCCTGCTGGTGAATGTCTACGTCCACCGCGACGTTGAAATTCCGCGCCATATGAGCGGATTGTAAGTCTCTGTCGGGGCTGGCGATTTTCCCTTCGTCAAGCCCTTGCAATTTGCGCGAATCCGGGTATTTTCGCGCGGCTTCCGGCACCCCGGTGCCGGCCGGAAAATGGGCGCATAGCTCAGTTGGTAGAGCAGCTGACTCTTAATCAGCGGGTCCTAGGTTCGAGCCCTAGTGCGCCCACCATTTTCCCCTCGTTTCCCCAGCATTTTCCCATTGCCGGAGTGATGCCGGACCGCTCAGCGGGCGGTTGCCGAGGCCTGGTGCACGTGGCTGCGATGCTGCTGGACCAGCGTTGCCATCTCCGACGCCAGGCTTCGCAGCTGCGGTGTTTCGCCGTGGGCGGCGTAGCCGGAATGCACATTGTAGGCCTGCTCGTGTGCCTCGGCCTGCATCGAGAGATACATCCGGTCGAACTCGGCGCCGCTGGTGTTCCGCAGCTGCGCGAGCCGCTGCGCGGCCACGCCGCCGACCGCACTGACCTGCGACTTCATGCCCAGCGCTTTGCTGGCAGCCTCCATCTTGGCCGAGGAGCGGGTATGCTCGTCGAGCATCCGGGTCGCCAGCGCCCGCACCGCCGGGTCGCGTGACCGCTCGAGCGCCAGCCGGCTGGATTCGATCTCGAATATGTCCGCGGCGGTGGCCTGGTTCAGATAGACCTGCGTGTCCACGGCGGAGGAGCGGGCGCTGGGTGCCGTGCCGGCGCCGCTATCCATGCCGGAACCGGATTGCGAGGACTGCATGTTCGAGCAGGCGGCGAGGGCGACCGTGGCGGCGACAAGGGCGAGGGCGGTTTTCATGACGTCTCTCCATTTGCGGGACGGATGGAGAAAACACGACTTCCCCGCGAGGGTTCCGTCGCAGCGGCCGGCGCCGGCTCAGCCGCCCTCGGCCAGCAGTGCCATCCGCACCAGCTCGGAGAGGCTGCCGGCCCGCATCTTGGTCATCACATTGGCGCGGTAGATTTCCACGGTCCGTGCGCTGATGCCCAGTTCGCCGGCAATCACCTTGTTGGGCCGGCCGAGCACGAGGCGGTCCAGCACCTCGCGCTCCCGCGCCGACAGGGTGGCGATGCGCTCCCGGATTTCGGCCTGCCTGCCTTCCTCGCGCTGCTGCGTCTCCCCGGCCTGCAGGGCGGTCCGGATCGCTTCCAGCATGACGCTGTCGTCGAACGGCTTCTCGAGGAAATCGATCACGCCGGCCTTCATGGCCTCCACGGCCAGCGGCACGTCGCCGTGGCCGGTGATCACGATCACCGGTAGGCGGATGCCGAGCTCTTTAAGCCGGCGCACCAGATCGAGCCCGCTCATATCCGGCATCCGGATGTCGGTGACGATGCAGCCCGGCGGAAGGTCGGACAGCGCATCAAGGAAAGCGCCGGCGGAGTCATAGCTGCGGGCGGAATGGCCGGCGCTTTCCAGTAGGAAGACGAGCGAGTCGCGCATCGCCGCATCGTCGTCGATGACATGGATCACGGCGTCAGTCATGTGCTGCCTCCTCGGTACCTGCAGCTTTCAGGGTGAAGCGGAAGGTCGTACCGCCGCCCGGCGTTTCCTCCGCGGCAATACGTCCGCCATGGGCTTCGACGATGGTGCGCGAGATGGACAGGCCCACGCCCATGCCCTGCGGCTTGGTGGTGACGAACGGCTGGAACAGCTGATCGGCGATGTCGCGGCTGATGCCGGGGCCGGTATCGGAGATGGCGACTTCGACCCAGCCGGGTTGCGTCATCGCGGTGGAAATTTCCAGATCGCGGCGTGGCGAGTCCATCATGGCGTCGACGGCGTTCCGGATCAAATTCACCAGCACCTGCTGGATCTGGACGCGGTCGGCCAGGACGAGGTCGGCTCCCGGCGCGAAGCGGTAACGCACGTTAACGCCGTGATCCTGCGCTCCGAGCAGGGCGAGCGCGCCCGCCTCCTCGACCAGCTTCTGCAGGCTTTCGACGCGCGGCTCCGCCTCGCCGCGCGCCAGGAAGTCGCGCAGCCGTCGGATGATCTGGCCGGCCCGCAGCGCCTGTTCGGTGGCCTTCTCGAGGGCCTCGGACAGCCGTTCGCGTGGCACGGTGTCCTGCATCAGCAGCCGGCCGGATCCGCGCAGATAATTGGCGATGGCTGAAAGCGGCTGGTTCAGCTCATGCGCAAGCGCAGACGCCATTTCACCCATTGCGGTCACCCGCGAGATATGGATCAGCTCCGACTGCAGCTCCTGCAACCGCGTCTCGGCCTTCTGCCGCTCCGACAGATCGCGCACGAACCCGGTGAAGAAGCGGCCGTTACGGGTGGTGATCTCGCCGACGGCCAGTTCGAGCGGAAAGGTCGAGCCGTCGCGGCGGAGACCCACCACCAGCCGCCCCTGCCCGATCACCCGGCGCTCACCGGTCCGGTAATAGCGCTCGAGATAGCCGTCATGGGCTTCACGGTGGGGCGACGGCATCAGCATATTGACATTGCGGCCTTCGACCTCGCTTTTGGTCCAGCCGAACAGCCGCTCGGCGGCCGGATTGAATGAGCGGATCAGTCCGCGCTCATCGATCTCGATCATGGCGTCCGGCATGGTGTCCAGTACCAGCTGGAGATGCGCCTGACCCTGTTCGAGATCGCGGTTGACCCGCACGGCCCAGCGGCGTGCGCGCTGCAGCCACTCCCCGCCGGCCACGATGATTCCCGCCACGAAGACATACAGGGCGGCATTGGCGATGTCGGGCAGATCCGCCGGTGCGCGCCGCGTCACCAGCACCATGCCCACGATCAGGGCGAGCAGGCCGATAAGAGCGCCCGGAACGAGGCCCGCCACCGCGGCCGCGGCGGCGACGGCCGGGATGAAGAACAGGAAGGCCGCGCGGTCGCCAAGTACGGGCTCAACCAATAGCTGCAGGGCGGTTCCGACGCCCACGCCAAGGATGCCGATCGCGCAGCCAATCCAGATATTCGGCCGCGTCAACCTTCGCATTACCGCCAGCACCTCCGGGATTCTACTTAGGGAGAATTCCGGGATTTTAGCGGTGCGGCGTCATCGCTACAACCTGCGCCCGTTAGGTTTGCATGTCTGTTCTCGCCTCCCATACACCACGCATATTGCTCGTCGACGACGACCCGGGACTGCGCCAGGCGCTGGAGTTCCGGCTCGGCATCGAGGGCTTTGTGGTCAACTCGTTCGAGAGCGGCGAGGCGGTGATCCAGGAATCGGCATTTCCCGAATGGGGCTGCCTGGTTCTCGACTGGCGCCTGCCCGGCCTTGACGGATTGCAGACCCTGCAGCGGCTCCGGCAGCGCAACGTGCAGCTGCCGGCAATCCTGATCACCAGCAATCCGGGCTCGGATCTGCAGGCTGCCGCAGCGGCCGCCGGTGTGCCGGTTGTCGAGAAACCGCTGCTGACCAACGAACTCGAGCTTCAGATCGAGCGCCTGCTGGCGCCGCAAGAGGATAGAGAATGAAGCGTCCAGTACCCACGCAGCGCGAGCGGCATTTCGACGAGTCGGAGATCATCGTGTCGAAAACCGATCTCAAGGGTCGGGTGACCTACGCGAACGAAGTCTTCTGCAGGATCGGGATGTATTCCGAGGATGAGCTCGTCGGCAAGCCGCACAGCATCGTGCGCCATCCCGACATGCCGCGCACTGTCTTCCATCTGCTGTGGGAGCGCATCAAGAGCGGCGGGGAAATCTTCGCCTACGTCAAGAACCTGGCCAAGAACGGCGACTACTACTGGGTGCTAGCCCATGTCACGCCGAGTTACGGCGCCGATGGTCAGCCGGACGGCTATCACTCGAACCGTCGCGTGCCGGAGCGGTCGGCCGTGCAGGCCATCGAGGCCGTCTATCGTGATCTGCTGGATGTCGAGGCTGCGGCGGGCGATCCCCGCGAGGCCGTTCGCAAAGGCGTAGCCAGGCTCGAGGAGCTGCTGAAGCAGCGCGGGCAGAGTTACGACGAATTCGTTTTTTCGCTGTGAGGTCGGCATGTTGTTGTTTGGGAAGAACGCCACTCTGTTGCCCGCCGCCATGGCGGAGATCGAATCCGTCTGCGCCCGCGTGGCAAAGGGCGATTTCTCCGCGCGTATCGTGCATACCGAAAAATACGGCGACGTCGCCCCGACGCTGCGCCTGCTGAACCGCATCCTCGATCTGTCCGACGCCTATATCCGCGAATCCGCGGCCTCGCTGACCGCTGCGTCGGAAGGGAAGTTCTACCGGCCATTCCTGACGCGCGGCCTTCCCGGCGCCTTCGCGAGCGGGGCCGAGACGATCAACCGGGCGCGGGAAGCGATGAAGGCGAAGGCCGAGGAGGCCGTCCGCCTGCAGCATGAAATCGAGGAGCAGAAACGCGCGGCAGAGGAGCGAGCCAGGGCGGAGCGCGAGGCGCTGGCCAGCCAGTTCGAATCCGAAGTCATGACGATCGTGTCGGCCGTCCAGCGCGCGGCCGAGAGCCTGGGGTCTGCGGCGACGACGATGGTGGCCGATGCCCAGGCCGTCAGCGGCAAGTCGGAGCGGGTCAACCAGGCCGCTCTCCAGGCGACCCAGAACACCCAGGCCGTCGCCGCCGCAACCGAGGAGCTGGCCGCATCTGTCGCCGAGGTCAGGGACCAGGTCGTGGCGTCGAAGACGGAAAGCGTTGCCGTCGCCCGTCAGGCGATCGAGGCCGAAACGGCGGTGACCGCGCTGGCCAGCGCGAACCGCAAGATCGACGAGGTGGTGGAGTTCATCAAGAGCGTCGCCTTCCAGACCAATCTGCTGGCGTTGAACGCGTCGGTCGAGGCTGCCCGGGCGGGGGAAGCCGGGAAGGGCTTCGCCGTCGTGGCGCAGGAAGTGCGCAATCTCGCGCAGAAGACCTCCGAGGCCGCGAAGGATATCGCGGCGCAGATCGGCGCCATCCAGCAGGCCTCCGAGCAGACCACCGACGCCATCAAGGTGATCCGCCAGCAGGCGGATCAGCTGGAGCAGCGCGTGTCGGCGATCTCGGATTCGGTCAGCGAGCAGTCGGTGGCCACCGCCGACATCAGCAACAATATCCAGCAGGCAGCGGCCTTCACCGAAAGCGTCTCGATGAACATTGCCGACATTTCCGAGAGCGCCGGCCGGACCGGCCGGTCGGCGGATGACGTGCAGGCCGCTTCAGGGGAGATCGGCACGCAGGCGAACAGCCTGGCGGGCAGGGTCCAGAAGTTCCTCACCTATATCCGGTCGATGTAGTCGCCGGGCTGACGCGCCGTTGGTGTATGTCAGCGGCCCGTGCCTAGTCTGATGCCGCGCGACCGACCGTGTCAGCCATGGTCGCGCCACGCTGCCCGAGCGGCTTCGGCGATCCCGTGGTGGTATCGCGCGCCGTCTGGTGTTCCAGCTCCGCGTCCAGCTGCGCGCCAAGCAGGACGGCGAGGGCCGAGATCCAGATCCATGTCATGAAGATGATGACGGCGCCGAGCGAGCCGTAGGTCTTGTTGTAGTTGCCGAAGTTCTCGGCATACCAGGAAAACAGGACGGAGACGGCGACCCACAGCAATGCCGCGAGCGTACTGCCCCAGGTCACCCAGCGCCATTTCGGCTTCTCCCGGCTCGGGCCGTAACGATAGATCATTGCCAGCGCAAAGACGATTCCGGCGAACAGGAAGGGCCAGCGGAACAGTTTCAGGATGAATTCGGCGGCGCCGCCCAGTCCGACGAAGGTCAGCACTGCCGGCAGCACAACGAGCGCGCCCATCGCGCAGACCAGAAACGCGATGCTGCCCAGCGTGAACACCAGCGACAGGGCCGTGAGCTTGAAGAAGTTGCGCTGTTCCCGTTCTCCATAGACGACGTTCAGGGCATCGAACAGCGCCTTGGTGCCCGCGTTCGCGGTCCACAGCGAACCGGCCAGGCCAATGATGAAGGTGAGGCCGAGCGCCTGCTGGCCCTGGGCGGTGACATGCTCGACCTGCGCCCGGATCAGGTCCATACCGCTGGCCGGTATGAAACTGCCGAGCGACTCAAGATGATCATCCACGGTACCCGGATCGGCAAACAGGCCGTAGAGAGAAACCACCGCGGCAATGGCCGGGAAAAGAGCAAGCAGCGTGTAGAAGGCGATGCCGGCGCTGACGGCCGCCAGCCGGTTCTCCGACATGGCATCCTTGACGCGCAGCAGCACGTCCTTCCAGCCGCGTTTCGGAATCTCCGCCGGACTGGCCGCCTCGCGTCCGCGGCCGGCCTCGCCCGAACGCTTCCAGTGCACCACCCGTCCACCGGCAGGGCGGGCGTTAAAGCCCGACGCCAGCAGGATCACCGCTATGGCCATGGCCCAGAGCGGCGCGCCCTGTGCCGGGCCCGCCGGCCAGCCGCCCGGTTCATCGGCGCGAAGCGACAAATGTCACTCCACGATGCGGTGCTGCGCCGGTGCGCCGCCTGAGCCCTGCTGCGACCGGACTCCGCCGAAGCTGTCGCCCGCGCCGTCTTCTTCAAGATCGGCGCCGCCGCTCGCTCCGGCGGCATAGCTTTCCTCGTGCTCGCCGGTCCCCATGCTGCTGCTGCCGCTGCCGTTGCCGACGACGCTGTCACGGGCCTCGCGCCAAGCGGAAGAGGCCTCGGACGACATCCGGTCTGCCATGCCGGAGGCGCGACGTTTCACTTCGTCGCTGGCATCGCCGACCAGTTCGTCTTCCATCCGCGTGGCCGGCAGCATGGCGCCGATGGCGGCGCCGATCGCCAGACCGAGGCCTGCTACGATCAGCGGTTGCTCGCGGCAGAAGTCGAAGAAGCGCCGCGACATTTCGCCTGCCTCCGAGGCGGAATCGCCGATCGCTTTCCGGGCCCGCCGCATGCCCTGCCGCGCCGAAGCCGCACCATGCTGCAGGCCGTCCCGGACCGAGGCGGCGGTGTCGCCGATGCTGTCGCGCGCGGCATGGGCGGAATTGCTGATGCGGCCGGTGGCATCCTGCGCCATCTCGCGCAGCCGGCTGCCGGAACCATCCTCCGCGCCATCATCGTAGTCCGAAGCATCGTCATACAGAGACCGGCTGGAGCCGTCCGCCCCGATGCGATAGCCGCTGCCGTCGCCGGCGTGAAATTCGCCGGACAGATTGCCCGGCTCCACGTAATTCTCGTCCATGCCGCGGTCGCCGTACATGTCGTCCACCGAGGCGTCGTGCGCTGTGCGGCTGCGCGGCTGCGGATTTCTGTTCGCCATCATCAGCCACGCGAGGCCGATCCCCATCACGGCGACAGGAATGGGATTGGCGGCGATCTGCTGTCCGAAATTGCGGACGAACTCACCGCCCCTGCCATCGCGCGCCCGCTCCATCAGCTGGTCGACGATCTGGCCCGGCGTAATGCGGGCGCGCAATTCATCGAGGGTCCCCTCGAGTTCCGCGCGGGTCTGTTCGGTTTCGCGTGCGAGCTGGGCGGTATCGGTCATGGTGCGGTCCTGATCTGGCTCTTGGCGACGTCGGCGTCGCGTTGCAACTGGTCGAGCGTGCGGTTGGGTACAAGCTTTTCGGCTTTCAGTCGGCTGAGGCCGGCCAGCAGCAGCAGGGCACCAATCAGCAGGGTACCGCCGCCGACGATCAATGCGGCCCAGTGCGGCTGGATGCCGGCGTTGATCAGGGCTGTCACGGCGGCTCCGAGCAGGATGACCAGTGCGGGGATCAGCAGCACCGCGCCGCCGACGATCATCGCCAGCCCGCCCGCGATCTGGCCGAGCTTCTCGGAGACTTCCGCCCGCGCCAGCTGGCTTTCCTTGCGCGCCAGCGTGGTCACCTGACTGATCAGGTCGCGCAGGATGTCGGCGATCGAGCGGTTCGGACTCGCGCGGCCTGTCGTCTCGAAACGGTTCGGGGTATCGGCATAGGCCATGATGGTCCTCCTCAGTGACGGCTGCTGTCCGGCATGCCGGACAGCGATGACTGGTCGGCAGCGGCACTGTTGCCGGAAACGACCGAATTGATGCTGCCCGCTCCGTCTCCCATGCCGGTGTCGCGGGTGCGGGGAGTCGCCATTCCGTAATGCGAATAGGTGTCCGTCGGACGGCTGGCCTTCAGGAACCGCGACAGCGCGAAGCCGGCGACGATCGCGCCGCCGAACAGGACCGCAGGCTGGCTGCGGGCGAATTGCGTCACGCTGCCCAGCAACTCCTCGATGCTGCGCTCGCGCAAGGTGGCCGAGGCCTGTTCCAGACGGGCCGCGGCATCGTGGACGTAATGGGCAGCCATGGGCAGCTGCTCCTCGAGCTGCTCGGCGGCGCCGTGGGCGGCGCGAGCCAGTCCTTCCATCTGTTCGGCGCCGTAATCCTTCTGCTGCTGCACGATGGAGGTCGCGGCTTCGCGCGCCTGCAGGGCTGCCTGACGGGCCTGGTCGGCGGCATCCCGTGCCGCCTGCGTCGTCTGCCGAGCGGCTTCGCGCGCCGCATGGCTGGCCTGCTCTGCGGCGTCACGGGCCTGTGCTTCGGCACTGGCGGAAAGCCCGCGGCTCTGGTCTGGATCCTGCCGCTGCCGGAAATCGCCGTCACCGGATTCGTATGCCATGGAGTCCCCTTTGCTGCCTGAAATGTGGGCATGACCGATGCTGTTCATGCAGATGTCACAGTCGGCATGCACGATGAAATTCAGTGCAGCCTTAACCGCTCGGCAGGGCGCGTGTTCCGCGAGGATGTCCATAGCTTTCGTGCAGACTCGCGTCACAACCGGGCCACAGCTTCCGCATGGCTTTGTAACAGGGTGTTACGAACTTTCCGGGCCACAGTGCGTTCCTCGGTCACCGCAAAGACTTACCTGCAGACAAACAGGGGAGACGCATGGACAAGCCCGTCCTGGTGAACATCGGCTGCGGCCGCGTATGGCATCCGTACTGGATCAACCTCGACCATCAGCCGACCTCACCCGAGGTTCGGGCCTTCGACATCCGCAAGCCGCTGCCGTTCGAGGACGGTACGGTCGATGCGGTCTATGCCTCGCATATACTCGAGCATCTCGATTTCGAGGAAGGGTTGCGCCTGTTGCGCGAATGCCGCCGCGTGCTCAAGCCGGGTGGCATCGTGCGCATCGTCGTGCCTGATCTTGAGGATCTCTGCCGCTTCTACCTGCAGCGGCTGAGCGCCGTCTGCGACCGTCCGTCGGCGAAGAACGAGACCTCGTATGACTGGGCCTACCTGCAGCTGCTCGATCAGCATGTGCGGCGCCGCAGCGGCGGCGATCTGGTCGACTATCTGAATCGTCCGGGACTGATCGCCAACGATGATATCCGCGACCGCCTGTCGAGCAATGTCCGCATCCTGCTGGAGGAGCGCGCGCGGCGGGACTGGATCGCGCCCTCAGCCTACCTGCACGAGGCGCAGAACCACCGCGTGGAGGAACAGAAGCGTTTTGATGCCCGCAAGGGTATGAAGGCACGGATTCGCGGCATGATCGTCGGCATCGTGCGGAAGCTGCTGCCGGCCAGCGTCGTCGACAGTCTCGAGACCGCCGCCTTCCTGCGGCTCGGCGAGGTGCACCGGGTCGGCTATGACCGCTTCTCGCTGCCCCGCCTGCTGGAGCGCGCCGGCTTCGACAATGTCGAGGTGCTCAATGAGGCGCGCAGCAGCATCCCGGGCTTCACCACTTCCGGTCTGGACATGGTAGACGGCCGTGCACGCAAACCGGGCTCGCTGTTCGTCGAGGCGAAACGCCCCCTGCGCAGCGGCGTCGCTGTGCCGCATCCGGCTTTCGAGGACGAGGAAGTAGCCCGCCGCGCTGCCGGCATGCGCCAGAGCGCCTGACCGCAGCCATCGGGAACATGCCATCCGCTGCCGCGTTGGACTGAGGTGCAACGCGGCAGAAAGGATGGGTCATGACCAACACCCGCAGTTTTGCGCTGGTCTACGGTATCGTGTTCCTCGCTGCCGGCATCGCCGGATTCATCCCGGGTCTCGTCCAGCCGATATCCGGAGTGCCGCAGGGTTCCGCGGGCATGGAGACGCCGCATATGGAAGGCGTCGGCCTTCTGTTCGGACTGTTCCCGGTCAATGCGATGCACAACATCGTGCACATCCTGTTCGGCCTTGCCGGCCTGATCGCGGCACGCAGCCTGCGCGCCGGCTGGATCTACGCCTGCGTCGTGGCGGTGATCTATTTCATCCTGGCGCTGATGGGCATTGCGTCCGGCCTGCAGACCATGTTCGGTCTTGTGCCGCTCTGGGGCTATGACGTCTTCCTCCATCTGGTGCTGGCGGCGGTGGCGCTGTTCTTCGCCGTCACCGGCCGCGGCAAGTGGCGCGAGGCGCCCACGGTGAGCAACGCGCGCTGATCCCGCTGTCTCTGTTCATGCGTAACGCACAGGAGTCCCCAATGCCCGACAAACGTCCGCAATATATTCCTTCCGGCAAACTGCCGCCGGGCAACCTGCCGACCGACGATCTGCCCGGCGGCCGCGCCGGCAATCTCGCCGAACGCGGCCCGGACGACCGCTCGCGCATCAATGTGGACCAGGACTGGGAGATGCGCTGGTGGGCCAAGAAATACAACGTCGCCGTCGAGGATCTGCGCGCTGCTGTGGAGGCGGTCGGCCCCTCGGCCGACGCGGTGGCCAAGCATCTCGGTCTGCAGGCCGATGCCGAGGCGCCCGAGCATACGCCGCTGAACACGACCGGCCCGCACTAGAATCCGGCCACATCTCCGCCGTTTTTCGCGGTCAGCCTCGGATCATGCCCTGGCTGACCGTTTTCCTGAGCGCCATCGCCTTCGTCCTGCTGGCCGGACCGGCGCTGGCCGCCGACCCGCGCCCCCGCGTGGTGATCTCGACCGATATCGGCGGCGCCGATCCCGACGACATGCAGAGCCTGGCGCATGCGCTGCTCTATGCCGACCGCATCCGTCTGGTCGGTCTCATCTCGACGCCCACCGGCCATGGCGGCCGCACGGCCGACATCCACAGGGCGCTGGATGCCTATGAAGCCGACTACCCGCTGCTGCGCCGCGCCTCGCCGTCCTATCCCGCCCCCGACAGCCTGCGCGGCATCGTGCACCAGGGACGGCTGACGCCGCAGCCCGAGGCAGGCTTCAGCGAGCCGAGCGACGGCTCGCACGCCATCATCGCCGCGGGGCAGGAGGCTGCGGCCGCGGGAGAACCGCTCTGGGTGCTGCTCTGGGGGGCGGCCACGGATCTCGCCCAGGCCCTGCACGACGCGCCGCAGATCGCGCGGCATCTGCGCGTCTACATGATCGGCGCCTGGAACACCGCGCAGGATCGTGCCGCGCGCGACTATATTGCTGCCAGCCATGCCCGCGAGCTGTGGTGGATCGAGAATGACAGCAGCTTCCGCGGCTTCTACACCGACGAGCAGGGGCGCGAGAACAATGAATGGCGCATGGGCGAGGCGCGCGGGCATGGCGCGCTCGGGCGGTATTTCACCGAGGCCCGCCAGTACGGCCTGAAAATGGGCGACACGCCGTCGCTGCTGTATCTGATCGACAGCGCGCCCGACGACGATCCCGGCGATCCATCCAGCTGGGGTGGCGCCTTCCGGCGCTTCCCGGCGCGCGGGCCGCATTACTGGACCGATGCGGATGTGGAGCGCGAAGCCTATCGCGGTGCGGCCACCGTGCGCCGCCACCGCGTGGCCGCCTATCGCGACTTCGCCGCGCGGCTCGACCGGCTGCGCGCCATGGAATGACGATGGCGCGAACGACGCTGGGCGTGGGCTGAAGACAAGAAGGGCGCGCCGGCGGGCGGGGGGACTGTCGCCGGCGCGCCCTCTCTGGAAAGCCTCTGCCGGGGAGGAGCAGCAGGGCCTTCCGGGGGACAGGATTAAACGGCCGGGCTCACGAGCGCCGTCGCCGCGCGGCGCTGCGGTTCAGCCGGTACAGGTTCTCGAAGCGCATCAGGTCGCCCCGGGCGCACATCACGCGCGCCTCGGCATGGGCGGCGCTGCGCTCCACGTTGCGCAGATTCTGGTAGAGGATGCGGGTCTGGGTCAGATCGCCGGCTGCCTGGGCCGCTTTCAGTTCGGCCTTGGCCGCTGACACTGCGGCCTGCGCCGTCTTGTACTGCTCCTGGGCTGCGCTGAGCGCATTGATAAGGTGGGAATGCAGCCGTTCGATATTCGCATCCATAGTGACCCCTCCTGTTTTTGCGTCCGGCTCATGTCTGTCCGGTGCCCGGGAGCATGTCCCAGGAGACCTGCAAAAGGCCAGTGGTCGCTTTGTGGCGCGAAGACTGGGGCAGAACTGTGACCGGACCACTGCCGGTCACAGCATTGCACCGGCCAATTCACGGAAATGCCTCAACTCTGTGCAGAACGCTCTCTGGCGAGCGCTTTGCGCACGGCGGGCCGCTCGCTCATGCGCTGCCGGTGCGCGGCGACTTTCGGCAGGCGGGCAGGGTCGACGCCATCGCCTTCCAGCCATTGCGCGACGGTGAAGAGATAGGCGTCGCAGATCGAGTAACGCTCGCCTATCACCCAGGGGCCGGCCAGCATGGCGGTCTCGATCAGCGCGAAGCAGTCATACATGTTCTGCGGCACCTTGCGCTTCATCGCCTCCATGGCCGCCTCGTCGTCGGCCCAGCGATAGGCGCGCGGCCGGTGGGCATGGGCCACGTGCACGGTGGAGCACAGATACGAATTGAACTCCTGCTCGCGGGCGAAGGCGAAGGGGTCGTCCAGCGAGGCCAGCCTGGCCTCGGGGAAGCTCTGCGCGATGAAGGCGAGCAGGGCCGGCGTCTCGGTCAGCACGCCACGCCCGGTCACCAGCGCCGGCACGCGGCCCTTGGGATTGACCTTCAGGTATTCCGGATCGCGCTGGGCGTTCTTTCTGAAATCCACCGCCACGGCTTCGTAATCCGCCCCGGCCTCTTCGAGGGCGATCATCGAGGCCAGCGCGCAGGTGGCGGGAGCGTAATAGAGGGTGAGCATGGGATTTCGGCTTTTTCCGCTTGAAATGCGAACAAAAGAGGGGTAGAACAATCAGAAAACAAAGGGGGCAGGTATGGCAACAGCTCCGATTGGGGAAGGCGAGCAGGTTTACACCTACAGGAATCTTCACGTCTGCCTGACGATAGCGGATTGGCATGGGTTTGCCGACGCGCTTTTCGACGAGTTTCCCGATGCCCGGTATTTCTTCCAGCCCAGCATATTCTATCGGGTGTGGCCTGAACCGCCGCCATGCGGTGTCGGTGAACATATGTTCAGGATGGGCGATGACCGGGGACCGTTTGACCCCGACAAATTTCATCAATCCGAGATGCATTTCGATCCCGACTGGAAACCGGAATGGATCGTCGTCGGAGATCCGATCAACGACGTGCTGCCGGAGCCCGGAGCTTACTGGGACCTGCGGGCCCCGAAACTGCCGGTGTTCAGATTCGAATACAGCTTTCACCAGGAGAGGAGTTACGACGCACCGGAGCACCTCACCGATGGCGAATACTGGTTCTTTTACGCGCCGGGGGATCAGAAGCATCTGAAGATCGGCCACAGGGTCTTCCGGATTTTTCGCCAGTTCGCCACCAACCGCAATCAGGCTCTCGTCTATCCGGCGACACGCACCGTCACGGCCAGGAGGGTGTCACCCGTCTGGTTGGGAAACGATGCGATACGGTGGGCGCGGGAAGACAGGAATCGCCTGCTGTCTTTCTGGCACCACAGGGATGAGCCGGAGCGCAGTCATGGTGTCCGTCCGCTGGACGACTGAAGTCAAAGCCACCCGCTCTTCTTGAAACGCCAGTAGAGCAGCCCGCAGATTCCGCCCATCAGCAACAGCGCGAGCGGGTAGCCATATTTCCATTTCAGCTCGGGCATGAATTCGAAATTCATGCCCCAGATGCCGGCAAAGGCGGTGGCGACGGCGAAGATGCCGGCCCAGGCGGCCAGCCGCTTGTTCACCTCGCTCTCCTCGATGGTCACCATGGAAAGGTTCACCTGGATCGCGGTGCCGATCGTGTCGCGCGCCGTGTCGATCGAGGAATTCAGCCGGGTGAGGTGGTCGTAGATGTCGCGGAAATACTCCTGCAGATTGGCGCAGGTGCGCGGCACGCGGCCGCCATAGAGCTTGCTGACGGCCTCCATCAGCGGCGCCACGGCATGCTTGAGCACCATCACCTTGCGCTTGAGTGCATAGAGCCGCTCGATATTGGCGCGCGGCGAGCCGCCGCGCTCGCGATCGAAGATATGCTCCTCGATCTCCTCCAGTTCGGTCTCCAGTGCATCCAGAACGGGGAAATACCGGTCGACCACCGCATCCATCAGCGCGTAGAGCACATAGGCCGAGCCGAGGCTGAGCAGATGCGGCTCGCGCTCCGCCCGGTCGCGAACGCCCAGAAAGGTCTGCGCTGCGCGGTTGCGCACCGAGAGGATATGGCCCTCGTCGACGAAGACATTGACCTCGCCCTGCACCAGCTCGCCGTCCACGATTTCGAGCAGATGCATGACGACGAAGACGCTGTCGCCGTATTCCTCGATCTTCGGGCGCTGATGGCCGTGATGCGCGTCCTCGACGGCCAGTTCGTGCAGGCCGAATTCGGCCTGCATCTCGGCCAGCTCCTCCGCCGTCGCGTCCTTCAGCGCCACCCAGACGAAGGTGTCGGGCTGTTTCAGATATTCGCCGATCCGCTGCACCGGCAGATCGGCGAGTTTCCGGCCCTGCCGGTAAGCGACGCAATTGACCAGCATCGGCGGCCTCCCTCGCCACCATCCGCGACGCGGCGGTCCGCGACTCTGCGGTTCGCGACTCGGAGGGGCCGGGCAATGGTAGCGCGGATCGCGCGGCGCTTCATTGCCCCGTCACACCGGGGCGGCGGCGCAGCCCTCGACATCGTCCGGGGTTGCACCATCTGCTCGCATGGCGGAACACCCGCCATTGTCATGAACCCGAGGGGAGAGATGGGATGACCTATGTCGACGGCGTTCTGCTGCCAGTGCCGAAGAAGAACCTTGCCGCCTACCGGCGCATCGCCAGGAAGGCGGGGAAGATCTGGCGCGAGCACGGCGCGCTTGATTACAAGGAATGCGTCGGCGAGGACCTGAAGGTGAAGATGGTGCAGCCCTTCACGAAGGCGGTGACTCTGAAACCCGGCGAGGTCCCGGTCTTTGCCTTCATCGTGTTCAAGTCGCGCGCCCATCGCGACCGGGTCAACAAGAAGGTGATGGACGACCCGCGGCTGAAGGCGATGGCCGGCAGCGACACCATGGTCTTCGACATGAAGCGTATGGTCTATGGCGGCTTCAGGACACTGGTCGAGGTCTGACGCCGCGCCGCATACACCCGTAACCAGGCTGGCGGCAGGCTGGACTTTATATTCACTTTATGTTCTAATCTCCGATTGTGCATGCCATGCGGCGGCGGAAGTGGTAAATGCCGGATAAGCAGCGTTAAGCTTGTTTAAGGCCCGGATAAGACCGGATAAGCACTGCCAGGCCCGGCCTAAGAACAAAGACTCCGGATTAGCCGGATTATGATCCGGACAGACGCCGGATGCGGTGTTCGGCGACGGGTGATTCGACAAAGGAGGAACGGCGCATGGCCAATGGCGAGACTTCTGCAGGTGCGCGCCAGCCCGAAACACCCGAGCCGCGCCACCGCTGGCGTTTCTTCCGCGCCGGCGGCTTCGATCAGGTCCGCATCGAGGCGGGTGAGGACCTGAAACATCTCGACCAGCTGGACCAGAAACTCTGGCTGGCGCTGAGCTGCCCGGTCGATTCCGTGCAGTTCGACCGCCGCACCCTCGACCTGATGGATACCGACAGGGACGGCCGCATCCGCGCGCTTGAACTGCTGCACGCGGTACGCTGGACCTGCAGCATGGTCAACGATGCCGATGCGCTGTTCGCCGGCCATGGCACCCTGCCGCTCAGCCTGATCGACGACCGCCACGAGGAAGGCGCGCGCATCCTTGCCTCGGCGAGACGTATCCTGACCAATCTCGGCAAGGCCGATGCCGGCGCGATCGCGCCCGAGGAGGCGGCCGACGTGCAGCGCATCTTCGCCAGCACGCAGTTCAACGGCGACGGCATCGTGCCGCCGGCCGCGGCGAAGGAGCCGGAGACGGCTGCGGTGATGCAGGACATCATGCGGCTGGCGGGGTCGCGCCCCGATCGCGGCGGCGAACAGGGCATCGGACAGGAGGAGTTCGACAGCTTCTTCGCCGCGGTGGATGCCTACTGCGCCTGGTGGGACGAGGCGCAGGCCTCGCCCGACATCCTGCCGCTGGGCGAGGGAACGCTCGCCGCCGTGCAGGCGGTGGATGCGATCAGGGCCAAGCTGGACGATTACTTCTTCCGCTGCCGCATGGCCGCCTTCGATCCGGCGGCCGAAGCGGCGCTGAACGCCGATGCGGAGGATTTCGCCGCCATTGCCGATGAGGATCTTTCCGGCGGCGCCGCGCCGGTGGTCGGATTTCCGCTGGCGCGGGTCGCGGCCGGCCGGCCGCTGCCGCTGGGCGACGGCGGAATCAATCCGGCCTGGGCGGACAAAGTCGCCGCCCTGCGCGATGCAGCCGTAACTCCTCTTCTCGGAGCGCGCGAGGCCCTGAGCGAGGAGGACTGGCTGGCGCTGCAGGCGAAGCTGAAGCCGGGCATGGCATGGCTGGGCCGCAAGCAGGGCGGTCTCGTCGAGCCGCTCGGACTGAGCCGCGTGCGCAGCATCAGGGCGGGCGAGGCGCGGCAGAAAATCGCGGCGCTGATTGAGGCCGATCTGGCGCTGAAACCGGAATTCGAGGCGATTGCCGCCGTCGAGATGCTGGCGCGCTATGTGCGCGACCTCGTGCCGCTGCTGCACAACTTCGTGTCCTTCCGCGATTTCTATACCCGCAAGGGCAAGGCGATCTTCCAGGTCGGCAAGCTCTATATCGACGGCCGTTCCTGCGATCTCTGCGTCCGTGTCGACGACCCCAACAGCCATGCGACGCTGGCCTCGCTGAGCCGCATGTATCTGCTTTACTGCGACTGCTACCGGCGCGGCTCGAACGAGAAGATGACCATCGCCGCGGCGATTACCGGCGGCGACGGCGATCAGCTTATGAACGGCCGCAACGGCGTGTTCTACGATCGCCAGGGTCGCGACTGGGATGCCGTGGTGGTGAAGATCGTCAGCCATCCGATCAGCATCCGTGAAGCCTTCTGGCTGCCCTACAAGAAGCTGGGCAAGTTCATCGGCGATCAGATCGAGAAATTCGCCGCCGCCCGGGCCAAGCAGTCCGAGGCGCAGATGACGGCGCAGCTGCTGAAGACCGGCACCCAGGCAGTGACGGGGGCCCCGCCTGCGGCCGCGGCGCCCGCGGCTCCGCCGCCGCCCGCTTTCGATGCCGGCAAGTTCGCCGGCATCTTCGCCGCCATCGGCCTGGCGATCGGCGCGATCGGCACCGCGCTGGCTTCGGTGGTCACCGGGATTCTCAATCTGACCTGGTGGCAGATTCCGCTGGCGATCTTCGGCGTGATCCTGCTGATCTCCGGGCCGTCCATGGTGATCGCGGCGATGAAGCTGCGGCAGCGCAATCTGGCGCCGATTCTCGACGCCAATGGCTGGGCGGTGAATGCGCGCGCGAAGATTAACATCCCCTTCGGCGGCAGCCTTACCCAGCTGGCCAAGCTGCCTCCGGGCGCCGAGCGGGCGCTGACCGATCCCTATGCGGAGCGGACCACGCCCTGGCGGCTGATCGGTTTTCTGGTGCTTGTGGTCATCCTGCTCGGCTTCGCCTGGCGCTACGACTGGCTGCCGCGGCTGTTTGGCCATTAACCATAACGCCGGATTTTCAGTCGCTCGAAGCCCGATTGGCGGGTTAGGATGGGGCCATGAAACTCGAGCCGCGCTTCTTCAGTCCCATCGGCACGCTGCGCCATGCCGAGCGCCTGAATTTCCTGTCGAAGGATGTTCGCGCCGCCGGCACGGTGATGGGCTTCTTCGGGGCCGCGGCGGCGCTGGGCGCCAGGCCGGAGGAACTCGTTCTGCTGGTCTGCCGGCGTCACAGCCCGGCCGACCTGCACCGGCAGGTAGTTCTGGTCTTCCAGCCGAACCGCGGCCTGACGGAGGCGCTGACCCGGCTCTATCGCGCCCATGGCCGGCCGCTCGGTTTCGAGGGCCAGCAGCGCTGGTGCGCCATTCCCGAGCCGGGTTTTCTGCGCGACGAAACCTTCGCCCTGCTGGCGGCGCATTTCCCGACCCTGCTGATGATCGAAGAGACGGCCGCTGGAGATCTGGACATCGCCGTCCATGCCTCGTCCGGCTTCAAGTCGCATCCGAAGCTGAAGCTGGCGCCGCTGGGCGATGGGACAAAGCCGGCCGTCGCAGCGGCACCGGCGGCGAAGGTCACCCCGCTGCCGCGCAGCGCGGCAGCACCCACCCCGCAGCCGCAGCCAATCACTGCGCCGCAGGCTGCGCGTCCGGCCCAGGTCGTGCCGCTGCGGCCGCGCCGGTTGAAAAGCGGCGTGGCGCTGAACGAGCATGTCGAACGCCGGGTGGTGAACGAGTTCCGCCGCCTGCTGCAGATGGTGGCGCTGCACTCCTGACCTCTCAGCCCAGCGGGCCCGTGCACATATA
>Ga0079224_100004103_pt1 | contig 18657 bp, 16 predicted proteins | sample Stecom2015_FD_80414 | JGI IMG/M metagenome (GOLD analysis project Ga0079224, IMG submission 80414) | Agricultural soil microbial communities from Utah to study Nitrogen management - Steer compost 2015 | ecosystem: Environmental > Terrestrial > Soil > Agricultural land | place: USA: Utah... | reverse complement strand
TTCTCCCAGGAGGTCGACGCCGCGCAGCTGGCCGCGGTGCTGCGGGCCAACGGCATCGTGGACACCGAGCCGTACCGCAAGCTGGGCCGCAACCAGTTGCGGATCGCGCTCTATCCGGCGGTGGACCCGGCGGACGTGAGCGCGCTGACGGCCTGCATCGACTACGTGGTGGCCAAGCTGTAGCGGATTCGCGATCCCGGCGCCGGGCACCGTGGTGTTACCGTCCCCTCCGTGACGCACCCCCAGGAGCCTCCGCCGTACCGTTACGGTCCGGAGCAGCCGTCCGGGTCGCCGCCACCCGCGGAGAGGTTCCGGTCCGAATCGGACGAACCCGACTCACCCGGGTCCGGCACCACCGGCTCACCGGGGTCCGGACAGGGCCCGTACGTCTCCGGCCCGCACCCGACCGGCGCGACGTACCAGCCCGAAAATCAGCAGCCCGAAAATCAGCAGGCCGACACTCAGCAGCCCGGCGGCGAGCCCCACCCGCAGATCCCGCAGCAGGCCGGTGGTCCGCCCGCGTACGGGTCCCCGCCGGGCCCGCCGGGCGGATACCCGTACGGCAGCCTGGCGGCGCCGACGCACCCGCTCGCGATCGCCTCCCTGGTCCTCGGCATCCTCACGCCGCTGGGCTTCATCCCCGGGGTGCTCGCGATCATCTTCGGCATCGTCGCTCTCGTCCAGATCCAGGAGCGCTGGCAGAAGGGCCGCGGTCTGGCGATCGGCGGCCTCGCCGCCACCGGGGGCTGGGTCGTGGTGACGCTCGTCGCCGTCCTCATAGGGGTCACGGTCAACGAGGGTTCCGGCCCCGACCAGGCCGGGACCGACCGCGACCGCCCCCCGGTGACCGACGGCGGGTCCGGCGGCGACAGCGACCGTACCCCGGCGGACCGGGTCGACGCGGGCCGCCGTACCCCGGTGGACCGGCTGCGGGACGGTATGTGTGTCAAGGAGCTGCCCTTCGGCGAGGACCAGGTCAGGACCATCCGCGTCGTGGACTGCGAGGTTCCCCACGTGGGCGAGGTGTACGCCGCGTTCGAGCTCGCCGACCGCGACTGGCCCGGCGACGAGGTCGTCGAAGCGGAGGCCAGAGACGGGTGTCACGAGCGGCTCCGGCAGGACCTCCCCCACGCCTGGGTCGACCCGGCCGTGGAGGTCTACTACCTGTTCCCGAGCGGGGTGTCGTGGGGCTTCGGTGACCGTCGGGTCGTCTGCATCACCCAGTACATGGACGGCACCCGCACCGGGTCGCTGTTCGACCTCGACGACTCACTGTCCGACGCCGACGACCGGACGAGCGGTGACCGTACCTCGGTGTACGACCTCGAGGTGGGTCACTGCATCCAGTCGCTGCCCGCCGGCCAGGAGGAGCACAGCACCTTCCTCACCGTGGACTGCGACCTTCCGCACGAGGCCGAGGTCTACGCCACGTTCGACCTCGCCGACCGCGACTGGCCCGGCGAGGACGCCGTGTTCGAGGAGGCCGACGACGCCTGTTACGGGCGGCTCCAGCAGGACCACCCCGACGCCTGGGCCGATCCGGACGTGCAGCTCTTCTACCTCTACCCGACCGAGGTGACGTGGAGCTTCGGTGACCGTGAGGTCGTCTGCGTGGCCCAGTACCTGGACGGCACCCGCACCGGGTCGCTGTTCGACTGACCGCGCCGCCGCTTAGCTGCCCGTCGTGTCCAAACTGTAGCGAACCCGCGCTCTGGGCGTCGGGCGGCGCGGTGTTACCTTCCGCTCCACCTCGCACCCCCAGGAGCCTCCGTACCGGTACGGCCCGGAGGGCAGGTACCGCATCCCGTACGACCGGCTCGAGGTGGGTCACTGCGTCGAGTCACCACCCTCCGACGGAGGGTGGTGCTGGACCTACCTCACCGTGGACTGCGACCTCCCGCACGAGGCCGAGGTCTACGCCACGTTCGACCTCACCGACCGCGACTGCCCCGGCGACGACGCCGTGGACAAGGAGGCCTACGAGGGCTGCCGGGAGCGGCTCCTGAACCACCCCAACGCCCCGGCCGACCCGAGCGTGTTGCTCGGCCACCTGTACCCGACCGAGGGGTTGTGGGCCATCGGCGACCGTAGGGTCGCCTGCATGGCCTACTTCTTCGGCGACCCCCGCACCGGGTCGCTGTCCGACTGACCGGACCGGCGTCGGCGTGCCCTGCTGACGACGCCGGCCGGAGCGCGTACCGTGTGGGGACAGGCGCCGGGCGGTTCCGGCGGCGGCTGCAGGAGACGGAGGCACGCGATGCGACCAGTCCGGTTCGTCGCCAAGTCGGAGGACGGGCGGGCGCTCGTGCTCGCCGACGAGGTGGGCCGCCTCCTGGCACTCCCGCTCGACGACCGGGTCACCGCCGCGGTGCGGTCCGACCACCGCCCGGAGGCGCCGACCACCGCCCAGTCCGCGGGGCCGCCGCCCTCGCTGTCACCGCGCGACATCCAGGCGCGGATCCGCGCCGGCGAGTCGGCCGAGGAGGTCGCGAGGATCGCGGGCGTCCCGGTGGACCGGGTGCTCCGGTACGCCGGGCCGGTGCTGCAGGAGCGGGCGATGCTTGCCCAGCACGCGCGTCGCACCCGCCTGAAGAACTCCGAGTCGGGCCTGTCCCTCGCCGAGGTGGTCGACGTCCGCCTGGACCAGCACGGCGTCGACGCGGAGAAGATCTCCTGGGACGCGTACCGGCGCGACGACGGCACCTGGCGGATCGTGGCGACCTGGCCGTCGGGCAAGGCGACCGCCCAGGCGGTGTGGGAGCTGGACCGCACCCGCACCTGGGTGCAGCCCTACGACGACATGGCCACCTACCTGTGTGCCGAGAAGCCCACCTCGTTGCTCGGCCCGGAGGCACCGGCGTCCGTGCCGTCGACGCGTGCCGGGCGCGGCCGGTCCCGGTCGGAGCCGTCCCGCGGCGGCCACGGGCTGCCCGTTCCCGCCGACGACGTGGTGCGCCGCCCGGCCCGGGACCCGATCCGCGCCGGTCGCGACGCGCTGATGGCCACACTGGAACGCCCGCTCGGCGCCTCCGGCCGCGGCCTGGACGCGCCACCGGCGGCCGCGGCCGCGACCGTGGCGGACAAGCCGCGGCAGCGCGCGGCGGCGCGGTCCACCTCACCGTTCGATGACGACACCGAGCAGCCCAAGGACGTGCCGGCCGTGCCGTCCCTGGCGGTGCTGCGGCCGCGGCGCACCGGCGGCGACGCCGGCGGGCAGGGCGGGTCGCGCCGGCAGGGGCCGAGCTGGGACGAGGTCCTGTTCGGCAAGCCGCCCGCCACCCGGGAGTCCTCCTCCTAGGCGCGCCCGCCGCCGGGGACCCGCCCCGCGAGGGGGCAGGGTCCGTGGCAGGCTGGACGGATGGACTACCGCAACCTCGGCCGTACCGGCCTACCCGTCAGCCGCCTGTGCCTGGGCACCATGAACTTCGGGCCGCAGACCAGCGAGCCGGACAGCTTCGCCATCATGGACCGCGCCCTGGAGCACGGCATCAACTTCTTCGACACCGCCAACGTCTACGGCTGGAGGCTCGGTGAGGGGGTCACCGAGCAGATCATCGGGCGCTGGTTCGCCCAGGGCGGTGGGCGGCGTGACAAGGTGGTGCTGGCCACGAAGGTGTTCGGGCGCATGTCCGAGTGGCCGACCGACCGCGGGCTGTCGGCGCGCCACATCATCCAGGCCTGCGAGGCCTCGCTGCGCCGGCTGCAGACCGACTGGATCGACCTGTACCAGATGCACCACATCGACCGGAACACGCCGTGGGAGGAGATCTGGCAGGCGATGGAGGTGCTGGTCACCCAGGGAAAGATCCGCTACGTCGGCTCGTCCAACTTCGCCGGCTGGCACCTGGTGCGGGCGCAGGAGGCGGCCAACCGGCGGCACTTCCTCGGCCTGGTCTCCGAACAGTGCATCTACAACCTGCTCACCCGGCACGTGGAGCTGGAGGTGCTACCGGCCGCCGAGCACTACGGGATCGGCATCATCCCCTGGTCGCCGTTGCATGGCGGCGCACTGGCCGGGGCGTTGCGCAAGCTCGCGGAGGGCCGCGCCGGCCGCAGCAGCTCGGGCCGGGCGGAGGAGGCGCTCAACGCCCACCGCAGCGCCATCGAGGCGTACGAGAAGCTGTGCGCCGACCTCGGCCACGACCCGGCCGACGTGGGCATCGCCTGGCTGCTGGCCCAGCCGGCCGTGACCTCCCCGATCATCGGCCCGCGGACCGTCGAGCAGCTGGACGGGTCGCTGCGCGCCCTGTCGGTGACCCTCGACGACGAGGTCCTGGCCCGGTTGGACGAGCTGTTCCCGCCGGTCGGCAAGGGCGGTCCGGGGCCGGAGGCGTGGGCCTGGTGAGCCGGGTGACCGGTGGCGCGGCCGCCGGTCAGCGCAGGCTCACGCCCACGAGCCGTTCGTGCACCGGCCGGGGACCCGGGTGGCTGCGGACCAGGTACACCTCGTCCACCGTCCACCCGGGGCCCTCGTAACCCGACAGGGTCGCCAGGTCGGCGGCGAGGTCGGCCTCGGGCAGCCGGTCGCCCGGGCGGGCGAAGGTCAGGTGGGGCCGCAGTGGCTTGGGGTCGTAAGCCACGCGGCGGCGCCGCAGGTGCGCGCGGACCGCGTCCCCGAGCGACCGCAGCTGGTCGACGTCGCCCCGCAGTCCCACCCACACCACGGTGAACCGGCGCCGACCGAACCGGCCCGCGCCGGCCAGCCGCAGCGCGGGCGGGCGGCCACCCGCGGCGACCCAGCTCTGGACGCCCTCGCGCACCGCCTGCCCGACCACGCTCACGCGCTCCTCGGCCACCTCCCCCAGGAACGCCAGGGTCACGTGCCACAGGGGCCGGGCGGTGAGCCGGACGTTGACGCCGGAGGCGGCCGCCGCGCCCAGCCGCAACCGGGACACCGCCGCCGCCAGGTCCGCCAGCGCCTCCTGGGTCGGGTAGACCGCCACGAACAGCCGCATCCGGCCAGGATAGGCGGACCGGCCGCGGGCCTCACCCGGCCCGGGCCACGTACAGCCCGGGCACCGGGCGGATGCGCAGCCGCAGCACCTCCCCGCGCCGCCGCAGCTGCCACAGCAGCGCGGCGGCGCCCGCGAGCAGCGACACCGCGCCGCCCATCCAGATCGCCGACTCCGGTCCGAAGTGCTCCGACCACCAGCCCACCGCCAGCGAGCCCAGCGGCGTGGTCCCGAGGAAGACCAGCACGTACAGGGCCATGACACGGCCCCGGTAGGCGGCCTCGCACCCCAGCTGCACACGCTGGTTGGCGGCCTGGGCGAAGAAGATCGCGAAGAAGCCGGTGGGCAGCAGCAGCAGCGCCACCAGCCAGTACGTGGAGGCGACGCCGACGAGCACGCAGAACCCGCCGAAGGCGACCGCCGCGCCGATCACCAGGTACGCCGAGGGCCGCGACCGGCGCCAGGAGCCCGCCAGCGCCCCGGCGAGCGACCCCGCGGCCAGGCAGGTGGCCAGCACACCGAACGCGGCCGCACCGGTGTCGTGGACCACCTTGGACAGCACCGGCAGGGTGACCTGGAAGTTGAACCCGGCCGCGCCGACGACCGCGACCAGCGCCATCGCCAGCACCAGGTCGTGCCGGTGCCACACGTACCGCAGGCCGTCGCGGATCCCGGCCCGTCGCCGCTCACCCGGCGCCGGCGTCGGCTCCCGGTGCAGCTCGGCGGGTCTCATCCGGAGCAGGCTGACCACCGGCGAGATCGCGGCGAGGGTGGCGATGAGGAAGGTGGGGCCGAGACCGACCGTGGCGATGGCGACGCCGGCGATGGCCGGCCCGGCGATCCGCGCGCTGTTGAACACCGACGCGTTCAGCGACAGGGCGTTGGGAAGCAGCGTGGTACCGACCAGCTCGGACACGAACGCCTGCCGGGCCGGGGTCTCGATCGAGTTGACGGTGCCCAGCAGCCCGGCGAACAAGTACACGTGCCACAGCTGCACCACGCCGGTGACGACCAGCAGCGCGAAGCCGATCGCCAGGCTGGCGAACAGGCCGTTGGCGAGGATGAGCAACTTCCGCTTGTCGTACCGGTCCGCGAGCGCGCCACCGACCAGGGTGAGCAGCAGCAGCGGCGTGAACTGGAGCGCGACCACGATGCCGACCGCGGCGGCGGAGTCGTCCGACAGCTGCAGGACCAGCCAGTCCTGTGCCACGAACATGATCCAGACACCGGTCAGCTTGACCAGCTGGCCGGTGGCGAACAGGCGGTAGTTCCGTACGGTCAGTGACTGGAACGTCCGGATGAGCCGTGCTCGCACAGCCGGGTACGCCTCCTTGGGTCGACACGTGTCCAGCGGTGGACGGATCGGTGCGGCGGCGGGGCCGCGCGTGCGGGCCGCGTCAGGCGCTGGCCAGGCGGCGCAGGATCTCGGCGGCGCGCCGCAGGATATCCCGATCGGCCGCCGGGAGCTCGGCCAGCCGCTGCGCCAGCCACTCCTCGCGGACCCGGTCGAGGGCGGCGACCACCTCCCGGCCCCGGGGCGTGGCGGCGAGGATCACCTGCCGTCCGTCCGAAGGGTGCGGGCTGCGCTGCACCAGGCCGCGTTCCTCCAGCTTGGAGATGATCTTGCTCATCGTCGGGGGTCGGACCCGCTCGATGTCGGCGAGCTCACCGGGCGTGAGCGCGCCGGCGAGCTGGAGGCTGGTCAGCGCCGACAGCTGGGTGGCGGTCAGGTCGCCCACCGGGCGGGTCTGCCGCACGCGCCGGTTCAGCCGGATGAGGGCGTCCCGCAGCGACACCGCGAGCTGCGCTGCCGACTGGCGCTTCGCCGTCACCGTCCGCTCCGTCACGATAGTTAGCCTAACTAATAAGCTCGGCTAACGACCAGCTGCTATGACCCGCGTCACCGGGGATCTTCGCAGCGTACCCGCGGGCGGGGCGGGCCGGAAGCGCGACCGCTTCCGTACGCTGGGGGGGTGCCCGACCACCGCCCGGCACCGGTCCCCGACCGCGGCGCCCCGTCCGTGCCGGGGCCGCCCGGCGGCCGCCCGCCGCCCCTGGATCCGCCGATGGTGCCGTTCGCCGTCGCCGGTCTCGCGGTCTGGGCGGTGGTGGGCCTGACCCTGGCCGTGGTCGACGGGCCGTCGTCCTGGATCCGGACGTGCGTGGCGGGGTTCCTCGTCGGCATCCCCGGGCTCGCTATCATGATCATCCACGACCGCCGGCGGGCCGCCCGGCGGCGGCAGGGCGCCGGTCACGTCAGCCCGCGGTGAGCGGCTCCACCTCGCTGTCGTCGTACACGGTCGGCAGCTGGGCGACCGCCGGCTCGTCGCGCTCCACCAGCACCTCGGAGTGGGCCCCGCACCCGTGGTCGGCACTGACCACCTTGCCGTCGTCGGGTGCGTACAGGTTCCCGCAGACCCCGAACAACTGGCCCAGCCAGCCGGCCAGCGGCAGCCAGAACCCGCACGAGCCGCACCTGGCCGACGGGGGCGCGGCCGTGGAGATCGGCGCGTTCGGACCCCGGTCCCCCTCGTACCACCGCCGAGCGGTGTCGATGCGCCCCTGCCGGGACATCACCCGCGCGCGGCCCAGGCCGAGCTCCCAGGCGACCTCCTCCACCGCCGGGTCGTCGGAGTGCAGGTACCCGGGGACCAGCCGCTCGTCGTCCGGCGGGGTCGGCAGCAGGTCACCGACCCCGAGATCCCCCGGCTTGAGCCGCTCGTCCCAGGGCACCCACTCCGGTGCGCGCAGCGCGTCCGGCCCCGGCAGCAGCACGGTCTCGTTGACGGTCACGCGGCGGCTGCGCGGCGCGCGGACCACCGTGACCGCCCAACGCCAGCCGCGGTACCCCGGTAGCAGGCAGTCGAACAGGTGGGTCACGACCCGGTCCGCCTCGGCCACCACCTCCAGGTATTCACCGACGTGCTCCGGTCCCACCTCGGTGATGGCGCTGCGAGCGAGGTCGACCGCGGCCGCACAGGTCGCGTCCAGCCGCGGGGAGCGCCCGCGCCGCGCGGTGGTCTGCCGGGTGGGTGGACCGGCGTCCCGCTCCGCGGGCTCGAGCCCGGCGTCGTGCACCGCGGACCCCCTGGACATGCCCTCATTCTTTCACCGTGTCGCCGACTGCCGCGAACCGGCCGGCGCGGTGGGCGAGGATGGTCGCATGCCACTGCGCGAGACTCTCGCCGCCACCGCGACCGCGCTCGCCGGTGCCGCGAACACGCTCGCGCGCGGCGTCGCCGCCACCGTCCGCCGGACCCGCACGGCCGCGCGGTCGGCCGCCCGCACCACCGGCCGGCTCCGGGCCGCGATCGCGGGCGGAGAGACCGGCATGATCCGGATGTTCGACCTGCACGCGGCGTCGATCGCCGGCGACACCCTGATCACGGTCGGCCTGGCGGGCACGATCTTCTTCACCGCACCGCTGGGCGAGGCGCGCAGCCGGGTGGCGCTGTACCTGGCCGTCACCATGGTCCCGTTCGCGCTGCTCGCGCCCCTGATCGGGCCGCTGCTCGACCGGTTCCGGCACGGGCGCCGGTACGCGCTGGCGGCCACCATGCTGGGCCGCGCCATGCTCGCCTGGATGATCGCCGGTGAGCTCGACAGCGTGGCGCTGTACCCGGCGGTCTTCGGCGTCCTGGTCCTCTCCCGGGCGTACGGTGTGGCACGCGCCGCCGCGGTGCCGCGCCTGCTCCCCGGCCGGCTCGGGCTGTCGCAGGTCAACGCGCGCGGCAGCCTCTACGGCACCGCCGCGGGCGCGGTGGTGCTGCCGCTGGGCATGGCCGCGTACTGGTTCGGCCCGCAGTGGCCGCTGCGGGTGGCGGCCGGGATCTTCCTCGTCGGCATGGTGCTGGCCCTGCGCCTGCCCGCCCGGGCCGACGCCGACCCGCCCGAGGCCCCGCCCCCGCTGCTGCGGCGGGCGGTGCTGCGCCTGGTCCGCAACGGACAGCCGGTCATCACCGGTCGGCTGCTGGTCAACGTGCTCGCCGGCAGCGCCGGCCACCGGCTGCTGTACGGGTTCCTGCTGGTCTTCCTCGCCTTCACCATCCGGGCACCGGGACAGCTGTCGCTCAACCTCGCCGGGTGGAACCTCGGCGAGGGCGTGGCCATCGGGCTGGTCAGCGGTGCCCTGGTCAGCGGCACCTTCCTGGCGGTCGCAGCCGGCAGCCGGCTGCGGATCCACCAGCCGCTGGCGGTGCAGGCGGGCGGGCTGGCGGGCGTGGCCGCCGCCGCCGTCACCGCCACCGCCGCGTTCACGCTACCGGCGCTGCTGCTGCTGTGCGTCGTCACCGCCGTCTCGACCGGTCTGGCCAAGGTGGGGGTGGACTCGTCCCTGCAGGAGCGGGTCGCCGAGCGGTACCGCACCACCGCGTTCGCCCGCTCGGAGACCCTGCTCATGCTCGCCTTCGTGGCCGGCGGCGGGCTCGGTCTCGTGCCCGTGCCCGGCCGGTGGGGGCTCGGTGCTGTGGCGGTGCTGTCGACGCTGGCCGCCGGCCGGGCGGCCGCGCTGGCGCTGGCGCTGCGCCACGACCGGTTGTGGGGCAGGCCCGAGCCGGCCCCGACCCCCGACCGCCGGCCGGCGCTCGAGGGCGGCTCATGACCCGGCCCGTGCTGGTGGTCACGGCGGTGGAGCCGGAGCGGCGGGCCGTGCTCGCCGGCCTGCCGTCGCCGTCGCCGGTGACGGTGGCCGTCACCGGGGTGGGCCCGGTCGCGGCCGCGGCCGGCACCGCCCGGCTGCTCGCCCTCGCCGAGGCGGCCGGCACCCCGTACCGGACGGTGGTGTCGGCCGGGATCGCGGGCGGCTTCGCCGGCCGTGCACCGGTCGGTGCGACCGTGCTCGCCCGCCGCAGCATCCAGGCGGACCTGGGGGCGCAGGGGCCGGACGGGTTCCTGACGCTGGACCAGCTCGGGTTCGGGACGGTCGTGGCGGACGCCGACAAGGCCACGCTGGCCCGCCTCGCGGCCGGCATACCCGACCCACTGGTCGGTGACGTGCTCACCGTGGCCACCGTCACGGGCACCGCCGAGCGCGCCGCCGAGCTGGCCAGGGCCCACCCGGGCGCGCTGGCGGAGGGGATGGAGGGGTACGGCGTGGCGTGCGCGGCCGCCGCCGCCGGCGCCGCGTTCGCGGAGCTGCGCACGGTGTCCAATCTGGTCGGACCGCGGGACCGGTCCGCCTGGCGGGTCGACGAGGCGCTGGCCGCCCTCACCCGCGCGGCCACGGCGCTCACCGCCGTGGCCGGGTAGCGCGCCACTGCCGGCCGCCACCGAAATCCGGTCGTCGGTCCGCGTGCCCGCCCATAGCCTCACGCGATGGCGAGGATCAGCATCGACATCGTGGACGGCGGCGGACGGTGGGAGGCCCGCGACGGCACCCGGGTGGTGGGCCGGCTGCGCGCGGTCACCAGACCGGACCGCCGGGTGTTCCTGTCGTTCGCGGACTGCCGCGACGACGCGTACGCACCGCTGCTGGAGCGGGCCGCGACCGAGCTGCGCCGGTCGCCGCTGTACGCCTGGGTGAACGAGCGGGACGAGGTCACGCGGCGGCAGCTCGCCGGCCTGGGCTTCGTCGTCAGCCGCCGCGAGCACGCCTACCGCATACCGGTCGACCCGTCCCGGTTCCGGCTGTCCGACGCCGGTCCGCCGCCCGGGATCGCGGTGGTCAGCGCGGCCGACGCCGACCTGGACCGGCTGCGGCTGCTCGACGACACCCTGCGCGGCCGGACCCCGGGCACCGAAGGATGGCGGTGGAGGCCGTCGGAGTTCCGGGAGGAGACGTTCTCCGACGGTTTCCACCCGGCGACGTACCAGGTGGCGGTGGAGGAGCGGACCGGTGCCTACGTGGGCCTGGTGCGGCTGTGGATGAAGGCGACCGGGCCGCGGTTCGGGTGCGTGGGGGTACTGCCGGCCTGGCGGCGGACCAGGGTGACCTACGCCCTGCTGGCCGCCGTGTTCCGGGAGGTGCACCGCCTCGGCCACACGGAGGTGACGGGCGAGATCGACGCCACCAACCGGGCGTCGAACGCGATCGCCGCCCGCGCCGGCGCGGTCCGGGTGGGCGGCTTCTACGAGCTGGTCCACGGCGCCCGGTCACGGCCGGCTGCCGTTACCGTGGGGCCGTGACGGTCTCGCTGGCGATCTCGCCCTGCCCCAACGACACGTTCGTCTTCCACGCCCTCGTGCACGGGCTGGTGCCCGGCGCACCGCCGGTCGAGGTGACCTACGCCGACGTGGACGTCACCAACACCGCCGTCCAGCAGGACCGGTTCGACATCGTCAAGATCAGCGCGGCGGCACTGCCGTGGCTGCCCGACCGGTACGCGCTGCTGCCCTGCGGCGGGGCGCTCGGACGCGGATGCGGACCGCTGCTGCTCACCTCGGCCGGCCGGCGCGACCCCGACCTGTCCGGCGCCGGCGTCGCGATCCCGGGCGAGCTGACCACCGCGTACCTGCTGTTCCGGCTGTGGGCCGGCCGGCGCGCTCCGGCCCGGGTCGAGGTGCTCCCGTTCGACCGGATCATGCCGGCGGTCGCGGAGGGCGCGTTCGACGCCGGGCTGGTCATCCACGAGGCCCGCTTCACCTACCACCGGTACGGGCTGCGTACGGTCGTCGACCTCGGCGAGTGGTGGGAGGCGGAGACGGGACTGCCGATCCCGCTGGGCGCGATCGTCGCCCGCCGCGACACGGTGGAACCGGACCGGGCCGCCGAGTGGATCCGCGCCTCGGTCCGGGCGGCCTGGGCGGACCCGGCCGCGAGCCGCGAGTACGTGCTGGCGCACGCGGCGGAGATGGAGCCGGACGTGGTGGACCGGCACATCGCGCTCTACGTCAACGAGTACACGCTGGACCTCGGCAGCTCCGGCCGGGCCGCGATCGACGAGCTGCTGCGGCGCGCCGCCGCGGTCGGCGCCGCACCCGCGTGAGGCAGCCGAGTGCTGTGCGAGCCACGCCTGCACACGTGATGTCCGTCCGTACCGCCGAGCGGCCCGGCACAGCCGGTCCGACGGAGGACCGCATCTTCGGCACGTCCGACGCCGTCGTCGTACTCGACGGCGCCACTCAACCGGAGCCCGGCGGGCGCACCGGCGGATGGCTGGCCGAGGCGCTCGGACGCGAGATCCAGCGACGCCTGGAATCGTCCCGCGGCGACCTGGCAGCACTTCTCGCCGCCGCCATCTCGACCGTCGCCGACCGGTACGCACTGCGACCCGGCTCCGACCCGTCGACCACGGTGAGCATCGTTCGCTGGGACGACTGCTACGTCGACGTCCTGGTCCTCGGCGACAGCCCGGTCGTCGCCCTGACCACGGCCGGCGGCATCCGTCAGGTCCGCGACGACCGGCTGCAGGCGGTCGCCGCTGAGCAGCGCCGCCAACTACGGGAGAGGCCCGGCGTGGACCGGTGGCGCCAGCTCCACCAGGCCATGCTCCTGCAGCGCAACAAGCCCGGCGGCTACTGGATCGCGGAAGCCACGCCGGAGGCCGCCTGGCACGCCCGGCGGGCTCGCTGGCGCCGCGGCGACCTGGTTGCCGTGCTCGCCATGACCGACGGCGTATCGGTCGGGGTCGACCGGTACCGCATGCCGCCCGACTGGCCCTCGGCGTTCGCGCTGACCATGGACGACCCCTACCACCTGATCCAGGCCGTCCACGGGGCCGAGGAGAGCGACCCCGAATGCCGGCGCTGGCCACGTACCAAACGCCACGATGACAAGGCGGTCGCGGTCGTCTCCTTCCGGGAGCCGTGAGCCGTTCACCAAGGGCCGGTACCGTACCGGTGCGCCCTGCGCGCGCCCGGCCGTCCTGAGACGCGGTGGATGGTGGGTGACAACTTCCAGGTGGATGCCGTCGGCGCCGAGCGGGCCGGCATCCCGGCGATCCTCGTCCGCAGCGACCACCCCCGAGCACCACACCGGGCAAGGGACCTCGTCGAGGCGGCGGCCCTCATCACGGCACGCACCCGCGGGTAGAGCGGGGCTGGAGGCCGGCGCCCGCCTCGTCGCCCCCGCGCGCCGACCGTCGGGGCGTGACGCCCGGTCACGCGCGCGCGGCGGCGACCCGGCGCACCACCACCTTGTAGAGCTCCCCGGCGACCAGGGTGGTGGCGGCCATCGCCACGCACACCAGCCACTGGTCCGGTGACAGCGGGACCGTCCCGAACGCCACGGTCAGCCCGGGCAGGTGCACCACGGCCACCTGCAGCGCGGCCGTGAGCGCGATCGCCCCCCACAGCCACCGGTTGCGGAACAGGCACCGGAACGCGCTGGCGGTCCCGGACCGGGCGTTGAGCGCGTTGAACAGCTGGGCGAGCACCAGCACGGTGAACCCCGCGGTGCGGGCGTTGTCCAGGTCGCGGGTGCCCGGCATGAGGCCGCCGGGCAGATACATGTCGATGGTCAGCAGCGTGGCCACCGCGATCACGGCGCCGAGCACCAGCACCTGCGCCCACATCCGGGCGTCGACGATGGGCTGGCCGAACGGCCGCGGCGGCCGGCTCATGACGTCCTCGATCTCCGGGTCCACACCCATCGCCAGCCCCAGGGTCGAGTCGGTGACGAGGTTGACCCACAGGATCTGGGTGACCAGCAGCGGCAGTGCCAGGCCGTCCCCGGCGGCCGACAGGCCGAGCACGCCGGCGAGCACCACGCCGAGGAAGACGGCGAGGACCTCGCCGACGTTGGAGGACAACAGGAAGCGCAGGAACTTCCGGATGTTGTCGAAGATCCCCCGGCCCCGTCGTACCGCCTCCACGATCGTGGCGAAGTTGTCGTCGGCGAGGATCATGTCCGCGGCCTCCTTGGTCACCTCGGTCCCGGTGCGACCCATGGCGACCCCGATGTCGGCCGACCTCAGTGCCGGGGCGTCGTTGACCCCGTCACCGGTCATCGCGACGACCGCGCCGTCGGCCTGCAGCGCGTCCACGATGGCCAGCTTGTCCGCGGGCGCCACCCGGGCGTAGACGCTGGTGCGGCGCACCGCCTCCACCAGGTCGGACCCTTCCAGCCGGTTGAGCTCCGCACCGGTCAGGACCGGCGCGCCCGGCTCCACCAGCCCCAGGTCGGCGGCGATACGGCCGGCGGTCCGCGGCAGGTCACCCGTGATCATGAGGACCCGGATACCGGCCCGACGGGCCTGCCGGATCGCCTCGGCCGCCTCCGGCCGGGGCGGGTCGATGATGCCGACCGTGCCCGCGTACACGAGGTCCCGCTCGACCGACGCGTCCGCGGGCGGCGGCCCGGCGCCCGGGGGATGCCGCCGGTACGCCACCGCGATCACCCGGTACGCCTGCGCCGACAGCCGGTCCACGTCGGCGAGCACGCGCTCGCGCCACCCCTCGTCCAGCGGCGCGACCTCGTCGCCGACCTGGATCCCGGTGCACCTGGCCAGCAGCGCGTCCGGCGCTCCCTTGCTGACCACCAGGGTGCCGCCGCGGGCCTGCGGGTCCGGGTAGAGGGCGGTCATCATGCGGCGTTCGGAGGTGAAGGGGATCTCGCCGATGCGGCTCAGCCCCTCGGAGGGTGGCTCCGCCCTCCCGAGCTTCCGCTCCGCGACCACGAACGCGATGTCCGTGGGGTCGCCGTCGGCGGACCACCGCCCGTCGGCGTCCCGGCGCAGTGCCGCGTTGCTGGCCAGCGCGCCGCCGCCGAGCACCCACACCACCTCGGTCCACAGCGGACCCTCGCGCAGCGGTACGCCCTCGTGCTCCACCCGGCCGTCCGGCCGGTAGCCCACCCCGGTCACGTGGCACTCGCCGGAGGCGGTCACCACCCGTTCGACCGTCATCTCGCTGCGGGTCAGGGTGCCGGTCTTGTCCGACGCGATCACCGACGCGGACCCCAACGTCTCCACCGACAGCAGCCGCTTGACGATCGCCCGGCGGGCCGCCATCCGCCGCACGCCGATGGCGAGCACCATGGACAGGATCGCCGGCAGCCCCTCCGGCACCGCGGCCACCGCCAGGGCGACCCCGAACAGCAGCACCGTGGCGACGTCGGACACGTCGTCCACGCCGCGTACCGCGAGCACGGTGAGGACGACCACCGCGGCTATGGCGAGCACGGCCCGCCCGAGGACGCGCCCGAGACGCCCGATCTCCCGCTGCAGCGGGGTGGGCTCCTTACCGGTGCGGTGCAGCAGCCCGGCGATCCGGCCCATCTCGGTCGCCATCCCGGTGGCGGTCACGAGGGCACGGCCGGTGCCCTGCGCCACCGCCGTACCGCCGAACACCATGTCGGTGCGCTCCGCCAGCGGCGCCTCGCCCGGCAGCGTGGCCGGGTCCTTGAGGACCGGCTCGCTCTCGCCCGTCAGTGAGGCCTCCAGCACCGTGAGGGCGCTGGCGGAGACCAGCCGGGCGTCGGCGGCGACCGCGTCCCCCTCGCTCAGCACGAGCAGGTCGCCCGGGACCACCTGGGTGACCGGTACGCGGAACTGCTCCCCGTCGCGGATGACGCTCGCGGTGGTGGCGCTCATCCGCCGCAGCGCGGCCACCGCTGCCTCCGCGCGGGTCTCCTGGGTCAGGCCGATCGCCGCGTTGAGAACGACGATCGCCAGGATCACGGACGTCTCCACCGGCCACCCGGTGGCGCCCTCGACGAGCCACACGCCGCCGGACACGCCGGCGGCCGCGAACAGCAGGTAGATCAGGGGATCCTGGAACTGACCGAGGAACCTGCGCCACCAGGGCACCCGCCGGGCCGGTGTGAGCTGGTTGGGGCCGTACCGGGCAAGGCGGCGAGCGGCCTCGTCGCTGGACAGGCCGTTCCGCGGATCCGTCGCGAGCCGGCGGGCCACCTCGGCCGCGTCGACGGTGGACGGGTCCGGATCTGCGGGCGGGTCGGTCTCGGCCGGCCGGTCAGCCGCTCGCGCTGCCATCCAGCTCGCGGGCGACCGCGTGCACCACCTGGGCCACCTTGCGGGTGGTCCGCTTGTCCGGGAACCGGCCCTTGCGCAGGTCCGGTAGGACCTTGATCTCCAGCAGCTTGATCATGTCCTCGACCACCCCGTGGAGCTCCTCGGGCGGCCGGCGGCGCAGCTCGCTGAGCGTCGGCGGTGTCTCCAGCAGCCTCAGGCCGAGGGCCTGCGCCCCCTTGCGGCCGTCGATGATGCCGAACTCGACGCGTTGTCCGCTCTTGAGCTCCGTGACGCCGCTGGGCAGGGCGCTGCGGGGGACGAAGACGTCACCGCCCTCGTCGCTGGTGACGAACCCGTACCCCTTCGTGGCGTCGTACCACTTCACTCGACCGGTTGGCACGGCAGACCTCGACTTCGGCTGGGCTGAAGAAACATCAACTACCACTAGGCTAACCCGAACCTGTGGTGCAGTCCGCAGGAGTGGAGCCGCGACCGCCGCGCGCGAGCGCGGTCGCCGTCCGGCCCAGGCGGTAGCGTGGGACGGCGATGACGCGCACGCTCGCCGACCTGCTGCGCGACCGGACCGATGACGAGCTGGTCGCGCTGTTCCGCCTGCGCCCGGACCTCATCGTGCCGGTGCCGTCGGACCTGTCGGTGGTGGCGGAGCGGGTGCGGTCGCGAAGCTCGGTCGGCCGGGCGCTGGACCAGCTCGACCGCTTCCATCTGGAGATCCTCGACGCGGTGCGGCTGGCCCGTGGCCAGGACCAGACCGCCTCGCTGCCGCGGGTGCTCGCGACCGCCACCCAGGCCGGTGCGGAGCCGGGCGCCGTCCGTGCCGCGCTGGCGCGGCTACGGGACTACCTGCTGGTCTACGGTCCGGACGAGGCGCTGCGCGTGGTCGACGCGGTGGACGACGTGGCCGGTCCCTACCCGGCGGGGCTGGGCCGGCCCGCTTCGCAGCTGCCGGGCGCGACCGCGGCCCTGGTGAGCGACCCGGCCAGGCTGCGCCGGGCGGTGATGTCCGCGCCACCGGCCGCCCGGGCGGTGCTGGAGCGGCTCGCCGCCGAGGGACCGGTCGGGGCCCTCGGCGGTCGCACGCCGGGCGCGACCCCGGTGGACGGCGAGGCGGTGCCGCTCGACCGGGAGCCGGTGGACGACGCCGCGACCGCCCCGGTGACCTCCGACCGGGCGCCGCTCAACCCGGTGGCGTGGCTGGTGGAGCACCACCTGCTCGCGGTGACCTCCGCGACGACGGTGGAGCTGCCCCGGGAGGTGGGCGTGCTGCTGCGGCGGGACCGTGGCCCGCTGGGTGAGCTGCACCCGCTCCCGCCGACGCCCGCCACCACCGTCGACCCCGCGGCGGCGGACGCGGCCGGTGCCGGCCAGGTGATGGAGGCGGTGCGCCAGGCCGAGGCGCTGTTGGAGGCGCTGGCGGGCGCACCGGCGCCGTTGCGGCGCGGCGGCGGGATCGGCGTACGGGACCTGCGGCGGCTGGCCCGCGCGGCGGCCGTGCCTGACCCGGTGGCGGGGTTGCTGCTGGAGGCCGCACACGCCGCGGGGCTGGTCGGCGAGGCGCCCACCGGTGGCCGGAGCGGCACCGTGGAGCTGCTGCCCGCCGCCGGGTACGACCGCTGGCGGGCCTCGCCCCTGGCCACCCGGTGGCACCAGCTGGTGACCGGATGGTGGGCGATGACCCGTGCCGCCTTCGTGGGCGGGCGCCCTGGCCCGCTCGCGGGCCAGGGCGGCGATACCGGGCGGGCCGGTGTCCCGGGGTTGCACCGCACCGTGCTGAAGATCATGGCCAGTCTGCCGGCGGGCAGCGCGCCGACCCCCGACGAGGCGGTCGCCCTGCTCACCTGGCGCGCACCCCGCCGGACCGCCGGCCGCGAGGCGGCCGTGCGCGAGGCGCTGGCCGAGGCGGCCCACCTCGGCGTCACCGGGCGCGGGGCACTGACCTCGTACGGCGCGGCGCTGGTGGCGGAGCTGACCGGTGCGGCGGCCGAACCCCGCCCGGCGGCCCGGGTCGGCGAGGGCCACCCGGGCCGGCCCGACGCCGTGGCGCTGTTGGACCGGCTGCTGCCCGAGCCGGTCAGCGAGGTGCTCGTTCAGGCGGACCTCACCGTGGTCGTCCCCGGGCCCCCGGAGCCCCTGCTCGCCGCGGAGCTGGACCTCGTCGCCGACCTGGAGTCCGCCGGTGGTGCGACCGTGCACCGCGTGACCCGTGGCAGCGTGCGCCGGGCGCTGGACGCGGGGTACTCGGCCGGCGACCTGCACGCGATGTTCGCCCGCCGGTCGCGGACCCCGGTACCGCAGGCCCTGACCTACCTCATCGACGACGTCGCGCGCGCCCACGGCGGGCTGCGGGTCGGCACGGCCGGCGCGTACCTGCGCAGCGACGACGAGAGCCTGCTGGTGCAGGTGCTCGCCGACCGCCGGCTGGCGCCGCTGGAGCTGCGCCGGCTGGCGCCGACCGTGCTGGTGAGCCCGGTGTCCAGCGGGCGCCTGCTGGCGGCCCTGCGGGACGCGGGATACGCACCGGTGCCGGAGGACGTCAGTGGGGCGGCGGTGCTCGTGCGGCCACGCGGACGCCGGGCGCCGGCGCACACCCCGACGTCGCCGCCGGCCGACCCGTTCGTCGCCGCCCGCCTGACCACCGCGCGGCTGCGGGGGATCGTCGAGGACGTCCGCCGTGGCGACAAGGTGGCGCGCATGGCCAGGTTGACCCCCGGCGTGGGGAACGGGCGTGCCGGAACGGCCGGTGGTGCCCAGGCGCACACCGAGGCGATGGCGGTCCTGCAGCAGGCGATCCGGGACCGGGCCACGGTGCTGGTCGGCTACGTGGACGCCCGCGGCCG
>Ga0079224_100004102_pt1 | contig 18657 bp, 14 predicted proteins | sample Stecom2015_FD_80414 | JGI IMG/M metagenome (GOLD analysis project Ga0079224, IMG submission 80414) | Agricultural soil microbial communities from Utah to study Nitrogen management - Steer compost 2015 | ecosystem: Environmental > Terrestrial > Soil > Agricultural land | place: USA: Utah... | reverse complement strand
TTGAATATGGAGCACGACCCTCCAGTACGCAAGCCTCGTCGCTCGTGGCGGGGCGGGGGACGCTACTCGCCGGTCGCGCCCTCGTTGACTCGGGCGGCGATGGTATCGAGCGCCGACGCGGCCAGGAGCGAATCCAGCGGCGTGGGCGGCGGCCCTCCGCCGGGCTTCGCGAATTCGGCCCGCAGCTCGGTGGTCAGGCGCCTCAGGAGCGCGAGGTCGGCCAGGATCCCTTCTTCGGGTTCGGCGCGGCGGATCTGGGCGACGATGCGATCGGCGAGGGCCTGGAGCTGCCTCAGCCAGGCCTCTGCGGAGTACTTGGAGGCCAGCCATGCGAGGGTGGGTTTGACCTCCAGGATCCGGTCGGTGATCGCCTCTGCGCGGTAGATGTGCGCGACGGCGCGCTGGTCGAGCCGGCCGATCGCGAGTGCGCTGTCGAGCTCGGCCTCGAGCCTCTCGAGCCGTTCGGCCAGCGACATCGACCCTCGTATCGGCGCGACGACGCTCGCCGGCGGCGGCGGCGGTTCCGACATGCGGTCGTCCTCGATGTTGCGCTGGCAGGCCATCAGGACGACCGTACACAGGAGGGCGTGGATCTGCGGGCGATGTCCCATCGGTCTCCATGCGCGTCGAGGCGCGGCGCGTTGCCGCCGTCATCCACGTGCGGCGCCGTCGTGTCCGGCGCGCCGGTCCGGGACCGTGGTAGGCAAGGCTCATGCCGGTCTTGCCCTCCCGCGGTGCGGGCCCTACCCTTCGGTGCATGCGTGCATCTGCGGTCGGGGCGAGTGATCGAGGGCGCTGGCGGCCGACGAACGAGGACGCGTTCCGTGTCCGGACCGAGCTCGGCCTTGCCCTCGTCGCCGACGGGATGGGCGGACACGCCGCCGGGGAGGTGGCGAGCAACATCGCCGCCGACGTCGTCATGGAGGAGCTCGCCCGCCGGCCGCCGGAGCGGGCCGATGCCACCGGGCCTGCGCTCCGTGCCGCGATCCTCGCGGCGCACGCCGCGGTCATCGAGCGTGCGCGCCGGGAGCCGGACAAGCGGGGGATGGGGACGACGCTCACGGTCCTCGCCCTCGACCTGTCGACGCCGGGCTTTCACATCGCGCACGTCGGCGATTCCCGGGCCTACCGTCTGCGGCGCGGCGTGCTCGAGCTCCTGACCCGGGACCACACCTGGGTCCAGGAGCAGGTCGACGCCGGGCGACTGACGGCCGCGGAGGCGAGGCGCCGCCCCAACGCGAACATCCTGACCCGTGCGCTCGGCATCGAGCTCGACGAGTCCGAGGTCGACACCGTCGCCGGCGCCGTCGAGCCCGGCGACCTCTTCCTCCTCTGCACGGACGGCCTGACCGGCCCCGTCGAGGACGAGGACCTCCTCGCGATCCTCGACCGCGACCTCCCCCTCGAGGTGCTCGCGGATCAGCTGATCGAGGCCGCGAACCTGCGCGGCGGGCCCGACAACATCACCGTCGTCCTGGTCCGCGCGCTCGAGTGAGCCGGCCCCGCCTCAGCCCGGGCCGGACCCGAGCAGCGCCCGGCCGCTCAAGAGGAGCCTCTCGACCTCGTCCGCGCTCCGTGTCGCGAGTTCCGCGACCACCCGCGGCGGTACCGCGCGCCGCGCGCCGAGGGTGAAGAGCCTGAGCACCCTCGCGGTCTGGTAGAGTTCCTCCGCGACGCGCGGCAACCCGATCAGACCGAGTCGGCCGGCGGGCCCGAGCCGGATCACCTCGCCACTCCCGCGGCGGACCAGGAGATCGAGCCCGAACATCGCGGCTTTCTCCGGATAGTCCAGGAACGCGTCGCCCGGCGGCAGCCCGAGCTCTTCGGCGATCCGGTCCTCGACCCGGCGCTTGAGCGGGTTGTCCGTGATCAGCCAGCGTCCGACGGCATCGCCGTCCAGCTCTGCGGCGACGACCTCCGCCGCGCGCTTCGGCAGCCGCCGCGCCCGCAGCATCCGGATCCAGCGGCCGATCCGCTCGGCCGCCCCGTCTGCGCCCGCCCGGGATTCGAGGAGGAAGAGGAGCGCCTCGTCGGTCCGGCCGACGAGTTCGTCCGGCGCGACCAGCCCGCCGTTCAGCGCGTCGGCCACGATCCGCTTGTACATGACGGTCGCGGCCCGGACGGTGTGGTGCCAGTACACGTTCCGGAACATCTGGTACTTCGCGAAGAGGAGCGATTCGAGCGCGGCGACGCCCTTCTCGCGGACGCCGACCTCGGCGCGCCCCGTCGCGGGGTCCTCGAGGACGTCGAGCGCGTGGAGGAGCCGGTCGACATCGACCTCTCCGTACGGCACGCCGCAGAACCGGGCGTCGCGGACGAGGTACTCGATCTTGTCCAGGTCGAGGCTCCCGCTGACGAGCCCCTGGAGCGGGCTCTCCGATCGACCGCGAATCAGCGCCTCGATCCGCTCGGGGCCGTCCGGCGCGATCGTCTCCAGCGCGTTCCGCACCACCGGGTCGGCCAGGAACCGTCCGGCCAGCGCCTCGTGATGCCCCGGGATCCGGGCCGGCTCCAGCTCCTCCAACGCGTGCGAGTACGGGTAGTGGCCGATATCGTGGAGGAGCCCCGCGAGCGGGATCAGCCGGCGCTCGACCGGCTCGACACCGGCGAGCGCGCCCTGCTCATCCAGATTCGCGAGCGCGCGGCGCGTCAGATGGTAGACGCCCAGCGCGTGGTCGAATCGCGTATGCGTCGCCCCCGGGTAGACGAGGTGCGCGGGGCCGAGCTGACGGATGTAGCGGAGCCGCTGGAACGCCGCGGAATCCAGGATCCGGACCGCGACGCCGTCAAGGCGGATCGTGTCCCAGATGGGATCGCGGACGGTGATCGCCGTATCGGAGGGTGCGGGCATGACCGTTCGGACTGGAAGACGACGGTAGCAGGCCGGGGCAGGTGATCGCCGCGGCGGACGGGCTCGGGCCATGATCCGGGGCCGAAGCCGCCCGTCGCCGGGCCCGCCACGGCCGCGAAGGGGGCCGGCCCGCCGGCCGAATCGGCCGACCGACCCGCCCCCCTCGCACCTGGCGATGGCGGTCAGCCCTTCGGGCCCGCCTCCTCCACCGCGTCCGAGACCTGGTCCTCGAACGCCTTGAAGTTCTCGCGGAACATCTCGGCGAGCTTCTTCGCCTGCTCGTCGTACGCCTCGGGGTCGGGCCACGTCGCGCGGGGCGAGAGGACCTCGTCCGGCACCCCCGGGACCGACGTCGGGACGTGGAGCCCGAAGACCGGGTCCTGCCGCGTCGGCACCTCGTCCAGCTCGCCGTTCAGCATCGCCGTGATCATCGCCCGCGTGTACGCCAGCTTCATCCGGTGCCCCACGCCGTAGGGGCCGCCCGTCCAGCCGGTGTTGACGAGCCAGCACTGCGCGTTGTGCTCGTCGATCTTCTCGCCGAGCATCGTCGCGTACGTCGACGGCGGGAGCGGGAGGAACGGCGCGCCGAAGCAGGCGCTGAACGTCGCGCTCGGCTCGGTCACGCCCCGCTCCGTGCCCGCGACCTTCGCCGTGTAGCCCGACAGGAAGTGGTACATCGCCTGCTCGCGCGTCAGCTTCGCGATCGGCGGGAGCACGCCGAACGCGTCGGCCGTCAGGAAGACGACGTGGCGCGGATGCCCCGCCCGGCTGCCCGGGACCGCGCCCTCGATGAAGGAGAGCGGGTAGGACGAGCGCGTGTTCTCCGTGATCGAGTCGTCGTCCCAGTCCACGACCCGCGTGTCCGGGTCGATGACGACGTTTTCGAGGATCGCGCCGAAACGACGGCTCGCACCGTAGATCAGCGGCTCGCCCTCGGCCGAGAGGCGGATCACCTTCGCGTAGTTGCCGCCCTCGAAGTTGAAGACGCCCGCCTCGGACCAGCCGTGCTCGTCATCGCCGATCAGGTGCCGGTTCGGGTCGGTCGAGAGCGTCGTCTTCCCCGTGCCCGAAAGCCCGAAGAAGAGCGCGACGTCGCCGTCCTTGCCCGCGTTCGCCGAGCAGTGCATCGACAGCACGCCGCGCAGCGGGAGCAGGTAGTTCAGGACCGAGAAGATCGACTTCTTGATCTCGCCCGCGTAGCGCGTCCCTCCGATCAGGACCGTCCGCTCGCCGAAGTTGATGACGACGAAGGTCCCCGTCCGCGTGCCGTGGACCGACGGATCGGCCTCGAACTCCGGCGCGTGCAGGATCGTGAAGCCCGGCTCGAAGTTCGCCCGCTCCTCGGCGGACGGCGTGATGAACATGTTGTTCACGAAGAGCGCGTGCCACGCGCTCGGCGTGATCGCCCGCACGCTGAGCCGGTACTCGGGATCCGCGCCGGCGAAGACGTCCTGCACGTACAGCTCCTGATTCTGCAGGTACGCCTGTACGTCCTTCAGGAGCCGCGCGTAATGCTCCTCCGAGAGGGGAACGTTGACCTTGCCCCACCAGATCCGGTCCTCGCTCGACGCCTCGCGCACGACGAACTTGTCGTTCGGCGAACGCCCGGTGTGCGGCGAGGTCCTCGCCACGAACGCGCCGTCCTCGGAGAGCGCGCCCTCGCCGCGCCGGATCGCCTGCTCGTAGAGCGCCGCCGGCACCAGGTTCCAATGTACCGGCCCGCGGGGCGAGAGCCCGTGGCGGGTCAGGTCCCCGGTCGTCATCATTGTAGCCACGCCGTACCTCTGTTCAGGGTTTTGCCCGCCGAGGCCGCTGCTGCGCGTCGACCACGGCGATGGCGGTCAGGTTCACGATGTCCGCTGCCGTGCTCCCTCGCTGGAGCACGTGGACCGGCCGATCCATACCGAGCAGGATCGGGCCGATCGCCTCCGCGCCGCCCAGCCTCGCCAAGAGCTTGTACGCGATGTTGGCGGCGTCCAGGTCCGGAAAGATCAGCACGTTCGCCCGATCCTGCAACCTGCTGAACGGGTAGACGCGCTCGAGGATCTCCGGGACGACGGCGGTGTCCGCCTGCATCTCGCCGTCGACGACCAGCTCCGGGCGCAGTTGCTTGACCCGTTCGACTGCGCGCCGGACCTTCTCCGACTGCGGGGTCCTCGCCGATCCGAAGTTCGAGAACGAGAGCAGCGCCATCTGCGGCTCGATCCCGAGCCGTTCGACGAAGCCGGCCGAGAGGAGCGCGATCTCCGCGAGCGTCTCGTCGTCCGGATCGATGTTGACCGTCGTGTCCGCGAAGAACATCAGGTCGTGCTGCAGGATCATCATATAGAGCCCGGCGACGTGGCGCACGTCCGGCGCCGTGCCGATCACCTCGAGCGCCGGCCGGATCGTCTCCGGGTACGACGTCTCCTCGCCGGCGATCACGCCGTCGGCATCGCCCTCCGCGACCATCATGCACGCGAAGTAGATCGGCTGCCGGACCCGGTCACGCGCCTCCGGACGGGTGAGCCCCTTGCGCTGCCGGCGCTGGTACAACCGTTCCGCGTAGCGCTCCTGCCTCGCCTCGTCGGCGACCGGGTTCAGGATCTCGACGCCATCGAGGTCGGCGCCGAGTTCGTCGGCGACTCGCCGGATCCGGTCCTCGCGGCCCAGGAGGATCGGCCGCGCGATCCCTTCGTCCACGACCCGGACCGCGGCGCGGATGATGCGCTCGTGCTCGCCCTCCGGGAAGACGATCCGCTTCGGGTCGCGCCTCGCCTTGATCATGAAGTCGCGCATGACCTCGCGCGTGCGGCCGAGCCGGGCCTCGAGGCGGTGGCGGTACTCGTCCAGGTCGAGCTCGATGCGTGCGACACCGGACTTCATCGCCGCCTCGGCGACGGCCGGCGCGACCCAGAGCAGGACGCGCGGGTCGAAGGGCTTCGGGATCAGGTAGTCCCGGCCGAAGCGGAACGTCAACTGGTCGTACGCGGCCGCGACCGCCTCCGGCACGTCCTCCTTCGCCAGCGCCGCGAGGGCGCGGGTCGCCGCCATCTTCATCTCCTCGTTGATCGCGCGGGCCCGCACGTCGAGCGCGCCGCGGAAGATGAAGGGGAAGCCGAGGACGTTGTTGACCTGGTTCGGGTAGTCGGTCCGGCCGGTTGCGATGATCGCGTCGTCACGGACCTCGGCGACCTCCTCGGGCGTGATCTCCGGGTTCGGGTTCGCGAGCGCGAAGATGATCGGCTGATCCGCCATCGACGCGACCATCTCCTTCGTGACGATGCCGCCGACCGAGAGGCCGACGAAGACGTCCGCGCCCTCGAGCGCCTCGGCCAACGTGCTGATCGTCGTGTCCTGCGCGAACTTGGCCTTGTACCGGTCCATGTCCACGCTGCGCCCGGTCGTGATGACGCCGTGGCTGTCGCACATCAGGATGTTCTCGCGACGGACGCCGAGGTGCACGTAGTGCTCGGCCGTCGCGATCGCGGCCGCGCCGGCGCCGCTGAAGACGACGCGGATCTCGTCGATCCGCTTGCCCGTCAGCTCGAGCGCGTTGAGCAGCGCCGCGCCCGAGATGATCGCCGTGCCGTGCTGGTCGTCGTGGAAGACCGGGATCTGGAGGCGCTCACGCAGCACTTCCTCGATGTAAAAGCACTCGGGCGCCCGGATGTCCTCGAGGTTGATGCCGCCGACGGTCGGCTCGAGCAGCTCGCAGAACCGGATGATGTCGTCCGGGTCCTCGCTCCCGACCTCGAGATCGAAGACGTCGATGTCCGCGAACCGCTTGAAGAGGACGGCCTTCCCCTCCATGACCGGCTTCGCGCCGAGCGGACCGAGGTTGCCGAGCCCGAGGACCGCCGTCCCGTTCGAGACGACCGCGACGAGGTTGCCGCGAGCCGTGTAACGGTACACCTCCTCCGGGTCGTTCGCGATCGCGCGGCACGGCTCCGCCACGCCCGGCGAGTAGGCGAGCGAGAGGTCACGCTGCGTGCCGACCGGCTTCGTAGGTACGACTGCGATCTTCCCTGGACGGCCCTCGGCGTGGTACTCGAGGGCCTCCTGGCGTCTGGTGGCCATACCTTCCTATTCCCCTGCCGCACCCGGTCCGGGCGCGGCGATCGAACTTCACTGTTGAAAACAGCTAGGTTATCCAACCGCGCGGCGTGATGTCAAGCAGGGCGTGGATCCAGACGCGGTGCGGGGACCCGGATGAGCCGGACCGGTGTACCTCCGTCCTGATGAACCTCGCCTTGCCGCATCTGCTCATCCTGCTCGGCACCGCCGCCGGCATCGGGGCGCCCGCGCCGCACGGATCGCAGCGCTCCTGCGAGACGGGTGTGATCTCGGCCATCTTCATCGACAACCACTCGATCTTCGACACGACGGACCCGGCGCTGGAGTCCCGGCTCGCCCGGGCGTATCGGTTCGCGAACGGGCTCCACGTCCGGACGCGCGAGTCGGTGATCCGCCGCGAACTCCTCTTCCGCCGGGGCGACTGTTACGATCCGGCCGTCCTCGAGGAGTCCGAACGGCTCCTCCGCGCGCACGACTTCCTCTCGCGCGTCGACATCTTCGGGATCCGCCAACCGGACGGCACGTACCACGTGATCGTCGACACGCAGGACGAGTGGAGCACGCGCGTCGACCTGCGCGTCACGCTCCGCGACGGGCTCGCCTTCGAGGGGTTCCGGGTCCGCGAGGCCAACCTCCTCGGGACCGGGCGGGCGGTCGAGCTCTATTACCTCGAGCGCGACGCGAACCACGAGTACGGCATCGCCTACGCCACGCCGCAGCTCGCCGGCACGCGCTGGGACCTCGACCTCTCCGTCGGCCGGACACGGGCGGGCTCGTCGCTGCGCCAGTCGGTCGCCTATCCGTTCGTCGGCGAGGCCGGCCGCTGGGCCGCGAGACAGACGCTGCGGCGCCAGGACTTCTTCTACGACTACGTGACCGAGCCCGGGGGCGGCGCGCACCTCCTCCTCCCGGTCCGCGAAGAAGCGTTCGAGATCGCGGTGCTGCGCCGGACCGGGCCGGTCGGACGGATGTTCACCTTCGGCGCCGCGCTCGGCTATAGCGAGCTGAGCCACCCCGGCGGCGAGGCCGCGGTCGAGTGGATCGACGGCGACGACTACGACAGCGGCGTCCCCGCCGACGAGGCGGCCCTCGCCTCGATCCGCCGACAGCTGAACTCGCCCGCCGCCATCCGCCTGCTCCTCCTGGCCGGCCGGCGCGAGGTCACGTGGGTCAAGCGGCGAGGGCTCGACAGCATGCGCGGCGAGCAGGACGTCGCGCTCGGGACCGAGCTCGAGGTCGCGGCCGGACGCGCGCTCCCGTGGCGGGGCGGCGGCGACGACCTCTACGCGGCGGTCTCGGGCTACGCCGCGGCCGAGCTCGGCGACCTCCTCGTGGCCGGGACGCTGCGCGGCGACGCCCGGCACGATTTCCGGGCCGCCGGCTCCGACGGCTGGAAAGACATCTTCGCCGACGGCGAACTCATCGCCTACTGGCGGCCCGGCGGCGCGCCGCGGCACACCTTCGTCGCGCGCGCGGCGGCCGCGCACGGGTGGAGGACGCGGACCCCGTACCAGCTCGCCCTCGGCGGCGACCTCGGCGTCCGCGGCTACGACCGCTTCCGGTACCCGGGCGGCCACCGGCTCCTCTTCTCCGCCGAGGACAGGATCTACTTCGGCTGGCCGTTCCGCGACGTGCTCGACGTCGGCGGCACGCTCTTCCTCGACGTCGGCAGGGTCTGGCCGGGCGATGCGCCCTTCGGGACCGACTCGGGCTGGAAGGCCGCGGCCGGGATCGGGCTGCGTGGAACGCTGCCCGCCGGCGGCCGGACGACGTACCGCGTCGACCTCGCCCTGCCCCTCGAACACGGGACGGGCTGGAAGGACCTGCGCCTCATCCTCTCGATCGGCGAGCTGATCGGGATCGGGGACCGAACCGGCGCGCACCGCCCGCAGCGCGCGAGACCGATCGGCCGCGCCGGAGAAGCGTTCCACTTTCCACGGTAGCCCGGTGACGCCATCTTCCCATCGATGATGCCGAACCCTGTACGCTATACCGCCCGCTGGGTCCTGCCCGTCGCGACACCTCCGATCCGTGATGGCGCGGTCCTCGTCGACGTCGACGGCCGGATCGCCGCCGTCGGCCCGGACGCGGCAGTGCCCCGCCCCGCTGGCGCCGAGACGATCGAGCTGGGCGAGGCCGTGATCCTCCCCGGACTCGTCAACGTCCACGGCCACCCCGAGCTCGCGCTGATCCGCGGACTCCTGGACGACCTCCCGTTCCACCGCTGGATCCCGACCCTCAACCGGGTCAAGCGGGACGCGGCGCTCACACCGGACGAATACGGCATCGCCGCTCGCTGGACGTGCATTGAGGCGCTCGCCGCGGGGATCACGACCTTCGCCGCGACCGAGGATTCCAGCGCGGCGCTCGACGCACTCGTCGAGGCGGGGATGCGCGGCGTCGTCTACCAGGAAGTCTTCGGCCCCGCGCCCGAGCAGGTCGACGCTTCGATCGCCGGGCTCCGGGCTAGGGTCGACGCGCTCCGTGCACGGGAGACGGACCACGTCCGGGTCGGCGTCTCGCCGCACGCGCCGTACACCGTCTCCGACGCGCTCTTCCGCGCGACCGCCGACTACGCCCGGGTCGAGCGCCTGCCCCTCGCCGTCCACGCCGCCGAGGCCGAGGCCGAGGTCGAGCTCATCTGCCACGGCCGCGGCCCCTTCGCCGAGGGGCTCCGGCGGCGGGGGATCGAGACGCCGATCCGCGGCCGATCCACGATCGAGCTCCTCGACCGGCTCGGCGTCCTCGAGACCCGGCCGCTCCTCATCCACTGCGTGCGCGTCGACAATGACGACCTGCGCCGGATCGCGGATGCCGGGGCGAGCGTCGCGCACTGCCCGGCCGCGAACGCCCGGCTCGGGCACGGGACCGCGCCGCTCGTCGAGATGCTCGAGGCCGGGGTCACCGTCGGGCTCGGGACCGACTCCGTCGCGAGCAACAACCGCCTCGACATCTTCGAGGAGGCCCGCCTCGCCCAGCTCTTCCAGCGCGCCCGGCACCGGTCCGGCTCGCTCCTCGCCGCGGACGACCTGCTCCGACTCGCCACGATCGAGGGCGCCCGCGCCCTCGGGCTGGACGACCGGATCGGGACGCTCGAGCCCGGCAAGGACGCCGACCTCTGCGCCGTCTCCATCGACGGCGCCCACGCCGTCCCGGTCCACGACCCGGTCTCCACGCTCTTCCACGCGGCCCGTGCGCCGGACGTCGTCCTGACCGTCGTTCAGGGGCGCGTCCTTTTCCGCGACGGTGTCGTGCTCACCCTGGACGCCCGGGCGCTGCGCCCCAAGGCCCAGGCCGTGGCGGACCGGCTGGCCAACGCGCGACGGGCCGCCTGGAGCGCCCCACGATGAGACCCGCGCCCGACGACCCCGGCCTGGATTCGCGGCACGCCCAGGTCCGGCGCGTACTCGCGTGGGTCCTCGTCTTCAACATCGCCGTCGTCATCGCGAAGCTCCTCGCCGGCGTCCTGACCCATACGCTCAGCGTCGTCGCCGAGGCCGCACATTCGTCGGTCGACGCGCTGAACCATATCCTCGCCCTCGCCCTTGCACGGGTCGCGGCACGGGCGCCAGACGAACAGCACCCCTACGGCCACGCGAAATTCGAGACGCTCGGCGCCCTCGGCATCGTCGCGTTCCTCTCGATCACCGTCTTCGAACTCGTGAGCCGCGCGGTCGGGCGGCTGATCGGCGACGGCGTCGCGCCCCGGGCGACGGCCGCCGTCGTCCTCGTCATGGCCGCGTCGGCCGGGATCAGCTTCTTCGTCTCCCGGTACGAAGCCCGCCGGGGACGCGAGCTGCGGAGCGAGCTCCTCATCGCGGATGCGGCACACACCCGCTCCGACATGTACGCCTCCCTCGCCGTCCTGGCGGGGCTCGGACTGATCTCCGCCGGGTACGAATGGGCCGACGGCGCGGTCACCCTCCTCGTCGCGGCGCTGATCGCACGGGCCGGGTGGTCGATCCTCAAAACCACGATACCGATCCTCGTCGACGAGCGCGCCGTCGAGCCCCGCACGATCCGGCATCTCGCCCTCGACACCGCCGGCGTCGACGACTGCTACGACGTCCGCTCCCGAGGCCGGGAGGGTGAGATCTTCGCCGAACTGACCATCGCCGTGAGTGGAAAGTTGAGCGTCGAGGCCGCCCACAAGATCGCCGACGACGTCTAGCGCCGCATCGCGCGCGAGGTCGGCGCGCGCGAGGTCGTCGTCCACGTCGAGCCGGCCGAACTCGGGAGGACGCGCTCGGGATGAAACCGCCCCCGCGCCTGACCCACGCCCGCGAGCTCCTCGACGAGCCGGACCACGACCCCCGGGAGCTCGAGGCGAGCCTCGACGACGTCGCCGCCGTCAACCGCTGGCTCGGCGGCCGCCGGGCCCTGCTCCGGCACCTCCGGCCCCTGCTCCGGGCGGCGGCGAGGTCCGGGGCGGGGCCGCCCTCGATCCTGGACGCGGGGACCGGGATCGGCGACCTGCCTCGCGCGATCGCGGAACGCGCCCGACGCGACGGGCACGAGCTCCGCATCGTCGCGACCGACGTCCACCCCCAGACGCTCGAGATCGCGCGCCGGCGCCTCGCCGCCTGGCCCGAGATCACCGTCGAGGCGGCCGACGTCCGGGACCTGCCCTACCCCGATCGCGCCTTCGACGTCGCGCTCCTCTCCCTGACGCTCCACCACCTCGACGACGAAGACCAGATCACCGCGCTCCGCGAACTCGGGCGCGTCGCTCGCCGGGCCGTCATCGTGGGCGAGCTCGAACGGAGCTGGCCGGCCTACGTCGGCGCACGGATCCTGGCCGCGACGGTGTGGCGCCGGAACCGGCTGACACGCCACGACGGGCCGATCTCCGTGCTCAGAGCCTTCACGCCCGGCGAGCTCCTGGACCTCGCCCGCCGCGCAGGGCTCGAACGCCCCCACGTCCACCGGCACCCGCTCTTCCGGCTCGTCCTGGTCGCCGGCCCGATCGGCCGGGACGCGGGCGCCGGACGCGCGGGCCGCCCGTGACCCTTTACTCGCCGACGGAGCCTCCGCATCATTCGAGATTCGCGGGCCGGGAACGAAGGCCCCGCACCCACGAGCGGGAACCCGGCACGGCGCGCCGCCACGCGCCGCGTCGGCGCACGAGCCGCTCCGGGCGCGCCTCAGCGAGAGACCCGGTGGCTGACGACGGTCACCCCTTCCCATCGACCTATGCCCTCGATGGAGGCGGATGTGATCGTCGTCGGCGCTGGACCCGCGGGGTCGGCCACCGCGCTCCTCCTCGCGCGTGAGGGGCTGCGCGTCCTCCTCCTCGACCGCCTCGCCTTCCCCCGAGCCAAACCATGCGGCGACTGCCTGAGCGCCGAGGCCACACGCACCCTCGACCGGCTCGGACTGCTCGGCGCCGTCGAGGCCGCACGGCCCGAACGACTGACCGGGTGGCAGGCGTTCTCGCCCGGCGGCTGGTCGTTCCGTGCGGCGTTCGAACCGGCCGCGGGTGGCGACCCGCGCGCCGCGACCGCGATCGCACTCGCCCGCGACCGCTTCGACCTGGCCCTGCTCGAGGCCGCGCGCGGCGCCGGCGCGACGGTCTGCCTCGAGATCCACGTCACCGACCTGATCCGCAGCGCCGAAGGCCACGTGCTCGGCGTGAGAGGACGGGGGCCCCAGGGCGAGAGCCGGGAGCTCCTCGCACGGTTCGTCGTCGGCGCCGATGGGCTGCGGTCCATCGTCGCCCGCCGGCTCGGCCTCACCCGACGGCCGCCGAGGGTCCGGAAACTCTCGCTGACCGGACACGTGCACGGCGTCCAGGGCGTCGACCGCACCGGCGAGATGCACCTGATCGCCGGCGCGTGCGCCGGCCTGGCGCCCGTCGGGCCCGTCGCGCGCGGCGCGGGCCGCCGGTACAACCTCACCCTCGTCGTCTACGCCGACCGCTACCGCGCCCGCGAGACCGACGATACCGAGGCCTTCTACTGGTCCACGCTCCGCCGCTTCCCCGCCCTCGCCGACCGACTGGCCGGCGCGACGCTCGCGCCCGCCGCGAACGGCGGCCCGCCGCGCCTCCTCGCGTCCGGACCCTTCGACTGGCCGATGCGCTACGTCGTCGCGCCCGGCGCCGCGCTGGTCGGCGATGCGGCGGGGTACTTCGACCCCTTCACCGGGCAGGGGATCTACCACGCGCTCTCGGGCGCGGAGATCCTCGCGGAGGAGCTGCTCCCGGCGCTCCGCCGAGCCGGCGCCGCGCCGCCCCGGCTCCGCCGCTACGCACGGCGCCTCACACGATTCCGGCGCGGCGCGCACGTGCTCCAGCACGCCCTCGAACACATCGTCTCCAGACCCGCCCTTGCCGATTTCGCGATCCGCCGCCTCGCACGGTCGCCCCGGACCGCCGAAGCGCTGATCGCGACGATCGGCGACCTGCGGCCGGCCGCCTCGCTCCTCCGGCCCGGGATCGCACTCGACTTCGCACTCGGCCCCCTCAGAGCGGAGACCGGAACATGATGACCCTCGACGAGCACCTGATGCACGCGCCGCCCGAGATCTGCTTCCGGATCGCGGCCGATGTCGAACGATGGCCCGAGATCCTCCCCCACTACCGCTGGGTCCGCTTCCACGAGCGCCGCGCGTTCGGCGTCGGAAGGGTCGAGATGGCGGCGTGGAGGGTCTTCGCCGGGCCGATCCGGTACCCGACGTGGTGGGTGTCGGAGATGCGCGCGCTGGCAGACGAACCGGCCATCCTCTACCACCACGTGGACGGGATCACCCGCGGGATGGAGGTCCGCTGGTCGTTCGAGCCCAGGCCGGACGGCACGACGAAGGTCTCGATCACGCACGCCTGGGACGGACCCCGCTGGCCGCTCATCGGCGGGATCGCCTGGCGATTCGTCATCGGCCCGCACTTCGTGAGCGCGATCGCGAGGCGGACGCTCGCGGGCGTCGCGGCACGCGCCGAGATCGAGGCCGGCCACCACAAGGCGACCACCCATGCGTGAACCACCCGCCCACCGCGTCGCGGTCACGGGGATCGGGCCGATCACGGCCGCAGGGATCGGCGTCGACGGCCTCTGGGAAGGGCTGCGCAGGGAACGATCGCCGATCCGGCGCCTGACCCGCTTCGACTCCAGCGTCTGGCGGTCACGACTCGCCGCAGAGATCGACGACTTCGAGCCCGAACGGTTCATGGACGCGAAGACCGCCCGGCGACTCGACCGCTACTCGCACTTCGCGATCGCGTCCGCCAGACTCGCCCTCGAGGACGCCGGCCTCGACACCACACGGATCGACCCCGACCGCGTCGCCGTACAGATCGGATCCGCGCTCGGCGGCATCGCATACGCCGAACGTCAAGTCCTCAACTTCGTCGAGGGCGGCGTCCGGGCCGTCGACCCACGCGTCGCACTGACGACCTTCGCCGGAGCCGCGAGCTGCGCCATCGCCATCGAATTCGGGTTCACCGGACCGAACACGACGAACACCATGTCCTGCGCGTCCGGAACCATCGCGATCGGCGAGGCATGGCGCCTCATCCGCGACGGCGACGCTGACTACGCGATCGCGGGCGGCGTCGAGGCCCCGCTCGCACCGCTCTCCTTCGGCGCGTTCGCCATCATACGCGCCATGAGCACACGGAACGACGAACCCGAACTCGCCTGCCGACCCTTCGACAGCGCACGCGACGGGTTCATCATGGGCGAAGGCGCCTGCACACTCGTCCTCGAACGCTGGGACCGCGCGATCGAACGAAACGCAACGATCTACGCCGAAATCCTCGGCTACGCCACGACGAACGACGCCTTCCACATGACCGCGCCACGACCCGACGGCGCACAGGCCGAACGCGCCATGAGACTCGCGCTCCGCAGCGCACGGCTCGAACCCGGCGAGATCGACCTCATCAGCCCACACGGCTCCTCCACACCCCTCAACGACTCGACCGAGAGCCGCGCCATCAAGTCCGTCTTCGGCGAACACGCCTACCGCATCCCCATCAGCGGCTCCAAACCCTACCACGCACACGCGCTCGGCGCGTCCGGAGCCATCGAAGCCGCCATCGCATGCCTCGCCATGAATCGAGGCTGGATCCCGCCGACGCTCAACTTCCAGAACGGCGACCCGGAGTGCGACCTCGATTACGTGCCGGAACACGGCCGCGAAGCACGACCCACGACCTGCCTCTCCAACTCCTTCGGCTTCGGCGGCATCAACGCCGCGCTCGTGCTGCGACGACCGGATCCGCGCACGACCTGAATCCCGGCCGCACCCATCCCCGGCAGGGCACCCCACGAAAAACCGGGCCCCCGGAATCGGAGGCCCGGCCCTTGCTCTCAAACCCTGCCACCCGCCTCGCGCGGGTCGGCGCTTCAACGCGGTGGCAAGAATCATGCACCATGAGGCGACCGGCCCGGGAACAGATGACGGCCCGGGGCGGCACGCCGGCGTAAGAGGACCGGCGAGTGGTTCACAGTAGGGTAGCTTTCTAAGGAGGTCTCATGAACCTGCTCCTCCGGGCGGCCGCGGCCGCGGCACTCCTTCTGCCGCTGGCGGTCGCGCCCGCAACGGCACAAAACTACAGGGGTGCCTGGACCCTCCATGGGGGTGGTGTCTGGTTCAGCGATCTGAACAACAACGGGGACTTCGATCTGGGCACGCTCACGCCCGAGCAGATCGATGTGTTCTTCCCCGGGCTGGATCCGGATGATCTGACGGGCGCCAGCTTCCTCGACCTGACGCTGGACCCGGGCTGGATCGCCGGCACCCAGTTCGAAGTCTGGTTCGGACGGGGCCGGTTCGGTCTTCGTGCGAACGGGTTGTACACCGAGCGGTCATTCGATCTCGATGTCGGTGATGACAACGTCTTCGATTTGATCGATGATGGTATCGGCAACTTCACATTCGGCGACGTCAACACGTGGCTCCTGGATGGCGACATCATGATCCGGATCCTGACGCCTCGTCGGGGTCGGACGTGGGCGCCGTTCCTGAGCCTCGGCGCCGGTGTCGCCATCTACAACCCCGCGGGCGATGGGGGCATCGTGCTTCCTGAGGCCAACGTCATCTGGAATGGGGATGATGGGAACGGGAAGACGAGGTTCGCGACGGCCTTCGGTCTGGGCACGGACATCCTGCCCGGCTGGAATCTGGGGAGCATCGGCATCGGTCTCCGTCTCGAGATCGCGGACCACATCGCGTGGAACTCTCCGGCCGATCCGCTCTTCGGCGATGACGACTTCGATCCGGTCCACAACGTCCGTCTCACGGCGGGTGTGATGGGCCTGTTCGGCCGCCTCTTCCCGGAGGAGGTCGTCGCGGTCGTGCCGCCGCCGCCGGCACCGCCCGCGCCTCCGGCCGAGGAGACGATCTCGGTCTGCGTCGTCGATCCGACGATGCCGCAAGGGATCGGCAACGTCAGCGCGATCTACGTCCCGAGCACGCGGGACACACTGATCGTGGTCAACGGTCAGCGGACGCCGATCGAGCAGGCGTACGACCGGGTCGTCGTCGCCCGCGAAACCGACTGGTTCGTGCGCGGCCAGCCGCTCATCCTCCAGGTGAACGAGCACCGGGCCGAGTTCGTGACCTACGGTGGCGCCCGGATCATCGAGCCGACGGACCTGGCCTTCATCGGTACGGTCGACGGTCTGCCGGTCTACGCGGATGCCGATGACGTTCGGGACATCCGTGAGGAACTCCGGGAGCTGCGCGAGGCCCAGCGCACCGATGATATCGAGGACATCCTTGAAGAGCGCGAAGATCTGCGCGAGGAATTCGAGGAAATCGAGGTGCTCTACGTGCCGCTCCAGTCGGTCGGCTGCGTCTTCCAGCCGGTACGCCGCGTCGAGGAGGTACGCAAGGTCCGCGGCTGAGCCGCACTTCGCGTACGGAACGAGAGAGCCCGGCCGGCACCGGCCGGGCTCTTTCACATCCGGTGCGCGTCCGCTTGCCAACGCCATGCTGCCCGACGTAGCATGGGTCCCGTGGCCCTGAAGTCGTGACTGGAGATGACTGCGGAATTACCCCTCCTGGCCGGCCAGCTGCTTACGATCGCGTTCGCCAGCGGCCTGAACCTCTACGCGACCGTCGCGGCGCTCGGGATCGCGTCCCGGGTCCTGGGCGCCGGCACGCTCCCCGTCGGGCTCCTCGGACTCGAGAACGGCATCGTCATCGCCAGCGCGGCCACGCTCTTCCTGGTCGAGTCGGTCGTCGACAAGGTCCGCCACGTCGACTCCGTCTGGGACGCCATCCACACCCCGATTCGGCCGATCGCGGCGGCGCTCCTCGTCTTCGCCGCGACCGCGGGCGCGCCCCTGGCCATCCAGGCCACGGCCGCCGCACTCGCCGGGGCGTGCGCCCTCGCGGCGCACGCGACCAAGGCCGGGCTGCGGCTGGCGATCAACACGAGGCCCGGGCAACCCGCCGGCACGGCGATCAGCTTCGCCGAGGACGGGATCGCCGTCGCTTTCGCCATCGTCGCGCTCGCGTCCCCGCCGGCCGCGAACGGGACCGCCGCACTCGCCAGCCTCACCTGCGCCCTCGCCGGGCCGCCCCTCTGGCGCGCATTCGCTCTCGGGATCCGGGCGCTCGCCGCGCGGATCCGCGGCTTCTTCGGGACCCCGCGCTGGAAGGAGATGCACGAGCTGCCCCCGGCGCTGCGACCGCTCCTCGAGAGCCCCGGGCTCGGCGAGCCCGCGCACCGCGCGACGCGCGCGGCGATCCACGCGCAACGTCCGACCGGCACACACCGGAACGGTTGGCTCGTCATCACGCACGACGGCCCGTGCCTCCTCTACCGCTCCCTCCTCGGCGCACGGCGGATCACGCTCCCCCGGTCCCGCGATCTCCACGTGCGGACCGGACCCTGGGCCGATACGATCGAGATCCGGTCCGAACGCTTCCCCTACACCCTCCTCCTCCTCAAGGACGGCCCGTCGGCCCACGTCATCTGCGGCGACCTCGTCGAGCCGGCGGAGAACGGAACAAAACCGCACCCGATGGGGTAAGCCGGGTCGTTCATTGGTCATTCGCCGCGCCGACGTTGACACTGGGATCGGCCGTAATTATTTTCGACGGGCTATGATCGGTGTCGTAATGGGGAACGAGGGGCCTTGCGTATCCGCGCGGCTGATGCTGTATTGGGTCCTCAGCTTGTAAGCAGCGGGCATCGTCCGAGCGACGGTGCTCGCTGCTTTTTTCTTAGATCCACCCGATCGGAGGATGTCACGCCACATGTTCTTGAATTCTCGTGCTCTGGACTCCTTTGATCAGTACCTCTTCGACGTCGAACGGTACCCTCTCATCGAGGATCCTGAGGAGGAGCGCGAACTCGCACGCCGCGCTCGGTCGGGGGACAGGGAGGCCGCCGAGCGGCTCGTCACGGCGAACCTGCGCTTCGTGATCTCGTATGTGAAGAAATACCAGGGCCGTGGCCTGGGGCTCGCGGAGCTGGTCTGTATCGGTAACGAAGGGCTGCTGAAGGCAGTCAAGAAGTTCGATCCCGACAAGGGCGTCAAGTTCATCTCGTACGCGGTCTGGTGGATCCGCCAGACCGTTCTGCAGGCACTGGCCGAGCAGACGCGCTCGGTCCGGATCCCGCTGAACCAGAATTCGAATCTGGTCAAGCTCTCGCGCACGGAGACGGCGCTGACGCAGCTCCTCGGGCGCTCGCCGACGGACCAGGAGATCGCGGATGAGATGGATGAGCCGCTCGAGACGGTCCGTGCGCTGCGTCGCGTCGCCGCGGCGGAGCTGTCGCTGGACGCGCCGATCGA
>Ga0079224_100004101_pt1 | contig 18658 bp, 22 predicted proteins | sample Stecom2015_FD_80414 | JGI IMG/M metagenome (GOLD analysis project Ga0079224, IMG submission 80414) | Agricultural soil microbial communities from Utah to study Nitrogen management - Steer compost 2015 | ecosystem: Environmental > Terrestrial > Soil > Agricultural land | place: USA: Utah... | reverse complement strand
GATTTAGAAACATGTTTCCCACGCATGATAGGAATAGCACAGAAAGAACATGGTCGGTTACATCCTTCTGCAATTTTAAAGTACGCAAAGTGAGAAGGGGTTGTCAATAGGCGCTCGCCCAAAAGCTCGTGTTTATAGTTTGCCCCGATAGTAGAAAGCAATTCTGGTAAATCGTTTGTACCAAAAAAGGCATCCACATTACTTATTTCCGCTTGCAGCTCGGGTTTGTAGCGTTCCGAAAGACAGCCTGTCACTATAACCCTGTTTACCTTACCTTGCTCCTTTAATTCGGAATATTGCAGAATTGTATCGATAGACTCCTGCTTGGCGTTATCGATAAAACCGCAGGTATTGATTACAACGATGTCATTCGCTTTGATATTGGAGGCCTCGTGTACTACCTCCATTTGATTGCCCTTCAATTGCCCCATCAGCACCTCGGAATCGTGGACATTCTTTGAACACCCTAAGGTCACGACATTCACCCGTGGCTTGCTCGATTCAGGAGCAATCTTAGCATATTTTGTTTTCATATTTTACTTAAATAAACTATCCACAAAGTCCTTTTTATTGAACAATTGTAGATCTCCAATCTTCTCCCCCACACCAATGTATTTCACGGGAATTTTAAATTGATCCGATATACCGATCGCGACTCCACCTTTCGCTGTACCATCTAATTTCGTTAAAGCCAAGGCGTTGACATCTGTAGCTTGCGTGAACTGTGTAGCTTGCTCAATAGCGTTTTGACCAGTAGAGGCATCCAATACCAACAGAATTTCATGCGGAGCATCGGGAACAACCTTCTGCATAACATTTTTAATCTTGGTCAATTCGTTCATTAAGCCCACTTTATTATGTAAACGTCCTGCCGTATCGATAATAGCAACATCATCTCCATTGGCAACAGCCGACTTTACCGTATCAAAGGCAACAGATGCAGGATCCGAGCCCATGGGTTGCGCGACAACACGCACACCAACACGCTCGCCCCAAAGCTGAATCTGGTCAACTGCGGCCGCTCTAAACGTATCGGCAGCACCTAAAACAACTTTATTTCCTGCCTCCTTCAACTGATGGGCAAGTTTTCCGATGGTTGTGGTTTTTCCAACGCCATTTACACCGACAACCATAATCACATAAGGTTTATGGTTACCGTATTCGAAATTTTCGAAGTCGTTGCTGTTATTTTCAGCCAAAAGCTCCTGAATTTCCTCTTTGAGTAAGCGGTTCAAATCATCTGTACCGACATACTTATCCCGAGCCACACGCTGCTGAATGCGGTCGACAATCTTCAAAGTCGTGGTTACCCCAACATCCGAAGTGACCAAAACTTCCTCAAGGTTGTCCAACACTTCGTCGTCGATAGTCGACTTCCCCACAACGGCTTTAGTAATCTTCGAGAGAAAGCCTTCCTTGGTTTTCTCCAAACCTTTGTCTAAAGCCTCCTGTGTTTCTGGTGCTTCCTGTTTTTTCTTGAAAAAATCGAATAATCCCATAGTAGTATTGCGTACTTAATATTGCGTATTGAGATTTAGAATTATGCAGAAACCTGTTAACTGCCAATTTTCCACTATCCTTAATTTCCAAATATACCAAAAAAGCCCTTTCGGCAGATACCAAAACGGCTTTTTATATTTTAAAAAAAGGAATATTTCCGGCGTAGCTTATTTAGAAGCTGCTGCCAAAACTTCTTTCACGTTATCATTGTGAACCATACTCTCTTTGAAAGTATAGGCGCCAGTTTTTGCAGATTTAGTGGTAATGATAACTTTTGTAAACTCTTTACCACCCCCTTTTTGTAACGATGCAACTGCTTTCTTTGCCATTGTATTATATTTTTAAGTGAGCCTAAAAAAGCCCAAAGGTTAACTATTTAATTTCTTTGTGAACAGTTACTTTTCTCAATACAGGATTGAATTTTTTCAATTCCAAACGCTCTGTAGTGTTTTTCTTGTTCTTCGTAGTGATATAACGAGACATGCCCGGAAGACCACTTTCTTTGTGCTCAGTACATTCTAAGATTACCTGTACTCTATTTCCTTTTTTAGCCATTGTTTTACTGTATTATAATCCGTCAATCGACGAATCAGATTTCATGAATATTTGATAACAGGCAGTTCTATTAAATAGATCCTTTTTGGACAAATTTATTGATTACTGCTGTAATACCGTTCTTGTTGATAGTTTTAATCGCTGAAGTAGAAACTTTCAATGTAATCCAACGATCTTCTTCTGGAATGTAAAAACGTTTAGTCTGTAAATTTGGGTAAAATTTACGCTTAGTCTTAACGTTTGAGTGCGAAACGTTGTTTCCTTTTAATGCCGCCTTGCCTGTTAAATCACAAATTCTTGACATGATATTTGATTTTTAATGTTGTCTGTTCTCTCTTAACCTCTTTTCACAAAGAGTTTGCAAATATCCATATTACTTTTGGGAATTGCAAGGAAAGAAAAGAATAATTTTAAAATTTTAGGAAACTCCTTGCGCGAATACTGCAAAAATAGGTTTTTTGAAGCTATAGCACTACCACACACAGCAATATAGTTTTCAACAATTAACATTTTTCCCCTTTTTCAAACGGATGATTACCTTTGTGCATGCTCCACAAAACCAAAGGTATTGCACTCAAAATGACCAGCTACTCGGAGAGTAGTATCGTCGTCCATATTTTTACTGAAGCTTTCGGTATGCAATCCTATCTAATAAATGGAGCAAAAAAACCGAAGGCCAAATTATCTGCCAACCTTTTCCAGCCTTTGCATCCCTTGGAGCTGGTTGTATACCATAAGGACACCAACAACTTGCAGCGCATTAAGGAAGCGCAACAATACCCTCCATTACGCACTATTCCTCTGGATATTGTAAAAAGCTCGGTGGCCATATTTATCAACGAGGTGCTGTATAAAGTCTTCAAGCAACAATCGCCCGATCCTCATTTGTTCCATTTTGTACAGCAATCTATCCTTTGGCTGGACGAAAGCCAGACTAATATAGCCAATTTTCACTTGGTCTTTTTAATCAAACTGAGCCGTTTTTTGGGTTTTCTTCCTTTACAGCACCACGGGAGAGCACTTTCCTACTTCAATCTTTTAGACGGTGTTTTTACAAATACGCTCCCTGCGCATACCCATGTTTTGCAAGAGCCGCACACCTCTCTGTTCCAAAATCTTATGCAGGTATCCTTCCAAGACGCCTCATCTGTCAAGATTAACGCCGAGGATAGGAAGATACTATTGGAAAAGGTCATTGAATTCTACCGTTTACACACCGAGAATTTTGGGCAGCCAAACTCCCTCTATATATTAGAAGAAATTTTTCATTGATGTATCCCCAAAATTTCCATTACTCGGGTAAACTCAGGTTGTAAAGGTGCTTCAATCTCCACTTTTTGCTCTGTTGAAGGATGGTCAAAGACCAATTTCTTAGCATGTAACATCATAGTACCCATACCAAAATGTTCTTTCCAGAATTTATTCTGTTTATTGCATCCATGAGGTCTATCGGCAATAATCGGATGGAAAATATGGGCAAAATGTTTCCGAATCTGGTGCATCCGTCCGGTCTCGGGCTGCACTTCCACTAAAGAATAACGAGCCGTGGGGAATTTACCAAAGGACACCGGAATCTCAGCCTGCGCTATGGTTCTATAATGCGTAACCGCCTCCTGTAACGTTCCGTTTTCCTTCTGCAAAGGATAATCAATAGTGCCCTCACCTTCGGTAAAACCACGAACAATAGCCCAATATGTCTTGCACGTTTGCTTATCCGCAAACATAGTCTGTGCAAGGCCATCCATTTCTTTGCTTAAGGCAAAGAGCAGCACCCCGGCAGTCTTTCGGTCCAATCGATGGGACGGGTATACGGTCTGCTGGATTTGGTCACGCAAGAGTTGAAGGGCAAACTCCGATGTGTCTGCAGCAATCGACGAACGATGCACCAAAAGCCCATGTGGTTTATTAATAGCAATAAGCTCGTCATCCCGATATAAAATGTCGAGCATTATAGGTTCTTGATTTTTTCTACAATTTCTGAAGCCTTTTCATCCATTTTGGGACTGAGCCAGATGTACTTAAAAGCTCCCCCTCCAATGATATTCTCCTCTCCGTTCCACCGTATCTTTGTCAGGGAGAATAGGTAGTAGTTCTCTACCTTTACATGCGTTTGCACAAATTGATCTACCAAGGTATTTCCAAAAAGCTGCATGCCGAAATCGACGATTTCTTTGTTTTTGTCTCCGCTTTCCTTACGCAATAACTGGGCAGCCTTTTCTTTTATCGCTTCCTCATGCTGTTCTTGCTTAGGGTTGGTGAAAACAGCGATGAGCATCAGAACAATGATGGTCAAAGCAAAAATTCTTGTTTTACTCATAGTGTGCAAAAATAAGGTAAATGGGCAAAATTATCCTCTCTTGACTTAAAATAGCTGTATAATCCATTCACCAAATCGCCACAGACCATACAGCAATAGAACGCAAAGAAGCAATAAGCCCAAAAACAGGCCCAATAATATGCCTTTGGCGCTACCTTGATGTTTGCCTTCATAATAATGCGACCGTAGTAGCTCAACATTTCGTTGGTTGGCTTTCGAGAAAAAGTCAAAGATATTACCGAGGATAGGAATACTTCCCACTATAGCGTCCACCATGACATTCAACAGCATTTTGACCGCTACTTTAGAGCTTGCCCCATTACGGAACATCACCAAAACCAGAACAATCGAAATAGCAAAACTTAGTGTTTGCCCAATAATGGGAAAGAAGTTTAAGATAGGGTCCAGACCGAAACGGAAATTCCCAATCTTAAACTTGCCATCCATAAGGTTGGCAAGTCTAATGACCCACTTAAAATCTTTATCTATGCGATCCCTGGGAGAAAGAGGAGTTGTATCCATCTATTTATTGAAGTTCAAAAACCCCGTCAATATTACAAGTCAACTTTATTGGTTTGACACTAATATCCAAGTCAGGGGCTGCTCCAGAAGCGTCCGCAGACTGCAATTCTACTTTAGCCATCGTTGCATACATTCGTGGTGAGGGCATAATGTCATTCCAGCCAAAGGAACTGTTATCATTTATAACTAATACTTTACCGATTTTATCCCCTGTCGCAGATGCAATAATCTCCGCATTGGTACGAGCATCCTGCACCGCTGCAACCTTTAGTTCTTTTTCAATTTCACGCTTTTGCGAATGGTCGTATCCATTGATGGATGTATTCTGTAAGCCTTTGGCGTCCACCTTATCTAACATTGTGTTCAAGCCGTTTAGGTTTGTTACTTTAATACGAAATTGCTTCGCTTGCAAAAGCTCATTGTTACCTTTTTTCTTTGTATCGTAGTTATAGCTATAAATATTCTGGATGGTAAAATCTTCTTTCTTCACCCCAGCTGCCATAGCCGCATCAAAAAGCTGTTTTTCCAATGTTTCTATTGTTACTTTTTTCTTTGTGTTACCATCCACAAAATACTCCCGCAAGGAAATGGAAAGATAGACAATATCCGGTGTTACTTCTCGCTCAGCGTATCCGCGAGTAGAAACTTTTCTGCTGAATTCATAAGAATTGGATTGTGCATTTACCATAGATAACGTTGATATGGCGATTAAAAATAAAATTAATTTCTTCATGTTTTTATTTTTCTAATACTGTATATAATACCCTTATGTGTTTGATTTGTTTGACCTTCCTTGCACATTTTCGTTTAATTATTTTAAAAATAAAAACCTTAGGTTCGAAAAATTATCCATACCTTTATAAATAATACAAATTAATACAATACAAAAATGCAAGAAGGCGTAGTAAAATTCTTTAATGAAACCAAAGGTTTCGGTTTCATTATCCCTAATTCTGGCGAAAGCGAAATTTTCGTTCACGTATCAGGATTGGTAGACAAAGTTCGTGAGAACGATCATGTTTCTTACGAAGTTGAACAAGGCCGTAAAGGTCTTAATGCGGTAAATGTAAAACTTATCTAATACAGATTTAATATATTTATTGTAGAAAAGCCGGATCTAAGATCCGGCTTTTTTATTGGGCTTCTATCGAATACACAAATTGAAATTATCATAAAGAAGAACTCTAAATATGCTCTTTTTTTGCGTAATTTTGAAAAAACTGATTTATCAAAATAGATATGAGTAAAAACACGGCACTCACAGAGCACCATATTGCCTTAGGTGCTAAAATGGTCCCTTTTGCAGGCTTCAACATGCCTGTACAATATTCCGGCATCAATGACGAACACGAAACCGTACGTACCGGAGTCGGTGTTTTTGATGTAAGTCACATGGGCGAGTTCATCATTAAGGGTGAAAAAGCATTAGATTTACTTCAAAAGGTATCATCCAACGACGTTGCTAAGCTTTATGACGGAAAAGTACAATATGGCTACTTGCCAAATGAAGATGGTGGTATTGTAGATGACTTCTTAACATACCGGATTGACGAACAGACTTATTTTTTGGTTGTCAATGCTTCCAACATCGATAAAGATTGGGATTGGATTTCCAAATACAATACTTATGGTGTCGAGATGAAGAACATTTCTGATCAGACTTCCTTGTTTGCCGTACAAGGCCCTAAAGCTGCCGATGCATTACAATCTTTGACGGACATCGAGTTGGCTCCTATGGAATACTATACTTTCCAGAAAGGTACTTTTGCAGGTGTGGACAATGTATTGGTTTCTGCAACAGGCTACACCGGCGCTGGTGGTTTTGAAATCTATGTTGCTAATGAGCATGCCCAACAGGTATGGGATGCCATCTTTGCCGCCGGCGCTGAATACGGCATCAAGCCAATAGGATTGGGTGCACGTGATACGCTTCGCTTGGAAATGGGCTTTTGTCTATATGGCAATGATATTGATGACACGACTTCTCCACTTGCCGGAGGTTTGGGCTGGGTAACCAAATTCACGAAAGACTTTGTGAACTCCGCCAACCTTAAAGCAGAGAAAGAAGCAGGCGTGAAACAGAAATTAGTCGGTTTCGAAATGATCGACCGTGGTATCCCTCGTCACGACTATGAGATCGTGGACGCGGAAGGCAACAAAATCGGCCGCGTGACTTCCGGAACGCAATCACCAACCTTGAAAAAATCTATTGGCTTAGGCTACGTAGATGCTGCTTTCGCTAAAGAAGGAACAGAAATCTATGTTTCTATCCGTAACCAAGCGGTGAAAGCCGTGGTGAAAAAACCACCGTTTGTAAAATAATATTTCTATTGTAGAGACACAATGTATTGTGTCTCTACAAATTTATTTCTTCGTTTCCTTCCGAACTACCTTTAACAGCACCACCTTCAAATAAACGAGCACGACCAATAGTGCAATAGAAATGAATAATACCATTTGATTACCCGTTTGGAAGGATACTATTCCGCTATATACAATAAAGGCTATTGCCAGATTCAACACGATGTTGAGGATAAAATATTTTTTCATTGTTATTTATTACTTTTTGGTTTGTGCAGGACTTTCTCCCGAATGAAAAAGAAATAGGATATTCCTGCTATAATATTTCCAAAGATGATAAACAGGATCAGCAACATGCGCTCCATATTAGACAACTTGGGCGAGAGCATAACTTCACGAAGAACCAAAACAACCCAGAGCAGGGATAAAAGCAAAGCGATACTGATCAGGATGTCCGCTAATGGAAAGCGTAAAACCTTAAACAGTATCGCCAGTATATAAAAGCCTAAGCTGAAATAAAATGCCTGCTTTGTCTGATGCGTCAAATCCTTCATGCGACAAAGGTAGGAAATATGATCAACTTAACTTTCCATTATGGGAAGATACCCAACTCTTCGTAAGCCACTCCAATCTTGTCGATAGCACAGACAAATGCTGCTGTACGCAAATCTTCCACGCCTTCGCGGTTTTTATAAATCTCCCGGATTTCGCCGTAAGAACCAATCATAGTATCTTCCAGACCAGAATGCACCAAGTCAATTTCTGATGGCCCTCTCAAAATAGTCTTGCGTTCCAATTCCGAAACCTTTCTGCCTGTTGTAGATTCTATAATATCAATCAACTCTTGGTACATATTTTCGCTAAAGCGTTTCTCCAATCGTCCATAACGCACATGGCTCAGGTTCTTCAACCACTCAAAATACGAAACCGTTACCCCTCCAGCATTCAGATAAATATCCGGAATAACCAATATACCTTTTTTGTTTAGAATTTCATCCGCTTCCGCTGTTATTGGACCATTAGCCGCTTCACCGATAATCTTTGCCTGTATCTTGTCTGCATTCTCTGCGTGGATAACACTTTCCAGAGCCGCAGGAATAAGAATATCACATGGCTGTTCCAAACCTTCTGCTGGATTAGAGAAGCTAATTGCCCCCGGGAAGTTCAAGATGCCTCCCGTTTGTTGTCTATGTGCCTGGACAGCATTCAAGTCTAATCCATTCTCATCGTAGATAGCCCCGTCATACTCGATTAATCCCACCAATTTGGCACCACCTTCGTAGAAATATTTTGCAGCGTGATAACCTACATTACCTAGACCTTGCACAATAACCCGTTTCCCAGCAACCCCCGTGGTGAGCCCTAATTGATCCATATCCTCTTGGAAAGAGCAAGCCTCACGGACGCCAAAGAATACACCTAATCCTGTAGCCTCCGTACGTCCTCTGACGCCTCCTTGTGAAACAGGTTTGCCAGTTACACAAGCTTGTGCATTAAGATCGTTCGGGTTCAAAGAGGCATAGGTATCCACAATCCAACTCATTTCCCGAGAACTCGTTCCATAATCGGGTGCAGGTACATCAATCCCCGGGCCGATGAAGTTCTTCTTGCACAGTTCGGAGGTATAACGACGTGTAATCTTTTCCAACTCAAAGGCAGAGTATTTTTTGGAATCGATTTTAATCCCACCTTTTCCACCTCCGAAAGGAACATTCACGATAGCACATTTATAGGTCATCAGTGCGGCCAAAGCCATTACTTCTTCCTGATCCACCTCTAGGCTAAATCGTATACCTCCCTTACATGGAAGTTTGTGGTGCGAGTGTTGCACCCGATAGGCTTCGATAACCTCAATACTGTCTCCTATCTTCACAGGGAACTTCACCCGCAATATAGAATTACAGGCTTTAATCTGATCCAAAATTCCCTTGTCAAAACGGGTTTGTTTAGCCGCCTTGTCAAAGTTGCGCTGTACGCTTTCGAAAAAACTTTGATTTGATGAATTTGTATTCGCCATAGCGTTCTTATGTTTATATTGATCCTTTTTTTACACCTTCTCCCTATCCCAAATCACACATTAAAGTTAGCTAAACTTTAAACAGCTAAGCAACAAAACAAAAGAATTATATTATTTATTTACAAACAGATAGTTTGTTTAGAAATTAACAAGGATTGCAATTGGTTTTTATAATTCGAGTATTTATACTTTTGAAGTTTTAAAAACTTCAAAAGTATAAATAGTATCATTCTTAATACACATCCAGTTCTGGATCGATTTCTTCTTTCCAGGCAAGTATCCCGCCTTGGAGATTGGACAGATTATCAAAACCCTGTTGCTCCAATAACATCACGGCCTGTGCACTGCGTTTTCCCGAACGGCATTGAATAATAACCGGTTTATCTTTGGAGATTTTATCCGATTCAATGACAATACCTGCCAACGGAATATTCAATCCACCCAAGTTGGAGACTTCATATTCAAATGTTTCACGAACATCAATCAGTTGAAAGTCCTCCTGATTATCGATCATGTTTTTTAACTCTTGTACTGTAACTTCGTTCATATTTTTATACTTTTATCAAACTTAGAGAAATTTACCCTTACCAACAATAGAAGAGTATAATAAGGTAAATTTATACATAACTCCTCTTGAATAAAAATTTTTTGGAGGAAACAGGTGATATTAAGACAACAACATGATGAAAAGAAACATCCTTTCGTATCTCTTACTGCTTGCCAGCCAGGCTTATTTCTTATTTTCCACAGCTCAGGTGGCAGACAAAGATGATGTCAAACGTATTATTGAAACTTTAGCCTCCGATGATATGCGTGGTCGAGCGGCACTGAGTAAAGATATTGAGCGGGCAGCAGATTTCATTGCCGATGAATTCAAATCTGTCGGACTTCAATCTTACACTGAAGAAAACTACAGACAGACCTTTTACATGACCAAGGTCAATTCCTTGGAACAACAAATCATCATCAACGGTACAACGCTGAAAAACGAAGACTTTGTGATGATTAGTAGTGTTCCTCAAGTAAGTTGGAATCAAGATAGTACTGTCGAAACATTGGAAATCAAAGCCGGAGAGGATTTCTCCCAACGCTTTCGGGAGATTGTGCGCAACAATCCGAATTCCAATATCGTTTGGGTAGATCCTTCTTTCGGACCTATGCTACAGCGCTTTAAGAAGATCTTCCCGAAAGAGAGTGTTGTTCCAAAGCAGGACAACGTAGAAGATGGGCCAAGCAAGGTCTTTATCCTCAAAAAGGAACCTGTACAGACTTTCCAAATTAACGCAGCAACCCGCAGAGAGGATTTTCCTTTGTTCAATGTGGCGGCTGTTTTGCCCGGAAAATCCAAGCCTGACGAGCTCGTCATATTCTCAGCGCATTACGACCACATCGGTGTATTGGATGCTGTAGAACAGGATTCCATCGCCAATGGAGCCGATGACGATGCTTCGGGAACAACGGCTGTTATCAGTCTAGCAAAACACTTCAAAAAATTGAATAAAAATGAGCGGACATTAATATTTGTTGCCTTTACTGCTGAAGAAATCGGCATGTTTGGTTCCAAATATTTCTCTAACCAAATAGATCCGGATAAGGTTGTGGCCATGATTAATATGGAAATGATCGGAAAAGATTCAAAGTTTGGACCAAACTCCCTTTATATTACCGGATATAATGCCTCAAACCTGGGGCAATTGATGCAGGAAAATCTTAAAGGAACGGAATTTACTTTTCATCCCGACCCCTATCCGCAACAAAACCTATTTTATCGTAGCGACAATGCGGTACTTGCAGCATTAGGTGTACCCGCACATACCTTTTCAACAGTACAAATCGACCAGGATGATTATTACCATACCGTCAACGATGAAGTAGAAACTTTGGACATCGAAAACATCGTGTCGAGCATTGAGGCTATTGCTAAAGGTGTGGAAGGTATTGTTCAGGGAACACAGACCCCTTCCCGCGTAGAGAAGTTAAGAGATTAAGACAAGTATAGGCCGTGTCTAAAAAGGAAGTCGTCACCGTCATTGCGCGGAGGAAGAATAGACTGTCCCGAACTCAATTCGGGAACGCATTTTCGATTTATAGACCTTTTCAGACAGCTCTTTATTACATCCTCGTTACAAACGAGGACGAGATATAGTACAATGGGGGCTTTCAGCCCCCATTGTACTATATCTTCTTCTGCATAACGTAATCATCCAGAATAAAGCCGAAATACGGTATATCTATCTCCTGTACAACCTCGAATCCTTGTTTAAGGTAAAAGTAATACGCTTTATTCCCTCTATTTACATTAAGCTCCAAAGTATCCACTCTTCTTTTCCGGGCTTCTTCCGCTGCAAACTGTATAAGTGCTGCGCCATAGCCTTTTCCTTGGCAGGAAGCCAGAAGATAGAGCTTTTCAATACGCAATAAGCATTTATCTTTAACTTGAATGGCAATAAACCCAACAGCCTCTTCCCCTTCCCAAAGCAAATAAAAATCCTGACCTCCGCTCATAGTATCACGTATAGCATCTGGTGTATAGCTCCTATTGAGCATAAATACAATCTGCTCCCTGCTTAAAATATCGGAATAGGTAGCATAATAGGCTGCATTTCCTATGTGATGGATAATGTCTGCTTCCGCTAGCAAAGCTTTACGAATAGTGTAGGACATAACGCTTAAATCTCTTCCCCAAGTAAAACAAAATCGTCCGTATTGAATTCCAAATAGATAAATCCGTCCTGCTCGGTCAGAAAGCAGTCTTTATCTATTTTGGCTATACCCACCAAAGATTTCAATTGGTCCTCCCTTACATGGATTTTTTCACCTTTTTGTTTCCACTTTTCGTATTTCCTCCGCACTAATACATAGCGTTTCTCCTCAACGAAAAGCACAATGTTGACATATTTACTATAAGCAAATATGCTCTCAGGAATCTTATCACAGACCATATTAACCGCACCATATCGATGCTCTACCAAATACCGTAATGTATCTTCGATGATGCCACGAAACAGAGGGATGGTTTTTACTTGTGTCTGGGGGAATTTTCTTTCGGTAGGAGCGATAACAAAATCTACCTTGATACCCTCAGCCAACAGAAAATCTACCGTATCCTCATCCGTAAAAACTGTTGGGCTCCACTCCAGCAGTTGTCCGATAAGCTCCTGGTCCAATACTTTAAAAGATGTTATCAATAAAGCAGGTTCCTGATTTTCCCGAACGATGTGATGAGAGGACATTGATTAATATTCCCCTCCTTTGGAGGGCTTAGGGGAGGATTCCAACTGCTTTAAGGCAATATAGGACATCAAACCGATGCTTAGTTCCAAAGCTTGTTCATCAATATCAAACGTTGGTGTATGCACTGCCGAATATATTCCTTTCGCTTTATTACCTGTACCTAAGCGATAGAAGCAGGCATTGGTCTCCTGTGAATAATAGGAAAAGTCTTCAGCTGCTGGCCAGATGTCCAATTCTAAGACATTCTCTTCTCCGAGATATTCTACAGCAGCCTTTCGAGAAGACGCTGTGATTTTTGCTTCATTGATCAGGAAAGGGTAGCCTTTACGTACTTCAAAGTCACAGGTTGCCCCCATGCTCTCCGCAATACCGACAGCCATCTTAACCATTTTTTGGTGAGCTTCGCCACGCCAGTTTTCATCGAATGTCCGAAATGTCCCTTCTAGATATACCTCATCAGGAATAATGTTGGTAGCACCATTGCCCACGATTTTACCCCAAGACAATACGGTCGGAGTACGTGGGTCGGCCTGACGGCTGACAACTTGCTGCAATGCTGTAATAATCTGTGCTGTAATAGCAATTGGGTCAATATTTTGATGTGGATGTGCTCCGTGTCCTCCCTTTCCTTTTACCGTCATAAAAAGTTCATCACAGGAAGCCATATATTTCCCGGAGCGGAACCCCACTTTGCCAGCTTCTATAAAAGGCATAACATGTTGTCCGATGATACCCTGCGGAGCTGGATTTTGCAACACTCCCTCTTTAATCATAATCGAAGCTCCCCCTGGCAATCGCTCTTCTCCTGGTTGGAATATCAATTTAATCGTTCCGCCAAATTCCGAACGAAGGGATTGCAATATGTGGGCTACACCCAATAACGATGAAGTATGTACATCATGCCCACAAGCATGCATAACGCCTTCATTTTGAGACCCGTAAACCCTTCCTTCTACTTCTTGTATCGGTAAGGCATCCATGTCTGCACGCAATGCCAATACTTTGTCCGAAGGTTTTTCCCCGACAATCAGTCCTACCACACCTGTATTGGCCATAGATTCATAAGAAATGCCCAATACATCCAACTTTTCTTTTACAAAAGCTGCCGTTTGGTATTCTTCAAAGGAAAGTTCCGGATTTTGGTGTAAATGCCTGCGAATAGAAACAACTTCGTTAAAGTACTGTTTAGCTAACTCCTTGATTTTATTCTGTAGATAAGGCATGGTTGTTTTGTTTATTCGTAAGCCCAGATGTCTTCCGTAAAGACAAAGACATTGCTATATTGGGAACGCAGTTGACGCATGAAGTTATCGGCTTCTGAACGGCTTCTGAAGTCCCCCACTTTCACACGGTAGTTTGGTTCGTCGTAGGTGACATAACTTCCGACATCTTTATAACTCCTTTGGAAACGGGATTGTACAGCATAGGCATCATTACGGCTTGATCCAGAGAAAATCTGTACCCGAAAACCTCTCACCTTTACCCGTTTTCCGCCTTTTTTACTCGCTGTACGTTCACCAAGGCTTACCATACGTGCTACAGTAGGATTGATACCATTCTCCGCTCTAAATTCCTGCAATAAGCTGATCAAGGTATCCCGTTGAACCTCCACAATTCCCGTTTGGGCTTTGCTTATTTGCATAAATCCAATGAACGCTAAACTTAGTATCAATCCTTTCTGCAACATTTTTTCAAAAGTTATGAAAGTGATCTCAGCGATGGAAGTGAAGTTAATCACTTACTTAGAGCCATTATCACTTTATATTAAATTTTATTAACTGTTCTTGCCGTGGCAGTTTTTATATTTCTGACCTGAACCACAAGGACATTCATCATTGCGGCCTACAGTCTGTTCCTTACGGATCGGCTGTGTAATTTGCTGCTCACGAGTGTCCCGGTCTTCTTCAGATACTCCTGTCGGAGAACTCAATTCCGCTTTGGTGGCTTTTACTTGTGCAGGTTGCGCCGGTATAGGGCGCGCTTCGCGGACCTGATCTGGTTGCTGTTGTCCTGGAATCTCTCCTTTGAACAAGAAACTCACAATCTCTTTGTTCATGGATGCCAACATACCTTTGAAGAGGTTGTATGCCTCCATCTTATAGATAATAATCGGGTCTTTCTGCTCATAAACCGCATTTTGTACCGATTGTTTCAAATCGTCCATCTCGCGTAAGTGCTCTTTCCATGCTTCATCAATCAAGGCCAATACAACACCTTTCTCAAATGATCTGAAAACCTCACGTCCTTCTGTCTCCACTGCCTTCTGCAGATTTGCAGCAACTTGTATGCCACGAATACCGTCTGTAAAAGGAACCACAACATTTTCTATCATGCCTCCACGCTCTGCCAATACATTGGTCAGCACAGGTAATGTCTGAGCCGCGATCTGTTGTGCCTTATTATGGTAGTGTGTGATAACTTGTTGGAAAAGCTTGTCCGTCAATACGTGCGCATTGCTCTGTGTAAACTCCTCCTCTGTGATTTCAGGATTTATCGCAAACAAACGAATCACCTCGATTTGAAGCTCTTCGTAGGTTCCTCCTTCTTTTGCCTCAAGAACAACATCCTCTACGACATCGAAAATTGTGTTGTTCAAATCTACATCCAAACGCTCGCCAAACAAGGCATTCTTACGTTTGGTATAGATTACCGTACGCTGTGAATTCATCACGTCGTCATACTCCAACAAACGTTTACGTATACCGAAGTTATTCTCTTCTACTTTGCGTTGCGCTCTTTCGATAGATTTGGTCAACATGCTATGCTGCATCACCTCACCTTCTTCAACACCCATTCTCACCATGATGTTGGAAATACGCTCCGATGCAAAAAGACGCATCAAGTTATCTTCCAAAGACACGAAGAATTGCGAAGAACCTGGATCTCCCTGACGTCCGGCACGACCTCGCAACTGACGGTCTACACGGCGTGACTCATGACGCTCAGTACCGATAATAGCCAAACCTCCCGCATTGATAACTTCCTCGGTCAATTTAATATCCGTACCACGACCTGCCATGTTTGTGGCAATCGTTACCTGACCTGGACGACCAGCCTCCGCCACGATGTCAGCCTCTTTTTGGTGCAATTTCGCATTCAAGACATTATGCTTGATTCCACGAAGTTTAAGCATACGGCTTAATAATTCCGAAATCTCAACAGAAGTCGTACCCACTAATACAGGACGTCCCTCCTCTGTCAAACGCTGGATTTCTTGAGCCACAGCATTGTATTTTTCACGTGCTGTACGATAGATAAAATCTTGGCGGTCATCACGCTGAATTGGTCTGTTTGTTGGGATCTCAACTACATCCAATTTGTAGATTTCCCATAACTCTCCCGCTTCTGTAGAAGCAGTACCCGTCATACCCGATAATTTGTGGTACATACGGAAATAGTTCTGCAAAGTGATGGTCGCATAAGTTTGTGTTGCATCTTCGACCTTCACATTTTCTTTGGCTTCGATGGCTTGATGCAAACCGTCAGAGTAACGGCGTCCTTCCATAATACGACCAGTCTGCTCATCCACAATCTTCACTTTACCTTCATCCACGATATATTGGTCGTCGATTTCAAATAAAGTATAAGCTTTCAACAATTGGTTGATGGAATGGATACGCTCTGACTTTATAGAATAATCACGAAGAAGTTCTTCTTTACGCTGCGCTTTTTCTTCCAACGGCACATCCAATTTTTCAATATCGGCAATTTCAGAACCAACATCTGGCAAGATGAAGAAACTTGGATCCTCACCCGATGCTGTAATCAATTCGATACCTTTTTCTGTAAGCTCTACTTGGTTGTTTTTTTCATCGATAACGAAGAACAATTCTGCATCTACCTTTGGCATATTGCGATTCTGTTCCTGCATGTAGTAGTTTTCTGTTTTTTGCAGAATCTGACGGTGATTACCTTCAGAAAGGAATTTAATCAACGCCTTGTTTTTCGGCAAACCACGGAAAGCACGCAATAGGGCCATACCTCCGCCTTCTACATCGGCATCTCCTGCCGCAATGGCTTTTTTAGCCTCGTTGAATACCGTGTTGATATAGTTTTTCTGTGCATTGACCAAGCGTTCGATTCTTGGTTTCAGCTGATAGAATTCATGTTGGTCACCACGAGGGATCGGTCCGGAAATAATCAATGGCGTACGCGCATCATCAATCAATACCGAATCCACCTCATCAATCATAGCAAAATGCAATTTGCGCTGTACCATGGCATCCGGCGTCTGCGTCATATTGTCACGCAGGTAATCAAAACCAAACTCGTTGTTAGTTCCGTATACAATATCCGAAAGATATGCTTTTCTACGTTGTGGAGAGTTCGGCTGATGCTTGTCGATACAGTCCACACTTAAACCGTGGAACTCGAACAACGGGCCATTCCACTCGGAGTCACGACGTGCCAAGTAATCATTGACCGTAACGATATGTACACCTTGTCCGCTTAACGCATTGAGGTAAGTAGGTAGTGTTCCCACCAACGTTTTACCCTCACCCGTAGACATCTCGGCAATCTTACCTTGGTGTAACACAATACCACCAATCAACTGCACGTCGTAGTGTACCATGTTCCACGTGACTTCCGTCCCTGCGGCCATCCAAGAATTCTGCCAAATTGCCTTATCTCCATTAATCGTCACATTTGGTTTACGTGCTGCGATGTCCCGGTCAAAATCCGTTGCCGTAACCTCTAACTCTTTGTTTTCAGTTAAACGACGGGATGTTTCTTTCACTACCGCAAAAGCTTCTGGAAGGATTTCTTTTAATATTTCTTCCAGTTTCTTATCACGGTCTTTGGTTAATTTGTCGACTTTCTCGTATAGATCGGTCTTTTTGGTCATATCTACCTCAGGAAGATCTGCCTCAGCCTTAAGCTCAGCGATTTCCTTATCGATATCTGACAAATATTCTTTTATTCTTTCTTTAAAGGCTATGGTTTTCCCCCTCAATTCATCGTGGGTCAATGAGGACAGTTTCTCGTATTCTTCCTTAATCTTATCTACGATTGGTTGTATAGCTTTGATATCGCGTTCAGACTTGCTACCAAATAACTTGCTTAAAAATTTTAACATAATACTTTTTTCTCTGTGTGTTGCCGTACAATAATGACTCCAATTCTGTTATTGCAGACATTTTGACACTAATCGGGCAAATTTAGGTATTAGATATGATAAGTTACAGGGTTGAAGGTTATTTTTTTAATTTGTTACGGAAAGATTATTGAGGTACGGCATAACATCTATAATGTCTCTCTCTTTTTCGTCCTAAGGCGTTGTTTAAACGGTTTTGTTTTTGATATACCAATCAAAAAAGCTCCTTTATTCTGTTAAGAAAATCCTTTGGTTGGATTCTGGGATTAGCTCCTGTTCCTGCGCTTGCGCAAACATATACTGAATAGCACTTCGCCCCACCTCACCCAAGTTTACAGAATAGCGGTTAACATACAGTTCAATATGCTTGTACATGACACTTTCTTCCATCTCCTGCGCATGGGAACGTATATATTCCAACCCCGATTTAGGATTGGCAAAAGCATATTCCACACTTTCTCTAACCAAGTTGTTAATTTGTTGCTTGATACGTTCGTCCAGACTTCTTTTCACGACAATACCACCCAATGGAATGGGGTATCCCGTACGCTGTTCCCAAAAGTCGCCTAAGTCAATAACTTTAAGGAGTCCTTTTTCCTGATAGGTAAACCTATTTTCGTGAATAATCAGCCCTACGTCTATCCTTCCTTCCAACAAGGCGTTTTCAATATCGGAAAAAACCAATTCTACCTTATTCTGTAACTGCGGGAATGCCAAGCCCAAAAGGAAATTGGCGGTTGTATATTTCCCAGGGATACCAACCCGAAGCTTTGTATCCTGCTCGGCCAAAGGTTCTTTATTGGCTAACAAAGACCGCAACCTTTTTACCAAAACATCATCTTTTGCAATCAATAAGGGACCTACACCAAAGCCCAAGGCGCTTCCAGCATCCAAAAGTTCATATTCTTCCAAAGCATATGCAAAAGCATGATAGCTCAGTTTGGTAATATCCAATTCTCCACGGAAAGCCTTTTGGTTCAATGTTTCGACATCATGGTATTCTACATCAAATGTCAACCCCCGCGTATCCACTTTATGATGGATTAGGGCATCAAAAATAAAGGTATCGTTCGGACAGGGGGAAAATCCTAATGATAGATTTGAGATGTGAGATGTG
>Ga0079224_100004100_pt1 | contig 18659 bp, 18 predicted proteins | sample Stecom2015_FD_80414 | JGI IMG/M metagenome (GOLD analysis project Ga0079224, IMG submission 80414) | Agricultural soil microbial communities from Utah to study Nitrogen management - Steer compost 2015 | ecosystem: Environmental > Terrestrial > Soil > Agricultural land | place: USA: Utah... | reverse complement strand
GGGCCGGGGCCTCGGTGCGGGGAGGTGCGGAGCCCGGCGACCGGATCGGGAGATCACGGACACGCCCCGTCCCGTTCCCGGCGTGTCGGCCGAGGCTTCTTAGGCTTGTCACCATCCGTGGTCGATCGACCACCCGACGGAGGGGATCCTCGTGTCTCTGCAGCGTTTCCTTGCCACCACCGCGGTCGCCGCCGCTGCCGGCGCCGCTCTCGCGATCACCGCCGGCCCCGCCTCCGCGAGCGAGGCGGAGGTCCGCCACGACTCCGTCCAGCACCAGTCCGACGGCTTCTGGCAGGAGCTGTGGACCTGGGTCGAGGAGAACGGCGTCGTGACGATCAACCGGGACGAGTTCAGCATCAACACCGAGCACGGCTTCGACGAGCACGGCAACGAGTACAGCCACACCAGCCACGAGTAGCGCCGGGCCCGAGCGCGCCCCGCCCGCCCAGCGGAGGGCGGGGCGTCCCGCTCCCGCGCCGGCCGCGGCGCTGCGGCTCTTTCCCTGCACCCCGAGAGGGCCGCAGCGTCGCGATCGCCGCGGGGGTTCCCGCCGGAGAGGCGGCGGGTCAGCCGTCGGTGTGCTCCTTCTCCGCGAGGTCCTTGAGCCGGAGCAGCGAGGCCTCGATGGAGCGGGCGTTGCGGGACGGGATCCCGAGCATCTGGTAGGCGAAGGCCATCGGGGCGGGCACCGTGGAGTAGTCGAAGGTCTCGGTGACCCGGGTGGCCGCGTCGCCCAGCGGCTCCAGCTCCCAGCGCCAGCGGTGCGCGCCCACGTGCCGCCAGGCGATCAGCCGGCCCTCCTCGAACTCCACCACCCGGTTGCCCATCCGGTAGCCCACGCCCATCCGCATGTCCATGCCGAAGCGGGCGTCCGGGCCGAGCCGCTCCGGGCCCTCGGCGGCCTCCTGGACGGTGCCCGACCCGTCGAACTCGGCGTGCCGGGCGGGCGAGGCGATGATGTCGAAGATCAGCGACGCCGGAGCGTCGACGACGGCGCTGCGCGCCACTCTGAGCTGTGCCATGCCGGAATCCTCTCAACCCTCCCGGGGTCCTTCGCACCTCCCCCGCCGCGCTCCGCGCGGAGCGCGCGGCGGTCCGCTCCGTCCCGATCGCCCCGCCGGGTGCCCACCACCGCCTCGCACACCCGGGCGGCCGGCCGGTGGATCACCGGCGACCCGGGCGGGAAGGCGGCCCGGGACCGCCCGCTCCACCGGCGGACCGCTGGAACGGGACTGCGGCCGCGCCCCGAGCGGGCCGGCGGCGGGCCGGGGAGACGGGCGCCGGACGCCGCGCCTCCCCGGGCGCCGACGGGGGACGGCGCCCCGGGGGGCGGCCGCGGCGCCGGGGCCTTCGCGGGAAGGGCGGGCGCGGGCCGGGTCAGCCGCCGGAGGCCGGGTGGCGTTCGACCGCGGCCAGGGTGCGCTCGCCCACCGGCACGTGCAGCACCCAGAAGTTCCCCTTGCGCAGCGAGATCTGCTGGGTGACCGGCGCGTCCAGCCGGCCCAGCGCCTCCCGCATCAGGTGCCCGACGAGCTCGCCGTGCGTGCAGACCAGGGTGGGCAGGCCCTCGTCGAGCAGCCGGCCGAACTCCCGGCACGCGGCCTCGGCGTCCACCGCGGAGGCGTCGCCGTGCACGCCGGCGGTGAGCGCCGGCAGGGTGCGCACCTCCGCGCCCTGCTCCGCGGCGTAGGGCAGCACGGTCTCGGTGCAGCGCGCCGCGGCCGAGGTGACCACCCGCATCAGGCCGTAGGCGCCCAGCACCCGGGCCAGCCCCCAGGCGTCCTCCCGTCCGCTCTCGTCCAGCGGGCGGAGCAGGTCGTTGCCGCTCCAGTCGCGCTTCTCCCCGGCCGAGGTGTGCCGGAGCAGCACCAGCGGGAAGGTCTCCAGCGGGCCGGAGAAGACGTTGTCCAGCACCTGCACGTCGTGGTCGTAGGTGAGCCGCTCCCGGGCCTCGGCCGGGGCGCACCACTCCACCGCGTCGATCTCCTCGTTGGGCGTGAACGAGGACTCCCCGGAGGGGCGGGCCACCCACCAGTCGACCAGCTTGGGCCAGCCGTCGCGCAGGTAGCGCTGCGGGGGCAGGCGGCGGCCGAGGACCGGGCGCAGGCCGGTCTCCTCGGCGGCCTCGCGCACCGCCGCGTCCAGCACGTGCTCGCCGTTCTTCACCTTGCCCTTGGGCAGGGTCCAGTCCTGCCGGTCGGGGCGGTGCACCAGCGCCACCTCGCGGCCGCCGCCGGGGGCCTCGCGCCACAGCACGGCGCCGGCGGCCCGGATCGGCTCCATGTACCCGCCGGGCGCGGCGTCCCGGGGCGGCCAGGCGCTGGTGATGGAGGCCTCGTCGAAGGGGTAGTCGTCAGCCATCGAACGCTCTCAGGTGCCGGTCGCCGCGCAGGGAGCTCTGCAGGTCGCGCAGGGGCGCCCCGTCGGCGTCGCGAGTGTGTCGGGTCCAGTCTCCGCCGGCCGCCAGGTGCCAGGAGGAGGTGCGCTCGTCCATCGCCGCGTCGAGCAGCTCGACCAGGCGGTCGCGGTGCTCGGGGTGGGCGACCCGGATGAGCGCCTCCACCCGGCGGTCCAGGTTGCGCGGCATCAGGTCGGCGCTGCCCAGCCACACCTCGGGGTCGCCGCCGTTCTCGAAGGCGAACACCCGGGAGTGCTCCAGGAACCGGCCGAGGATGCTGCGCACCCGGATGTTCTCCGACAGCCCGGGCAGGCCGGGGCGGAGCACGCAGCTGCCGCGCACCCACAGGTCCACCGGGACGCCGGCCTGGGAGGCCCGGTACAGCGCGTCGATGACCTCCTCGTCGACCAGCGAGTTGACCTTGATCCGGATGCGCGCGGGGCGGCCGTCGGCGGCCGCCGCCACCTCCCGGTCGATCCGCGCGGTGAGCCCGGTGCGCAGGCCGTCCGGGGCGACCATCAGCCGCCGGTAGTGGACCTTGCGGGAGAAGCCGGTGAGCCGGTTGAACAGGTCGCTGAGGTCCTCGCCGACCTCGGGGTCGGTGCTGAACAGCCCGAAGTCCTCGTAGATCCGGGCGGTGCTGGGGTTGTAGTTGCCGGTGCCGACGTGGCAGTAGCGGCGCAGCACGCCGTTCTCGTCCCGCCGCACCACCAGGGCGAGCTTGCAGTGCGTCTTGAGGCCGACCACGCCGTAGACCACGTGCGCGCCGGCCTCCTCCAGCTTGCGCGCCCAGGCGATGTTGTTCTGCTCGTCGAACCGGGCCTTGATCTCGACGAGGACGACCACCTCCTTGCCGGCCAGGGCGGCCTCGATCAGCGACTGCACGATGGGCGAGTCGCCGCTGGTGCGGTAGAGGGTCTGCTTGATCGCCACCACGCTGGGGTCGGTGGCGGCCAGGGCGAGGAACCGCTCGATGGTGGTGGCGAACGACTCGTAGGGGTGGTGCACCAGCAGCTCGCCCTCGTCGATCGCGGCGAACAGGTCGCCGCGGTCCAGGCCGGGCGGCTCCACCGGGACCATCGGGGAGAAGCTCAGCTCCGGCCGGTCCAGGTCGGCGATGAGGTCCAGGCCGGCCAGGTTGAGCGGGCCGGGGACGCGGTAGACCTCCTCGTCCTCGGCGCCCAGCTCGCTGCAGAGGATGTCCAGCACCTCGTCGGTGATGGACTCCTCCACCTCCAGCCGGACCAGCGGGCCGAACCTGCGCCGGAGCAGCTCGTTCTCCAGCGACTGCACCAGGTCGTCGGTCTCGTCCTCGTCGACCTCCAGGTCGGCGTTGCGGGTGACCCGGAACGCGTGGTGCTCCAGCACGTCCATCCCGGCGAACAGCTGGGGCAGGTGGGCGGCGATCACGTCCTCGACCGGGACGAAGTTGTCCCCCTCCAGCCGGATGAACCGGTGCAGCGCCGAGGGCACCTTGATCCGGGCGAAGGCGGTGCGGCCGGTGCGCGGGTCGCGGACGGTGACCGCGAGGTTGAGCGAGCGGCCGGAGATGTAGGGGAAGGGGTGCGCCGGGTCCACCGCGAACGGGGTGAGCACCGGGTAGACGGCGCGGCGGAAGAACCGGTGCATCCGCTCCCGGTCGGTGTCGCCCAGCTCCTCCCAGCGCAGGATGCGGATGCCCGCGTCGGCCAGGGCGGGGGCGATCGCGTCGTGGAAGGTGCGCGCGTGCCGCTGCATGAGCTCCTGGCTGACCTCGGAGATCCGCTCCAGCAGCTCCTTGGGGTGGTGGCCGCTGGGACTGGGCACGGCCAGCCCGGTGGCCAGCCGGCGCTTCAGCCCGGCGACCCGGACCATGAAGAACTCGTCCAGGTTGCTCGCGAAGATCGCCAGGAAGCGGACCCGCTCCAGGAGGGGCATCGCGGCGTCCTCGGCGAGTTCGAGGACCCGCTGGTTGAACCGGAGCCAGCCTTCCTCCCGGTCCAGGAACCGCCCTTCCGGCAGCGCCGCCGCCTCTTCCCCCATGACCACCGCTCTTCCGGACATAACGCTTGTGTAGCGCTTATTCTTGCTTATCGGGCGCCACGGGAGAATGAGGCGCGGCCCACCGATACCGGAACGGCGCGCAACGGTCAGCCGGTGGTCACCGCGAAGACACCGGTCGGTACCACCGCGAAGGTGGTCAGCAGCCCGTGCATGGCCAGCACCGACCAGGCGTTGCGGTGGCGCGACCACATGTACCCGGAGAGGATCACCCCGGCCCCGAGCAGCGCGACCGCGTCGGCCAGGCTCTCCAGGCCGCCGCCCACCGGCCGGCCGACCAGCGAGAGGGCCGGGTAGACCAGGGCGATGAGCAGGATCGCCGGCCAGCGGCCGAGCAGCAGCTCCAGCCGGGTCTGCAGCAGCACGGCGAAGAACAGCACCTCGGCCGCGGTGATGCCGACATAGCTGACCAGCAGCGCCGCACCGACCGCGTAGTCGTCGGGGAGTGCTCCGGGCAGCACCACGTAGGGCGCCCAGGGGGCGGCGAGGGCCAGCGGGGCGAGCAGCGCCACCGGCAGCCCGGCCCAGCGCCACGGCTCGCGCACCCGCAGGGCCAGGCTCGGCAGGTCGGGCCCGCTGGACCGGCGCATCAGCCCCGCGCCGCCGACGAACAGCAGCGGGATGAGCAGCAGGAAGATGATCTTGGCGGTGTAGTAGGCCAGCGGCTCCGCGGCCGGGCCGATCGAGGCGAACAGCGGGGTGAGCACGGTGTAGGCGCCGGCGAAGGCGACCGGGCAGCCGAGCAGCAGCGCGGTCTCGGCCGCGACCGGGTGCCCGGCCAGCCGGGCGCGCACCCGGGCGCGCATCCGCTGTTCGGGGGCGCGCGGCGGCAGGAGGCGGAGCAGCAGCACCCCGGCCGCGGAGCCCGCCCAGAAGAGCGCGGCGGTGCGCCCCTCACCGGCGCCGCCGCCGAGCTGGTGGACCAGGACGCAGAGGGTGAGCGCCGCGGCCGCCGACCACCCGGCGATCCGGCCGGCCCGGCTCCCCGCCCCGGTTCCCGGCCCGCCGCCGCTGAGGTCGATCGATGCCACCTGGCCCCCGTGAGTTCCGGACGGGCACCCGCCAACGCCCGAACAGGCATTTTACCGGTTTTGCCCCAATCCGTGACGATAATGCGAAACTTCCGACCCGATCTTCGGCACGGGCCCAGCGCCGGCGCTCCGGGGGTGCCGGCGTGCGAGGGCCCCGGCGGCGCCGGGATCGGCGCGGCGGGCGGGGGTTCAGGAGAACGGGATCTGGTCGGCGTAGGCGACCGGGAGCATGCCGGCGACCACCAGCCCGGTGTAGAGCAGCGCGTTGACCCAGATGTTGCGGTAGCGCACCCAGACGTAGCCGAGCAGCAGGCCGAGCAGGCCGAAGGTGAGCACGGAGGCGCCCGCCCCCTCGATGAAGCCCACATAGCTGAGCGGGTTGCGCGGGTTGAAGTGGCCGCTGACCGCGTGCGCCCCGGCGAACAGCAGCGCGGTCAGCACCACCGCGGGCGCCCGCCCCATCAGCAGCTCCAGCCGGGTCTGCACCATGCCGCGGAAGAAGATCTCCTCGATCATGCAGACCGCCGCCGCGACGGCCACGCTGAACAGCACCGTCCTGACCCCGGCCAGGGCGACCTCACCGATGTCCAGCGAGGCCAGCGCGACGCAGACCGCCACGGTGACCAGGCCCAGCCAGCGCCACGGCTCGCGGACCCGCATCGCCAGGCCCGGCATCGCCGTGCTGTGCCCGCTGACCGTGAAACCGCCCCGGTCGACCAGGAGCACCGGGATCAGGAAGAGGAAGACGATCCGCGCCACCGATAACTCGATGCCCGGCGGGATGTCCTCGATCACCAGTTTGAACAGCTGGTAGAGCCCGATGCCGGCGGCGATGTAGCCGACCAGCGAGGCCAGCAGCACGCCGAGCTCGCCGACGATCGGATGGCCCATCAGCGCGGTCTCGGTGCGCCGGTGCAGCTCGGCCTGGCCGGTCCGACCGGCCAGGAACCAGGTCAGCAGCAGGCCGGCGGCGACCGGAAGCCAGACGCCCCAGAAGGCGCCGAGACCGAGCCACTGCATCTCCGCCGGCATCTCCGGCCGGCCGGCCAGGGCCGCACCGACCACGATCGCGGCGAGGACCGCCACGACGGCGGCCCCGCCCCACAGCACCCACCTGTACGCCACTGTCACTCGATTCTGTCCCGGTCGCCTCCTCAGTCTGACCGGAGAGAAACGGATTGCGACGTATCGACCACGGAATGTCGCGACCTGGGCGGGCGCCCGGCTGATCACGTTAGGGGCGGTGTCCTCCGGAAACGGACGGTCCGGCCGGGCGCCCGCCCCGGCGTGGCGGGCGGTCCGGGACCGGGCGGGGCCCCGGGCGCCGATCGGGCGGCCGGGTCCGCGGCGCCCTCCGGGCTCAGACCTCCCCGGCGGCGGCCAGCGCGGTGACCGCTCCCAGTTCCCAGCAGGCCTCACGCACCTCACCGGTCACCGCGCCCACCGCCTCCACCGGCGGGCGGACCCGCGCCCAGCCCATCCCCTCGGCGATCTGCTCGACGGCCCGCACCGCTCCCGCGGTGTCGTTGTTGCCGTGCACGTAGAGGCCGTAGGGCAGCCCCGCGGTGTCGTTCAGGCACGGGTAGTACACCGTGTCGAAGAACAGCTTCAGGGCACCGGACATGTAGCCGATGTTCGCCGGGGTGCCCAGCACCACGGCGTCGGCCGCGAGCAGGTCGGAGGCGGTCGCGGCGAGCGCCGCCCGCGCGGTGACCTCGACCCCCTCGATCTCGTCGTCGGTCGCCCCCGCCCGCACCGCCTCGAAGAGCTCCTGGGTGGCGGGCGAGGGGGTGTGGTGGACGATCAGCAGGCGTGCCATGCCCCCAGGGTGGCACGCCCGCCTCCTCTCCCCCGCCCCCTCCCCGCCGCCCCGCTGCGGGACCACCGGCCGCACATCCCGCCCTCACATCCGGCTCACATCGGCCGGACAGGCTGCTGCCCGGACACGGCGGCCACGGGGATGGAGAACAGCCGGATGGACGAGGGGAAGCAGCGCACCGAGGACGACCGGGGCCGCGGGGAGGCCGGCGGGGCCGAGGAGCCGCCGGAGGACCGGGCGGAGAAGGCCGGACGGGACGGCGGCACCGCGCACGCCCCCGCCTCGCACCGGCGGTCCGGGCGGCGCCGGCGCCGGGGGCGGTCCCGGGGGAACGCCGGCGGGCGCGAACGGCGGTCGGCCGGGCGGCGCTCCCGGCTGCGCCGCGCCCTGGCGTTCACCGGGAAGGCCGCGGCCCTCGCCGTCCTGCTCGGCGCCGGGGCCGCGGCCGCCGCCGGCGTGGTCGCCTACCGGAACACCCCCGACCCCGCCGAGCTGAGACCGCAGGCCGGCGCCGAGCTCAAGGGCACCAGCGTCGACTACGCCGACGGCGAGGAGGCCGTCACCTTCGGCGAGCTGCACCGCATCCCGGTCGAGCGCGAGGAGATCCCGCAGACCGTGGTGGACGGGGTGCTCGCCGCCGAGCAGCGCACCTTCAATACCGACCCCGGCGTCTCCCCCGCCGGCCTGCTCCGCGCCGTCGTCTCCGGCGGCGCCTCCGGGGGCGGCTCCACCATCACCCAGCAGATGGCGCGCAACTACTACGACGTGCTGTCCCAGGAGCGGACCTACGCCCGCAAGCTCAAGGAGATCCTGATCTCGATCAAGGTCGGGCGGACCATGTCCCGCGACGACATCCTCACCACCTACCTGAACACCATCTACTTCGGCCGGAACGCCTACGGGGTGCAGGCCGCCGCCCAGGCCTACTTCGGCAAGGACGTCTCCGAGCTGGACCGGGCGGAGGGCGCGTTCATCGGCGCCGTCATCCAGCAGCCCGGCAACTTCGAGCGGTACGGCGCCGACCCGGAGGTGGAGCGGGCGCTGGAGAAGCGGTGGGCCTACGTGGTGGACGGCCTGGTGGAGATGTACGAGGCCGACCCCGGGCAGGGCCTCTCCCGGGCGGAGGCGGACGCCCTGGAGTTCCCCGAGGTGGCCGCGCGCGACTCGGAGGGGCGGTTCGAGGGGTACAAGGGGTATGTGAAGGCCGCGGTCGAGCGGGAGCTGCGGGAGCGCTACGGCCTCTCCGACGCCGAGATCGCCGGCGGCGGCTACCGGGTCGCCACCTCGCTGCGCGAGGACCTGATGGAGTCGGCCGAGCGGGTGGCCGGAGAGGCGGCGGACGGCGCCCCCGCCGGCACCCGCGCCGGGCTGGTCGCGATGGACCCCCGCACCGGGGAGATCACCGCGTTCGCCGGCGGCGCGGACTTCCTGCAGGAGCCCGACCCGTCCCTGGTGGAGCGGGCCCAGGCCGGCACCGCGTTCAAGCCCTACGTGCTCGCCGCCGCCCTGGAGCGGGGCGAGAACCCGGAGCGGCTGCTCGCCCCGGACGACGCGGCCGCCGGCGGCGGGGCCGAGGAGCAGGGGGACGGGGAGGAGGAAGAGCCGGAACCCGGCGGCGGCCTGCTCCGGCCGGACCGGGCCGACGACGACGGCCTCCTCGCCGGGCTGGCCGAGGAGACCGGGCCCGCCGCGGTGGCCAGGCTGGCGGAGGCCTCCGGGATCGCCGAGGAGCAGTTCGACACCGCCGAGCTGGAGCCGAGCATCGCGGTGGGCACCTACCAGGTCACCGCGCTGGACCAGGCGCGCGGCTACGCCACCCTGGCCAACGGCGGGGTGCGGATGCCGGCGCACCTGATCACCGGGGTGACCGACCAGCACGGCGAGGTGCGCGAGCCGGCGGACGCCGCGGAGCCGGCCTCCGGAACCGCCGCGATGAGCGCCGATGCGGCCGCCGGCACCGTGCGCGCGCTGGCCCTGGCCGACCTGCGCGAGCGGCCGGTCGCCCCGGACGACCCGACCGCCGCGCACACCGTCGCCGGCATGCCGGGCACCTACGCCGGCGGCCGCGGCGCCGCCTGGTACGTCGGCGCCACCCCGAACCACTCGGTCGCGTTCGTCCTGGCCCGCGAGGGCGGCGGCCGGATCGCCCCGGACGCGGCCTCGGCCGCCGCCGCGGCGGCCGGCGCGTGGACCGCCTTCGCCGGCGACCTCCTCCGGGACGAGGAGCCGGTGCCCTTCCCCGGCTTCTCGGGCCTCCCGGACGGCGGGGGGCGGCCGTCCGGCCCTTACGTCCCGGACACCGTCCCCCCGGCCCGCGAGGACCCGGCCTCGGAAACGCCGACCGCCGCGGGCTGAGCCGCTGAGCCCGGACCGCCCGCCGGTGGAGCGCACCCGCGTCGAGCCCTCCGGAGGTGCTCTTCCCGGCCCTGGACCCGCGCGTCCGGCGCGGGACCGCCGGGACGGCGGGCCGGGGCCCGAAGCGGCGAGCGCGGCACCCGGTGCGGGTCGGCGCGGGGCCCGGGCGGTGGCCCGGAAACGGTGAGGGCGGGTCGGGGTCTCCCCCGGCCCGCCCTCACCGCGTTCGGCGACGCGTGGTCACTCGTTCTCCAGGACCGCCTTGAGGAAGGTCTTGGTCCGCTCCTCCTGCGGGTCGCCGAAGAGCTGCTCGGGCGGCCCCTCCTCGGCGATGCGGCCCTCGTCGAACATGAACACGCGGTGCGACACGTCGCGCGCGAAGCCCATCTCGTGGGTCACGCAGAGCATGGTGATGTCGGTGCTGCGCGCGATGTCGCGGAGCACGTCCAGCACGCCCGCGACCAGCTCCGGGTCGAGGGCCGAGGTGACCTCGTCCAGGAGCAGGATCTCCGGGCGCATGGCCAGCGCCCGGGCGATCGCGACGCGCTGCTGCTGGCCGCCGGAGAGCTGGGTGGGGTGGGCGTCGATCTTGTCCGACAGCCCCACCATCTCCAGCAGCTCCTCGGCCCGCTGGTCGGCCTCGTCCTTGCCCACCCCCAGGGTGTGCACCGGCCCCTCGGTGATGTTCTTCCGCACGCTCATGTTCGGGAAGAGGTTGAACTGCTGGAAGACCATGCCGATCCGCTTGCGCTTGGCGCGCAGGTAGGACTCGCTGGCCGGGACCAGCTTGCCGCCCTTGTCCATGTGGCTGAACGGCTCCCCGCCGACCCAGATCCGGCCGCCGTTGATCCGCTCCAGCGTCATGAGCAGGCGCAGGATGGTGGTCTTGCCGGAACCGCTGGGGCCGATCAGGGTGACCCGCTCGCCGGCGTTGATGTCCAGGTTCAGCCCGTTGAGGACCACGTTGTCGCCGAACTTCTTGACGACCTCCTCGAAGCGGATCAGCGGGCCGCCGGAAGCCTGGTCTGCCATACCGGGGGACTCTTTCTCGTCAGACTGCTGCATAACGTCGCTCCAGACGGCGGATGATCACTGCGGAGGGCACGCTCACCAGCAGGAAGGCCGCGCCGACCAGGGTGAACGCCTCGAAGGACCGGAAGTACTGGCCGCCCAGGCCGTTGGCCACGCTGAGCATCTCCGGCACGGAGATCGCGAACAGCAGCGGGGTGTCCTTGAACATCGCGATCAGGTAGTTGCCCAGCGCCGGGATGACCTTGCGGATCGCCTGCGGGAGCACCACGGCCCCCCAGACCCGGTACTGCGGCAGGCTCAGCGCCCGGCACGCCTCCCACTGGCCCTTGGCCACGCCCTCGATGCCCGACCGGTACACCTCGGCGGTGTAGGCGGCGTAGTGCACGCCCAGCACCACGGTGCCGATGACCAGCGGTGAGAGCGAGGTCATGACGCCGCCCACCGCGAAGAACACGAAGACCAGCTGGATCAGCAGCGGGGTGGTCCGGATGAACTCCATGACCACGAAGACCGCCGGGCCGACCACCGGGGCCCGGCGGACGATGGCGATCGCCAGGCCGAGCACCAGGGCCAGCGCGTAGCCGAACACGGTGGCCTGGACGGTCACCCACAGCCCTTTGAGCAGCGCCGGGATGAGGATCTGGGTGAATTCGACGTCCCACATCTAGCGCGCACCCCCCGTCGTCGTACCGATGGACGGCGGCCGGAGCAGCGCCAGCAGCCCGCCGCCCTCCGGGATCCGGCCCAGCCGGCGGTTGGCCCGCCGCTCCAGGATCCGGACCAGCAGGATCAGCACCTGGGCGATCAGGAAGTACAGCACCAGGGCGACGAAGAACACGGTGAAGGTGTCCGCCGCGGCCGAGGCGCGGAAGTCCTGCGCCACCTTGGTCAGGTCGGTGATGCCGACGAGTGAGACGATGGCGCTCGCCTTCATCAGCTCGATGACCTGGTTGCCGAAGGTGGGCAGCATCTGCGCCCAGGCCTGCGGCAGCACCACCAGGCGCATCCGGCGCCACCAGGTCATGTTCAGTGCGATCGTCGCCTCCACCTGGGCGCGGGGCACCGCGTTGATCGACGCCCGGACCACCTCGGCGCCGTACGCGCCGAGGTTGAGTCCCAGCGCGACGATCCCGGCGAACAGCGGATCGAGCTCGTAGCCGGTGAGCTCGGGCAGCGCGTAGATCGTCCAGAAGAGCAGGACCAGCGCGGCGATGCCGCGGAACACCTCGGTGTAGACGGTGGCCACCGCCCGGGCGAACCGGTTCTGCAGGGTGCCCAGGATCCCGACCACCATGGCCAGGACGAACGCGAGCGCGGCCCCGCCCACGGTGAGCTGGACGGTGACCCACGCGCCCTCGAGGTAGAGCGGATAGCGTTGTATGAAGAAGTCCACGGGGCCCTTCCGGTCAGCCGGCCGCGCAGAGCTGCTCGGTGGTCAGGTCGCCCGGGTCGGAGGACTCGTCGAAGCCGAACGGCTCGACGGTCTCGCGGAGCGTCCCGTCCTCCTTGAAGCCGGCGAGGACCGTGTTGAACTCGTCGCGCAGCTCGGTGTTCTGCTTGGCGAACGCGAAGCCGCCGGCCGGGCTCTCCGGGTCGCCCTCCTCGTTCACCGGGATGAAGCCGTCGGTGACCTCGTAGTCCTCGTCCATCCCGCGCTGCTCCATCTGGTAGTTGAGCGAGAAGGTGCTCAGCCCGACCGCGTCCACCCGGTCGTTCTCCAGCAGGTCGAGCAGCTCGGTGGCGCTGCCGGCCAGCTCCATCTGGTCGTCGGGGACCCCGGCGGCCTGGGCGTAGCCCTGCTCCACCGAGGCGTTGAGCACCGCGATGGTGACGTCCTCCTTCTCCGCCACCGTCTCGAAGCTCTCCAGCTCCTCCGGGTTGCCCTTGGGCACCATGAACGCCTGCTCGACCTTGTAGTCGGGCTCCATGAAGGCGACCTCTTCGCAGCGCTCCGGCGTGATGTACATGCCGGCGGCCACCACGTCGTAGCGGCCCGAGTTCAGCCCCGGGATCAGCGCGTCCCAGGCGACCGACTCGGCGCGCACCTCGTCGATGCCGAGCTCCTTGGCCATCTCCCGGAGCAGCTCCGGGGCGGCGCCGGTGGTCTCGCCGTCCTCGTCGATGAAGCCGAACGGCGGCTCGTTGTTGATCGCCGCGGTGATGTAGCCCTGTTCTCGTAGGTCGTCCAGGCTCTTCGCCCCTGTATCGGCCCGGGAGCACGCGGTCAGCGAGGACGCCCCGAGGACGGCCGCCGCCCCCAGTGCGCCCACACGGACCAGGTTGCGGCGTCCGTACCGGCCGTGCGGCCTGTTCTTGCTCATTGGCTTCTCCTCATCGGGGGCTAAGGGAATGGTGCGGCGTTCCTCCCCCGAGAGGACTTCCCCGGGGTATGGACACCGACGGCGCTCGCCGGGCAGCCGCGGGTCCGCGGTGTGCGGATCCGGTCGTGCCCGACGAGCGCGCGGGTCGCCGGTCGGTGCCGCCTTGTATCGGGCTCACGTCCCCAAGATCGGCGGCCCCTAACGGGGTCGTTATCCACTTGTTCCCAACGCCCTGGCCGGGTCCGGCCCCGTAACGATCAGATCTCCCCGGGAGATCTACCCACGAAGAACGCCCTGATCACCGTAGGGATTCAGGCGGCTTCGCCGGGTCAGCCCCCGGCGGCGGGAACGGGCCGAGATCCGGCGGAGCGGAGGGGGCGGGCGGCGCCTCCGCGGGCGCGGCCCTGAACGGTCAGCGGATGGGTTCCGCCTCCCGGGCGCCGAGGAACGCGGGGCGCGGCGCGTCCGCGGAGAACGGGTCCACGCAGGTGTTCTCCACGCTGTTGAAGACCAGCAGCAGCTCGGAGCGCGGGTGGGAGGTGGCGTTGGCGGCGGTGCCGTGCATCAGGTTGGCGTCGCACACGGTCACCGCGCCGGCCTCGGCGTCCAGCACGTCCACGCCGTACATGGCGGTCATGATCGACAGGCTGCCGTCGTCGGGCAGGCCGGCCTCCTGGCTCTTGCCGGCGTCGAGGTAGTGGTCCTCGGGGGTCTCCCCCACGCACGACACGAAGGTCTTGTGCGAGCCGGGCATCACCCGGAGCGCGCCGTTGTCCTCGACGGCGTCGGTCAGCGCGATGGATACGGCCACCGCGCGCGGCGCCGGCATGCCGTCCTCGGCGTGCCAGGTCTCGAAGTCGGAGTGCCAGTGCACGTCGACGTCGTCGAGCGCGGGGACGTGGGTGGCGCGGGTCTGGTACAGGTAGACGTCGGAGCCGAGGATCTGCCGGGCGCGGTCGACCACCCGCGGGTCGCGCGCCAGCTCGGCGAAGGCGTCGCTGATCCGGTGCACCTCGTAGACGGAGCGCACCTGGGCGCCGTCCAGGCCCTCGGCGATCGCGGTGCGGTCGTCGACCAGCATCCCGTCGTCGCCGCGGAGCCGGTCCAGTTCGGCGGCGAGGCCGCGGATCTCGTCCCCGGTGAGCAGCCCGCCGGCGCGGACGTACCCGGCGGCGGCGTAGGCCTCGATCTCCTCGGTGGTGCACGGGCCGTCCTCGACCGGGCCCCACACCGTGGGGTGGGTCCGGTAGAGCAGGGCTGGCGCTCGGTCCTTGCGGGTCGGGTATTCGTCCAGGGCCGGCAGCTGAGTCTCCGTCAACGCAGTCATGGCGTCACCCCTCTGCGGGGCTCTCTCCTTCTTCTGCTCGTGATCGGTTCTCTGGCGTTCGTACCGGGGCCGAGCGCAGCGGGCGGGCGGGCGGGGCGCGGCGCGCCCCGCCCGCGCGCTCAGGCGTCGGCCTCGGTGAGCAGCGGGTACACGCCGTTCTCGTCGTGCACCTCGCGCCCGGTGACGGGCGGGTTGAACACGCACAGCACCCGGAAGTCGGTCTTCGGGCGGACGGTGTGCTTCTCGTGGCCGTTGAGCAGGTAGAGGGTGCCGGGGGTGATGAGGTGGACCTCGCCGGTCTCGTCGTTGGTGACCTCGGCCTCACCCTCGATGCAGTGCACCAGCTCGATGTGGTTGGCGTACCACATGCTGGTCTCCGTGCCCGCGTACAGCACCGTCTCGTGGAACGAGAAGCCCACGCCGTCCTTGGCGAGGACGATCCGACGGCTGCGCCAGGTCTCGGTCTTGACGTCCGCCTCGGTGCCGTCGACGTCCTTCAGGCTGCGCACGATCACTGTGGCTGCTCCTTGTCGCTTGCTTCTTGCAGTGGCCCGCGGACCCCGCGTGCGCGGGATCCGCGGTTGCAGGGCCCGCGGGCCGTTCCGGATGATGCAACCCGGTTTATCAGGGTGCTAGGCCGGCTGGGGGGTTTTCACCGCGGCGCGGGTGGACTCCGCGATGATGTCCAGGCCACGCTCCAGGTCCTCGGTGGCGGTGGTGAGCGGCGGCAGCAGCTTGGCGACCTCGTCCTCGGGGCCGGAGGTCTCCAGCAGCAGGCCGCGCTTGAACGCCTCGGCGGCGACCGCCTTGGCCGCGCCGGGGCGCTCGAAGGCCAGGCCGCGCGCCATGCCGCGGCCGCGGACGTGCGCACCCGCCTCGGCGGCGTCCTCGGCGATGTCGGTCAGCCGGGAGGCGATCATCTCGCCCTTGGCCAGGGTCGACTTCTCCAGCTCGTCGTCGGTCCAGAAGGCGCGGAGCGCGGCGGCGCCGGTGGCGAAGGCGGGGTTGAAGCCGCGGAAGGTGCCGTTGTGCTCGCCCGGCTCCCACACGTCGAGCTCGCGGCGGAACAGGGTGAGCGCGAGCGGCAGGCCGTAGCCGCTGATCGACTTGGAGAGGGTGACGATGTCCGGGGTGATCCCGGCCTCCTCGAAGCTGAAGAACGGCCCGGTGCGGCCGCAGCCCATCTGGATGTCGTCGACGATGAGCAGGATGCCGTACTCGCGGCAGAGCACCTCCAGGCCGCGCAGCCACTCGGCGCTGGCCGCGTTGATGCCGCCCTCGCCCTGGACCGTCTCGACGATGACCGCGGCCGGTTTGTCCAGGCCGCTGCCGCTGTCCTCGAGCAGGGTGCGCAGCCAGAGGAAGTCCGGCGTCTGCCCGTCGAGGTAGTTGTCGAACGGCATGGTGGCGGTGTGGCTCAGCGGGACGCCGGCGCCGCCGCGCTTCATCGAGTTGCCGGTCACCGCCAGCGCGCCCAGGGTCATGCCGTGGAAGCCGTTGGTGAAGCTGATGACGGTCTCGCGCCCGGTGTACTTCCGGGCGAGTTTCAGCGCGGCCTCCACCGCGTTGTTGCCCGCCGGGCCGGGGAACTGGACCTTGTAGTCCAGGCGGCGCGGGGCGAGCAGGATCTCCTCGAAGGCGGCGAGGAACTCGCGTTTGGCCGCGCTGTAGGCGTCCAGGCTGTGCACCACCGAGTCGGAGACGATGTAGTCGATGAGCCGGGTCTTCAGCTCGGGGTTGTTGTGGCCGTAGTTGAGGGAACCGGCACCCGCGAAGAAGTCGAGGTAGGCGCGGCCCGACTCGTCGTAGATGTAGCTGCCTCGCGCCTCATTGAAGACGACCGGCCAGTTCCGGCAGTAGCTGCGGACTTCGGACTCGAGGCGATCGAAGATCTCCATCGTGGGTTCCTTGGTTCCTTTCCCCAGATTCATGGGCTCGCGGCTTGGAAGTCGGGGTGTTCAGGAGGGGTCGGGGGCGGTGCGCAGCGGGCCGATCCGGACCAGGTCCTCCGGCTCGTGCCCGCCGCTCTCGGCTGGGAAGTGGCGGTGCTCGAACAGCGGGGTCCACACGGGCTCGGCCCCGTGGTCCCGGGCGAACGAGGCGAACAGCGCGCGGGAGGCGGCGTTGTCCGGGGTGACGGTGGCCTCCAGGTGGGTGACACCGAGGTCGGCGAAGCGCTCCGCGATCCGGTCCAGCATCCGCCGGGCCAGCCGGCGGCCGCGGGCCCGCTCGGCGACGCCCACCTGCCACAGGAAGTAGGTGGCGGGCTCGGCCGGGCGCAGGTGGCCGATGACGTACCCCAGCGGCGTCCCGTCGGCGTCCCTGGCGATCACCGAGGTGCCGGCGAAGTCCCGGCACCACAGGGTGTAGGCGTAGGGCGAGTTGACGTCGAGGCCGCAGTCGCGGGCCAGCCGCCACAGGTCCGGTCCGTCGTCGAGTACCGGCCGGGTGAGGACCGCTCCATCGGGATCGGCGCCGGTTCCGGCGGTCACCCTGGGGAGCGGACCGGGGCCGGCCGAGTCGGAATCTGCGAGGTCGCTGCTTCGGTGAGGCACGTCGTAGGAACTTAGCGAACGTTCCTGATCAGCGTTTTTCTTGAAATCGACGGATGTGTTTCGACGGTGTTTCGTCGGGTAGAGCTAGCCCTTCTGGCGCTCGCCGTCACTATCCGTGGAGATCGGGGGCGGCCGGGCGGAGCCGCCCGGGGGCGCTCGGGACGCCATGTCCACCAGGGGATACGCCCCGATGGCCGCGGCGGCCGTCCGCCGCTGGAGATCCGGGGGCATGCGGCCGCGCCCGGCTCTCACCGGGCAAACATACGCCACCGGAACGCCCCCGAGAACAGTGTTCTAAGTCACACTGATTCGGGTGAATCCTCGCGACAGACCACGAAGCGCCCACCCCGCCTCCGCACCACCCGCGCAGCATCCGGCGTTCCCGCACTCCGACGGGGTCAGCGGCACATCTGCACCGATCGTGTGACGGTGGCCTCGTTTCTTCACATCATCCGCTCCCCGGGTTGAACTGAGCGGCGTTATCGAACAGACTGCCTGTAGTACGACTCGTTGTAGTACTACAGCGGGTCGATGTCTCGGTGAAGCTCGATCGCTCGGCCATCGACAGCCTTCACGCGAGCTCCCGGTCGGCGGCGACCCCGTCGACGGTCCCCCCGCCCGAGGGCGGGACATGCACATGGGAACGGAGGCTTCCGGTGAATCGCCTTTACCACGACAGCGAGGACTGGGTCCGCAGCGGAGCATGCCGCCAGTACGACCCGGAGCTCTTCTTCCCGGTCAGCAGCACGGGCCCCGGTCGGCAGAGCACCGACCTGGCCAAGGCCGTCTGCCGCAGCTGTCCTGTTCGCCAAGAATGCCTGCGGTGGGCGCTGAGGGCCGGAGAGGCCGACGGCGTATGGGGCGGCACCACGCCCGAGGAGCGCCGCTACATGCGCCGCGAGCTGGCGCCGGTCGCCTAGAAGAGCGTCCCGCGGAGGCCGGCCGCCGGCGGAGGCGGCCGGCCTCGGCTTTTCCTCGGCGCCGGGCCCGGAGGTACCGACCGGTCCGGGAACCGCTCGCCGGCGCAGGTCCGCAGAGACAGGACCGGTCGCCGTATCCGAGATCAACGGCGGTGCGCGGGAGGGCGGTTCCTCCGCGGGACCGCCTCGGCTAGGTTCGAGAACCGTGCACAGTCACGCCCCGCCCGTCCCCGCACGAGGCCCGCTGCACGCGCTGCGCGCCGCGGTCCTCGCCGCGGCGTGCGTCGGCATCGCCTGGTGCGGACACGCGGTGTGGGGCGGGGCGCCGACCGCTCCCTGGGCACCGCTGCTCGCCGGGGCCGCACTGTGGCCGCCGCTCTCCCGGTTCACCCGCGCCCGGCGCGAGTTCGGCGAGATCTTCGCGGTGCTGGCCGCCGCGCAGGTCCCGCTCCACCTGCTGCTCACCTGGGGCGCCCCGGCGCCGGAACCGGCGGTCGCCGCTGGGCCGCACGCCGCGCACGCGCTGGGCTACCACCCCGCGATGCTCGCCGGGCACCTGTGGGCGGCGCTGCTGGCCGCCGCGCTGCTCGCGCACGGCGAGGCCGCGCTGTGGAGCCTGGTCGGCCTGGTCTCGGCCGCGCTGCCCCGGCTGCTCGTCCCGCTCCGCGGGGCTTCGCCCCCGGTTCCGCCCCGCCCGCCTTCCCCCGTCGCCTCCGCCCCGCCCGGCCCCGAGCTGCTCGGCGCGGACCGCCCGCGCGGCCCTCCGGCCCTCGCGCGCTGAACGCGCACGCCGAGGAATCCGCCCCGACGGCCGGAAAGGGCCCGAACCGATGAACGACACCACCACGAAGAACCCGCTGC
>Ga0079224_100004099_pt1 | contig 18660 bp, 20 predicted proteins | sample Stecom2015_FD_80414 | JGI IMG/M metagenome (GOLD analysis project Ga0079224, IMG submission 80414) | Agricultural soil microbial communities from Utah to study Nitrogen management - Steer compost 2015 | ecosystem: Environmental > Terrestrial > Soil > Agricultural land | place: USA: Utah... | reverse complement strand
TGGACGTGGAAGACTACCTGCTGGGCGTGGTGGCCGCCGAGATGGACCCGTCGTGGCCCCTGGAGGCCTTGAAGGCCCAGGCCATCCTGGCCCGGACCTTCACGCTGCAGCGGGTGGACGAGTTCGGCGAGGTGCCGGGCCGCGGCGCCCATGCCTCCACCGACCACGAGGAGTTTCAGGCTTACGATTCCGGGCGCATCGACCAGCGGGTGCAGCAGGCGGTGGCCGAGACCCGGGGCAGGGTCATCGTCTATGACGGCCGCTTCGCCCGCACCTGGTTCCACGCCTACAGCGGCGGCCACACCACCACGCCCCAGGTGGGCCTGGACTGGGACGGCGAGGAGGTGCCCTACCTGCGGCCCGTGGACGACAGCGACCTGGACGGCGCCGTGCCCCCCGAGGTGAAGTTCTGGGAGGCCCGGCTCCGCGCCGAGGAAGTCAGGTCGGCGGCCGCCGAGGCCGGCGGTGCTGACCCCGGGCCGGTGGAGCGGGTCGAAGTGGGCTCCTGGAGCGACGACGGCCGCGCCATCACGCTGCGGGTCAACGACCAGGAGGTGCCGGCCGTGGCCTTCCGCCTGGCCGCCGGCAGTTCCGACTTCCGGTCCACCATGATCCAGGAGATCGACGCCTCGGACGGCGTCTTCACCTTCCGCGGCAAGGGGTACGGTCACGGCGTGGGATTGTCGCAGTGGAGCGCCAGGATCCTGGCGGAGCGCGGGGCTGACGCCGAGGCCATCATCCAGCGCTATTACCCCGGCACGGAAGTGGTCAGGCTGTGGGAATGACGGGCGCCGGGCCCACCGGCGGCGGGCCGCCCGTGGTGTCCCACCGTCCTCAGTCGTCGGCGGGCCGCAGCTCGGCGAAAGCGCCGGCGATGCCCACGTAGACGTAGGCTTCGACTTCCCGGCCGTCCACCAGCACCTTCAACTGCTGACGCTGGTACATGGGCGGGTCGTGGTCCACGCCCTCGTAGTGGTCGATGGCCTCCAGGGCTCCGGGGCCCAGTTCCCACAGCAGGCCTTCGACGCGAGCGCCGGGTTCCGGCAGGATCACCGGGTACCCGTGCTCGGTATCGTACTTCCTGTACCCGTGGAGGACCGCCGGCCGGGGATCGCCCAACCGTTCGCCGGCCAGGGCCTCGATGCGTCCCCGCCGTTTCAGGGTGCCGTAGGTGAAAAGTCGCACGCTCACCTGTCCAGAGCCTCCTTCGGGCCCCCCCGCCCCACGTCGTATCCGGCTTCCTGGATGGCCGACACCAGCGCGTCGTGCACGGCCACCAGGCGGCGGTAGAGGCTGTTGTTCCCGGCCTGGTAACTGCCGCCCAGGGTGGCCGTCTCGCCTAGCGACGAGAACAGGTCGAACAGGTACGGGCGCAGGCGGCGCCCCGCGTTGGTGCGCATCGCCGCCTGGAAGATCCACTTCCGCCCGGTGGGCGGCTTGCCGTCCAGATAGCAGCAGATGGCCAGGGCGTGGCCCACCAGCCGGGTCAGGTTGTCCAGCAGCACGTAGGGCTGGCCCCGCCGCAGGTTCCAGGCGATGGACGCCTGGCGCCGCCGGAACTTGCGGTACCGGGCGCGGATCTTCTCCGCCCAGACACTGCGGGGGACCTCACCCAGCCCCGCCGTCAGCGCCGCGAGCCGGCCTTCGGGGTCGTGGAGCACCGGAGCGCCCGGCAGCACCGCCCAGGCGAAATCGTCGTATTCGGCCAGCCGCCGCGCCGCCTCGTCCAGGGAGAGCAGGATCAGCGAGACCCTGCGTCCCTCCACGGTGACCTCGTACAGCCCCGGGCGGTCGGACTCGAGGCCCCCGACCCTGAGCGCCTCGGCCAGTTCGGCCAGGTCGCCGGCGTCGCCCAGGACGATCAGGTCGATCCCCGAGTACTCATCGGCGAATTCCGTCACCGCCGACCCCGACAGGATCACCTGCAGCCGCGGCCACCGCCGTGCAAACAGCGGGTGGGCGGCCAGGGCGTCCGACACCAGGCGCTGGGCGTGCTGCCGGAGTTCCCGCTGCAGTCGCGCCATCGGGCCTCGCTCCCCCAGGGGCCAGCTTGTCCCGGGCCGCCGGCGGCGCGCCGGCGACGGGCACCGTCGCCAGCACGTTTCGCCGGAACCCCCGCCGCCCCTCCCGGCAGCCCGAATCCCGGCGGCCGCAGCCGCGCGTCGTCCCGTTGACGGCAGCCCCCCGGAAATGCTACGTTGGGCGCGGTTGGGGAGTAGCCACCCGCCGCCCGCGGCGGGACGATCGGCCGTCAGTACGGCCCTGCCGGGCCCGGCCGGTCGAGGGGTGCGCCCCCCTGGCGAGACCACCGCGCACTGTGGCCGCGGTGGTTTTTTCGTACCCCGCCGGCCGCGGGGGAGTGATGACCGGGATGTCCGGTTCGGCCTTGTTCGAGTGGTATCGGATCCAATGGCTGTCCACGCCCATCGCCGGCAAGAGCCTGGCGACGTGGCTGGCCTTCCTGGCCATCCTCCTCTGGCTGCTGGCTTTCGACCTGGTGGTGCTGGGGCGGCGGTGGCACGGCCGGCCGCCCACGGCCCGCGAGAGCATCCAGCTGGCCGGCTTCTTCATCGCCGCCGCCCTGCTCTACGGCGGGTGGGTGTGGTTCCGCTTCGGCACCCAGGCAGGCCTCTACTTCTTCACCGGTTATCTGGTGGAGGAAGCCCTGTCGCTGGACAACATCTTCGTCATGTCGGTGATCTTCACGTCGCTGGGCGTTCCCGGCCAGTACCAGCACCGGGTGCTCTTCTGGGGCATCCTGGGCGCCATCGTCATGCGCGGCATCATGATCGGCCTGGGCACGGCGCTGGTCTCCAGGATCTCCGGGATCCTCTACGTATTCGGGGCGTTCCTGATCTTCACGGGGCTGCGCATGCTGCTGAACCGCGGCGGCGACGAAACCGTCAACCCGGCCGAAAACGGCCTGCTCCGCTTCCTGAAGCGGCACTTCCCGGTGACCGACCAGATCCACGGCGAGCGCTTCCTGGTCCGGCTCCCGGTCGGGGAAGGCGGCAGGACGGCCCTGCACATGACGCCCCTGCTGGTGGCGCTGGTGCTGGTGGAAGGGGCCGACCTGGTGTTCGCCGTCGACAGCGTGCCGGCCATCTTCGCCATCACCACGGACCCCTTCATCGTGTACACATCCAACATGTTCGCCATCCTGGGGCTGCGGGCGCTGTACTTCGCGCTGGCCGCCCTGGTGCGGCGGTTCAAGCACCTGAAGACCGCCCTGTCGGTCCTGCTGGTCTTCATCGGCGGCAAGATCTTCTACAACCACTTCTTCGAGCCCATCAGCCCGGTGGCGTCGCTGCTGATCACCCTGGGCATCCTGGGCGCGGGGGTCCTGTTCTCGCTGTTCAAGACCCGGGACAAGGTGCCGGCCGCCTGAACGGCCGGCACCCCCGTCACCTGGCGCTGGAGCGGACACCGCCGGGCGCGGCCGCCGGCGCCGAGCCGGCCATGGCGGCCGCGGCGGCGGCGACCCCGGCACCCCGTTCGAAGCGGAAGCCGGCGGCAGCCAGCAAGTCATCCAGCGCCGCCAGCACCGACAGCACCGCCCGCGGCCGGCAGGCTGCGCCCATCAGGCCGATGCGCCAGATCTGCCCGGCTACGGCCCCCAGACCGCCGGCGATCTCGATGCCGTAAACCTCCAGCAGGCCGCGGCGGATAGCGGCGTCGTCGACGCCTTCGGGCACCCGCACCGTGGTCAGCATGGGCAGGCGGTGCCCCTCGGCGGCGAACAGTTCCAGACCCATGGCTTCCAGGCCCGCCTGCAGCGCCCGGCCCAGGCGCTCCTGCCGCTCCCAGCGGGCCTCCAGTCCCTCTTCCTTCAACAGGACCAGGGCCTCCGCCAGCGCGTAGACCGACGAGATGGGCGCCGTGTGGTGGTATCGCCGGCTTCCGCCCTCCCGCCAGTAGCCCGTCAGCAGCCTGAGATCCAGGTACCAGGAGGGCACCGGCCGGGTACGCCGCTCGATGCGTTCCAGGGCGCGGGGCGAAACCGTGATGGGCGCCAGGCCCGGAGGAGCTCCCAGGCATTTCTGGGAAGCGCTGTAGGCGATGTCGATGCCGATCCGGTCCACATCCACCGGGATGCCGCCCAGGGACGTGACGCAGTCCACGAGCAGCAGCGCGCCCGCCTCCCGGGCCACCTCGGCCACGGGCTCCAGCGGCTGCAGCACGCCGGTGGAGGTTTCAGCGTGCACCAAGGCGATGACGTCGGCCCCGCCGGCGGCGGCCCGCCGCAGGTCGTCGGGGTCCACGGGACGGCCCCAGGGCGTCTCCACCCGGACCACCTCGGCCCCGCAGCGGCCGGCGATCTCGGCCATGCGCTCGCCGAAGGCGCCGGCGATGCCGACGACCACCCGGTCGCCGGGCTCCACCAGGTTGACGATGGCCGCTTCCATGCCGGCAGTGCCGGTACCCGACAGCGGCAGCGTCACCAGGTTGGTGGTGCCGAACACCTCCCGCAGGTCGGCCTGCACCTGGTCCATCAGGGCCAGGAAGGCCGGGTCCAGGTGGCCCAGGACGGGCGTCGCCAGGGCCCGCAGCACCCGGGGGTGCACCTCGCTGGGTCCCGGTCCCAACAGCAGTCGCTGCGGCAGCTGGTCGACCTTCGTCATTGCGGCTTGTCCCCCCCGCCGGCCTCCCCCGGCCACGCCTTCAGTCTCGGCGCCGGCGTCAGCCCGGGGATGCGGCCCCGCTTGGCCACGGGCCGGCCTTCGATGGCTTTGATGTCCATGGTCATGTCGATGGGACGGGCGGCGCTGATGTAACTGCCGACGCCGAAGCCGTCGGCGCCCGCCGCCGCCAGTTCCCGGATGCGCTCGGGCGTGAGGCCTCCCGACACGAAGATGCGGACGTGGCGGTGGCCGGCCTGGTCGAGCCGGGCCCGGAGTTCCCGGACCAGGCCCGGCGTCACCCCGCCCCGTTCCGAGGGCGTGTCGAGGCGGACGGCGCCCAGGCGCCCGCCCAGGGTTTCCGCCACCCGCAGGGCCTCCTCGGCCTCGTCTTTGAAGGTGTCCACCAGGATGGTCCTGGGCTCGCCGGCCGGCATGACGGCGTCGTAGGCCCTGGCCGCCTCCACCGTGTCGCCCACCAGCAGTACCAGCGCGTGGGGGATGGTGCCCGTGGGCCGGACCCCGGCCAGGGCCGCGGCCAGGATGCAGCTGGCGCCGTCGGCCCCGCCCACCATGGCGGCCCGCTCCATCACCGGGGCCACCGCCGGGTGCACGTGCCGGGCGCCGAAACAGATGACCGGCCTGTCCCCCGCGGCCTCGCGGCACTCGGCTGCCGCCGTGGCCCAACCGCTGGCCGACGCCAGCATTCCCAGCACCGCCGTCTCGTATAGGCCGAAGGCGTCGTAGGGGCCCTCGATGCGCAGGACCACCTCGCCCGCCTCGAAGCGCTCGCCCTCCTCCAGGGACCAGGCCCTCACCGGGGCGTCCTTCAACAGCCAGCGAACCTCATCGATGCCGGCCAGCACGCCCGCCCTGCTGGCGAACACCTCGGCCACCACCGGCGTGGACGCCCGGTCCAGGTGCCGGAGGATCTCCAGCGTCTTGACGAAGTACACGTCGGCCGTAGCGCCGGCCGCAATCTCCTCGTGGGTGGCGCTGTGAAAGCGGCTGCCCGCGCCGGCCCGCAGGGCGTGGGCCTTTTCCAGGGTGTCCACCCTTGCCTGCCGATCCAGCGCCGTCACCTCCCCCGTCCCCGCCTGCCGGCGGGCGCGCGGTCCTCCCCCGGCGGCGCCAGGCCCGCCGCCCGTTCCAGGCGGCGCACCTCGCCGGGCGACAGGCGGCGCCACCGGCCTTCGGGCAGGTCGCCCAGCTCCACCGGGCCGATGCGCACCCGCAGCAGGTCCACCACCGGATGGCCCACCGTGGCCATCATCCGCCGGATCTGGCGGTTCCTGCCCTCATGCAGGGTGATCTCCAGTTCTGTCGTTCCCCCGCCGCCCGGGCCCACCACCCGCACGCCGGCGGGTCGGGTGACGCCGTCGGCCAGGGGGATGCCCTGCCGCAGCGCCTCCAGCACCGCCGGCGCCGGTGTGCCGCGCACGCGCACCCGGTAGACCCGGGGCACCCCGTGCTCAGGCCGCGTCAGCGCCCGGGTCAGGGTTCCATCGTTGGTCAACAATAACAGGCCGCGGGAATCGGCGTCCAGCCTGCCCACAGGGTGCAGGCCGGGCGGGGCACCCTGCAGCAACTGGTAGATGGTGCGCCGGGCATGGGGATCACGCCGGGTGGTGACGCAGCCCCGGGGTTTGTGCAGGGCCACCACCACACGCCGGGGCGGCCACGTCACGGGCCGGCCGTCCACCTCCACCCGCTGCCGGTTGGGGTCGCAGCGGGCGGCCGGGTCGCCGACCACCACCCCGTCGACCCGCACCCGCCCCGAGCGGATCAACGCCTCCGCCCCCCGCCGGGAGGCGAACCCCGCCGCCGCCAGCACCCGAGCCAGTTTCCACGATGTTTCAGTCGTGAAGTTCCACCACCAGTTCCACTTCCACGGCGGCGTTCAGCGGCAGTTCCCCGGCGCCCACCGCCGAGCGGGCGTGGCGGCCCGCGTCGCCGAAGATCTCCAGCATCAGTTCCGAGGCGCCGTTGGCCACCTGGGGCTGCTCGGTGAAGCCCGGGGCGCTGTTGACGAAGACCAGCAGCTTGACCACCCGCTTGACCCGGTCCAGGCTGCCGGCCAGGTCGCGGACCACCGCCAGCGCGTTGAGGGCGCAGGCGCGGGCCGCTTCCTTGCCCTGCTCCACCGTCAGGTCGGCGCCCACCTTACCCTGGAAGGCCAGGCGGCCGTCGACGAAGGGAATCTGCCCCGACGTGAACACCAGGTTCCCGGCCTGCACACCGGGCACGTAGGCCGCCACGGGCCTGGGGACCCCGGGCAGCCGGATCCCCAGTTCCGCCAGGCGCTGCTCAAAGCTCAAGGCCGACACTCCTCCCCAGGCCCGCGGCGCCGCCGGCGCCGGGGCCTGCCAGGGCTTGGACACGTGATCCTTCGGCGGTCGGCCGGGATTCCCTTGCACTGCAGGAACGGGCAGGCTGCAGCCCGTCAGGGGTAGCCGAAAAACCAGCGGACCACCAGCACGGCCGTCACCACTGAGGCCAGGTCGGCGGCCAGCCCCGCAGCCAGGGCGTGGCGGGTCCGCTTGATGCCCACCGACCCGAAATAAAAGGTAAGGATGTAAAAGGTCGTGTCGGTGGCACCCTGCATCACTGAGGCCAGGCGGCCGACGTAGGAGTCTGGGCCCCAGCGGCGGATCAACTCGGCGGCGATGCCCAGGGCCCCGCCCCCCGACAGGGGCCGGATCACCGCCAGGGGCAGCACCTCCCCGGGAATGCCCAGGCTGTCCAGCACCGGCCTCAGCCAGCCCACCAGCAGCGCCATGCCGCCTCCCTCTCGAAAGATGCCCAGGGCCACGAAGATCGACACCATGAAGGGCACGATGCGCACCGCCAGGAGCAGGCCTTCCCGCGCCCCCTCGATGAAGGCGTCGTAGATGCGCACCCCGCGGGCCAGGCCGTACACGGGGATGAAGGCGATCAGCAGCGGCACCGCCCAACGGGATACGGTGTCGATCCAGGCGATCAACCGAACCGTCTCCCCAGGCGGCGGAACAGGTAGTCGGCGGCCAGGGCCACCGCCGACGAGATGCAGGTGGCCACCAGGGTCGGCGCCACGATCTCGGTGGGGTTGGCCGACTGGGCCGAGGCCCGCAGGGCGATGACGGTGGCCGGGATCAGCGTGACGCTGGAAGTGTTGAGGGCCAGGAAGGTGCACATGGCGTCGGTGGCGCGGTCGGGCGTGTCGTTCAATTTCTGGAGTTCCTGCATGGCCTTGAGGCCGAAGGGGGTGGCGGCGTGTCCCAGGCCCAGCATGTTGGCGCTGAGGTTCATCAGGATGGCGCCCAGGGCGGGATGGTCCCTCGGTATCGACGGGAAGATGGGCCGGAAGATGGGCGCCATAACCCGGGCCAGCGCCTGGATCAGGCCCGCTTCTTCGGCGATGCGGCTCAGGCCCAGCCAGAAGACCATGATGCCCACGAAACCAAGGACGGTTTCCACGCCCAGCTGGGCCGAGGTCATCACCGCCTCCGTCACCGCGGCGATGCGGCCCTCGGCGGCGGCGGCCGCCACCCCGCCCAGGATCAGCAGGAGCCAGACCAGATCGATCACGCCGCATCCCCCCGGCTAAGTAGATGCGGCGCCATGTGCCACTATGAGGATGGCGGCCGGGTCCACCATAACCTGTCCTGGTCTGATACAATGTGCTTTGTTTGAGGGTTCCCTAGCGCGGGGAGGGGGATGTGCGGTGCCGACCACCACTTCGTTTGACGCCATCTGGCGGGCCCTGGAGGACGCCGTCGACGACAGCCTGGGCACCCACGTGCAGGTGACGGACCACGCCCTGTGGGTGGAGATCCTGCGCGGCGACCGCAAGTACGACCTGCGCCTGGCCCTGGGCGATGCCGTGTCGGCCACCATCACCCTGGAGCAGGACTCCCTCAACGCCGCTGTCGACGCCGGCAGCCTGGAGGCCACCGACGAGACGCCCGGCGGCTGCAGCCTTTACGTGGAGTTCTGCGTGCTGCGCAACGGGGAAGGCGCGGCCGTGACGCTGCTCCGCCACGTGGTGGAGGAGTTCTGGCCCGACGTGCAGCTGGCCCACACCCGCCTGGACGAAACGGCGCCGTCGGGAAGCAATTACGACGACGCCGTCCACGAGCATTTCAGCTTTATGCGCCAGGTGAATTTCGACTTCGCCGACCGGGTCGACGAGTTCGTGACCGCTGTGGCCCGGACGCTGGAGCAGCTGGCGGCCATCGCCGGGCGCTGACCCGCCGGCCTCACTCCAGCCAGGGGAAGCGGACGCCCGGCGAGCACAGCCGGCACATATCCAGCGGGTAGACGAAGTTGACGGCCACCAGGACCACCCACAGCGCCACCGCCACGATGGGCAGGCGCTTCAGGAACCGTGCGCTCTGCTGCTGGAGATCGGCGGTCCGCACGACGACGGCGGGCGCCACGGTGATGAAGACACCCATGAGCGCATAAATCCCGAAGATCAAAGCCCACAGCAGGCTGCCCGCGATCACGGCCTCCACGGCACCGACCCCTTTCCAGGCAAACGAACCGGCTTGTTCACCCTGCTTAGTCTACCACGTCCTGCCGCGCCGTGTTCGGGTCCCGGGCCATGGCCCGGCGGTAAATCTCCTCGTACCGCGGCACCACGTGGCGGCACGCGAACTGTTTCACCGCGCGGCGGCGCCCCGCCTCCCCCAGGGTACGGCGGCGGGCCGGGTCCAGCAAGAGGGAGCGCAGGCCGGCCACCATCCCCTGGACGTCGTCGGGGTCGAACAGCAGCCCCGTCTCACCGTCGCTGACCACCTCGGGCAGGCCGCCCACCCGCGAGGCCACCACCGGCAGGCCGCAGGCCATGGCCTCCAGCGCAGCCAGGCCGAAGGCTTCCTGGGCCGAAGGCAGCAGCATCACGTCGCCCGAGGCGATCCAGGCAGCAGGGTTGTCCTGCTGGCCCCAGAAGCGGACCCGCTCGCCCACGCCCAGCACGGCGGCGCGCCGGCGGGCCTCCGCCGAATCGGGGCCGTCGCCCACCAGCCACAACTCGGCGTCCAGGTCGGCCGCCGCCCGGGCGAACACCTCCACCACCAGCGGCACCCGCTTGACGGCGCGGAAGTTGGACACGTGGACGACCACGGCGCGGTCCGCCGGCCGCGGCGCCGGGCAGCGGCGGCGGGCATGGGGGCTGTAGATCTCGGGGTCCACGAAGTTGTAGACCAGTTCCACCGGGCGCCGCAGGCGGAACCGCTGCATGGTCTCCCGGCGCAGGGCGTCGGACACGGCGGTGAGGGCGTCGCTCTCGTTCATGCTGTACTCGATCACGTCGTAGAAGGACGGGTCGGCGCCCAGCAGCGTGATGTCGGTGCCGTGCAGCGTCGTCACCAGCGGCAGGCGGCCTCCCAGCATCTGCTTGGCCAGCAGGCCCGCCGTGGCGTGGGGAATGGCGTAGTGGACGTGGAGCACGTCCAGGTGCTGGTAGCGGGCCACCTCCACGATCTTGTTGGCCAGGGCCAGCAGGTACGGCGGGTACTTGAACAGCGGGTACTGGGGCACGTCCACGGCATGGAGCGTCACCGGCAGGTCGGTGGGCAGGTAGCGGACCGGCGGCTCGTAGGAGATGAGGTGCACGCGGTGACCGCGCCGGGCCAGGGCCATGGCCAGTTCGGTGCCCACCACGCCGCTGCCGCCGTAGCTGGGATAGCAGACGATGCCGATGTTCACGGCCGGCCACCCCTCCCGCAGCGCGGCCTGCCGGCGCCGCCGGCGACCCCGGTGCGCCGGCCCATCCTCCGGCCCGGCGCCGCTCCCTGTATAATGAAACGAACCGGGCCGCGGGAACGCAACCCCCGGCGACGGAGGCGATGACCGTGGAGCGCAACTCGACCCGGGACCTGGCCCGGACCGCCGTGTTCACGGCGCTGGTGGCGGCGGCCACCATGGCCGTCCAGGTGCCCATGCCGGCCACCGAAGGCTTCGTCAATGTGGGCGACACGGTGATCTTCGTGACGGCGCTGCTTCTGGGACCGGTGCCGGCCCTGGCGGCCGGCGGCCTGGGCTCGGCCCTGGCCGACCTGCTGACCGGCTACGCCCACTGGGCGCCCTGGACGCTGGTGATCAAGGGCATCGAGGGCTGGATCGCCGGCGCCGTGGGCTACCTGGCCTTTCACCAGCGCGGCTCGGTCTTCGGCCTTCCGGTCCTGGGTATGGCGGCGGCGGCCGCCTGGATGGTGGCGGGTTACCTGGGCGCGGGGGCGGTGATGTACGGCCTGCCGGTAGCCCTGACCAGCGTGCCCGGCAACCTGGTGCAGGGCGGCCTCAGCGTCGTGGCCGCCACCGCCCTGGCAGCGGCCGTCAGCAGCGTGGCGCGGCGTTACGGCACCCGGACCCGCCGCCTGTGACGGCGCGGGCCTGAAAGAGCCGCAGGTGCCCCTAGAGCCGCAGCCGGATCCGGTAGGCGCGGAGCCAGGCATCCACCTGCAGCAGGTAGGCCAGCCACTGGGGCCCGCTCATCAACTGGCCGAACCAGGGCCGGTGCTGCCGCCCCGCTTCCTCGCGGGCGAAGGCCAGCAGCGCCTCCACCTGCACCAGGTCCCTGAGCGGCGACGCCGGATCCGCCAGCACGTCCTCCAGGCGCCGCGTCACCGCCGCCAGGAAGGCCGGGTCGTGGGTCTTGGGGAAGGGACTCTTGCGCCGGGCGAGGACGTCGCCCGGCAGCACGCCGGCCAGGGCCTGCCGGAGCAGCCCCTTCTCCCTGCCCCCCGCCGTCTTCCACCGCCAGGGCACGTTCCACACGTACTCCACCAGGCGGTGGTCGCAGAAGGGCACCCGCACCTCCAGACCCACGCCCATGCTCATCCTGTCCTTGCGCTCCAGCAGCACCGCCATCCAGCGGGTGAGGTTGAGGTACGTCAGCGCCCGCATCCGGGCTTCATCCGGCGGCTCACCCTCCAGCGGCGGCACCTCCGCCAGGGCCTCCTCCAGCCGCGCCCGCACGTACTCCTCGGGCCGGATCCGGGCCGTCACCTCCGGGCGCAAGAAGCGAAGGCGCAGTCCCAGGTCCGGCGACCAAGGGAAGGTTCCCGGCCGCCACATCTCCGGCCGGAACAGCCAGGGATAGCCGCCGAAGACCTCGTCGGCGCACTCCCCGGACAGGGCCACCGTGGCCCGCTGCTTGATCTCCCGGCAGAACAGGTACAGGGACACGTCCACGTCGGCCATGCCCGGCAGGTCCCGGAGCCGCATGGCGGTGTCCAGGCAGCCGGCCAGGCGGTCGCTGTCGATGACCACCGTGTGGTGCTCGGTGCCCAGCAGGGCCGACACCCGCCGGACCCATGGCTCGTCGGCGTCGGGCTGGAAGTCGTTGGGTACAAAGTGCTCCCGGCTGCCGCGGTAGTCCACCGAGAACGTGACCAGGGGACCGCGGTCCTGCTCCCGCCAGTGGCGGGCGGCGAAGGCGGTCAGGGCGCTGGAATCCAGGCCTCCCGACAACAGCGTGCAGACGGGGACGTCGGAGACCAGCTGCCGGCGGACCGCGTCCTCCAGCAGCCCGCGGACCCTCTCCCGGGTCACGGCCTCGTCGTCGGGATGCGGTTCGGACCGCAGCCGCCAGTAGCGCCGGCGGCGCAGCCCGGCACGGTCGAAGACCAGCGCCTCCCCCGGCAGCAGTTCCCGCACCCCCCGGAAGACGCCGTGGCCCGGTGTCCGGCCCGGTCCCAGCGCCAGCACCTCGGCCAGGCCCTCGGCGTCCACCTCGGCCTGGACGCCGGGATGGGCCAGGATGCCCTTGATCTCCGAAGCGAATAGAAGCCCACCGTCCAGCGGCAGGTAGAACAACGGCTTGACGCCCAGGCGATCCCTGGCCAGGAACAGCCGCTGGGCATTCCCGTCCCAGATGCCGAAGGCGAAGATGCCGTTGAGGCGCTCCACGCAGGCGGGGCCCCACTGGATGTAGGCCTGCAGCAGCACCTCGGTGTCGGATCGGGTTTCGAAGCGGCGGCCCAGATCCAGCAGTGCCCGGCGCAGTTCGTCGGTGTTGTAGAGTTCGCCGTTGTAGGTGATGACGCAGCCGTCCCGGACCATGGGCTGGGCGCCGCCGGCCGGGTCGATGACGATCAGGCGCCGGTGGCCGATGGCGGCGTGCCCCCCGGTCCACCAGGCCTCCTGGTCCGGGCCCCGGTGGGCCAGGACGGCCGCCATCCACCGCACGGTTTCAGCCTCAGCGCCCAGGTCCCGCTGGAAGTCCACCCATCCGACGATGCCGCACACGGCCCGCGCCCCCGTCGATCCCGTTTCGGGCGAGGCGCCGCTGCCCGGGTGCCTCCCCCTGTACCCGGCCGGCCCCACCCGCCCGCAGGTTATGCGCCCGGCGGCAGCGGTGCGCCCCGGATCAGGGACGCAGGGCCAGAGCGCTGCGCATGGGCTCGGCGCGGCGGGCGTAGGACTCCAGTTCGTTGCCCAGGTACTCGAACTGGCGGCGCATGTCGTCGTGGTCCCGGGCCGTCAGGGCGATCTCGGCGATCCGGGTCTCGATGCCGCGCTTGCGCTCCAGCTGCCGCAGGATGACGTCCAGTTCCCCGATGACCTGGCGGAAGAGGTTGATCTTCTCGTCCAGCAGCCAGAGAATGTACTCCTCGATGGTGGCCTCGGCGCACAGGTTGTAGATGTAGACCTCGTCGGCCTCCTGGCCCAGCCGGTGCACCCGGCCGATGCGCTGCTCCACCCGCATGGGGTTCCAGGGCAGGTCGTAGTTGATGACGTTGCGGCAGAACTGCAGGTTCAGGCCGTGGCCGCCGCACTCGGTGCTGATCAGCACCGGCACGTCGCCCTGGAACCGGCGGATGGCCTGCTCCTTCTCCCACGAGGCCTGCTCGCCGTGGAACTTCACCGCCGGGATCCCCGCCTGCTTCAGCAGTTCCGCCAGGAAGTCCTGGGTGGCGCGGAACTCGGTGAACACGATGGCCTTCTCGCCGATCTCGGGGATCAGCCCCAGCAGCACCTCGGCCTTGCGGTGGCGGCGGATGCTGCGGGCCAGGTCGTAGAGGTCGGCGAAGGGGCCGGGGTCGCCCCGCCGCGCCAGGCGCCCAAGGGTGCCGGCCACCGCCGGCGCCGAACTGCACACCTCCCGCTGCAGCATCAAAAGCGGCAGGATGGACGCGCTGGTCTCGGCCCGCCGGGCGTACTCGCTGCGGACCACGGCGCTGACGGCCTCGTAGAGCCGCTGCTCGTCGGGAAACAGCCGCAGCGGCAGCAGCGATACCCGCCGGTCGGGGAACTCCAGGCTCAGGTCGCGGCGCCGGTGCCGGATCATCACCTGGGCCAGGATGGCCCGCAGCGCGTCAGGGTTCTTGGGCGTGCGCTTGTCGATCAGGAAGTGGCGCCAGAACTGGTTGTAGGACCCGAACAGGTGCGGCCTGACCAGGCTGACCAGGCTGTAGAGTTCGGTCAGGTCGTTCTGAAGCGGCGTGGCCGACAGCAGCAGCAGGAAGCGGGTCCTCAGGTCCCGCACGAACTGGTGGTTCTGGGTGTTGCGGTTCTTCAGCCGGTGGGCCTCGTCCACGATGACCAGGTCGAAGTCTCGCTCCAGGAGCCACTGCCGCTGGGGCGCCCGCTTGGCCAGGTCCAGCGAGGCGATGATGCGCTCGGCGGTGCGCCAGCGGTTTCCGTCGGGGTTCACCTCAAAGGCCAGGTCGAACTTGCCGGCCAGTTCGCCGCACCACTGGGCGGTGAGGGACGCCGGGGTCAGGATCAGGATGCGCTCCGCCTGGCCCCGGTGCATCAGTTCCCAAATGACCAGTCCAGCCTCGATGGTCTTGCCCAGCCCCACCTCGTCGGCCAGGATGGCGCGGCCGCCCATCTCGTCCACCACCCGGGCGGCGGTCTCCAGCTGGTACGGGTACCAGTCCACCCTGGCCCGTTCCCAGATGGGGCGGATCCGGGCCATGCAGGTCAGGGGCATCCGTTCAACTCCCTTCGCCCATCGGCGTCGCTGCGGGCACGCCCGCGGCGCCCAGCAGGCGGTCCAGGCGCCGGGAGGCCTCCTCCAGCCGCTGGCGGTCGTGGAGCACCGGGCGGAACCGGTCCCCAAGGCGCTCCAGCAGCGGGACCGCGGTGCGGATGGTGAAATCGCCCGGCGTCACGTGGGCCAGGTCGTCCCAGGTCACCGGGAACGACACCGGCGCCCCCGGCAGCGGCCGCGGGCAGAACACCGACACCAATGTCTTGCCCGGAGCGTTCTGCAGGTAATCCACGTACACGCGGCCTCGCCGCCGCCGGACCACGCGCTCCAGGGTCACCTGCCCGGGCGCCTGGGCGCGCAGCACCACACCCAGCCTGCGCACGAAGTCCGCCGTGAAGCGGAAGTCGTAGCGCCGCTCGATGGGAACGAAGACGTGGATGCCCGTGGCGCCGGTGGTCTTGGGATAGCCGCGCAGGCCCAGGAATTCCAGCAGGCTGCGCAGCAGGGCCGCCACGTCGACCGTTTCACGATAGCCGACGCCTTCGGCCGGGTCCAGATCGATCACGGCAAAATCCGGCGTTTCGGGTTCGGGAATCTGCCCCAGCAGTGGGTGCAGTTCGATGGCGCCGGCGTTCAGCGCCCAGAGCAGGGTGGCGGCGTCGTCGCAGACGATGAAGCGGATCCAGCGGCCGGTGTCGCGGCTCCACCAGGGGAAGCGGCGGATCCAGGCCGGCGCGTGGTCCGGTGCGTCCTTCTGGTAGAAGGACTTGCCGTCGATGCCGTCGGGGTAGCGGGTCAGCACCAGCGGACGGTTGCGCAGGTAGGGCAGGATCCAGGGGGCGATGCGGGCGCCGTACGCCAGCAGGTCGCCCTTGGTCAGGCCGTCGCCGGGCCAGAAGGGCTTGTCCAGGTTGGTCAGGGCCAGGATGCGCCCTTCCACCTCCACCGTGGCAGCGGTGGACACGGCTGATTCCCCCGTTTCCCCATCGGGAGCCCGCGGGGCCTGCGCCTTGCCGGCGCCTCGACGACGCCTCGCCGGCGCCGAGCCGGCCGCCCGCCTACCGCTGGGGCCCTTCGCCGCCGCCCCAGGGCACCACGCAGTCCTGCGGCGCCGCCGCCGGGTCGAGGCCGCGGAACACCGGGTGCCTCAGCCGCCGGTCCGCGGTGACCTCCCGGTAGCCCACCACGCAGACCACCTCGGGCTGGACCCAGAAGGCGGCCCGGTGCCGGGACGGCACGGCGTGAAACGGGCAGCGGGCTGCGGGCCGGAGTCGCCCCACCAGTTCCGCCAGGCGCCCGCGGTCCAGGCCGGCACCCACGTCGCCCAGGTACGTCAGCAGGCCCGGCTGCTGCGGGTCGTAGGCACCCACCAGGAACGCCCCGATGCCATAGTGTCGTCCCGGGGCGACGCCGCCGATTACCACCGGCCGCCGGTGCTCATGCGGAACTTTCAGCCAGTCGCCGGAACGACGGCCGGGCTGGTAGACGGAGTCGCGGCGCTTGGCCACGATGCCCTCCAACCCGGCCCGCTGCGCCGCCCGGTAAAGCCCGGGGCCGTCCCCGTCCACGGCCTCCGACAGGGCCAGGCAGGGCGAGCGGGCCGGCTCCAGCATGCCGGCCAGCAGGCGGCGCCGCTGCTCGCAGGTCAGGTGCGTCACGTCGCGGCCGCCGGCCACCAGCACGTCAAACAGCACCAGCGTCACGGGCTCGGCCCCGGCGGCCCGCCGGACCGCTTCCGGCCGCCGCAGCCGGGCCCGCCGCTGCAGCGCGCCGAAGTCTGGCCGCCCCTCCCGCCACGCCACCACCTCGCCGTCGACGATGGCCGGTCGGCGGTCCAGGCGCCGCACCGCCTCCGCCACCTCGGGGAACCAGGGCGACATGTCCAGGCCGCCGCGGCTCTGAAGGTAGACGCCCCCGTCCACGAAGGCCAGGCAGCGGTAGCCGTCCCACTTGATCTCGAACAGGAAATCCGGTGAAGCGAAGGGCTCGTCAATGCGCCGGGCCAGCATGGGCTCCAGGCGCCCCGGCTGCCAGAGCCGGGCGGCGCCCGCGTCCAGGCCCCCGGCGGTCACGGCCGCGGCGCCGGGGCCGGTTCCACGGGACCCGGAGCCGGGACCGGTCCTACCGGCGCGGCCTGCTCCACCTGCCGCAGGCTGGCCCGCAGTGCCTCCATCAGGTCCACCACCGGCGCCTGGGGCGGCGCCGGGGGCACCGTGATGCGCCGGCCCCGGACCCGCTCCTCGATCATCGCCAGCAGGGCCTCGCGATACCGGTCCGGGTACCGTTCCGGCTCGAAAGGCGCGGTGAGCCGGTCGATCAGGTCCACCGCCAGGGCCAGTTCGCCGGGGTCGGCCGGCGCCGCCGTTTCGGCCAGGCCCGGCAGCACACCGGGGTCACGGATCTCGTCGGCGCGGTGCATGGTTTCCAGCACCAATGCCCGGTCGCCGTAGACCCTGACGCATGCCAGGGACTCCTTGTGGCGCAGCGCCACCCTGGCCACGGCGGCCCGGCCCGTCTGCCGCATGGCCTCGCGCAGCAGCCCGTAGGCCCGGCCGCCTCCGTCGGCCGGCTCCAGGAAGTAGGTGCGGTCGAAATAGATGGGGTCGATGCTGTCCAGCCGCACGAAAGCCTGGATGGCCACCGTCCGGGCCGTGGGCAGGGGCAGGCTCTCCAGGTCGGCATCCTCAACGATCACGTACTGCCCGGGCGCCCAGGGGTAACCGCGGGCGATGTCTCCCTCCTCCGGTTCGACGCCGCAGTGGGGGCACCAGCGGCGGTAGCGGATTCGGGTGCCGCAGCGCCGGTGCAGCAGGTGAAAGTGGACGGACCGGTCCTCGGTGGCCGCATAGAGCCGAACCGGGATGTGTACCAGCCCGAAACTGATGGAGCCCTTCCAGATGCTGCGCACGGCCGGTCAGTCCCGGACCTCTTCTTCGTCCAGCATTTGCTCGACCATGTCCTCGCCGGCCCGCCCGTTGCGGCCGGCCCCCACCAGGTCCACGATGCGGTCCACCATCTCGGGCGCCAGGTCGATGAGCCGGTCGTAGAGGGCCCGGTCGGTGACCGGCAGCATGCGCACGTGGTCCTGACCCACGATGAGGAAGCCCACCGGCTGCACCGAAACCCCGGCACCGCTGCCGCCGGCGAAGGGGGCCCGGGCCGCGCCCTCCTGGCCGCCGCCGGCACGCCCGGCGCCCAGCTCGCCGCCACCGGCGGCGAAGCCGAAGGTGACCCGGGAGACCGGGATGATCACCGTGCCGTCCTGGGTCTCCACGGCGTCACCCACCACGGTGTTGACGTCGACCATCTCCTTGATGCTCTCCATGGCCGCCTTCATCAGGCCTTCGATGGGATGCCCTTCCATGTCGTCCACTTCACCCCCCTGCGCCGTGCCTGGCGGATGGCCGCGGCCAGCAGCCCCAGCAGGGCAACGATAATATCCCGAGGCCGGGAGGTGGCTATGCAGGCGGCCCGCACCTCCCAGCAGGGCCGGTCGAAGACGGGCTCGACCACCAGGCGCGGCGGGCGGCGCAGCGGTCCGAAGCGCCGTTGGAACCAGGCCGCGCCGGTGCCGGCCAGCGACCAGAGGCCGCCGGCGGCGATGCCCGTGAGAGCCGCGTCGCCGGTGCCGAAGCGCACCCGCAGCGACACCGTTTCCAGCCTTGCCAGGTGCAGGATGACCAGCAGCGGGATCCAGGCGCCGGCCGGGCCGGGCTGGTCCCTGCCCCAGGGCCGGCCCAGGTCGCGCAGGCTGCGCAGCAGCGGGCCGGGCCGCAGGTGCCCCCGCAGGCGCACCCGCCACAGGCGCCCCCGCCCCAGCGGGGCCAGCCAGGCCACCCGTACTTCCCAGGCGCTGCCCACCCAGCCGGCGTCGATGCGGGCCTTGAGGGGAAGGAACCAGACGGCCAGCGCGGCGGCCGCGGCGGCCGCCAGCCAGAACATCTTTTCGGGCCACCTCCATTTTGGTGTGCCCGAATCGATGTAAACTAATGAGCAGGGATGCGCAGGTGATGGCAGCATGGACGAAGGCCGGCGCAAGTTCCTGGCCCTGGTACAGCTGGCTGAACGCCTGCCCAAGCACCCGGCCCTGATGATGCTGCTGGGATTCCTGGCCGG
>Ga0079224_100004098_pt1 | contig 18660 bp, 25 predicted proteins | sample Stecom2015_FD_80414 | JGI IMG/M metagenome (GOLD analysis project Ga0079224, IMG submission 80414) | Agricultural soil microbial communities from Utah to study Nitrogen management - Steer compost 2015 | ecosystem: Environmental > Terrestrial > Soil > Agricultural land | place: USA: Utah... | reverse complement strand
GCGGGGCACTTCCACGTGGCGGACCTGAGGCTGATCGTGGATCAGTGGCGTGAGGCCAACGGGGCCATCGTGGGCCTCTGGAAGGACCTCGAGCGGGCGTTCCTGACCGGGGGCACCGTGGGGGACCACCTGGTGGTAGAGGCGCCTGAGGAGGACGTGAGGATCCTCAGGCTGCCCAGCGGGCGGGGCATCACCTACCGCGAGGTGCAGTTCAAGTGGATCACCGACCAGTTTGACCGGCGCAGGCGCCGCGCCAGCTACCTGGACCCGGTGCAGGGCACCCGCACGGCCACCTATGGCGGCAAGCTGGTGGAGAACGCCACTCAGGCGGTGGCGCGCGACGTGCTGGCTGAGGCCCTGGTGCGCATGCATCGTCAGGGGCTGCCGGTGGTGGCGCACGTGCACGACGAGGTCATCGTGGAGTCCACTGACATGGACGCCGTGCACGCCGCGGTGGTGCAGCCGCCGCAGTGGGCCGAGGGGCTGCCGATCGGCGGCGACGGCTTCATCACAGAGAGGTATCGCAAGGGATGACTGAGCCAGGGCTGATGTGGTGCTTGAACAACCTGTGCCGCGTGCTCACGTTCGAGGGCGGTACCACCGAGACAGACTACTGCCCGGCGTGCGGGGTGCTGGGCTCGGAGGACGACTGATGGACGTTGACCACGTGCTGGCCTACCTGGGATTCGTGGAGGAGAGGCATCGGGTGTGGGAGCGCCGCCAGCAAGGCGCCCCGCAGCCGTGGACCAGCGACCCCATCATCGCCGGACGGAAGTTCACCAACGTGTTCCGGGTGCTGGACCCGGGCAGCCAGTACGCGCTGCGCCTGCTGGACGACGCGGCCACCCCGCTGGACGCGCTGGCGCGCGCGTTCCTGTACCGATTCACCAACCGCCCCGAGACGTGGGAGTACCTGCGCCTGCACCTGCGGCAGTGGCCCACCGCCAGCCAGGTGATGGGACCGGAGGTCATGGAGCTGCTGCTGCAGCTACGCGGCCGCGAAGGCGCCCAGGTGTTCAGCGGGGCCTACATCATCATGCCGAACCCCGGTGAGCCGGGCGTGGACAAGGTGAAGGCGGTGGTGCGCAAGACCCGGGTCATGCTCACCATCGCCGCGGACGCCTACCTGGCAGCCACCACCCACGCCGACCGCGTGGCGGCGCTGCGCACGGTGCCTGCGGTGGGTGACTTCATGGCCCAGCAGGTGGTCACCGACATGGGCTACAGCCGCCACGGCGCCTACGACGAGAACGAGTCGGTGGTGCTGGGGCCGGGCAGCCGCGCCGGGCTGAAGCACCTGGGGCTGCCGCAGCGGGTGGAGTCAGTTGCGCAGATACGCAACTGGCTACTGGCTCAGCCGGACTGCCCTAGGCTGCAGCTATCCAACGGAGCCACCCGGCCCCCCAGCCTGATGGACGTGCAGAACACGCTCTGCGAGTGGAGCAAGTACGCACGCCTGATCGGGAAGCCAGCCCCAGCCCCGTACCGACCGGCCCACCCCGGGCCACAGCCGACCCCCTTCTACCCTGAGCACTGGAGCAACTGATGTCACTCATCCACTACAGCACCCCCGACACCGCCGTGCGCGGCCTCTGCCAGCGTCTGGTGCAGGACGCCAGCGTGCCCGAGGTGGGCAGCCGCCTGGGCGAGACCACCCGCGAGCTGCTGATGCAGCAGTTCACGATCATGAACCCCCTCGAGCGCGAGCTGACCATCCGGGGGCGCCGCGCCAACCTGGCCGCCCAGATCGCCGAGACGGCGTGGGTGCTGGCGGGCCGCAACGACGTGGCGTGGCTGGAGCACTACCTGCCCCGCGCCAAGGACTTCAGCGACGACGGAGAGACGTGGCGTGGCGGCTACGGCCCGCGGCTGCGCGGCTGGCGCGGCGTGGTGCAGGGAGACGGCACGGCCCCGTCCGGCATCGATCAGGTGGCGCACGTGGTGAACCTGATCAACAGCGAGCGGGGCACCCGGCGCGCTGTCATGTCCATCTACGACCCCGTCACGGACTCGGAGCCCGGCCGCGACGTGCCGTGCAACAACTGGCTGTCCTTCATCAGCCGGGAGGGGAAGCTGCACCTGCACGTGGCGGCCCGCAGCAACGACCTGATGTGGGGCTGGTCCGGCATCAATCAGTTCGAGTGGTCCGCGCTGCTGGAGGTGGTGGCCCACCTGACAGGCAACCTGGTGGGCACCGTGACGTACAGCATCACCAGCCTGCACCTGTACGACCGCCACTGGCGCAAGGCGGAGAAGCTGGCCAACGCTCCGGCACAGGGCGCTGACCTGTACCCGCAGCGGCACCGCTTCTTCCCGGAGGTGCGCACCGTGGACTACCTGGACAGCCTGCTGGACCAGTGGTTCGACCTGGAGGAGCGGCTGCGCACGGAGCACGGCCGCTACGAGATCCTGTTCGAGATGGGGGACTTCCCGGAGCCCATGCTGCGGTCCTGGCTCATGGTGCTGGGCTGGTGGTGGTCCGGAGGTGACCGCCGCTGGCTGCTGCCGCTGCAGGGCACCCGCCTGGAGGCCGCCGCGCTCGCCGGGCTGCAGCCCAAGCCGGTGCCTGAGCAGCCCCAGCCCGAGCAGCAGCCCCGGGAGACGCCGTTCCAGGCGTTCGCGGCCAAGCTGCACGAGGAGAAGAACTCCGTCTACGGGGACTCGTGGCGCCGCCGCGGTGAGCGTGTGGCCATCCAGGCCAACGTGGCCCGTAAGGTGGACCGCCTGGGCGTGGCGGGCGCTGGCGACACCAGCGCGGACACCGCCGTGGACCTGCTGATCTACCTGGTCAAGTACCACCACTGGCTCGGTGACCAGCCGGACCTGGCGGACGACCCTCAGGCCGTGGCGGACCGGCTGGCCGTGCTGGCGGCGGGCACCACCACCACGCCGGACTTCATCCCCAGCGGGGCCATCGCGTACCTCAAGGCACGGTTCGAGGACCTGCTGCAGCTACCGGACCACCCCGAGGCGGCCAAGGCCAAGAGGGACCTGGTGTGGTCCATGGCGGCGATCTGCTACCGACTCGCCGAGCACCTGTGGCGGCAGGAGCAGTTGGGGGTGCAGCCGGACCTGTGCAGCAGCGAGGGCGCCAGCATCGACGCCTGGCTGCGCGAGCAGAGCGCGGGGCACGCCCTGCGCAACCGCACCCGTCGCTGGAACCCGGAGGCCTGAACCGTGCGCATCTACATCCCCACCTACCGCCGCGTCGACAGCCAGATCACGTTCCATCGGCTGTCGCCGCGGTGGCAGGCGCGCACCACCCTGGTGGCCTACGAGGAAGAGGCCGACGAGCTGGGGGGCACATACCCCGTGGAGGTATGCCCGGTGCGGGGCATCGGCCCCAAGCGGCAGTGGATCATCGACCAGCACGACGTAGAGCGGTGGGGGCCGGTCGCCGTCATGATGGACGACGACCTGGGCTTCGCGGCCAGGCGCACCGACGACCCCACCAAGTTCCGGAAGATGGGGCCGGACTCCCACGCCGACGTGGACGCCATGATGACCTACTTGCAGACCGCACTGACCCTGGCGCGGTGGGGCAGCATACGCACCCGCAGCGGGGCGAACCAGGACCCCCACGACGTGTACCTGCCCAACCGTCGCGTGTACCAGGTGCTGGCGCTGCACGTGCCCACGCTGCGCACCCATGGCCTACGGGCCGACAGGGTGGCGTTCATGGAGGACTTCGACCTGGGGCTGCAGCTACTGTCGCTCGGGTACCGCAGCCTGACCGTGAACCGCTACGTCAAGGACGACCTGGGCGGCGCCAACGCGCCGGGGGGCTGCAGCACCAGCCGCACCAATGCCACCCAGACGCAGGCGGCCCTGGCGCTCGCCAAGCTGTGGCCCGCCTACGTGCAGACGGTGGAGCGCCCCGGCTGGCAGGGCCTTGGCGGGGACACCCGGCTGGACGTGCGCGTGCAGTGGGCCAAGGCGTACCGCGACGGGCTGGAAGCCCGCGACATGCTGGGGCTGCCGCCCGAGCCGGACATCAGTTTCATCTAGGGTGTTGCGCAGATACGCAACTGTGTGTACAGTGGTGCCTACCAACCCCAGCAAGGCAAGGAGCCAACCCCGATGGACATCATCACCACCGCCGCCGTCACCACCGCCGCCGTTCTGGAGGCCCAGAACATGGACAGCAACGGCGACCTGGCCGCTATCCTGGCGGCGCTCGGCAACGTGGCCTCGGGCAACATGAGCACCACCGAGGCGTTCGAGATCCTGGACGACGGCATCGCCGCCCGGAACCCGGACTTCATGCGGGACCTGACGGCCCTGCTGCAGGACTACCGCTGACCAACCCCACCCCCCGGCGGGGGCTACGGCCCCCGCCGCCCAACCCCTGAAGGAGACCACCGTGTCTGAGTACACCGTTGCCACCGGCAAGGACGGCGTCGCCCGCGTCCACCGGAGCACCTGCAACCGCCAGCCCGCCACCGCCCAGCCGATGGGCACCGTGGCGCCCCAGGGCGCCAAGCCCGCGGGCTGCTGTAAGCCCAAGGGCTACGCCACCGCTGACGACCTGTCCACCACCGTGGCGCACTACGTCGGCCCCAAGATGCACTGGCGAGCGCTGGGCCGCCCCGCCGTGGAGATCGCCAAGGCGCTGGGCCACGACGCCGCTGCGGACAACGCTGGCCGGGCGATCGTGATCACCGGCCCCCACGCCGACGCCGTGCGCGAGGCCGTCACGGACACCTGGAAGGAGATCCTGGACGACCTCAAGGCCAAGGGCGGGATCGCTAAGGTGTGGTCCTACACCGACGAGGGGTACGCCGCCGCGCGGGCGTGGATGACCGATCAGGTCAACCTGCGCGCCGCCACCCTGCGCAAGAACGGGGGCCTGCTGTGAGCCCGCGCTGGCAGCGCACCCAGGACGTACTGGCTGAGGTGCTGCACGAGCGGGGGCGCCAGCGTGCCCGGTACGGCGAGAACGACGACCTGGAGAACGGCACCGGCCCCTACGTGCGCTGGCTGGAACCGCTGTCGCCCGCCGCGGCCAAGTACATCGAGCACGACCTGCGCACCTCCTACGAGGCCCACGAGGCCCGCCACGGGAAGCCCACGTGGCGCCACCTGGTGCTGGAGGAGGTGGCCGAGGCGTTCCAGGAGAGCGACCCGGGCCGACTGCGTGAGGAGGTGCTGCAGGTGGCCGCGCTGTGCGTGTCGTGGCTGGAGAAGCTGGCTGGACCTCTCCCGGAGGAGACTCCCAAGCATCGGGTGCGGCTGCTCGGCACCGGCGCGTGGAACTGCCGCGACTGCGTGGCCCACGGGCAGGAGCGCAACGAGGCCGCCGCCATGGCGGCCGCCGAGGCTCACGCCCTGCACCCGGAGCGGGACTGATGGGCCGCCTGGTGGTGCTGGTGCCCGCTCACAACGAGGAGCGGGACCTGCCAGCCACGCTGCAGGCCCTCCAGGCCCAGGAGCGCCCCGCCGACCTGGTGGTGGTGATCCCCAACGGCTGCACCGATGCCACAGAGCAGGTGGCGCGCAGGTACCCGTTCACGGTCCTGGCGCTGCCCGCGCTGCCGCACCGCAAGTCCCAGGCGCTGAACATGGCCTGGGAGCGGTACGCACAGGACGCCGACGTGGTGGTGTGCCTGGACGCGGACACCGTGCTGCCCCCGAACGCCCTGGCGGATTGGGAGCAGGAACTGGCTGCGGACCCCAAGCTGGGCGGCTCTTCGTCGAAGTTCACGATGCAGCAGCCTGGCCTGCTGCCCCGCATTCAGAAGGCGGAGTTCGCCACCTGGACGCAGACCAGCCTGGACCGCGGGTACACCACGGTGCTGGCAGGTACCGGGTGCGCGATCCGTGGGGAGGCGCTGCGCACGCTGGCGGCCCTCCCCGACCGCGAAGGCCCCTGGTGCTACACGTCAGCGACTGAGGACTTCGAACTGACGTACCGCATCCGCGAGGCAGGCTGGTACTGCCACGTCAGCCCCACGGTGCGGGCCTACACCGACAGCATGCGCACCCTGCGCGCGCTGTGGGGCCAGCGCATGAAGTGGCAGGTCGGCACCGTGCAGGACCTGCTGCGATTCGGGCTGAACAGGCTCACCTGGCGCGACTGGCTGCAGCAGGCGGCCTGCATCTTCAACGTGCTCGCCAAGGCGCTGCTCGTAGTGTTCTGGACGTGGCTGCTGGCCAGCGGCCTGGCCACGTTCATCTGGTACTGGTGGCTGCTGCCGCTGCTGTTCATCACGCTGGACGTGGTGCGCAGCCGGGCCATACCCCACCGGGACCGCAAGGATGTCCTGCTGGCACTGGCATTCTTCCCGATGGAAGCGTTCCAGTGGATGCGGGCCGCCTGGGTCGCCGCAGCGTGGCTCAGGGTGTTGTCACGGCGCCAGACCGACCTCTGGCAGGCGCAGTACCGCGCCGAAGCACAGTAGAACAGGAGACACAGCTATGTACGGAACGAGTGAGACCACGGTGGCTGGCACCGCCACCCTGGCAGCCACGGGCCTGGGCGTGATGGGCTACGGCCTGATCGCCGTCGCGGTGATCGCAGTGGGCGCCACGGTGCTGGCCCTGGTGCGCCGGTACCGGCACCGCAACGGTCCCCGGCCGTGAGCGCCTGCGCAGGGAAGAAGCGGTACGAGTCCATGCTGGAAGCGAACACCGCCATTCTCCGCATGTGGGAGAAGACCAACGCTACCCGCGACGAGCGCCGCAGCTACTACTGCGACATCTGTGGCGGCTGGCACATCACCAGCATGGAGCAACCGTCGTCCAGGTAGTTGCGTAGATACGCACGGGGGTGGTACGGTGTACCTACCAACCCCACCAAGCAAGGAGCCACCCCCGTGCGTATCTTCCAGGTCACCGACCTCAACGGCAAGACCCACACCCGTCGCGGCCGCGAGTACAGCTACGGCGTCGCCGTCGTGACGGCCGACAAGGCCATGTTCGTGGCCACCGGGCTCGGCGCCCCCAAGGACGAGGACGCCACCCACCCCTACGCCCAGCACGTGCTGCGCAAGATGCGCGCCAAGGGCATCCCGGCCGGGATCCGTATCACCACGGAGGTGACCCTGTGAGGGCGCGGCTGGGCATCATCGGCCAGGTCGTGGAGACCCAGGAGGGCGTGGTGCTGCGGGTGAAGCCCGGGCGCCGCACCACCTGCGACACCTGCGGCACCCCCACCGTCCTGCGGCTGGCGCCCCTGAGCGAGGCCGACGCGGCGCTGGCGCAGTGCCTGGAGTGCCTGCACGCCGACCAGGACGACCCGGGCGGCGACGTCTGGTACGCCAGCCTGGCCGAGTGGGAGGCCGACCAGTGAGCGCGGTGCTGCTGGCGTACCTGCTGCGCGTGGCAGGCGCCCTGGTGGTCCTGGTGGGCTTCCTGGTCGCCGCCACCCGCCCCACCTACGACGGCGCCTGGCTGTGGGGCCTGCTGGGCATCATCGCCGGAGCGTGGCTGCTGTGGCGCAGCGCAGACCGGGTGTCACGCTAGTTGCGCAGATGCGCAGAGGTGTGTATGCTGGTGCTACCAACCCAGCAAGGCAAGGAGCCAACCCCCATGACCACCGTGGAGAACCCCTGGACCGCCGCCGCGATCGCCAACGACTACCACCTCGGCAGCCCGAGCGAGGCGGCGCTGATCGCCCGCGAGAACGGCACCGAGAGCCGCCCCTGCGGGAAGTGCACCGGTACCGCCTGGTACCGCGGCACCGTTGGAGCCTTCCAGTGCACCGGCTGCCGGTCGATCCTCGTGCACGGACCCGCGCCGGACTTCACACCCCGGTGGGTCTGACTACCCCCGGCCCCCTGCTCCCGCACACGGAGCAGGGGGCTCTTCCACTACCTCCCGTGGCGCACGCCACACCCCACTACCAGAAGGGCCAGAACTGATCATGGCGCACAACATCGAGACCCACGGCAGCAAGGCAGCATTCGTCAGCGCGCGGAAGCCCGCCTGGCACCAGCTTGGGACTGTTCTCCCCGAGACGTTCACCGCCGAGGAGGCCATGACCCTGGGCCACCTGGGCGACTGGAACGTGCGTAAGGTGCCGCTCGTGGCGGCGCTCGAGGACGGCCGGATGCTGGACGTGCCGCACCGCTACGCCACCGTGCGCGACAACCCCTTCGAGCAGGGCCAGGTGGACGTGCTGGGCCAGGTGGGCGGGCACTACACCCCGATCCAGAACGAGGAGCACGCCGCCCTGCTCAGCGCCGTGGCCGACGAGTCGGGGGCGGTGTTCGAGACCGCGGGCAGCATCGGCGGCGGTCGCCAGGTGTTCCTGACCATGCGCCTGCCCGGGCACATGCTGGTGGGCGGGCAGGACCGGGTGGACTGCTACCTGGCTGCCATGAACAGCCACGACGGCAGCCTGCCGTTCACGCTGCTGGTGACCCCCATCCGGGTGGTGTGCCAGAACACGCTCAACGTCGCCCTGAAGGGCGCCCCGAACACCTACCGGCGCCGCCACCGCGGCGGTACGCGCGGCATCGTGTACGAGGCCCGCGAGGCGCTGGACCTCACGTTCGACTACCTCGACGCGTTCCAGCTACAGGCGGAGAGGCTCATCAACGAGACCATGACGCAGCAGCAGTTCGAGCAGATCATCGCCAAGGAGTATGGCGCCCCTGAGGACAGCAGCCCGCAGCGCCGTACGCGCGCCGAGGACCGCCTCGACCAGATGCTGTCGCTGTTCGCCCAGGCCAACACCCAGGCGGGCATCCGCGACACGGCCTGGGCGGGATTCAACGCGCTGACCGAGTGGTACGACCACTTCAGCCCGACCCGCGCTGAGGACGAGGACACCCGCCGCGCCGAGAAGGCCGTGCTGGACCCGTCCTTCAAGGAGCGGGCGCTGGCCGTGGTGTCCAAGGCGGTGGGTGTCTGATGGTCCTCGACTACGTGGACCTCTTCGCTGGCCCGGGCGGTTGGGATGTGGCCGCCCGGGCCTTGGGCCTGCAGGGCCTGGGCGTGGAATACGACGATGCCGCCTGTGCCACCCGGCGCGCGGCGGGGCTGCCCACCCACCAGGGGGACGTGGCCAAGCTGCGTCCCGACCACTTCCCCGCTCGGGTGCTGATCGCCAGCCCGCCGTGCCAGACGTTCTCCATCAGCGGGAAGGGCGAGGGCCGCGCGGCGCTGGACGACGTGCTGCTGGCCATGGCGCAGGTGGCTGCCTATGGCGAGGTGGCCACCATCTTCGCGGACGAGCGCACCGGGCTGGTGGTGGAGCCGCTGCGGTGGGCGGAGGCCATGATGGCCGCGGGCGACCCGTACGAGCACATCGTGCTGGAGCAGGTGCCCACCGTGAAGCCGGTGTGGGAGGCCATGGCTGGCCACCTGCAGGCGATGGGCTACCAGACCGCGGTGCTCAGCCTGCACAGCGAGCAGTACGGCGTGCCCCAGACCCGCAACCGGACGGTGCTGCTGGCCCGGCTCGAGGCGGCCCCGGTGCTGCCGGTGGCCACGCACAGCCACTACCACAAGCGGCAGCCCGCCAAGATGGACCCGGGCGTGCTGCCTTGGGTGAGCATGGCGGACGGGCTGGGCTGGACGGACGTGGCGGGGGAATACGCGCGGCGGGAGATGAATCAGTCGGGCAACGTCTTCGACCCACTGTGGCCCACGAAGCGTCCTGCCCTGACCATCGCCGGTCGTCAACTGGTGCCCATGCCAGGCACTACGGCGAACGCTGTCAACGGGTCCACGAAGTCCCGCAACGACGGGCTGTGGGTGGACGTGTGGGAGGCCGGGGTGCTGCAGTCCTTCCCGGCGGACTACCCCTGGCAGGGGTCCAAGTCTAAGCAGATCGAGCAGGTGGGGAACGCCGTGCCTCCAGGCATGGCCCGTGCCGTCCTTCAGACGGTCCTCTAAGACGCGAACAGGCCCCGGGGGTAGCTGTGCCCCCCCGGGGCCTGTTCGTGCGCTCAGCGGTCCTGGGGAGCCTTCACCAGGCTGCGCTGCGCCGCGGCGGCGGCGCCCGTGGGCTTCCAGAACTGGCCGTAGGCGCCCCAGGCGATAGCCAGGGCGGTCAGTAGCTGGAACAGAGCCTGCCCCGCGTCGAACGTGGTGGACTCCTGCAGCGCGCGCACCAGCTCGGTACCCACGGCCACCAGCGCGTTGAGGCCGGCGAGGAGCAGGGCCTTGGCCAGCGAACTGGTCATCTTCGTGGTCACCAGCCCCACCAGCAGCGGCAGGAAGACGGCGACCGCCCACTGCACCAGCAGCAGGCTGTCCAGGTGGAAGTCGATCATGATGGTGCTCCTCGGTTCAGGCCCGCTTCGCGGGCTCCTTGGGCGGGCTGTACGGCACCCGGGCGGTGGCGCCCGCCTTGGCATAGCCCTCGGCCTTCTTGGTCGTGGCGCCCCGGTAGCCGTCCACCGGGATGCCGTTGGGGTAGTAACGCTTCACGTTCTTCCAGGTGTTGAGGTAGCGCTGCAGCTTCAGCACCCACTGGTAGTAGGCCTCGCAGACCGGCCCCCACAGCCCGTCCTGGTACAGCCCGTGCGCCCTCTGCCAGGCCACCACGCCCGCCGCGGTCTGGGGCAGGCCCATCTTCTTCAGCCGCCCCTTGATGCCCACGCTGGGCTCCTCGCCCTTGGAGGGCGTGCTGGGCTTCGGCTTCGGCTTGGCGGGGGCGGGGGCGATGCCCTTCCCGGGCGTGACGCCGAAGTGCCGGAAGGACACCATCGGGTCGCGGGTGGCGCCGGTGCGGGTCCACTCCTCGTAGTGCACGTGCGGCCCGGTGGTGTTGCCGCTGTCGTCCACGTGGCCCACCAGCTCGCCCTCGGCGACCTGCTGCCCCACCTTGACCGCGGGCGTCACGTGGCCGTATAGCTGGCGCTCGCCGTCCGGATTCTGAATGATGACGCCGTTGCCCGTGCGGTACGGGGCCAGCTCGTTGACGCGGCTGCGGTCTCCGTGCTTCCGGCCGCGCACGACCTTGACCACCTTCCCCGCGAACGCCGCCGCCACGGGGGTGCCGTAACCGCCGGTAGCAGCGATGTCGATGCCCGCGTGGAACGAGCCGCCGCGGTTGCCGTAGGGGCTGCTGACCCGCCCCTTCGCGATGGGACTACGCATGTGTGGACTCCTTCTGTCGGGCGCGGCGGCGCCGCGGGATGATCTGGTAGCGCAGCAGCATGTACAGCCGCTGCCACAGGAACATGGCCGCCACGGTAACCGTCACCCCGACGAACATCCGGTGCACGTAGCGGGACATGTCCATGAGCCAGAAGCGGCGCGTCAGCTCCTCCAGGATGATAGCTGCAAGGATGGCGGTGAACCCGATCAGGTGCTTGGACTCGGGCGTGGGTCGCACGTGGCGGTACTCCAGCAGGTACAGCACCACGAACGCCGTGGCGGGCAGTGCTGCCAGCACCAGCGCGATGGTGTCGGGCCTCATGCCTCTCCTCCTCGTAGGGCGGCGCGGAAGCGTTCCGCCATGTGATTGGTCTCCCGCTCGTTGGCCAGGACAGAGGCCGCTTCCTCTACGCGCGCCCGCTGCTGATTCACCAGGGCGTGCTCGATGCGGGCCTGCACCAGTGCCTCGCGGGCCTCGGGCAGGGTGGATGGGGTACGGACCTGGGGCTTCTCCCAGGGCCAGCGGCGGCTACCCACTACTGACCTCCTCGGTGTTGTCCCCCGGAACAGGCAATGACTTCAGCACGTGTGCGCTGGTCTCGGACAGCTCGAGCAGCTTGCGGTTCTGCATCAGCAGCTCGTTCACGGCCTTGCCGCGCTCCTCGTAGGCACTGCGCCAGGCACCCACCTCCACCAGCCGCTGGTCGCGGTCTTCACGCATCTCCTGCACGTGGCGGGCGGGGTACAGCTCTCCTTTGATCACCGATCGGATGATGATCCAGGACAGGATGGAGAAGGCCCCCCAGCCGCTGGCGTTCACCAGGCTGATGGGCACCCCCAGGAAGTCAATCACGGCTCCACATCCCCCGCTATGGTGCTGCACGCCCCGCAGTACACCCGTGACACGTCCACGGGTACCTCCAGTGTGATGGGTACGTCCGCGTTCTCGCAGCCTGGCGTGCGGCAGGTCACGGTCACGGTCTTCAGCTCCTCGTCCATCACACCTCCAGTTGTACCGCGAGCCAGTGCACCGTCTGCGCACCGGAGTTCCCGCCGCTGTAGTTGGCCGTCCGCAGCGTGAAGCCGCTCGTGCTGTTGCCGCTGGCGCCGAAGGTGCGGCGCGGCACGGTGCCCTGGCTGTTCACGAACACCAGCGGCACCTTCGTGAACCGATTGCTCGGGTAGGTGACCGCCACCGAGTCGGTGGCGCCGTTGGCCAGGAGTTCCATGCTGACCTCTCCCACCGCGAACGCGAACGGTAGCGGGCGGGTGGCGGCGGTGGTGCCCGACGGGGCGTAGGTGGACATTCGTAGCTGTCCGTTGGACCCCACCCGGAACACCACCATGTCGCCCTCTTCGGGGTGGCGGACCATCAGGTTGGCCTCACGGCTAGCACCCGCCTGGAAGTCGAACCAGTAGTCCTGGCCGCTGACGCTGCGGGACAGCCGGTAGTACGACTCGGTGGTCTGCCCGGGCATGCCGAGCACGGCCGTGCGCGAGGTCGGGGCGCGGTGCAAGATGAGGCGGCGCCCGTACCTCTGCGTCCACACCCGGTCGCCCTCCCGCAGGCCCCCCGCCAGGTTCTCCGGGGTGATGAGCAGCGGCGCGTCGTCACCGTCCAGGCGCACCCGCAGCGGGTCGGTGCTGGCCACGGTGGCCCACGTCCAGGTCTCGTCGGCTGCACTCACGGCGCCACCACCTCCCGCCAGCTTGCGGTCACCATGGCGCCCGCCTCCAGGGTGTACGTCATGGACTGCACCACCGCCAGCGACTCGTACCCGCTGCTGGCGAAGCGTACGGTGTCGTTCAGGTTGAGCGGCACCGCCTGGTGCTGCACCTGCAGGTTGGCCACCGGGCTCACCTGGTCCAGCAGGCGCTGGCGGGCCAGGCTGTCCAGCGCCTCCTGGCTGACAGCTTCCACGCCCTCCTCAGTCATCGTGATCCACCGCCCCCGGCCGGTGTAGCCCAGCGGCCCCAGCAGGGCGTCAGACTCCTCCTCAGACTCCGGGTAGACGGACACCAGAGCCTCCTCCTCGGCGCTGCCCTGGGTCACCAGCACCACACGGTTGGGCACGCTGTACAGGTCCTGCTCGCGCTGCCACTCCGGGCTGTGGATGGCCAGGTCGCCCTGGCGGAACTGGTAGCTGGGCGGGCGCGCGTCGGGGCGCACGTAGGGCTCGGCGCGGTAGCGGCCCATGCCGTCAGTCCACAGGCTGAAGTAGTTGATGGAGTCCAGCAGGTCGTTGATGATGCTGAGGCGCGGCGTGCCGGGGGGCCACACGGCGCCGTTGGGGAGGGTGGCCTCGCTGTCTGTGATGGCCATGGCGGTCTCGCCGGCCTCCAGGATCAGATTCGCGATCGCGGCGGTGACCACGGTGCCCGCCTCCAGGCTGTAGCTGCGCGGCACGGCGTCCTGCTGCAGCACGGCCAGCTTGTCCAGCAGCTCCACCGGCTTGGACACCCACCCGTCCTGGTACTGGTCCGACGGGCTGCTGATGATGAACGTGCCCAGCGGCCACGTGGGGCCGTCCTGCACCTCCCACCAGATGCGGATGCGGTCTCGGAACCAGTCCACGTCGGCCAGGTCCAGCAGCAGCTCGCCGTCCGGCATGGGCCAGGGGTCGGCGTTCAGCTCACGGGTGAGCACCAGATTGCCGCCGCCGCGGATGGGTCGGTTCACGTTCAGCTCAACGGTGCCGCCCACCTGCACCCCGCCAAGGGTGCCGCGCAGGCGGTCCTGGTCGTCCAGCAGCTCCACGCGCACGCGCTCAGTGCGGCGCCCCGCCAGCGGGTCGCCTGCGGGCGGCGCGTAGATCCCCAGCGCCGGGGGCAGCTCGGCGGTCATCGGCGCCCCGTCTGGGTCAGGGTGAACGACACCTCGTAGGCACCCATGGCCAGCGGCGTGAAGTCCGGCTCGCTGATGGTGCCGTACACGTGGCGCCCCTCAGGGTCACGCCACAGGTGCGGGCCGCGCAGGTCGCGCAGGGCCAGCCAGTCCTCCAGCAGGCTGGCCTCAGGGTCGTCCTCGGCGGGCAGCACCACGAAGGACACCTGCAGCACGCGGGTACGGGCCACGCCGCTGTACTCCACGGGGTCGGGGCGGCCGTCGTGGCGCTGCTGCACCCTGATGAGGCCGCCGCTGTCGGTGACCCGCAGGTCGTACAGGGCGCTGGCCACCGTGGCGTACCCCGGCCCGGCGGACAGGTAGCCCATGGACATGGCCGTGCGGGGCACCACCAGCTCCACAGCTTCCGACTCGGACATGCTGGGCAAGGCGCTGAGCGAGACCACGCGGTAGTGCACGGTGCCCGCGGCGGGGGCCTCGTAGTCCAGCACGGTGGCGTTCGGAGGAAGACCCTGACCCACCAGCTCCCAGGTGGCGCCGCCGTCCGTGCTGCGGTACAGCTCGTTGGACTCCACCTCGGGCTCGTCGTCCTCCGGGTCGGGGTTGGTGATGGCCAGCTCCACCGCGCCCTGCTCGGGCCGCCACAGGGCGCCCAGCAGCGGGACCATGGGCTCGGGGTAGTCCACGCTGAAGGTGCTCAGCGTCCAGTCGGACCACATGCCAGCGCCGTCACGCAGGCGCACCTGCACCTGCCACTCGGTGGCGTCGGGCACCAGGGTGGTGAACGTGTCGGTGGTGGCGTCGCCGGAGCCGCTACGGGTCTCCACCACGTTCTCGTCGGGGTCCAGCAGGCGCATCTGCCATCCGGCCTGCGGGGCGTCCTCCGGGTCGAAGTACTCCCACTCCACCACCACCTGCGGCTGCGTCCAGGTGCCCTGGTCCTCAGGGGTGGTGATGGTGGCCGCGGGCGGCGACGTGACGGCGAACGCGGCGGTGGCCGACCACGGACTAGGGTCAGCGTGCACGCCCCAGGTGCGCACCTGCCACTCGAACGTGATACCGCTGTCCAGCGTGCCTTCAGGAATGGTGTACTGCTGGTCCTCGCTGGTCTCCTGGGACTGCTCCTGCCAGGTCACCTCCCCCGCGGCGCGCCACCGTAGCTGGTACTTGACCTGGTCGCTGCTGTCCACGGGCACGTGCTGCCACAGCAGCGTGATGGGCAGCGCGGGGTCCTGAGCGCTGGACGGCCCCAGCACGATGGGCGTGCTGGGCGGCGCGGCTAGCTGCACCGTGGACGACTGCCGGAAGCCGCTGTTCAGCCCGTTGCCCAGGTTGCCCGTCGACACCACGCGCGTGCGCACCCGGTAGGTGTGGGTCACGCCGGGGTCGGGGCTGCTGTGGGTGTAGGTGGTGGTGCCCGCGGGCAGCGTGGTGGTCAGGCTGGACCACGTGCTGCCGCCGTTGGTGCTGTGCTGCAGCTCGTGATTCGCGTTGAGCAGCGGCGTGCCCGGGGTGAAGTTGACCCGGATGTCGCCGCTGGCCAGCTTCTGCGTCGTGATGGCCGTGGGCGTGGCGGGGGTGGTGAACGCCCACACCGACTCGTCGCTGTAGCCGTTGCCTGCGCTGTTCTTGGCCACCACGCGCCAGCGGTAGACGCGGTTGGCCACGGTGCTGGTGTCCGTCCAGGACGTGGACGTGGCGGACAACGTGGCGATGCTGGCCCAGTCGCCCCAGGAGCCGTCGACCCAGGTGCGCCGCTGGACCACCTGGCTGGTGTACGGCCTGGCGGAGGTGGGATTCCGAGACCAGCTCAGGCTGTGGCTGGTGTCGCTGTTGCGCGTGACGCTGGGCGTGCTGGGGGCGTTCGGCGCCTGGGGCAGCGTGGTGAAGGACCGCGCGGTGGACCAGTCGCCCCAGTCCACGCTGTTCCGGGCGCGGGCGCGCACGTAGTACGTGGTGTTCGCGGCGAGGCCCGTCATGCGGTAGCTGCGCGAGGTGCCCACGTCCTCGAACGACACGCCTGAGGAGAACGTGCTGCTGGTGGACCACTGCACCCGGTAGTTGTCGATCGCGGCGCCGTTGCTGCTGGGCGCCGTCCAGGAGGCGGTGGCGGCGGTGGCGGCGATGCTGCTCAGCGTCGGCGCGGGCGACACCCTGCTGGGCTTCAGCGCCGGGATCGAGATGTACTCGTTGACGCTGGGCTCGAGCCCGTGCAGCACGTTGGTCAGGCGGCCCGCGATACGCACGGTGCCACCGCGGCTGCCGGTGACGCTGCCGCCCCGCCCCAGGTCCACCACGCCGCCGCTGGTGCTGAAGGTGACGGTGTAGCTTCCGGTCAGTGCGCCGATGCGGGTCAGCGTCACCGACTTGGAGATGCTGTACTCCGACTCGGCCACGTACCGGTCCACCTTGACGGTGGTGCCGGACAGGGTGTAGTCGAACCCCAGCCGGTAGCGGGCGCCGGACGCGGCGGGGCCTGCCCAGGCCCCCCAGACTCGTGGCACTAGACCCCTCCAGCCATCCGCGCCCGGAGGCGCCCGTTCTCGATCCAGTCGTTGGCGACCGCTGCGCCCTTGGCCATCGTAGCCAACCCCTGGATCAGGCGGTCGGCCAGGTAGTCCAGGTCGTCGCGGGTGAGGCCGTCAGAGCCCCGGCGCAGCAGGTCCCACTGCTCGCCGCTGAACACTGGCTCAGGGCGGTTGCTGAGGTTCACCGCGGCGTGGCCAGGCATGAGCCAGCCGCCGTCGTCGAACAGACCGGTCTGCTCGGGGTTGACCATGCGGCCACCCTTCCGCAGGCCGAAGTGCAGGTGCACGCCGGTCACGTTGCCCGTGGCGCCCTGGTACCCGATGTGCTGCCCCGCCCGCACGAACTGTCCGGGCGCCACCTGGATACCGCCCACGGGGTTATGCCCGTAGTAGGTCTGCACGCCGCCGCCGTGGTCCAGCAGGATGCCGAGGCCGGTGTGCCCCGCGAGGATGGCGTGGCCGGTGCGCATGACCTTACCGGCCCGGGCGGCGTAGGTCTTGCCGCCGCCAGCGATGTCGATGCCTGCGTGGAAGGCACCCCACCGCGGTCCGTAGCGGCTGGTGATCGGCCCGGCGCTGGGGCGGACCCAGCCGGTAGCGGTGCCCGGGAAGCCGCTCTCGTTGTCGCCCCGGATGAGCGCCACCGCCTTGTCGATCAGGCCAGTGACCACCTTCCGGGGCAGCTCCACCAGGGTCTGGCCCAGCGGGCTCTTGGTCACCTCGCCCAGCAGCTTCTCCATGGGGGCGCTGATGAGGTCCTTCATCCCCTGCACGGGGTCCGTGAGGAAGTCCACCACGTTGCCGATGACGTCGCCCACGCTGCTGAAGAAGTTGCCCACCCCACCGAAGAAGCCCCCGTCGGCGTACTTCTCCAGCCGGTACCCGAAGCGGTTGGCGACCTGCCCCAGGATGGCGGTGCTGCGCCCTCGCTTGGACTCGGCCAGCGGGATGTACGCCTCGCCGCCGGTCTCCGGCTCAGCCCACAGGCGCATGGCCCCACCGGGGGCGATCTGCGCGCGGTGGTCCTCGGTGCCGTCCGCGAACTTGATCAGGCGGGCCTGGGGCAGCCGCAGCGACAGGCCCACCGTCTCGGCCAGCTTGTTGAACGTGGCTCGGATGCCGTCGTTGTACACGGTGCCGATGACGAAGTTGACCGGCGCCGCCGCGATGGCCTTGATGCCGTTCCAGGCGGTCTTGATGGACTCCTTGGCGTTGCGGAACGCGTCGGGCAGGCCCTTGACCACCGACTCCAGCTTGGCGAACACGTTGTCACGCACCCACCGCCAGGGCGCTGCCAGCAGCTCCTTGAGCGCCGAGAAGTTGCTGCTGACCCGGTCCTTCATGCTGGTGAACCACCCGGGCACGCTGACCGTGACCCAGGTCTGGATCGGGCTGAACACCTTGTCCTTGATCCAGGTCCAGGCGGCGTTCAGCGCGTTCTTCATGCCGTCCCAGGTGCCCTTGATGCTGGTGCCCATGTTCCCCATGCTGGTGACCAGCTTGGCGACCCACCCGATGAGCGGGCTGATGACCTTCCCTGCCAGCCACACGAGGACGTTGCCCACCACCCGGAGCACGGGCGTGAGTACCGCGGCCACGACCTTGATGAGCGGGTTGAGCACGGGCAGCAGCGCGGCGAACAGGCTGGCCAGCACGGGCAGCAGCACGGACACCAGCTCCAGCAGCGGGGGCAGCAGCGCCATGACGACCGGGAGCAGCGCGTCGATGAGCGTGGTCACCACGGGCAGCAGGGCGGCCAGCACGTCCGAGAACACCTGCGCCAGCACGGCCACTAGCTGCACCACCACGGGCAGCATGGCCACCAGCACGGTGCCCAGGGTCTCCGCCAGCATGCCTGCCACCTGCACCACCGCGGGCAGGATGGACATCAGAGCGCCGGACAGCGTGGTGGCCACCGCCTTGAGCGCAGCGGACACCTGCGGCAGCACGGGCTGCAGGGACTTGAACAGGATGCCCAGCGGGCTCCCGCTGCTGACGAACTGCAGGACCGTGGGGACCAGCTCTCCAAGGGTCGGCCCCAGCTCGTCGAAGATGCCCGCCACGGACTCGAACAGGGGTGCGAACCTGTCGCCCGCGGTGGCCAGGGCCTCTCCCAGCTTGGGTCCCCACTCCTGGGCGATGGGGACCAGTGCCCCCAGCAGGTCACCCACCAGGCCGAACACCGCGGTGCCGATGGGCTCCAGGGCGTCGAGCGCGTTGTTCTTGAGGATCTGC
>Ga0079224_100004096_pt1 | contig 18662 bp, 20 predicted proteins | sample Stecom2015_FD_80414 | JGI IMG/M metagenome (GOLD analysis project Ga0079224, IMG submission 80414) | Agricultural soil microbial communities from Utah to study Nitrogen management - Steer compost 2015 | ecosystem: Environmental > Terrestrial > Soil > Agricultural land | place: USA: Utah... | reverse complement strand
TGCCGCCGGTCTCGGGCTGGATAAAGCCATAGCCTTTGGTGTTGTTGAACCACTTCACAGTGCCATTCGCCATAGATAACTCCTGTCGGCGTCGTCAGAGAAAAGCAGTCTGGCCCGGCGCAGACACTTCTTCAATTGAAGACCGCGCCGGTCACAGATTGGTCGCGGCTGCGGGGGCGAAAGGCTGCTAGAAGTCAGAATTGTGAATTCAGTCGGGTTTTGGGGCCCCCTTGAATCCGGCCTTTTAAGACCTATTTAATGACTTGGTCGTAAGACCCTGATGATCGCCGTCCGCAAAGCGGGATGCAGTGGCCCGCCGGCGCATCATCACCCCTCCCTTTCGGGAGGGGATACCAATCGGGATGCCCCGGACAGGGGCACCCGATTTTTCATTTCCCCCTGTCAGGGATTTCTGCTCTGCGCGGCTTCCGGGCTTTTCCACGGATTGCGCCGCGATGGAGCCTTGCGGCCTGCCGTTCTTCGCGTTCGGGCTGGTTCCCGCACCCAGTCCTCTGCCGGCGGCTGCCCCGCCGGAACGCGAAGGCGGCTTGCAAGGCCCAGGGCGTCGAAGGGCGCACGGACCTTTATATCATTGTCGAAATAGACGAAGACGTCGCGGGGCCTGCCCAAAAGTTTGGCCGGCGCCTTGCCAGACACCCGTTTGGCGCCGCGCGGCTCGCCGCCCTTTGACCAGGCACGGAATTTCCGTGCCCAATTGTCGAGGGCCTCGTCGCTGTAGCCGCTGGCGTAGAGTTCCTCGGAACCATGCAGCCGCGCATAGATGAGATCCGCCGTGATGTCCTGCAGGCAGGGCCATTCGACGGTGTCGGCTATCACGATGGCGGTGCCGTACCGGCGCAGCAGGGCAATGAAGCGGTCGTCGCGGAAGCTTTCGTGACGGATTTCCAGGGCATGCCGCAGCGGCAGGTTTTCCTCGACGCGGAGAAATGCGCCGCCCCTGATCGGCCGGTCGTGGGTGGCGGCCAGTTTGGCGGCCGATCGGAAATCTCCCGGCAGCATCGCGAGGAAGCTTTCCAATGCATCGGGATCGAAGCGCAGGCTGGGTGGCAGCTGCCAGAGAATGGGGCCGAGCTTCGGGCCAAGGGCGAGCAGGCCGGAAGCAAGGAAATTGGCCAGCGCCTTGCGGGCGTTCCTCAGCCGCAGGATGTGCGTGATGTAGCGTGACCCCTTGATAGAGAAGACGAAATCCGGCGGCGTTCCGTCGCGCCACCGCCTGAAGCTGGTCGGTTTCTGCAGCCCGTAGAAGGTGCCGTTTACCTCGATGGTGGGAAAGGTGTTCGCCGCATAGGCCATTTCATCCTTCTGCGGCAGGCCCTCCGGATAGAAGACGCCGCGCCAGGGCGGATAGGTCCAGCCAGAGATGCCGATCCGGATGGTCATGGCTGACCAACCGCCGGCACAAATTCCAGTTCCGGTTTCTATAGGGGTAGTTTAAGTCTGTACTCCGCACCCGGGAGGCGTGTAAGTAGGTCCGGTCGGGTGAGGGGGACCATGATCCGCGTATTCGGTGCAAGGCAAGTCCTGATTTCCATTGTCAGCGCGCTGCTGATCGTCGGTTTTCTCGCCACGTCTCTGGGCAGCTACTTCGTGTCTCGGCAGTCGCTCCGGGATGCCGTGGTCCAGACGGAGCTGCCGCTCACCTCCGACAATATCTATTCGGAAATCCAGAAGGATCTGATTCAGCCGATCCTGATCTCTTCGGTGATGTCGGCCGACACCTTTCTCCGCGACTGGGTCCTGGCGGGAGAACGGGAACCGGAGAAGATCGCCCATTACCTCCGCGAGATCCGGACCCGCTACAATGCCTTCGCCAGCTTCTTCGTCTCCGAGCGGACGCGGAACTACTACCATGCCGACGGCATCCTGAAGCGCGTGCATGAGGCCGAGCCGCGCGACGAATGGTACTTCCGTGTACGGAAGATGACGAGCCCCTACGAGATCAACGTCGATCCGGATCTGGCGAACCAGGACGCGATGACGATCTTCATCAATTTCCGGGTTTTCGATTACGAGGGCCGCTTTATCGGCGCGACCGGCATCGGACTGACGGTCAATGCGGTCCGGACCCTGATTACCGATTACCAGCGCCGCTACGGCCGCACCGTGTATTTCGTCGACGGCACCGGCCGGATCGTCCTCGTCGGCGAGGGCGACAGCGTACCGGAGCATCATATCTCGGCGCGCGGCAATCTCGGCGCGCTGATGCCGGAATGGTCGAAAGACCAGACGCGTTCGCTGGAATATGATTACGAGAACCGCCCGCGGCTGCTGAACGTGCGGTTCATCCCCGAACTGGACTGGTTCCTGCTGGTCGAGAAGGATGCCGAGGGGGATTACACCGGTATTCGGCAGGCGCTTTACTGGAACCTGCTGGTTTGCACCCTGATCACTGCGCTGGTCCTGCTGGCTACCTGGCTGGCAATCAACCGCTATCAGAAGCGTCTCGAGACGATGGCGACCACCGACCAGCTGACCGGGCTGGCCAGCCGGCATGCCTATGAGGTCCTGATGGATCAGGCCCTGCGCGACAGCCGGCGCTCGGGACAGCCGCTGGCGCTGGTGATCCTCGACATCGATAATTTCAAGAGCGTGAACGACAGGTTCGGCCATGTCGCCGGCGACCGGGTGCTGTGCGGTGTCGGCAATGCGATGCGCGCCTGCCTCCGGTCTTCAGACATCATCTGCCGCTGGGGCGGCGACGAGTTCATTGTGGCGCTGCGGAACTGCGACCTGCATAATGCGGAGCGGCTGGCCGAGACCATGCGTCAGACCATCGCCGGCGCCGCTTTTCCGTATGAGGGCACGCCGATCACGGTGACGGTCAGCCTCGGCGTGGCGGTTTTGCAGGGCGAGGAATCCGCCCAGGACCTGGTGATCCGGGCTGATGCCGCGATGTATCGCGCCAAGCAGGAAGGCCGCAATCGGGTCCGGACGGACGTCCGCCCGGAAGCCGCCTAGGCCGACACGTTACGCAGTAACGATTTTCCCGAGAATGGATTCCACGTCGCTGGGCAGGAAGGGTTTGTCCAGGGTCGGCCGCGAACGGTACTGCTCCGGCAGGCTTTTCTGCCCGTAGCCGGTGGAAAAGATGAAGGGCAGGCCGCGCGAGGCGATGGCGTCTGCCACCGGGAAGATGGCCTGGCCGTTCACGTTCACATCGAGGATGGCGACGTCGAAGGTTTCCGACTGCGCCGCGGGCAGGGCGGCATCGACCCGGGAATAGGGGCCGAGCATCTCATGTCCGAGATCCTCGAGCACGTCCTCAAGGAACATGGCGACAAGGCTTTCGTCCTCCACCACGAGCACGCGAAGCCTGGCCGCTGGGTTGGACGGCGTTGCAGTCTGATCGGATGCCATATGACCCTCATACCAACGGGCGAGTTTCCCCGTTTCATTATCGCGCTAATGAGGAGTAAGCAGGCGGCGGTAAGACTTCAACTACCCTGAAGCCCGAATCAGGTTCCCGTCAGGCAGTCTGCCACGCAGGATGCCGTTTCTCCAAGCGGATCGAGAGGCGCCGGAGAACCGGTCAGTGAACCGCCGTGGATGGGGTGGGGAGATCGGCAAGGCGTCTGGCGGCTTCGGGACCGTTCAGGGGCTTCCGGGTCAGGCGGACCGGTGTGTTGCTCGCTTTGGCGGGGAGATTTGCCGGGCGTCCGGCCAGACAGGCCAGTGCGGCCATCCCGAGCAGCAGACCGAGGACAAAGCCCTCGTTCCAGGTTTTGCGACTTTTGCTCATTCCACCCTTCCCGGTATGCGGGCCTATCCGGCCTGGCAGAGATCGCTGTCGCCCGGCAAGGCGGTCAGTCGCGACACTTGGTTGAGCAGGGCGACCTGTGACCACGGTTTCCGGATAAAGCTGGCCGAGGCCGCATCCGCACGGCCGGACACTGCCGCCCGGCCGACCTGGATCAGAGGGATTTCCGCCCAGCGCGGGTCGCTTCTCAGTGCCTGGACGAAGGTGCCGCCATTCTCGCCCGGCATGGTGTGGTCGGTTACGATGAGATCAGGCATGCGCCGGGCCACGGCGGCAAGGGCGGCCTGGCCGGAGGTGACATGGCGCACCTCATGGCCCTCGTTCTGGAGCATATCCCAAAGGTCGATGCCGAGCAGGGGATGGTCCACAACCACCAGAATGTCAGCCACTGCACGCCTCCACTGAAAACTCGGGCCGGATTCGAAATCTCCTCTCATAGCTAAGGCCGGGCCCGTCAGGGGAGGAAGTTATTTCCCGGTAACGGTCGTCAGCGCGAAAGTCATGGCAGCCTCTCTCTTGACACGGAACGGGAAACAGCTGGCGCGGTTATACGCGTGCCGGTGGTCCGGTTCGCTCTGATCATGACGAGGTGTCCATGATTCATCAGCTGCAACATCATGCGTCGCCGCGAGATCAGGCGTCCGCGGAGCACTCCTATGTGCGGGACCGCTCCCGTATCGATGTCGACCGCTTCTGGGACATGCGGTACTGGAGCAGCAAATTCGAGGTTCGCCCCGAGGAGCTGCGCAAGGCGGTCGAAGTCGTCGGCCCGTCACCATATGCCGTGGCGCAATATCTAGGCCGCGCCCGCTGATCCGGGGCGGCGCTGGGGGAGGGGAGATGGCCAGAATTCTGTTGGTGGACGACGATTCCGATATCCGGGAGGTGCTGCGCGATCACCTGGAAAGCGCGGGACATTCGGTCGTAGAGGCGCAGAACGGCAAGGTCGGCATGGTCGTCCTTGGCCAGAACCCCTGTGATCTTGTGATCACGGATGTCTACATGCCGGACGGTGACGGCATCGAATTCATCACCCGGCTTCATGAGCAAGCGGAAGACCTGCCGATCATCGCGATGTCAGGCGGCGGCTCGCACGACTTCGGCCTGCACATGCTCGCGGTAACCTCGGTGCTGGGAGCCCGGGCCATCCTCGCCAAGCCGTTCAACTGCGACCAGCTGCTCCAGACGGTCGACAGGGTGCTGCAGCATTGAGGGGATTCTGGCGGACGGGGTGAGATTCGAACTCACGGTACCGTTGCCGGTACGGCGGTTTTCAAGACCGCTGCCTTAAACCACTCGGCCACCCGTCCGCAGGGCCGGTCCGGCGAAAGCCCGGGCCGGCGCGTCGTGATACGGCTCCGGCCCGGGCAGGTCAAGCGCTCGGGCTAGTGCGGCCCCGGCAGCACCAGCAGGGTGCGCTGCTTGGGCAGGGTCGCGCGGGAGACCACCACTGTGGCGCTGTCGTTGAGCCTGATCTCGTGGCTGTCGCGCATCCGGGCGAGGAAGCGCTCCAGCGTTGCCTCGCTGAAGTAATGCATCGGGATCACCAGCGGCGCCTGCAACTGGGCGACCACCTCCTGCATCTCGACGATGTTCAGTGTGAAGCCGCCATCGACCGGGACGAAAAGCACGTCGATCCTGCCGATATCGGCAAGGTGACCGGGTGTCAGCTTGTGATGCAGGTGGCCAAGATGCGCGATGCAGAGGTCGGCGACATCGAAGATGAAGATCGAGTTGCCGTCATACTCGGTACCGCTGTCATAACTGCGAAGGTTGGTCGGCACATTCCGCACCTTCAGGTCGCGAAACTGAACGTTGTGGCGCGCCGGTTTGCCCTCATGGGTCCAGCCGCGCAGTACATGGGCGATGCCCGGTTCCGGATTGTTGGTGTAGTGCGTGCTATGCGCGTAATTCATGGTCACGACGTCGGGCCGCATCATCGGCCGGATGTAGTCGTTGTAGTCGGTGGCGGCGGTCGCGCCCTGCGGCGTCTCGATCAGAAAGGTGGCATGCCCGACGAAGGTGATGCGCGCACTGTTCGGCGGAGCGGCCGCCAGCCGGAGGCCTGCCGGCACGATGCGCGGCGTAAGCTGAGAGACGGCGCCGAGACAGGCCGCCCGTGATCCTGCCGGCGCCAGCAGCATGATTGCGGCAAGCAATGCGACAGTCAGGACGGCGCGGCGGTCCATGCTGGTACCTCACGTTCGGGGTGAGAACCACGGAACTGTCCGGCGATCTTATCGGCAGCGACCGCCCTTCGGAAGCGGCAATCTCAGGACCGGCAGCGCGGAATTTCGCGGGCCAGAAGATTCGCGTGCAGTTTGGCGTAGTATCTGAACCCTTCCCATTTCTCGGTCTTCAGACGCTCCACCACGTCGTAAGTCGCCTCGCAGACGCTCTCGTTGACCTGGATCGACTTCATCGAAGCGACAATCGCGTCGTTTTCCCACTGCACGCGGTTCGGGTTGCTTTTGTGAATGCGGTCCAGCGCCTGCCGGCGCGTGGCGACGGCAGCCTGCAGCCGATCGGCGTTCTCCTGGTCGAAGCGGTACCAGTCTTCCAGCGCGGCCTGTCCTTCGGGATATACGGCTGCGCAGCGGCGCAGGATTTCCCGCAGATGGATTCCGGTCCGCACTTCCGCTTCCGCTTCCGCCTCCTTCTGGTTGAAGCAGGCCTGGTTGCCGCGCGACGCCGGATTGGCCTGGGCGCAGGCGGATGGCGCAGGCATGCTCATGGCCGCCACGGCGACGGCACCGGCCAGGATGAAAAGGTGACGCGCCGGGAGTGTCATTCCGTCAACCCGGGCAAGGCCGGCAGCGGCCCGTCATCGGCAAGTGCCAGAACGGCATCGATGAAGCTGTCGGGCTTCTGCACGCCGCCGAATTCCAGCAGCATGCGGGCCTTAGCACGCATGGCGGCATCGTCCAGAGGGTTTTCCGGATCGCCGAAGGCATGGGTGCGTTCCGCCACGATGCTGGAACCGTCGCCCAGACGGGCGGTGACCCGGGCGCCCCAGGCGCGCGGATAGCTGCTGCGGTACGGTTCTTCCGCGGCGATGACCACGCGGCTCGCCGCTTCCGAGAGGCGGGCGCGGGCCGGCGCATCGAAGCTGGCGAAATCCACCTTGCCGTCGTGGATGGCGGCGGCAGCGGTATGCTGCAGCGAGAATTTCGCCTCGTATTCGCTTTGCGGCGCGATGCGGTCGCAGACATCGAGAGCGGCCTGATAGGTCTGTACCTCGATGCGCTCCACACTGCGGTTGCCGACCTGGGCGGCGATCTCAAGGCCTGCGTCGATCGTCGGATGCGTGTGACGGCAGGAAGGCCAGGGCTTGATCGATGTCTGGACGAGTTGCCAGGGCGCGTCAGGCTCGCCGAGCAGCCGCTCGGGCACGGGATCTGCGCATGTGGCGCGGAAGAAGCCTTTCTCGCCTTCGAGGATCTTCGGCGGTCCGGAGAAGCCGCGCGCGGCCAGATCGGCAGCGAGCAGACCGGCCTCCGCGGCACGTCCGGCATGCAGATGCTTGCTCATGGCGCCGGTTTCGAGGAATTGCCACAGGCCCGAGGATTGCGTGCCGGCGTTGCCCAGCGCGTGGGTCATCGCCGCGTGATCGAGGCCGAGCAGATCGCCGGCGGCATAGGCCGAGCCGAAGGGGCCGCAGGTCGCGGTATTGTGCCAGATCCGGTAATGCGCCGGCCCGACCGCCATGCCGACACGGCAACAGGCCTCGAAGCCGCGCAGGATTGCGGCAAGGAAGGCCCTGCCGCCGATGTTGCGGCGGCGCGCCAGGGCATAGGCAGCGGGTACTACGACGCAGCCCGGATGCACGACGGACGCGCGATGCAGGTCGTCCACCTCGAGAATATGCGTCAGGCCGCCGAGCAGCAGCGCCTCGCGGCCGGTGGTCAGCGGTTCGGCCGCGGCCCAGTCCAGCAGGATGCCGCCCGGCGTCGTATTGCGGCCGGCCAGTGCATTGGCCAGGGCATCGAGGGTGAAGAGGGCCGCAGTGCGATAGTCGGTTTCGCCGATGGGTTTGGCAGCGATCAGGGCAGCGAAGCGGCCGGTCAGGGAGAGCTCAAGCGGGGCGTTCATGATCGGCCTTTCTAGTGCAGCCAATATTCCCGAGGGTTAACGAATATTTACCATTCTGCGAGGCAAAGTCACCCCGATCCGAATCAACTCGGCTGGGGCATGTCCGTCTATATCGGAAAAATACTATGGTGGCTGGTCAGCCCGGCCAACCTGCCATTGGCGTTGCTGTTTGGCGGCGTGGCGCTGGCCTGCTGGCGGCGGACGCGCCTGCTCGGCATCCGGCTTGCCGCCGCGATGACCGTGTTTTTCCTGCTCATCGGCATTCTTCCGGTAGCGAACTGGGTGCTGCGGCCGCTGGAAGAGCATGTGCCGCAGCAGCCCCTGCCGTCACAAGTCGATGGCATCGTCGTGCTGGGCGGCAGCGAGCAGGTTGTCATCGCGGAGTCGCGCAACCGCCCGGAACTGAGCAATGCCGCCGACCGGCTGATCGCTTTCGTCGCTCTGGCGCGGAAATACCCGCAGGCGCGCCTGATCTATACTGGCGGCGGGATTCACTGGGGCGAGACCACGCTGAACGAAGCCGATATTGCAGCGCGCGTTTTCGAGGACCTGGGGCTCGATCCGGGCCGGGTGACGTTCGACAGCCGCTCGCGCAGTACGGCGGAAAATGCCGCTTTCGGCAAAGCTCTTGCCGATCCCCAGCCGGGCGAGACCTGGATCATGATCACGTCGGCGGCGCATATGCCGCGGGCGCTGAATGCCTTCAATGCGGTCTCCTGGCCGGTGCTGCCCTATCCGGTGGACTACCGGACCGCGACGCCCCGCGGCTTCGGTCTCAGATTCCGTCCCCTCGGCAACCTGCTGACGCTGGAAGGGGCCGTTCACGAATGGGTCGGCCTGGTGGCGTACTGGGCGCTCGGCCATACGACATCGATTCTGCCGCCGCTGCCTGCGACCACAGATGCGGCAAATGTCACAGCGGAAGCATGGCCGCTCCGACGGCACTGAGGTAACACCCGCGATGCAATGGACGATTGGTGATTCCCGGAGGATGGTGATGCGGCGAATGCGGCTCGGAATGGTGGCGCTCGCCTTCGGTCTGATTGCAGCCTGTGGCGCCAGCCATTCACCGGCTCCCCCGGAGGAGTCTGGCGCTGGTTCAGGCGGGGAGCAGCAGCAGATCGCGCCCGCGGGCGCGACGGCCCAGACGGCGCCCGGCACCGAGACGGAGGAGGCTGCCTTCGACCGCGCCGGATTCGACGCGTTCCTGGCGGAAGTACGCAGCGAGGCCCTGCAGAAGGGTATTAAACCCGACGTCGTCGAGACGGCGCTGACCGGGGTCGAACCGGTGATGCGCATCATTCAGCGTGATCGCAATCAGGCGGAATTCAAGCTGGCATTTTCGACCTATCGGGATCGCGTTATCACACCGGCGAATGTCCAGCGCGGCCAGAAACTGCGTGACGAGCATCGGGAGATCCTGCAGCAGGTGGCGCAGCGCTACGGCGTGCAGCCGCGGTTCATCCTGGCGATCTGGGGCATTGAGACGCGTTATGGTGCCGTCCGAGCCGACGTGCCGCTGTTCCATTCCCTCGCGACGCTGGCCTATGACCGCCGCCGTTCCGCCTATTTCCGCAACGAGCTGTTCTCGGCACTCACCATGCTGGATCGCGGCTACATCGATTACGCGACGATGAAGGGGTCGTGGGCCGGCGCCATGGGGCAGCCGCAGTTCATGCCGAGCAGCTATCTGGCCTATGCCGAAGATTTCGACGGCGATGGCAAGCGCGACATCTGGCGCAATACTGGCGATGTCTTCGCCTCGATCGCCAATTACCTCGCCAAGCATGGCTGGACGACCGCCCAGACCTGGGGACGGGAAGTGAAGGTGCCGGCGGCACTGCAGACCCGCATGGGCGAACTGGCGCGGGAAGGGCGTTCGGGCTGTCGCGCCATCGACCAGATGACGAAGGATCTGCCGATTGCCGAATGGAACAGGCTCGGGTTGCGGCGTGCCGATGGCGGCGAGCTGCCCAAGGCCCAGATCAGCGGCGCCGTCGTGCAGCCAGATGGCCCCAAGGGAGCGAGCTTCCTCGTCTACGGCAACTACCGTTCGATTCTCCGCTACAACTGCGCCCACCACTACGCCCTGACCGTCAGTTTACTTGCCGACCGGCTGGGCGATGGTTAAGATCACGCAATATATAGCTATGCTGCCAGAATCCGACGCCAAACCTTGGGGAAAGCGGGGGGTACGGGGGATTAACCTGTCCGCCTGGTCCAGTCGCGCCCGCATCACAGCCGCGGCCATCCTTTCGCTCGGCATGCTGGCCGGCTGCGCCGAAACCGCGCTGGTCAACCACGCCAGCAAGTCGATCGGCCGATCCACCGATCCGGTCCAGCTCGGCGCCGGTTCACGCGGCGGCATCTACAAGGTCGGGAACCCGTATCAGATCAACGGCGTCTGGTACTACCCGAAGGAAGATCCGAATTACGACGAGACCGGCATCGGGTCGTGGTACGGCGAGCAGTTCCACGGCAAGCGCACGGCCAACGGCGAAATCTTCGACATGAACGAAGTGACCGCCGCACATCCGACCCTGCCGATGCCGTCGCTGGTGCGCGTCACCAATCTGGAAAACGGACGCTCCATCGTCGTGCGGATGAACGATCGCGGTCCCTACGCGAACAACCGCATCATCGACCTGTCGCGCCGGTCCGCGCAGCTGCTCGGATATGAGCGCCAGGGCACCGCGCGGGTCCGTGTGCAGTATCTTGGCCCGGCGCCGCTGGAGGGCGGCGGGGAGACCATGCTGGCGTCGCGCAGTACCGGTGCGGAAGAGCAGCCGACGGCAGCGCCGCGCGGGACGGTTTCGGCCGAGGCCCTGCCGCCGCCGCCCGGTGCAAAGGGAAGCAGCGGGGAAGTCGCCCGCCCCGCGCAGGGACAGCCTTCGCCGATGCAGATCTTAGCTGCGCAGAACCCGCCGGCAGCGGACAGTGCCACGCCGGGAGCCCTGCCGGTCGCCAACCTGTCGCAGCAGACGGTTGAAATGGGGCCGGCGCGGGGCGGGCAGATCTACGTGCAGGTCGGCGCCTTCTCGCTGCACGAGAATGCACACCGGCTGGCGGCGCGGCTGTCGCTGATCGGTCCGGTCGGTGTCACGTCGACCTTCGTGAACAACCAGGAATTCTTCCGCGTGCGCCTGGGGCCGTATGACCAGGTGGCGGGCGCCGATCAGGCGCTGCAGCAGGTGATCAACAGTGGACAAACAAATGCGCGTATCATTGTCGACTAAGTTCGTTGCCGCCGGTTTCGCGGCTGTTCTGGCATTCGTTTCACTGGTGCAACCCGCTCTGGCGCAGCTGGGGCAGGTGGAAACGCCGGCCCGCCAGATGATCATGGTCGACTATGACACCGGCGCGGTGCTGTTCGAGAAGAACGCCGACGAGCTGATGCCGCCCTCGTCGATGTCCAAGCTGATGACGGCTTTCATGGTGTTCGAGGAGCTTGCCGCGGGCCGGCTGCGGCTTGAGGACACCTTGCCCGTCAGCGAGAAGGCCTGGCGCATCCAGGGTTCCAAGATGTTCGTGCCGATCGGCGAGCGGGTCAAAGTCGAAGACCTGCTGCGCGGCGTCATCGTCCAGTCGGGCAACGACGCCTGCATCGTGCTCGCGGAAGGCATCGCTGGCAGCGAGGAGCGCTTTGCCGAAATGATGACCGAGCGGGCACGCGAACTGGGGATGTCCAGGAGCGTCTTCAAGAATGCCTCGGGCTGGCCTGACCCTGAGCATGTGATGACGGCACGCGAGCTGGCCGTGCTGGCCAGGCTGATCATCGAGCGCTTTCCGCAATACTACCATTATTACTCCGAGAAGGAGTTCACCTACGGCATCGATGGTGCGACCAAGAAGCCGATCACCCAGGGCAACCGCAACCCGCTTCTGTACAAGGGCGGCGGCGCAGACGGTCTGAAGACCGGCCATACCGAAGCGGCCGGCTATGGCCTCACGGCTTCCGCCAAGCGCGGCGATCGCCGCCTGATCCTGGTGGTGAACGGCCTGAAAAGCATGGCCGAGCGGTCGCGCGAAGCAGAGCGGCTGATGGAGCTCGGCTTCAGCCAGTTCGAGAATTACAAAGTCTTTTCGGCCGGTGCCGTTGTCGATGAGGCCGATGTCTGGCTCGGCACGCTGGCCCGCATGCCGCTGGTCATCGAACGCAACCTCACCGTCACCATGCCGCGGCAGACCCGCGGCAACGTGAAGGTGGTCGTGTCCTACGACAACCCGATCCCGGCGCCGATCGTGAAGGGGACCCCGGTGGCGACCCTGCGCGTTGAAGGCAGGGATGGGCCGATTACGGAAGTGCCGCTGGTCGCCGGCGCCGATGCCGGGCAGCTCGGCTTTACCGGCCGGATCAGCGCCGCCATCAGCTATCTGCTGTGGGGCTCGGGACAGAAGTGAGCGCCGTACGCGGCCGCTTCATCAGTCTCGAAGGCGGTGAGGGCGCCGGCAAATCGACTCAGGTAAAGCGTCTGGCGGCGCGGCTGGCGGAGCACGGCATCGAGACGGTGCTGACCCGCGAGCCCGGCGGCACGCCGGGCGCCGAGGCGATCCGGAACCTGCTGGTCAGCGGCGATACCGGCCGCTGGGACGGCATGACGGAAACCCTGCTGCATTTCGCGGCCCGCCGCGAACATGTCGAAAAATTGGTGCGGCCCGCGCTTACCCGCGGCACCTGGGTGATCACCGACCGCTTTGCCGATTCCACCATGGCCTATCAGGGTTATGCCAGTGGTGCCGGGCGCGAGACGGTGGAAAAGCTGTATGCGCTGGTGCTCGGCGATTTCCGGCCCGATCTGACGCTCATCCTCGATCTGCCGGTCGAAGTCGGCCTTGCCCGCGCACGCAGCCGCATGCAGGGGCAGGCGGCGGCGGAGGACCGCTACGAGCGTATGGGCGAAGCCTTTCACCGGGCCCTGCGCGATGCCTTCCACGACATTGCCGCCCGCGAGCCGCAGCGCTGCCGCCTCATCGACGCCAGCGGGGACATCGACAAAGTGGCTGATGCCCTGTGGCAGGCCGTGGCCGCCGAGTTTAAGCTTTAGCCGATGAGTGGCTTCGATCCGCAACAGGCCGCCTCCTGGGGGCCGCGGCACAATCCCGTTCTGATCGGTCACGAGGCAGCGGAACAGGCCCTGCTGCAGGCCTGGTCGAGCGGGCGCCTGCCCCATGCCTGGCTGATCACCGGGCCGAAGGGCGTGGGCAAAGCCACGCTGGCATTCCGGTTCGCCCGCTTCCTGCTCGCGCATGGTCCCGCCGGCGAGATGGATGCAGGGCCCAGTCTGTTCGGCGATGCGCCGGTCCTGCCCGAAAGTCTCGAGATCGGCGAAGACCATCCGGTCTTCGCCCGTGTGGCCAGCGCCGGCCATGCCGACCTGATTACGGTGGAGCGCAGCTGGGACGAGAAGGGCGATCGCTTTCGCGGCGACATCGTCGTGCAGGATGTGCGCGCCGTGATCGACCGCTTCGGCAAGACGGCTGCGGAAGGCGGCTACCGCGTCTGCATTGTCGACGCTGCCGATGACATGAATACCAATGCGGCCAATGCGCTGCTGAAAATTCTGGAGGAGCCGCCTGCCAATGCGGTGCTGCTGCTGGTCAGCCATGCGCCCGGCGGTCTGCTGCCGACGATCCGCTCGCGCTGCCGGCGCCTGGCGCTGAAGCCGCTTGGCAACGATGCCATGGAGCAGACGATCGCGCGCCTGCTGCCCGATCTGGACGCGGCGGAGCAGCGGGGGCTGGCTGTGCTGGCGGAAGGCTCGCCCGGTCGGGCGGTGATGCTCGCGGGCCAGGGCGGCCTGAAGCTGCTGAATGGCCTGCTGGAGATGGTTGGCCAGCTGCCGAAACCCGATCATGCCAAGCTGCATGCCTTCGGTGATGCCCTGGCGCGGGACCGCAGCGGTGCCGGTTTCCAACTCATGGGTGAATTGTTCCGCTGGTGGCTGGCCCGGCTGATCCGGGCTTCCGCCGCAGGGCAGATCGGCGGTTCCGGCTGGACGGAGATTTTTCCGGGGGAAACCGCCCTGTCGCGGAGGCTCGCCCAATGGCAGGCCCCGGACCGCTGGGCGGAAGACTGGGAACAGATCGGTCGCTTGCTCGACCGGGGGGAATCGGTCAATCTCGACCGCAAGCAGATGCTGCTCAATCTGTTCGCAACGCTCGGACGAGCTGCGGCGCGGTAAGGATTGCGCCCCATCCGGGCCGGTCGGCGAGGGGGATCAGATGGCCGGATCGACCGGCAATACGACACTGGGCAAGATGAAGGGGCCTCCGGCGGCACCCGACAGCCTTGAGAAGATCGAGCTGCTTGCCGAACTGACGCCGGCTGCCCGGCTTGAGGTCGAGCGCGCCTGCCAGTGGCGGCGGTTTGCCGCCGGCGAACAGATCCTCGATCGCAACAGCGACAGCCGCGACGTCTACTTCGTCGTCGAGGGCAGTGTCGAAGTGATCAATTTCTCCGGCAACGGCCGCGAGATCTCCTACGCCATCGTGCCGGCAGGCGGTTACTTCGGCGAGATTGCAGCGATCGACGGCGAGCGCCGCTCGGCCAGCGTGATGGCGCAGACGGCCTGTCGGCTGGCCGCGCTGCCGCCGAAGGCCTTTGAGAGCCTGCTGGCGCGCGAGCCCGGCGTCAGTCTGAAGGTGATGCGCAGGCTCACCGCCATTATCCGCGCCAACAATGAGCGCATCATGGATCTGGCAACGCTGGGTGCGATCCAGCGTGTCTATCGCGAATTGCTGAAGCTGGCGCGACCCGATCCCCTTAACCCGTCCGGCTGGCTGATCTACCCGATGCCTAAACAGCATGAGATCGCCCGTCGCGCCGCGACGACGCGCGAGACGGTCGCGCGTGTGCTCGCCAATCTGCTGCATGGCGGGCAGTTGGTCCGCCGCGACAAGACGTATTACCTGACCGATCGCGGCGCTCTGGAGCAGGCGATCGCGCGTCTGGATCTGCGACATACTCCTGTCCTGGGATGACAAGTGAGTGGCCGGGCGCGGCCTCTGCGCTTTGGCGTTGCCTCCCCAACTGACATATAAGATAGTACCCTGCACGGTGCGCGACAGACGCGCCGGCGTGAGGAAACGCAACCCTGCAGGAGGACATCCATGCGTGGATTGAAGGCGTTATTCACCGGGCTCGGTACCCTGGCAATTCTGGCGGCAGCAACATCGGCAAATGCGGCATGGCCCGAACGGCCGGTACAGGTGATTGTGCCCTGGGCAGCCGGCGGCGGCACCGACGCGACAGGCCGCATCATCGCCAAGATGCTGCAGGACGAATTCAAGCAGCCCTTCAATGTCGTTAACCGTACAGGCGGCGGCGGCGTGGTCGGCCATGCGGCGATCGCGCAGGCGCCCGCCGATGGTTACACCATCGGTGTGATCACCATCGAGATCGGGACCTTCAGGTGGCTCGGCCAGTCCGACCTGTCCGGAGCACGCGACTATACGCCGATCGCGCTCTACAATTTCGATCCCGGCGCCTTCTACGTTGCGGCGGACTCGCCATTCAAGGACGCGAAAGACGTCGTACAGGCGCTGAAGACCAACCCGCGCGTCTACAAGCTGGCTTCCGGTTCCGCCATCGGCGGCGCCTGGCACATGGCATTCGGCACCATGCTTCTGAAGGCCGGCGTCGACCCGGGCCAGTTCAACTGGATCGCGTCGCAGGGCGCAGCGCCTGCGTTGCAGGAACTGGTCGCGGGCGGCACCGATATCGTGCCCTGTTCGCTGCCCGAAGCGAAGTCGCTGCTGGATGCGGGCAAGATCAGGGCCATGGCCGTGCTCAACCCGGAACGGCTGCCGGCCTATCCCAATGTGCCGACGGCAAAGGAAGCTGTCGGTGTCGACGTTCTGGCCGGTGCCTGGCGTGGCATCGGCGGTCCCAAGGGAATGCCGCAGGAAGCCACCACGAAGCTGATCGCAGCGATGGAGAAAATCCACAAGAGCGATGAGTTCCGCAAGTTCATGACCGATCGCGGCTTCGGCCTGATGTGGAAGCCCGGCTCCGAATTCGGCAAGTTCATGGAAGAATCCGAAGCCGAAAGCGGCAAGGTGCTCAAGGCCATCGGTCTGGCGAAGTCTTCCTGAGGTATTCTGCCCCGTGCGCTCATGCGCGCGGGGCAGGAATTTTCCCATGCGCGTGAATGACGCCCTGTTCGGCATTGCGCTGCTGGCGCTTGCCATCTTCGTCTGGCTCCATGCCGCCGGATTTCCCAAGGTGGCCGGTACCGCCTATGGCCCGGCCTTCTTTCCGCAGGTCCTTGCTCTCGGCCTGGCTGCTTCCGCGGCTCTGCTGATCTGGCGCGGCATGAAACAGGCTACCGGCGGCCGGTTCCTGCAGCTCGAAACCTGGGCGCGCGAGCCCGGGCGCTGGTTCGGCCTGCTGCTGATGCTGTCATGTCTCGTCGTCTATGCGCTGCTGGACGAGATACTGGGCTTCCATATCACGGGCTTCGCCATCACGACCGTCTTCATGATCTATCTCGGCGTCCGGCCATGGCTGGCGCTTGTCTGCAGCCTGGGCACGGTCATCGTGATCTGGCTGCTGTTCGCACGCCTGCTGCTGGTGCCGCTGCCGGGCGGCGTGCTCACACCCTATCTGTGGTAGCTCCATGGACGCCGTGCTTCCAGCGCTGAGCCTGATCCTGCAGCCCGACGTGCTTTGGGTCATTGCGCTGTCGTCGCTGTTCGGCCTCTTCGTCGGCGCCATGCCGGGCCTTTCGGCAACCATGGCGACGGCGCTTCTGGTGCCGGTGACATTCTTCATGGAGCCGGTGCCGGCGATCGCCGCGATCGTCAGCTGCACCGCCATGGCCATCTTCGCGGGTGACATTCCGGGCGCTCTTCTGCGTATTCCCGGCACGCCGGCCTCGGCCGCCTATGCCGACGAGGCCTATCAGATGACCCGCAAGGGGCAGGGCGAGCTTGCGCTGGGCGCTGGGCTTGTCTTCAGCGTGCTCGGTGGGTTGTTCGGCGTTACGGTGCTGATCCTCGGCGCCCCCGTTCTGGCTGCTTTCGCCCTGAACTTCTCGTCCTTCGAATATTTCTGGATGGCCCTGCTGGGCCTGACCTGCGCGGTGTTCATCTCGCCGAATGCGCCGGTGAAGGGCGTGGTGGCGCTGCTGCTCGGCCTGCTGCTGTCCTGCATCGGTATTGGTGCCAGCGGCGGCCATCCGCGCTTCACCTTCGGCAGTATGGAGCTGACCGGCGGCGTGCCGCTGATCCCGGCACTGATAGGCATGTTTGCCCTTCCCGAGATCATCCGATTCGTCCTGTCGGAGCGGGCGGTTCTTACGATCGCGCAGAAGAAGATCGGCAACATCTTCCGGCAGCAGGCGGAACTGATCCGTCGCTACTGGCGCGGCCTGCTGCGCGGCAGCATCCTCGGCACGGTGATCGGCGCCATGCCCGGCGCCGGCGCCGACATTGCGGCCTGGGTAAGCTACGCGACCTCGAAGAAATTCTCCCGCGAGCCGGAGAAATACGGCACTGGCCATGTCGAGGGCCTGGTGGAATCCGGCGCGGCCAACAATTCGGCGCTTGGCGGCGCCTGGATTCCCGCCCTGGTCTTCGGCATCCCCGGCGATTCCATCACCGCGATTGCCATCGGCGTAATGTTCATGAAAGGACTCACGCCGGGGCCGATGATCTTCCTCAACAACCCGGAGATGCTCTACGGCGTCTTCATCGCCTTCATACTGGCCAACCTGCTGATGCTGCCCTTCGGCTGGGCCGCGATCAAATGCGCCGGTCAGCTGCTGTCGGTGCCGCGACCGATCCTGATGCCGGTGATCCTGCTCTTCTGCATCGTCGGCGCCTTTGCCAGCAATAACACTGTTTTCGGCGTGGTGACCATGCTGGTGCTGGGTGTCGCGGCTTACCTGATGGAGGAGAACAGATTTCCGATCGCGCCCGTCATTCTCGGCCTGGTGCTCGGGCCCATGGTGGAAGAGAACTTCATCAATTCGATGCAGAAGACGCTGGGCGATCCGATCGGCTTCGTCAGTCGCCCGATTGCCGGCACGCTTGCCGCTCTCACGATCCTGATCTGGTTTTCGCCGCTGCTGCTGCGCCTGTGGCGCCGGGCTAGAATGCAGCCGCAAATGCGCTGACGGTGGCGTTGTAGGCGTCGGGCATTTCCAGATGGGGGCTATGTCCGGCCTGCTCCAGGCAGAGGCGCCGGGCGTTCGGAATGACCGTTTCCATCCAATGATGCACGGCAGGGTCATAGAGCTGGCTGTCGCCGCCATGCAACAGCAGGACGGGCAGCGTCAACTGCGGCAGCAGCCAGCGGAAGTCCTGCTCCGCCATGGAGGCCCATAAGGCCGCCATCGCCGCGCCGTCATTGGCCAGCATTTCCGCCTCCGCCCATCGGTAGAGGGGATCCTGGCTGGAGCGGCTGCGGGCAAACAGCTTCGGCAGGCTGTTCCGGACATAGGAGGCCCAGTCGCCCCGCATCGCCTGCAGAGCCATGGCGCTGTGCTCGGCCAGGAAGTCGTTGCGAATACCGAGATGCCAGCTCTCGTCATTGATGATGCGGGCCGTCATGTCCTCGATCACGAGGCCGGACAGCGCCGCCTGCCCGTAGCGCGCAATATAGTCGAAGGCGACCATGGCGCCCATGGACCAGCCGATGACGACCGCGCCCGACAGGCTGCGTTCGGAGATCAGCCGGTGCAGGCTGTCCGCGAGATGCGGGATGCCAAGCCTGGGCAATGACGCGATGCTGTTGCGATGACCCGGCAGATCGGGGCAGAGAAGATGGAAGCGCTCGCCCAGCGTTTCC
>Ga0079224_100004095_pt1 | contig 18664 bp, 20 predicted proteins | sample Stecom2015_FD_80414 | JGI IMG/M metagenome (GOLD analysis project Ga0079224, IMG submission 80414) | Agricultural soil microbial communities from Utah to study Nitrogen management - Steer compost 2015 | ecosystem: Environmental > Terrestrial > Soil > Agricultural land | place: USA: Utah... | reverse complement strand
GGTCCGAGGCTGCGAGATCCGCGGCCGGAACGCCGTCTCCGCCTGCGGGGATCAGTCCCCGGCCGGGGCCAGCACCTCGCGGCCGCCGAGGAACGGGCGCATCGCCTCGGGAACGCGCACCGACCCGTCGGCGAGCTGGTGGTTCTCGAGGATCGCCACGAGCCAGCGCGTCGTGGCGAGCGTGCCGTTGAGGGTGGCCGCCGTCTGCGGCTTGCCGCCTGCGTCGCGGTACCGCACACCGAGCCTGCGCGCCTGGAACGTCGTGCAGTTCGACGTCGACGTGAGCTCGCGGTAGGCCTCCTGCGTCGGGATCCACGCCTCGCAGTCGTACTTGCGCGCGGCGCTCGTGCCGAGGTCGCCGGCAGCCGTGTCGATCACGCGGTACGGGACCTCGATCTTCGCGAGCATCTCCTCCTCGAACGCCAGCAGCTTCTCGTGCTCGGCCTCGGCGTCCTCGGGCTTGCAGAAGACGAACATCTCGATCTTGTCGAACTGGTGCACGCGGATGATGCCGCGCGTGTCCTTGCCGTAGGAACCGGCTTCCCTGCGGAAACAGGTCGACCAGCCCGCGTACCGCTTCGAGCCCGCGTTCAGGTCGATGATCTCGTCGGAGTGGTAACCGGCGAGCGGGACCTCCGACGTCCCGACGAGGTACATGTCGTCCTCCTCGAGCCGGTAGATCTCCGACGAGTGGGCGCCGAGGAACCCGGTGCCCGCCATGACCTCGGGACGCACGAGCACCGGCGGGATCATCAGCTGGAACCCGGTCGCCCCCGCCTGCGCGGCCGCCATGTTCAGCAGCGCCAGCTGCAGCTGCGCGCCCACACCGGTCAGGAAGTAGAACCGCGCGCCCGAGACCTTGGCGCCCCGTTCCATGTCGATCGCACCGAGGCGCTCGCCGATGTCGAGATGGTCGCGCGGGGTGAAGTCGAACTCGCGGGGCGTGCCGACGTGCTTGAGCACCTCGAAGTCGTCCTCGCCACCCGCGGGAACCCCGTCCAGCACGATGTTGGGAACGGCGCGGTGGAGCTGCTCGAACTCGTCACCGGTCCGGACCTGTTCGGCCTCGGCGTCCTTGACCTTCGCCGCGAGTTCCTTGCCGCGCGCGAGCAGTGCCTCACGCTCGTCGCCGGAGGCCTTGCCGATCTGCTTGCCGAGTTGCTTCTGCTCGGCGCGCAGCTGGTCGGCGCTCGCGATCGCGGACCTGCGCTCGGCGTCGAGGGACAGCAACCGGTCCACGACGCTCTGGTCTTCGCCGCGGGCGCGCTGCGAGGCACGCACCACATCCGGGTCTTCGCGCAGAGTCCTGAGGTCAATCACGTCCCTGAGGGTAGACGGCCCTTCCGGCGACGCTCCGCCGAGGCACGGCCCCGAGCGGCGACCGCGTCACCACTCGGGAACGCCCGCACCCGCAACCCGCAACACGCGCTCCTGGGAGCGCAACACGCGACCCTGGGAGCGCAACACGGGTTCCCGAGGGCGCAACACGGGGCCCACGACCCGCAACACGGGTGTTCTTACAGGGAGCGGGTGAACGTTGCGATCTCCGTGGCCAGTTGCTCGGCGCCGTCCTCCTGGAGGAAGTGGCCGGCGCCCGTGATCGTGGGGTGCTGTCGGCCCTCCGCACCGGGCAGGCGTTCCAGCACCGGGCGCATGCCCGCGGTGATCGGATCGCCGTCGGAGAAGGCGACCAGCATCGGGATGGTCAGCTTGCCCAGGGTCGCCCGCGCCGCGCGGTTGGCCTCCGTCGCCGGGTCGTCCGGGGTCGTCGGCACGAGACCGGGCATCGCGCGCGGACCGGCCTTGTACATCTCGTTGGGGAACGGCGCGTCGTAGGCCTCGCGCTCCCCCTCGCTCAACGTGGTGCGGCAACCGGACTGGACGAACCGCGCGATGTCGAGCACCTGCGCGTTCTGCACGGCGTCGTGGAACGACCACCACACGTCCGGCATGCCCTCGTCGCCGGTCGGCAGGCCCGTGTTGGCCGGCACGACGCCCGCGAACCGGTCCGGATGCTCGGCCACGAGCCGCAGCCCGAGGAGACCGCCCCAGTCCTGCCCGACCATCGTGACGTCGCGCAGCTCGAGCGCGTCGAACGCGAACGCGCGCATCCACTCGACGTGGGCGGCGTACGTGTGGTCGGCGACGTCGGCCGGCTTGTCCGACCTGCCGAAGCCGACCAGGTCGGGAGCGATCGCACGAATCCCCGCGTCCGCCAGCACCGGCAGCATCTTGCGATACAGGTACGACCAGCTCGGCTCGCCGTGCAGGAGCAGCACCACCGGCCCGTCGGCGGGACCGACCTCGACGTAGCCGATCCGGATGATGCCGTCCTCCGGACTGTCGATCGCCGCGTAACGCTGGGGGACGTCGAAGCCGGGAAGGTTCTCGAAACGATCTTCTGGAGTCCGCAGTAGCCGCACGCGGCCACCGTATCCCCTACGAGATGGCGACGGCCACCACGAGACCGAGCGCCAGATGCGCCGATGCCACGACCAGGCTCGCTGGAGCGAACTTCTCGCTCTCGATCGTCGAGCGCACGTCGATCCGCGTGGCGAACTCCAGCGCCCGCACGGCCGCGACCTGCACGACGATGCCCGCGAAGCCGAACACCAGCGACGTGATCAGTCCCTCGGCCAGGTCGCCGGTCGAGGCCCAGATCGCCACGACGACGATGAACGCCATCGACAGCAGCCCGGACGAGGTGATGATCACGGCGTTCGGAAGACCGCGGCGCACGAGTTCGGACAGCTTGCCCGGCGTGGTGAAGTCGATCGCGTAGAAGCCCGCGAACATCAGCAACAGGCCGACGATCGCGTACAGCGCGATCGCGCCGATCCCCCAGGCGAGCTGGCCGCCGAAGTCCTCAGGCAGAGCGAGAAGCACGTCGGTGTCTCCTTCAGTCGTTCGTCAGTCGGTTCGGAAGGGGTGGAACGGGAAACCGCCGGCGCGCGGTCTACTCCGGAATGCGGTGCGGGACGAAGGCGGCGCCGTCATCGGTGACGAGCCCCGCCGTTTCGCGGATGCCCAGGCCCGCGGCGTTGTCGCCGACGATCCACGCACCCAGTGCGGGCCGGAAGCCGTCGAACTCGGGCAGTGGGTCGAACGCCTGGTACGTGTAGCCCTCCCGGCCGTAGACACCACCGGTCTCGGTCTCGTACCCGGGCGCGACGATCTGCACGTTCGCGCCCTCCCTGCCGAGCTTCGGCTTGCGCACGTACTCGGTGAGCAGTCCTGGCTGGTCGTTGAAGGCGGGCAGCAGGTTCGGATGCCCGGGGTAGTTCTCCCACAGGATGCCGAGCAGGGCCTTGTTGGACAGCAGCATCTTCCACTGGGGTTCGACCCACAGCGTCTGCGGCGAGGACTCGGCGGCGTACCGGCCGAACTCCTCCTCGATGACCCACTCCCACGGGTAGTTCTTCACGACCGTCGACATCGGCGCCTCTTCGAGGTCGACGAACCGCTTGAGCACCGGGTCCCAGCCGATCTCCTCGATCACGAGCGCCACGGTGTCGAGCCCGGCCTCGGCCGCCGTCTCCTGCAGGTAGGTGGTGGTGATGTGGTCCTCGCCGCTGGTGTCGGCGGCCGACCACGTGAAGTGCACCTCCTTCGACGGCAACAGCCCGCCGATGTGCTGCCAGCGCTCGACGAGCTGTTCGTGCAGCGAGTTCCACTGGTCGTCGTCGGGGAACACCGTCGTCTTCCAGTGCCACTGCAGGATCGCCGCCTCGAGCAGCGAACTCGGGGTGTCGGCGTTGTACTCGAGCAGCTTGGCGGGCCCGCGGCCGTCGTAGCGCAGGTCGAACCGGCCGTACAGGTGCGGATCACGCCGTTTCCACGACTCGGCGATGTGCGGCCACACCCACTCGGGCAGGCCGAACTCGGCGTAGCGCTCGGCGGTGATCACGTGGTCGACCGCTTCCAGGCACATGGAGTGCAGCAGTTCGACGTCGGCCTCGAGGGCCAGCACCTCGTCCATGGGGATGACGTAGTGCACCGACTCGTCCCAGTACGGACGCGCCTTGCCGTCGCCGTAGCGGGCGGGGGCGCCGAAGACGAGACCCTGCTCTTCGACGGTGCGCTGCCAGTCGGGGCGCGGCGCACTGGTGGATCGCTGCACGGGTTCAGGCTCCGCTCTTGCCGAAGCTGCCGCCGCTGACGCCGAATCCGCCGCGCTGCACGGTCTTGCCGGACTTGGTCGTGATGTTCGCCCCGTCGGGCTTGGTGAACGAGCCGCCCTGCACCTTCTGGCCAGGGACGCCGGTGCCGCCGTAGTTGTAGCGGTACTGCTGGAAGCCGCCGCCCGGCATCGGGAGGAACACGAACCCGCCCGCGCCGGGATATCCACCGTGCTGCTGGGCGTACTCGGGGTCGCAGTACTCGTCGTTCTCGACGACCGTGCCATCGGCCGTGGTGCAGGTGGCCGTGACCTCCTCCGGCTTGGCGACGAGGTACCAGCCCGCGACGAGCCCCACCAGTCCGAGACCGACACCGGCGCCGATGAACACCTTGCGCCTGCTGTCGGACTTCTGCTCCGCGGCGATCCTGGCCCGTTCGGCCTGCTCCGCACGTTCGCGCTCCTCGGCGAGCGCCTGCTGGCGGGCGCGCTGCTCGGCGAGCGTCGGCTCCCTCGGGGTCGTCGACGAGGGGTCCTGGAACCGCATCGTGCCCTGGTTCGGGTTCGGCGGCTCGCCCTGCCCGGAGCCGGAGGAACCGCCGGCCGTGTTGTTCTCGTCGCTCATCCTGGAAGGCTCCACACGTTGAACCCCCGTCACTCACACGGGGTTGACCCAACCCTATCGACTCGCGCGCGCGAGGTTGTCACGAGCGCGCATCAGGCATCATGAGAGTTGATGTCCGAAGAGCCTCGCCGGTTCCCACCTGGCCGGTCACCCGAAGAACGCCCGGCCCGACGAAAGTCGGCACGGCGCACCCGCGTACTCGTCGCGGGCGTGTTCGTGGGCGCCCTCGCGGCCATGTCCCTGTCGTGGTTGCTCGGGTGGGGCTTCGAAACGGAGGAGGAGCGCACGCAGGCGCGCGCCGAGGCAGCCGCCGCGGCGCGGTACGAGGCGTTCAGCTCACCTCCCGGCACGTGCCTGACGTGGCAGGCCGCCGACGCCGCCGACATCCGCACCGTCGACTGCACCGAACCGCACCTGTTCGAGGTGATCGACGCGGTCGACATCTCCGACCAGTACCCGCGCGGTGCGCAGCGCCCCGACGACGAAACGTGGCGCACCATGACGATGCAGCGCTGCGGCCAGTCGGCACGCGAGTACCTCGACGGCCCGCTCGACCCCGAGGGCAAGCTGAGCATCGGCGTGCTGCAACCGGACGACCACCAGTGGCAGCAGGGCGACCGGCGGCTGCACTGCGGTCTGCAGCGCACCGCGGCCGACGGCTCGCTGCAGGCGCTCGACCAGCCCGTGCGCGAGGTCGACCAGTCGGACGTCTGGGTCGAGGGCACCTGCCTCGGCATCGCCGACAAGTCCCCGACCGGCCCCGTCGACTGCGCCGAGGAGCACTCCTACGAGATGATCGCGGTCGTCGACCTGGGCAAGGAGTTCGAGGCGTTCCCCTCGCCCAAGCAGCAGAACGAGTTCCTCGACAAGCGGTGCAACCGCCTCGTCCGCGACTACGCCGGGGACACCGACCTGCGCAAGCAGGGGTTGATCACCACGTGGGACAACCGCACCAAGGAGAGCTGGCAGGCCGGTTCGAAGCTCGTCAACTGCAAGGTCGGCGCGCTGTTGAAGGACAACAGCGGCCTCGCGCCCGTGCGCGGCAGCGTGTCCAAGGACGCCGAAGGCAAGCCCCAGACCGGCGGTGAAGGCTCCTCCGACGGCAGCGACAAGGGCGGCACCGAAGGCGGCAGCAACAACGGCGACGGCGGCAATAACGGCGACGGCGGAAACAGCGGCGGCAACGGTGGCAACAGCGGTGACGGTGGCGCCGACGGGGACGAAGGCGGCGCGGACGGAGCGGACGGTGACGACACCGACGGCGGCCTGATCCCCGAGCCGGGCGACATCACCGGGAACGGAGGCTGACGGGTGGCGGTCGACATGTCGCTGCCGCGATTCGAGGAACTCGTCTCGTCGGCGCTCGACCAGCTGCCGGCCGAGTTCGCCAAGGCGATGGACAACGTCGTGGTGCTCGTCGAGGAACACGACGAGCACGAGCCCGACATCCTGGGCCTGTACCACGGCGTGGCCCTGACCGACCGTGGTCACGACTACGGCGGAGTGCTGCCGGACCGGATCTCGATCTACCGGCAGCCGATCCTCGCGATGTGCGATTCGGAGGACGACGTCGTCGAGGAAGTGAAGATCACCGTCGTGCACGAGATCGCCCACCACTTCGGCATCGACGACGCCCGCCTGCACGAACTCGGCTGGGGCTGAGAACTGGGGCCGAGCGCTGGGGCTGAGAGCTGTGCCCGCGAGTCGGGCCTGGCGCTCGTGACACAGTGATCGCTTTGTCGACATCGGCTGTCGATGAGCTGTCCGGACCACGACCGAGGTCGGTAGTATCGGACAAAACACTAGCCCGTTCGGGTCTTATTACTGGCGGCGAGCGTGCGGACACGCTCTGCTCTAATCGATGGCGCACGACTCCTCGACCACCGCTTCGCCCGCGCGAACCCGACGGGGACTGCCGTTGTTGCTCGGCGCCAACGCGGCCGCCAACCTGGGCGACGGCATCGCCAAGGTCGCCTTCCCGCTGCTGGCCGCGACCGTCACGCGCGACCCCGTACTGATCGCCGGGCTCTCGGCGGCCCAGTTCCTGCCCTGGCTGCTGCTGGCCGTCCTCGCCGGCGCACTGCTCGACCGCGTCGACCGCCGCAAGGCGATCGTGCTCGCCAACACCGCGCGAGCCGCGGCGATCGGCGGCATGGCGGTCCTCGTGCTGACCGGATCGGCGTCGATCTGGATGGTCTACGTCGGCGCGCTGGTCGTCGGCGTGGCCGAGGTCGTCGCCGACAGCGCGGCCAACGTGCTCGTCCCCTCGGTGGTCGACCGGAGCGGACTGTCGAGCGCCAGCAGCAAGCTGCAGGCCACCGAGATCGTCGGCCAGACGTTCGCGGGCGGACCGCTCGGCAGCCTCACGTTCGCGGTGTTCGCCGCGTTCCCGTTCCTGCTGACGTCAGCGTCGTTCGCGGTCGGCGCGGCACTGATGGTGGCGCTCGCGGGCAGTTTCCGTCCCGAACGCCCCGCCTCGGACGAACGGCCGAACGCGACGCTGCGCACCGACCTCGTCGACGGTATGCGGTGGCTGTTCGCCAACCCGACCATGTGGCGGCTCGTGATCGCGGCGGGCGGGCTCGCGCTCACCTCGGAACTCGCGCAGGCCCAGCTCGTGTTGTACGCGCTGGAGGACCTCGAACTGACCGAGGCCGCGTTCGGCGTGTTCGGGCTCGTCGGCGGAGTCGGCGGACTGGCGGGCGCAGCCGTGGCCTCCCGCCTGGTCGACCGGTTCCGCGCGCGCTACGTCCTCGCCGGTGGGATGGGCACCAGCGGGGTGGCGTTCCTGGCCATGGGCGTGTCCGGCAATCCGGTCGTTTCCGCGGTGCTGTTCGGCGTGTTCGCCGCCGCCGTGGTCGTGGCCAACGTGCTGTTCGCGACCGTCCGCTACCGCCTCGTGCCCGAGGAACTGCTCGGCCGGGTCCTCGGCGTCTGGCGGACGGTGGTGTGGGGCATGCTTCCCGTCGGCGCCCTGCTCGGCGGCTGGTTGACCACCCTGCTGGGCACGACGAGCGCGACCTTCGCCTTCTCCGGTGCGTGCCAGGTGGCACTGGCGGTGGTCGCGCTCGTCGCGGCGGCGTCGCTGGCCCGCAGGCTGGCGAAGCAGGCGTGAGCCGGCCTCGTCAGCGTCCCGGCTGGATGGTGGCCACGGTCAACTGCTGACCCTCCGGGTTCGCTGCACAGCCCGTGCCCTCGGCAGGCACGAACATCGAGTTGGTCTCCTGCGGCGGATAGACCCGAAGTCCGCGCACCGGGGTCGGCTTGCAGTCGGCCGGGTCGTAGTTCTGCACGCGCACGAACCCGACGGGCGCGTGCGCGACCTGGCCCGGTTGCACCGTCACGGGCTCACCCTTGCCGCCCGTGCGGTACGCGGCTGGGCCCACCTGGTGCCCGTCGTCGCCCGCGACGTACGAGACGCCGGGGAATCCGTGCAGCACGCACGCCGAGTCGCTGACGTTCGTGAACCGCAGCGGACGGTACTGGGTGCCCGCGGTCCCCTCGCCGCGGCCGAGCGACAGTTCGAGGTCGGCCGCCCGGCACAGGTCCGTCTTCCCTGCGCCGCCGGAGCTGCTGCCCGAGCCGCCTTCGGACTGCTGGGGCGCCGGGACGGCTTGCTTGGGTGCGTCGCCTGCACCGTCGCCCTTGCCGGGCGCGTTGCCCGACTCGGACTGCTCGGACTGCTGCCCGGACTGCTGCGACGGAGCGGATGTCGTGGCGGGATCGGCATCGGGGTCGTTCTGAGCGGCGCCACTACTGGCGTCACCACAACCCGTGAGAATCATGGCCAGAATCGCCGTTCCCGCGACGGCGATCGATGTACGCGAAGCGGTTTCACCAATCTTGTTCATCACGCGCCTCCCTTGCCGAATGTCGGCTACCCGGAAGACGTTGCGGACACGCGGCCGGTTGCGTGGACGTTGTCCGGAATAGGCCGATAGTGCGACAAAGATTGACCGTTCGGGTGCACGTCCGGCGGCGCCACCGAGAGACGTGCCTGGTTCGCCGTCAGTCCTGGACGCGGATTCCCGCCCACTCGGAGCAGCGCCAGCCACCGTCGGGACGGGCGTCGAGCCGCACGTAGGCGGTGTTCGGCAACAAACCCGTGTCGGCGACCTCGGCCGTGACGTCGGGGGCCAGCCACTCCGCACCGAGTCGGATCGCGCCACCGTGGCTGACGAGCACCACCGCCTCGTCGGTGCCGTCGTGCCGCTCCCGCAGCCGGTCGACGGCGGTGACGTATCGAGCGCGGACGTCGTGACCGCTCTCGCCGCCGGGCAACGGGACCTCGAGCGCGCCCTGGGTCCACTGGTGGACGACCTTGCCGTAGGTCTCGATCGCCTCCTGGTCACCGCGCCCTTCGAGGTCGCCGACGTCGACCTCGTGCACCCCGTCGAGCACCTGCACGTCGGCCGACCGCGCGGCCGCCAGCGGCCCGGCGGTCTGCCGGGCACGCAACGCGCGCGAGGCGTACACCGCGGCGATCGGCTCGTCGGCGAAGGTCTCCACCAGAGCCTCGGCCTGTTGCCTGCCCAGTTCGGTCAGCGGCGGGCCGGGCAGGGCGGTGTCGAGGATCTTGCGGACGTTCGCTTCGCTCTGAGCGTGCCGCACGAGGTACAGCCTCACGCGAGTTCTCCCTTCCGGACGGCCTCCACCCAGGCGTCGGCGGCGACGAAGTCGTCGTTACCCGCACCCGGTTCGATCGTGGCCGTCACCCCGTCGGCGCGCGGATGGGAGCCGAGGAACCGCACGGACATCGACCGCCTGCGCATGGCCGCCAACGCGTCCGCGATCCGCGGCTCGGTCACGTGGCCCTCGAAGTCGATGAAGAACCGGTAGGTCCCGTAGTCGCCCTTCACCGGCCGTGCGTCCAGGCGCGTGAGGTTGATGCCGCGCATCGCGAGTTCGGTGAGCAAGCCGGCCAGCGATCCGGTGCGGTTGGCTGCTGCGACGACGATCGACGTGCGGTCGGCACCGGTCGGCTCGGGCAGCGTGCCGGGGGTGCGCAGCAGCAGGAAGCGGGTGCGGGCGTCGGCCAGGTCGGCGACGTCGGTGGCGAACGTCTTCAGCGGATAGTGCTCGGCGGCGACCGGGGCGACCACGGCGGCGTCGTACTCGCCGTCGAGCACCCCGACGGCCGCGGCCGCCGTGGACGAGGCGACGAGCTGTTCGGCGCCGGGCAGGTGCTCACCGAGCCAGCCACGCACCTGGGCGAGCGCATGCGGATGGCTGGCAACCGTCCGCGGCGGGTCGGCGACGGGGTCGCGGTCGGCGCCGACCAGCACGGTGAACCGGATCGGCAGGAGCGCCTCGGCGACGGCGACGAGCGGATCACCGTCGACGGCACTGTCGAGCGTCGCCGTGACGGGGCCTTCGACGGAGTTCTCGACGGGCACGCAGGCGCCGTCGGCGGCTCCACTGCGGACCGCCTCGAAGGCTGCCGGGATCGTCTCGACCGGGAACAACTCCTCGGCGCCTGCGAGAACTCTTGCCGCCTGTTCGGTGAACGTTCCCTGCGGGCCGAAGAACGCGATGCGTACCACGACCGAAAGGCTAGGCGATGGCGAAGATGTTCACTCCCACAGCCCGTTACGCGACTTGCGCCCGTTTGCCATGCTGTAGACGTGACCGCCGAATCAGGCACCCATATGACGTGGAATGGCGTGGCTGACATGACCGGTACAGAGCCGGAGACCGACGGGCCGGACGTCCCCCGGCCGGGCGTCGACGGGCCCGGTGCCGACCACCGCAGCCGCGCCACTCCGGAACTCGTGCTGTGCGCGATCGACGAACCGCTGGCGCTCGCGTGGGAGACGGTGCCGGAGAAGGTGTCGGGCCCGGTGCGGGTCCATCAGGGCTCGGTGCTCGACATCGAGGCGCAGGCGCTCGTGAGCCCGGCCAACTCCTACGGGTGGATGCGCGGCGGCATCGACGCCCTGTACGCCAAGGCCTTCCCCGAACTCGAGCAGCGGGTGCGCAGTGCGGTCCTGGCCTCGCACGGCGGGGAACTTCCGGTCGGCGAGGCGCTCGTCGTGCCGACCGGCGAGCCCGCACCGGCATGGCTGATCAGCGCACCGACGATGCGTGAACCGGGCGAGCAGCTGCCGCCCGACACGGTGCACCCCTACCTCGCCGCGAAGGCCGTGTTCACCCTGTGGTCGACGGGCACGGTCGAGACGGCCGACGGCACGTACGCCCTGCGCGACGTCATCGCCACCATCGCGATGCCCGGCCTCGGCACCGGCGTCGGCGGCGTGGCCCCGGAGACCTGCGCCCACCAGGTCGCCGCCGCCTGGGACGAAGTCTTCGACTGAGCAACCCCTGACGTAGCTGTCGTCGGCACTCCCGAACGTTGACAGGCAAGTGCGTGCTTGCCTATCAACGCCGTATGGCCGATGCCGACCGGGCGGAGCTGTACAAGGCACTCGCCGATGCGACCCGGCGGATCATTCTCGACGAGCTGTCCGAGCAGAACGGGCAGACGCTGTTCGAACTCTGCGGACGGCTCACGTCCAAGCACGGACTCGGTTCGTCGCGGCAGGCGATCTCGCAGCACCTCGACGTCCTCGAGAGCGCCGGGCTGGTCGAGACCCGGCGCGATGGGCGCTACAAGTTCCACCATCTCGACACCACCCCACTGCGGGCCATCGCCGACCGCTGGCCCACACCACCCGAGAAGGAGACTCCGCGATGCGGATCCACCTGACCAGCGTCTTCGTCGACGACCAGGAGAAGGCCCACCGCTTCTACACCGACGTGCTGGGCTTTCGCACCAAACACGACGTGGACATGGGCGGTGGCGCCCGCTGGCTGACCGTCGTGTCCCCGGAGAACCCCGGCGGCACGGAACTGTTGCTCGAGCCCGCCGGTCACCCCGCGGTGAAGCCGTACCGCGACGCGCTGGTCGCCGACGGCATCCCGGCCACCCAGTTCGCCGTCGACGACGTCCACGCCGAGTACGAACGCCTCACCGCGGCCGGCGTGACCTTCACCCAGGGCCCGGTCGCGATGGGCCCGGTGACCACGGCCGTCCTCGACGACACGTGCGGCAACCTCATTCAGATCGCCACCGAGGCACCGGAACCGGCGTGAGGACTCAGGTCGCGGTGGTCCGGTAGGCCTGCGTCACCTCGTCCAGCGACTGCATCAGCTCGACCACCAGTGCCAACAGCCTCGTGATGGTGACGCCCAGGTCGGCGATCCCCTCGGCGATCTTCAGCGCCGCGGAACCGATGCGCTGAAGGATCGTCCGGACCGCGTTCGGCGCGAGTACGACCGTGGCGGCCTGGATCGCGGCACTCACCAACCCACCTGCCAGGTCGGCCAGCACGTCCCGCACCAGCGTGCGGACGGCACCCACGACCTGCGCCATCTGCATCGACGCGCTCTCGAGGGCGAACGAGGCCGACGCGGCCGCGTTCATGGTCGTCAGGGCCTGGGCCAGCTTGCCGACGTAGGCCATTTTGGCCTCGCCGGACCACTCGGTGGTCTCCTGGCCGAACGCCTCCACGATCGCGGCCTGATCGCCGGCCAGTGAGTTGCCGACGTTCTGCCACGTCCGCCCGTACGCCTCGACCATGTTCGGCTCACCGGTGAGCTGGTGCAGGACCAACCGCAACGGCTCGACGTGCTCGAGCATCCATCCGAGCAGCTGACCCGCGACCGCACCGATGGGGTCCATCGCCGCACCGACGACGTCGACACCGACCGACAGCCCACTGGTGACGGCCGAGGCCCAGTCGCCGTCGTTGATCTGGTTGACGGTGTCCCACACGGTCTGGACCGCCGTGCCCTTCGACAGGTTGTACCCGGCTTCGCCCACGGTGTCGCCGGTCATGTTGTCGAACTGGCCGGTCGCGGCGCCGAGCACCAGGGACGCCGGGTTGCCGGCACCCGCCAGTACCGCGATACCGCCGATCGCGTTGACCGGGTTGTCGAGCACGTCGTACTCGTTGCGGGCGTCGGTGCCCGAGTCGACGAGCGGGTTGTCCGACGACGGATCGTCTCCGACGAGAGGTGACGACATCGGCTCACACCTCCTGCGGCGGTTCGGTCGGGTTCGGCATGGGCGCAGGCTGGGGATACGGCTGCGGGTACGGCTGGGGCGCCGGTTGCGGCATCGGTGCGGGCGGCACGCCGCCGTCCGGTGGCTCCGGCGTCGGCATCGGGGCGGGCTGCGGTGCCGGGTACGGCTGGGGCGTGGGCATGGGTGCCGGCTGAGGAGCAGGCTGAGGATCCGGTTGCGGTGTCGGCGGATACGGCGGCACGCCGCCTCCGTCCGGCGGATCCGGCGTGGGCATCGGAACCGGCTGCGGCGTGCCGGGCGGCTGGGTCGGCGTGGGCATCGGCACGGGTTGCGGAGCACCCGGCGGCGGCACCGGGGTCGGCATGGGCACCGGACCGCCGTCCCCGCTGGGCCCGTCGAACTCGCCCGATCCGCCGAGCTGTTCGAGGATCTTGCGCAACCGCTCGAGCAGTTCCTGCTCCTGCTCGTCGTACCGCTTGGCCGCCGCGGTGATCGACTTCTCGAGGCGCTGCAGTTCCTGCTGGGCTTCCTTGACCATCTGGGCGCAGCGCTCCTGCGGCATCTTCAGGATCATCGGCAGGCCCATCTGGAAGCAGATCAGCCCGTAGGCGTCGTTCAGATCGGCCACGTGTGCGGCGGCCTCGGCCGCCGTGCCCACCGACTCCGCCTTCCCGGCGATGGTCGCGGCGTGCGTGCGCATCTGGTCGGTGTCGGTGCAGAACCCCGACAGTCCCGATCCCGGCGGTGCCATGCGGTCTCCCCTTCCCGGACAGCTGCTCGATCAGCGGAAGATCGAACCGCCGAAGTCGTCGTCGGTGTCGTCGTCCTCGCGGCGGTCGTCGCGCGCGGGTCGGGAGGTCGGACGCGTCGGCGAGTCGTGCGGTTCCGCACCGCCGTAGTCGGCCGTCTCGTCCTCGAGTGCGCCGATGTCGTGGGTCCCGCCATCGGTGCCGTCAGTGCCCTCGGCCCCGTCGGCGCCGATAGCGCCTTCGACAGGGTCGGGGAACTGCTCTCGGTAACCGGCGACGATGTCGGTGCCCGGCCCGTCGTCGCCGACCGTCTCGGCGGTCAACGCGGCCACGGTGTCGCGCAGCTGGGCCTGTGCCTGGCGCATCGTCGCCATCAGCGCGGCCGACAGTTCCCGCACAGGCGCGCCCTGGCCGCGCTCGGTGATCGTCAGCTCCGTCGGCACGCCCTTCGAGTCGACGGTCACCCGCACCGTGCCGTCCGGCGACGTGCGGGTCACCGACGTCGCGTCGAGTTTGCTCTGCAGCTCGCCGTAGCGCTCGGCCTGCTGTTGCAGACCCTGCGCCCACGCCTTCAGATCGTCGGCCAGCTTGGTCGGATCGGGCATCGGATCGGACGTCGAACGGGACACCGGAATCGCCTCGTCTCCCTGGTAGTGCGGTCGAAGCGAAACTAACAGCATTCGCGCGCACACGGGTGCACAACGTCACAGTCCGTTTTCGGCCGCTACGGCTTACCGTAAGAACTGCGTTACGAAGTCGCGGGATCGCCGGCCCACCGACGGGCAAGGAGTGAGCGAATGCCACGGGTCCGTGAGCTGAGCCCATATGTCGAATTACAGCGTGACCAGTGGCGGGAGCTCCGGCGCTCCACGCCGCTTCCGTTGACGGCTGAGGAACTGGTCAAGCTCAGAGGTCTCGGCGAGCAGATCGATCTCACCGAGGTGGCGGAGGTGTACCTGCCGCTGTCCCGGCTGATCAACCTCCAGGTGGCCGCGCGGCAGCAGCTCTACGAAGCCTCCACGACGTTCCTCGGCGAGGATACGCGTGGCACGAAGGTGCCGTTCGTCATCGGCATCGCGGGCAGTGTCGCGGTCGGCAAGTCGACCACCGCCCGCATCCTGCGCACGCTGCTCGCCCGCTGGCCCGACCACCCGCGGGTGGACCTGGTGACCACGGACGGCTTCCTGTACCCGCGGGCCGAACTGGTGCGCCGAGGCATCATGCACCGCAAGGGTTTCCCGGAAAGCTACGACCGCCGCGCGCTGCTGCGGTTCGTCACCGAGGTCAAGTCCGGGGCCGACGAGGTGTACGCGCCGGTCTACTCCCACCTGGCCTACGACATCCTGCCCGGACAGGAGCAGGTGGTGCAGCGGCCGGACATCCTCATCGTCGAAGGTCTGAACGTGCTGCAGCCGGGGCCGAGCCTCACGGTGTCGGACCTGTTCGACTTCTCGATCTACGTCGACGCCCACACCGCCGACATCGAGCGGTGGTACATTGAGCGGTTCCTCGAACTGCGGCACACGGCCTTCGCCGACCCGAACTCGCACTTCCACCACTTCGCCGGGCTCTCGGACGAGGATGCGCGCTTCGAGGCCCAGCACCTGTGGAAGACGATCAACGAGCCGAACCTGGTCGAGAACATCCGGCCCACGCGTCCACGGGCGACGCTCGTGTTGCGCAAGGACAGCGACCACTCGATCAACCGGGTCCGGCTGCGCAAGCTCTGACTCGCACCGGCTGGCCACGTTGCCCCGACCCGGGTGCGTCCATCTGCCAGGCGCAGGCACAGGCCCAGGCACAGGCGTGAACGCGGGCGATTCACCCACATGCCGCCCAGCTGTTCCACCGACCGCGGAGCGCGATCGTTCTCGTGCTTTCGGCGGATGATCGGGCGAGGAGACCAGCCGGTCGGCCGATGGTTCGGTCCAGTCCCAGCGGGCGATTCTTGGTGGCGTACGACGAACCACCTGCGAGGGGGAAGGACCACCATCGTGCTCTCGGACATCGTTACCTGGATCGGCGCGATTCTCGGCATGCTCGTGCTGCTGGCGATGGCGTGCGGCGCATTCGTGCTCGACGTCGACGAGTCGCGGCGGGCGCAGGAGCCCATGCGGTGACAGCCCGCACCGCGGCGGGCGCGCGGCTCAGGGCCGCAGCTGGCGTGGGGGTTTCGGCAATGCGACGCGGGCCTTGCGGATCTCGTCCATGAGGCGGGTCTTGCGGCCGTGCTCGGCCACCAACCCGGCGAGGTAGGCGGTGAACTCGTCCCTGGTGCCTGCGTCGCGGTGCAGGGTCCGCAGCCGACGCAGGGCCACCGCGGCCCTGGCGTAGTTCACGGCGGGATTCCTGGTGTCGCGTCCGGCGATAAGGTCGTCGACGTGCCTGCGATAGACGTCGACGACCAGGTGCGCCGACTCGGCGGGCAGCTGCCGCGTGAGCGTCCACGCCTCGTCGTCGTGGCCCGCGGCCAGGAGCTCGGAGATGCGGGACGGGTCGGCACCTCTGGCGCGCGCCGCGTGGGCGATGGCCTCGGAGTGCCTGCCCGCCGCACGCAACGCCCGGACGATCTTGAGGCTGATCTCGACGTCGGGAAGGAGCTTCGACCAGGCGGCAACCAGCCGGTCGACGTCACCGGTGATCTCCGCGATCTCCTCGGCGAGCCGTTCGGCGATCGCATGCTCCCCCTTGACGGCCGATTCCGGTGTGGACACCGCGAGCGTGGCATCCACAGTGGACCGGATGTGTTCCATGCCGGTGTCACCGAGCGCTTCGGCGAAGGCGTGCAACGGCACCGTGACGGGCGGGTCGCCGAACGACATCGCCAGCACCCAGTCGGCCAGTTCGATCCGGTCGGGCGGGTGCGCCGCGCACGCGCGCGCGTACAACGCGATGGCGCGGTCCAGCAGGGCCTCGTCGACTCCGGCGAGTCCCTCCGGCCCGTCGGTGAGCCGGTCGACCGCGAGCCGCGCGAGCCGCGCGACGTCGGCCTGAGTGCCCGCGTCGAGCAGCCGGTTCAGGGTGTCGAGTACCGCCGCCACCTGGGCAGGGTCACCGACTCGACGCATCCGATCATGGTGTCATGACTCCGGTTTCCGCGGTAGCGCGCGGTGCGGGTACGCCGATCCGCCCGACGGGCCGCACGTCGGCCTGCGCGGCCCGCACGCGGCCGAGCGGCGTGCCGGGATCGGCCTCCGCGAGTGCCGCCGCGTCGGCGAGCAGGTACAGCGTGCACCGGGCACGGGTGGTCGCCGATGCGAACGCCCGCGTGCGCACGCGCCAGTCGTCGGAGACCAGGTCGACGAGCACCGCGTCGAACTCGGCCCCGTGCATCGTGCGCGCGGTGCCCACCGCGAGGTCGAGGCGCTGCCGCGCCGCGGCCGACCAGGTCGCCGCGGCGGTCCGATGTGGAGCGATGATCGCTGTGCCGCGCGGCAGCGACGCGACGATGTCCTCGTGGCGGACGGCCTCTCCCCCGGTGTCGAGCACGATCACCCCGTCCCCGTCAGTGGTCCCCTCAGCACCCCGCCCGCCACGGGTCGCGTCGAGGGAGATTCGGCGCGGCGGAGTGGTGAGCACGTAGCACCCGGGGTGGCTGCGTGCGTCGGCCTCGGTGCGGATTCCGCAGTGGGCCAGCACGGTCGCGCCACACCAGCGGCGCACGGCGGCATCGTCGCGCAGGGACGGGACGACCCAGGGCTGCGGCGATCCGGCGTCCCCGGCGATGACGGCCGTGTGCTTGGCGAGTCCGACGGCGGCGAGCACCTCCGCCGCGGACCTGGTGCCCGCGTCGTCGACGAGGACGACGTCGAACGCCTCGCCCACGTCGCCGTGCGGCAGACGATCGGTGTGCACGAGCCGCTCGTCCCGGTCCGCGCGAGCGCGTTCGCCGAGCCACCACAACCGTTCCTCGAGCTGCCCCCTGCGTGCGGCCTGTTCGTCGGACAGCCGGGCGAGTTCGTCGTACTCGTCCTGCAGTTCGGGCAGTCCGCGGTCGAGGCAGTCGGCGTGGAAGCGCAGGTCCTGCTCGCTCGGTTTCGCCGAGCGCAGCTGGGCGATCTTGGCGTGCAGGGATTCGACGCGGGTATAGGCCTCGGACTCGTCGCGCGCAGCCTCGTCGAGCCAGTGGTGGGCGTCGGAGAGTGCGGTGTCCAATGCCGACGCACGTTCGGCGCTGATCGCCGCGTCGGTCGCCGTCTCCACACGTTGGCGCAGCGCGTCCCGTTCCCGTTCCATGCGGTAGAGCGATGTGCGGTCGCGCGAACGGCCGCGGTAGCGCCGCCGTTCGACCTTCAGGTGCAGTCGCGCCAGTTCGGCGTCGACGTCGGCGAGTTTGGCCGACAGCGCGCGGGATTCGGTCAGCCTGCGCCTGCCGTCCTCGGCCTGCTCCCACTCGTCACGCGCGCGGCGCAGCTCCTGGCGGGCCTGCGCGAGGTCGGCGGCCGCGACGTCGTACACCCGCTGCGCCTCGACGAGTTTCGCCTCGAGCGCGTCGGCGCGGTCCTGGTCGTCGATGCGCCGTTGGACGGCCGCGAACGCCGACGGATCGAAGTCGGCCAGGAGCCTGCGCAGTTCGGCGAGCCGCAGCCCGGCACCCGCGATGTCGACGAGTTGTTGCTGCACCGACGCCCTGGCCGCATCCACGGTGACGGGCAGGGTCTGTTCTGCGCGGCTGAGCAGCAGGACGCGGTGGCCCGCCTCGGCGAGTTCGGTGGCCGCGCGGGTCAGCAGGGTCGTCTTGCCCGTGCCCGGCGCTCCCCAGATCAGCCGCACGCCGGGCAGGAAGCACGCGCGCTGGGGATCACCGTGGGCGCGGTCGGGTTTGCCCGCGGCGAGCCGGTCGGCGAGCGGGGCGAAACCGAGGTCGGCGAGCAGGGCGGCGCGATGGTCGGCGGCGTCGATGCGTGCCCATACGCGATCGCATTCGGGCGGCACCGGACCGGGATCGTCGAGCCACAGGACGCCGTGGCGCAGTCGCGCGCCGACCGGAACGGCGGCACCGCCGCGCGGACCCTCGGCGCCGGCGAGGCGCACGTCGAGCAGTGTGCCCACGCTCGTGCCGCGCAGGTCCACGGCCAGGCCGTCGTCGGTCGTGCGCGCCGCGCCCAGGTCCTGCCACGTGTCGCCGTCGACCCGTGCCGTTCCCC
>Ga0079224_100004093_pt1 | contig 18668 bp, 17 predicted proteins | sample Stecom2015_FD_80414 | JGI IMG/M metagenome (GOLD analysis project Ga0079224, IMG submission 80414) | Agricultural soil microbial communities from Utah to study Nitrogen management - Steer compost 2015 | ecosystem: Environmental > Terrestrial > Soil > Agricultural land | place: USA: Utah... | reverse complement strand
TTTTTCCAGGGCGTCATGTCCACACCTCCACAGGCCCCTCTTTCAGGACCAGAATGATCAGAGATAGGTGTTTCTGTAGAGACAGAAGTAGGGCCTGGGGACATGTGGGAAAGACTCCAACCCGCTGGATTCCTTTCCCTTTTTTCAGTGTGAGGATGTGGGCAGAAACCTGACCAACCGCCCGCTCTCCACAGCCGTCCTGGGGACTGCGACCTGAACCCACATCTTCCCCCACTTGCCCCACCCCCCTCCACAGGGCTCTCCACAGGGTGCAGGGGGCAGCGGAAACGGGGCGGGCCACAGCCCAAGACCTTCGCGGTGTCCCTGGTCTACACTGCTCCGGCCCATGACCCCTGGAAGCGCACCCCCTTCGCTCGGAGAGCCCCTCGAACTCCACCGTGGAGAGCGCGTGGGGAAGTACGAGCTGTTGGCGCAGCTCACCGTGGGCGGGATGTCCGAGGTCTTCATCGCCTTCACCTCGGGCCCGGGCGGGTTCCTCAAGCACGTGGTGCTCAAGCGGATTCTCCCGGAGGTCCGCAGCCAGGAGCACTTCGTCCAGATGTTCATGGACGAGGCGCGCATCACCGCCGGCCTCAACCACGCCAACATCGGTCAGGTCTTCGATCTCGGTGAGGACGACGAGGGGTCCCTCTTCCTCTCGATGGAGTTCATCCCGGGGCAGAACCTGAACCAGATCTACCGGGCGGCGCTGAAGAAGGGGATGCGCGGACTTCCGGTGGGGCTGAGCTGCGCGGTCGTGCGCGACGTCTGCCGGGCGCTGCACTACGCGCACACCTTCACGGACGCCTCGGGTGAGCCGGCGCCGGTGATCCACCGGGACGTGGCGCAGAAGAACATCATGGTGACCTATGACGGGGTCACCAAGCTGGTCGACTTCGGCATCGCCAAGGCCCGCAGCTCCATGGGGCGCACCCAGGTGGGGACGGTGAAGGGGACCACCGGCTACATGTCGCCGGAGCAGGTCCGCGGCGAGGAGCTGGACGGCCGCAGTGACGTCTTCTGTGCGGGCGTGGTGCTCTACGAGCTGCTCACCGGGCACCGTCTCTTCTCGGCGCGCACCGAGTACGAGGAGATGGTGGCCTGTCTCCAGTCGCCGATCGTCCCGCCGCAGGAGCGCGTCCCCAGCCTGGTTTCGCGCGAGCTCAACGATGTGGTGATGAAGGCGCTCGAGCGGGATCGCAACCGTCGCTATGCCTCGGGTCGCGACATGGCACGGGCCATCGAGGCCGCCGTCGGCCCCAACCTCTATGACGCCGAGCAGACCGGGGGGCTGATGAAGCAGCTCTTCGCGAACAAGGTCGAGGCGACCCGCGCCCTGTTGGATTCGGCGGGCGAGCCCACCGCGTCGGTCGAGGTCCGGCGTGCGCTGCGGCTGATGCGCGAGGACTCGAACTCGGACTTTCCCTCGGGAGGCCTGCCGCCGCCCGCCGCGGTCGATGAGGTCATCGGCGACGACGAGCCCACCGGATACGAGGTTGCGCCCGTCCCGGCCGGCGTGGCCCGTTCGACCCCGCGCAAGGAGACCTCCCCGGCGCCCGCCGCGCGGCGTTCGGCCCCCGATCAGCCTCGTCCCCGCCCCGAGTCGAATGGGACCGCGCGCCGTTCCGACGCCGCCCGTCCCACCGGACCCCGGCGTGGAGAGCAGGAGCGCCCCAGGCGGACGGATGCCGGTCGGAGAGATGCTCCGGAGACGGCCCGCAGGGACGGTCCTCCCCCGGATGGCGACGAGTCCACCGTGGTGGCCCGACCCCATCCGCGGAGCGCACCCCCGCCCGCCGCCGCGCCGCCTCCCCTGCCCGCGAAGCAGCCCGAGCCGGCGTTCGCGCACGACGAGTCCACCGTCACCCCGGTCTCGCCTCCGGTGCTCGACCACGACGAGCACACGCACATCGCCGGGTTGGGGGAAGAGGCGCCGCTCCCGGAGCTGCCCACCATCATGGGCTTCACCTTCACCTACCGCACCCTCATCCTGGTGGCGGTGGGGGGGGCGATTCTCCTGGCCCTCATCGGCCTGCTCCTCTTCGACACCGACACCGGGAGCGCTCCTCCGGCGCCGGTGGAGCTGGCGCCTTTCCGCGGCAGCGGCGGCCGGTGAGCCTGGATCGGGCCCGGCGCGGGGCCCGGTGGAGTGGCTGCCTCGTCATCCTGTTGGGACTGCTGGCACCGGTGCCTCCCGCGTGGGCCGGGGACTGCGGTGCCTGCGCCCTCAGCGGGCTCCCCAGCTCCCGTGACCTGCGCTTCGGCCTCTTCCCCGGGGAACTGGTCGCGGACGTGTCGGTCGCGGGGAGCTTCGGCGAGCGCCGGGAGGTGACCGCCGAGGGGACCCGGCAGCGCTATGCCGGGCTGTGGTTCGAGAGCCGGTGGGTCGCCCTGCTGGGCTTCAGCCATTCCCTGGGCCTGGAGCTCGAGGTCCCGCTGCACGCGGGACTCACCTCCTCCACGCGGACGCCGGCGTTGGGCCAAGCGGACGCGGCGCAGGCGAGCCGGACCGGCCTGGGGGACACCTGGCTCTCCCTGCGTTTCGCCCGGCCGGTGGGGGCGTGGACCGTGCTGGCCACCGCGGGCCTGAGCCTGCCGACCGGGACGGGAGCGGCGCTGCGGGGAGCGGAGGGCGGGCCCGACGAACGCGCGCTGGCAGTGACGGCCTTCGGGAGCGGGACCTGGGATCCGCTGTTGAAGCTCGCGCTCACCCGGCGGCTGGGGCCCCTGGAGTTGGTGGCCGTGGGGCAGGGGCGGATCCGGGGGATGGGGGCAGCGGAGGCCCGCGCTCCAGCGACCCGCCTCTTCGGCAGTGTGGGACTCGCCCACGCGCCGGGAACCCGTTGGCGCTACGGAGTGAGCGCGGACGTTCTGTATTCCGCCTCGCGCCGCGAGATCGGAGCGGTTGCCGCGCAGACGCAGCTTCTGGGAACCGGCTTTCTGCAGCACCGGGTCAACACCTGGAGCACGCGCCTTTCGGTGCAGGTGCCGCTCGCCCGGTGGGATTCCGCACCGGAGGTGGGAACTCCGGGAGGCTGGGCGCACCCGGTCCGGATCCACCTGGGCTGGGTGACGGCGTTCGACGTGGGCGTCTGAACCGGCAGGTGTCCGGGTGGCGCCGCGGAAGACCCACGCGGCGGACCGCGTGGGCTCGCGCGTCGGCGGGCTGTTCGCCAGCTCAATGTGCCGCGGCGGTCCGGGGCGCGTCCGCGGAGACGGTGGCCTCTCCGGCGGAGAGCAGGGCCTTGCGCACCATGAGCGGTCCCACCAGCTCGTGCAGCGTGATGATGGCGATGAGCAGCGTGGCCGCGCCGGCGCCGAACTCCGGGAACGTGCGCTCGACGATCGACGCCAGCCCGAAGGAGACGCCGGCCTGCGAGATGAGGCCCAGCCAGAGGAGCTTCTTGACCTCAGGCTCGTCGTTCGGGGCGAACCGCCGGCTCGTGTAATAGAGCGTGCCCGCGCGGAGGAGCGCGAGCAGCACGGCGTAGGGGCCCACCTTCATCACGGTGTCGAGGTGCAGACCGGCGCCCGCTGCGGCGAAGAACAGCGCGAACACCGGAAGTCCGGCGCGCTGGATGGCCGTATGGAGCACCGCGGCGCTCTTCTCCGAGAGGTTCGCGAGCAGCCCACCCGCGGCGAGGCTCATCAGGAGTGGGGAGAGGTGCAGCCGGCCACCGCCCTCGGCGAGCGCGAAGCAGAGGCCGATGATGAAGACCACGACCTCCTTGCCGACCCGCTCCAGGTAGACCAGCAGGATGAGGCCCAGGAGCGCTCCCACCAGCACCGATCCGAAGAGCTCCCAGCTGATGGTCAGCATCACCTCGCTCAGGGAGAAGGCGCCCCCGAACGCGGCCCGCGCCATGGAGACCGAGGCGGCGAAGAGCACCAGCACCACCAGGTCGCCCAGGATGATGAAGGCCATCAAGAAGTCGGTGAATGGGCCCCGGGCGCCCATCTCCTCCACGACCGCGATGCCGACCGTCGGGGAGAAGCTGACCAGGACCGAGGAGATCACCGCCGCCGCCGCGACCTTCTGCCCCAGGGTCATGTCCGCCATGAACTCGAGCCACGGCGCGACGGCGACCACGGCGACCAGGCAGATGGCGAAGACCACCATCGCCACCAGCAGGCACATCCGGGTGACCTTGGCGCCCACCCGTTGGAGGAGCTCCAGCCGCAGTTCGGTCCCTGCCGAGAGGGCGATGAGGCTCACCGCGATGCCGCTGATGAGGGCCAGGCCGGTGATGCCCTCCTTGGGGATGAAGCCCAGGGCGTAGGGCCCCACCCCGACGCCCACCAGGAGGTATCCGGTCAGCCGGGGGAGGTGGAGGAAGGTTGCGACCTTGCCCGCGAAGAGGGCGGCGAGCAGCAGTCCACCGGCGGCGAGCGCGACCGGGGTTCCGGTCTCACCGCGGGCACGCTGGAGGGCATCGACGCCCGCCAACAGGCCGACGATGAGGATCAGGCGGGGGAGCGCGGACTTCACTCAGTTGGCCTCCGGCGCGGGGGGCGCCATGGAGCGGGCGGGAGGCGGGAAGCCGATGGCGAAGGCCCGCGCGCCCAACACCTCGTTGATCAACGCGGCGAGCAGCGCGACGTCGAAGATGAGCTGGCTGGTCGGGCCCGGCACCAGCAGCAGGAACTCGATGACCAGGCACACGCTGAGACCGCCCTGGCTCACCAGCGCCCACCCGGTCTTGGGAGGGATCACGCCGCCGCCGACGCGGGAGGCGAGTCCTCCGCCGGCGACCTTGGCCACGAACCGCAGCACCACGAAGAGGGGCAGGACGAACCACACCCAGACGGTCTGGGGGTGGAAGAGGGGGCCGGCCAGGAACAGCAGCAGCAGGTAGACCGGGCGCTCGATCTTCGCGAGCACCTTGTAGTGTGAGGCCGCAGCCTGCCGCCCCAGCACGCTCAACGTCGCGCCACACACCACGCCGGCCACCAGGGTCGAGATGCGCAGGTAGGCGGCGGCGCCTCCCACCAGCATGACCGCGCCCAGCAGCAGGGTCGCGACCTCCTCCTCGTTCGAAGCCGCGCGGGTCAGGAAGAGCAGCAGGAGCCCGCACACCAGCCCCAGCAGCGCTGCCAGCGCCAGGAGGCCGAATCCGTCCGGGATGCTGACCGCCGAGGCCAGGGCCAGCGCGGCCATCAGCGCCAGCAGCCCCCACAGGTCATCGAGCATGGCGACCAGGGTGAGCCCCAGGCCCTCGCGACGCTCCAGCCGGCCGCTGCGCATCCCGAGGATGCCCACGTGGGGACTCGACACGCTCGCCACCGCGCCGAACAGGGCCGCAGCCCCCAGCGCGGCGACCATGCCGTCGAGGGCGCCGGTCAGGTAGAAGACGGCGAAGAGCCCTGCGGCCACCACCACCAGGCTCGTCGCGCCCTGGGTCACCACCGCGGCGTACAGCCGCCACGGGAGGCTGCGCAGCAGGCGCGGCTCCACGTTGAAGCCGGTCAGGACGCCCACCACGGTGAGGCCGATGGCGATGAGCGGCCGCAGCGCCTCCACCTGCGCGGCGTCCAGCACGCCCATGGCGAGCGGTCCCACCGCCACGCCGAAGACGAAGAAGAGCAGGCCACTCGCCGAGAGCTGCGCCAGACCGAAGGCCCGCCCCACCCGCATGAGCAGCGGACTGCTGGCCAGAACGCTCAGGGCCGCCACGGTGAGGAAGAGGAGGAGGGCCTGCATCAGGAGGTCGTTGAGCCCACGCGCCGCTGCCGGCGGCGGTCAGGCTCCGCTGGGCGCGAGTGCGGGGAGGGCCACGATGCGGCCGCTGGGCGGGAGGTCGGCGCTCATCTCGAGCTGGACGCGGCTGATGAGGCGCTTGACCTCCGCGGCATCCGAGTTCGGCCAGAGGCTCACCATCAACAGGCGATCCTCATCGGCCCCCACGGCCAGGGTCCTCAGGCCGGCGAAGACCGGGACCTCGGTGGCCAGGGTCGCGCTGACGCTGCGGGCACGGACGACCAGCGGCTCGGGGATTCCCACCGCCTTGAGGCGGGAGATGGTGATCTCCGGGGCGTCGTTGCGCTCGAGCAGGGTCAGGACGATGTACACGGCGCGGAAGGCTACACCGAGTGCCGCGCAGCGTGGGAAGGAACCGTCAGCGCGCCACGCCGAGGCGGGCGGTCAGCTCGTCCAGCGCCTGCCTCAGCTCGGGATCGTTCTCCCGCGCCTTCTCGATCTTCCGCACCGCGGCCATCACCGTGGTGTGGTCCTTCTGGAAGCGCCGGGCGAGCTCGGGGAAGGAGCCCTCGGTGAGGGTGCGCGCCAGGTACATGGCCACCGCGCGTGCGTGGGCCACCGGGCGGGTCCGCTTCTCCTGCTTGAGGTCCTCGAGCTGGACCTTGAAGTAGCGGGCGCTCTCGCGCTGGATGGACTCCACGTCCACGTCGCGCCGCGCGGGGAGCACGTCGCGCAACACCTGCGCTGCCAGCTCCTCGGTGATGGCCTGGCCGGTGAGGCTGTGGACCGCGACCATCTTGACCAGCGCGCCCTCGAGCTCGCGGACGTTCTGGTGCACGTGCCGGGCGATGAAGTGCGCCACGCGCTCGGGCAGGTCCATCCCTTCCGAGGCGGCCTTCTTCTGCAGGATCGCCAGGCGGGTCTCGAAGCTCGGCTCGAGGATGTCGGTGATGAGCCCCATGGAGAACCGGCTGCGCAGCCGCTCCTCCAGGCCGGGAATCTTCGCCGGCACCGTGTCCGAGGTCAGCACGATGGCCTTGCCCGCCTCGTGGAGCGCGTTGAAGGTGTAGAAGAACTCCTTCTGCGTCTCCTCGCGCCGCCCGAGGAACTGCACGTCGTCCACGAGGAGCACATCGCAGCCGTCCCGGAAACGGCGACGGAAGTCCGGCATCCGGCCCTCGCGCACCGACTCCACGTACTCGTTCGTGAACTCCTCGCTGGAGAGGTAGACGATCCGCTGGGTGGGATCGGCCTGGTGGATGGCGTTGCCCACCGCGTGCAGCAGGTGGGTCTTGCCCAGGCCGCTGCCTCCGTAGATGAACAGCGGGTTGTAGTGCTTGCCCGGCTTGTCGGCGACGGCACGTGCTGCAGCAGCAGGGAGTTGGTTGCTGTCGGCCACCACGAACGTCGAGAAGGTGAAGCGCGCATTCAGCCGTCCCGGGCGGGCGAGCACCGGGGACTTGACTGTGGGTGCGACTTCGACGGGGGCGGTGGGAGCAGGGGCCGCCACCACCTCGTAGGCGATGCGCGTCACCTCGCCCCCCATGCGCTCGAGCACCTCGACGATCAGCGGGACGTAGTGATCATCCACCCAATCCCGCATGAAGCGGTTGGGAACGCCGAGCACCAGGGCCCCTTCCCGCACGTCCAGCGCCTGCAGCTGCCCGAGGGTCTCCGCGGCGTAGCGCTTGCCCTCGTCACGCAGGGTCTGCAGCAACTTTTCCCAGAGATTTCCCGGGGTTGCGCTGGATTGTAGGGGGATGCTGAGGGCAGTCACGCAGGCGTCCGCTCGGCAGGGGTCGGGGAAGGGCGGACCGTGGGGATTAACTGATCCCAGCGGCGATGATCAAGCACTCAACGGTCCGATGGAGCCTTTGCGGTGGATCGCAGGTAGGTGCCCACCCACCTTTCCCCAAGGCCTCCTCCCCTTCCCTCCTCTGATCCCGGACCGGCATTCGGGGAAACCCGGCGGCACGCGCGATCTGACTCTCAGTCTTTGCTGTGTTTTGCGGTGGCCCCCGGGGCCCTTCAGGATCAAAACGTTGACTTGCGCCGGTTGATCGGGCTAGACGCGCCGTCCTTTCTTTTTTCCTCATCGTCGGAGTCGTCGTCGTGGCCAAGCGGACCTATCAGCCCTCGAAGTTGAAGCGGAACAGGACTCACGGGTTCCGGAAGCGGAATGCCACCAAGGCGGGCCGTGACGTGCTCAAGCGCCGTCGCGCCAAGGGCCGTAAGCGCCTGGTGGTCTCCGCCTTCAAGAAGTAGCCGTTGGCGGTCGCCTCACAGCCGGCAATGCCGCTGGGGCCCCCCACCGTTCCCACGAACTCCCCCGGCAACACGCTGCCCAAATCGGCGCGGCTGTTGCGCCGGCGGGAGTTCGTGCGCGTTCAGGGACGTGGTCGCAAGCTCGGCGACGGCATCCTGTTGGCGCTGGTCCTGCCCCGCTCGGACAAGAAGCCGGCGCGGCTGGGCATCACCGTCTCTTCCAAGGTGGGCAACGCGGTGGTGCGCTCGCGCATCCGGCGTCACGTCCGTGAGGCCTTCCGGGTCCGTCGCTCCCGTTGGCCCGTGGGGGTCGACGTGGTGGTCATCGCCCGGGACGCGGCGAAGGCCGCCCGCGCCGCCGACTTCGAAGCCGCGCTCGAGCGCCTCACCCAGCGGCTGGTCCGGAGCTCGACGTGAGACGCCTGATGGTGCGCCTCCTCCAGGCCCCGGTCAGGCTCTACCGGCGGCTGTTGAGCCCGCTGCTCCCCCCGGCGTGCCGCTTCCATCCCTCCTGCAGCGCCTACGCGCTCGAGGCGCTCGAGGTCCACGGCCCGGTGCGCGGCCTGGGCCTCACGGCCTGGCGGTTGGCCAGGTGTCAGCCTTTCTCGCGCGGCGGGTTGGATCCGGTACCCGAGCCGTCCCGGAAGCGCTAAAGGGCACTTCGCCTGGAGCGGGCCGCAGGTCCGTCACGGGCGTTCCAGGGAGCGCCACACCCGCCGGGGTGCTTCCCGGGTGTCCCGTACCGGCACCACAACATGCTCCGAACGACTCCTCACCGGACGGCGCCACGCGGTCAGCCAGCGCGCCGGTAGGAGCCCTCAACGCAACGCCGCAGCGGCGCCCCGACTCGCTGCTGCCGCGGTAAGGCCAGAGAACGTGGGTCCTCAAGAGAATCCAAATCAGCAGCGCAACATGATGCTCTTCTTCCTGGTGAGCATGGCGCTGCTGTTCGTCTACACCACCTTCTTCATGCCCGAGCCTCCCCCTGCGGCCGAGGCGACGGAAGAGACGGTGGCGGATGGAAAGACCGCCGACACCGCCCGCCCGGCAGAGGGTGAAACGGCGACGCCTCCGACCGGGGCCGAGCCCGAGGCGCGGGAGGTTCCCGAGCGGACGCTCACCCTCACCCGCCCCGAGGTGGTCTACGCCGTCCACAGCCATGGGGGCGGCCTGAGCAGCGCGCTCCTGCAGGGCGAGAAGATGCGCGAGCAGCGGCGGATGAACTTCCGCCAGGGGCTCCAGGCGTTGATGGGCAACCCGCCCGAGCCCGCGCCGCAGATGAACCTCGCCCAGCCCCCGGCCGGCGGGCCGCTGCCGCTGGCGGTCTCCATCGAAGGCGACGCGCCGTTGTCCGCCAGCACCCCCTACCTCCTGGAGGAGATCGAGGGTGGTCAGGGCGTGGACATGGAGGCGGTGGGCAATGGCTGGAAGGTGGAGAAGCGGCTGCGCTTCGAGCGCGAGGGCTTCGAGTTCGCCTACGAGCTGGTCATCACCAACACCACCGGGGCCCCGCGCAGGGGCGAGCTCGCCTTCCACTGGACGCGCGCCATCGATCCGGAGTTCGAGGAGGCGCCGAGCCTCATGGGCTCGGTCGGCAATCAGAGCCGCGTCTCCTGCTTCGTGAACGACGACCAGGAGGCGCTTCTCCCGGGCGACGAGAAGGCGCCCATCCGCCACAACGGCGCCATCCGCTCCTTCGGCATCGACCAGCAGTACTTCACCAGCCAGCTCTTCTTCCTGCAGGGGGCGCGCGAGGGCACCTGCGAGCTCGAGGCGACCAGCACCGAGCGCCGCATCAAGGCCGGGTTCCCGCTGGAGGTGGGGGCCGGGGAGAGCGTCACCTTCCGGCTCGGCGGCTTCGCGGGACCCAAGGACGGGGACCTGCTCGCGGTGGCGCCCTCGGCCAGCACCGCGGCGCTGGTGGGCCTCGATGCCGGTCAGGCTCCCCCCGCGGGCCTGGATGGGCTCATCGACTTCGGCATCCTGGTGGTGCTCTGCAAGCTGCTGCTGGGCATCCTCAAGGGCGCCTTCGCCATCTTCGGCAACTGGGGCATCGCCATCGTCGCGATGACCTTCCTCATCAAGATGCTGCTGCTCCCGCTGACCTACAAGCAGATGGTCTCGGCCGAGCAGATGAAGAAGCTCCAGCCGCAGATGGAGCAGATCCGCAAGAAGTTCGCGGACGACAAGGAGAAGCAGCAGCTGGAAATGATGAAGATGTATCAGGAGGCGAAGGTGAACCCCCTCGCCGGCTGCCTCCCGATGCTGCTCCAGATGCCGGTGTGGTTCGCGCTCTTCACCACCCTGCGCAACTCCTTCGAGATCTACGGCGAGCCGTTCTTCGGCCCGGTGTGGCGGGACCTGACGCTCAAGGATCCCCTCTACGTGCTGCCGGTGCTCCTCGGCGTGACGATGATGATCACGCAGCGTCTGGCGCCTCAGGCGATGGATGCGGCCCAGGCCCGGATCATGAACTGGGTGATGCCCGTCATCTTCACGGTGTTCCTGCTCAACTACCCGGCAGGCCTCACCCTCTACGTCTTCACCAACAACGTGATGTCGATCGCGCAGCAGTACGCCATCCGTAAGTGGCTCGCCTACAAGGCGGCCTGAGCGCCGGACCCGAACGTCCCCCCGAAGGAGCCTGAACCACGTGCCGACGGACGATCCGAAGGACCCGGCGCCGCGCCGCCGCAAGCGGTCTGCCGACACCGACGCTCCGGAGAACGACTCCGGAAAGACCGCGAGCGGCAAGGCGCCTCCTGCGCGCAAGCCTGCGGCGGATGCCAAGACCAGGCCGACCCGCAGCCGGCGCGCGCGGACGGCAGAGGCCGACGTCGACATGGATGCGGCTGCAACGGATGCAGACGTGCAGATGGATGCAGCTGCAACCACGCAGGTGGCCGGCTCCGGTTCCCTCCCGGAGGATGCCGGGGATCGGTCCGCACCGGTGGCCAACGGCGTCGCCGCGCCGTCCGCCGGCGGGAGAGGTGACGCAGGCACAAGCGGTGAGGGCACCCCGGTCCCCGACGCGGATCACGGAGCGCGACGCGCACGGGTCGAGGAGACGCTCACCGAGCTGCTCGGGCGCATGGAGATGCCCGCGACGCTGGATGTCCGGGACCTGGCGGACGGGACCTTCTCGGTCGCGGTGCGCTTTGCCGCCCTGCCCCCCGGGGTCCAGGTGGGGCGTCGCAGCCCGTTCATGGATTCGCTGCAGTTTCTGACCAACAAGTTGCTGCACCAGCCGCGCACGCCCGGCCGGCGCTGGGTGTCGCTGGGCGCCATGGAGCATCCGCCGGAGCGCGGGGCGAAGCCGGCGAAGGCCAACGGGGCCGCGGCGCCCACCGAGCCGGCCGGTGAACGCCGCAAGGGACGGGAGAAGGTCGCCGGCCCCAAGGGCGAGATGGCCGCCGACACCGCCCGGGTCGACGAACGGCAGCTCGAGGTGGAACCGGATCCGACCCTGGCGGAGGCGGCGCTGCGGCTCGCGGAGCGCTCGGCGAAGTATGGCCGCCTGTACACCGTGCTGGGGATGGGCGAGGTGGACCGGGCCCGGGTGGTCCAGGCCGCGGCTCCGGTGGAGGGATTGCGGGTCAGCTGTGAGGGAGAAGGCCGCCACCGCCGGGTGATTTTCCGTCCGAAGACGTTGTCGCCCCTCCCGCAACGCACGATCCCCGACTGGGACGACGAAGAGGACGTGGACTGAGCGGAGCGCCCGCCTGTCGGGCCGCCCCCGTGCCGGTCTGATTTGGCGCCGCCGACCGGTTCCGGTTACGAGTGGGGCCCCGACCGCACCGGCCACCCGATTCCCGGCCACCCCCCGCCGACACAGGTGACGCCGTTCGACCGACCTCTTCGCCGCGACGACCGATCGCGCCCCTCGACCAGAGAGACCACAGCGACAGATGGGTAAGCCCAAGGAATTGAAGGACAAGATGTTCAGCGCCGCGGTGCTCAAGATGAGCTTCCGGCTCCGCGGAGATGAGGCGTCCCCCGCCTTCCTCGCCGTCTTCCCCGGCGTGCTGCGCGACCTGAACCTCGATGACGCGGACGTGGAGCGCTACATCGAGGAGAACCGCGAGGTCGTGGAGAAGGCGGCCCGCGGTCACTCGCCCGCCCCGGGCTGATCTCCTGCTGTCCCCGGGAGCTCCCATGCACCTGACCGCTGACGACGCGTCCTCTGCGACCATCGTGGCCCAGGCGACCGCCGCGGCGCCGGGTGGGGTGGGGATTCTGCGGGTGAGCGGCCCGCACGCCATCGCCGCCTGCCTTCCGCTGGTGCCCACCCTGATGGCCCGGGAAGGTGGACCTGAACCGCGCCGCGCCTACACCGTGACGCTGTGCGCGCGTGACGGCACCCCCCTCGATGTCGGCCTGTGGCTGTCGTTCGCCGCGCCGGCTTCGTACACCGGTGAAGAGGTGGTCGAGCTCCACGCGCACGGCAGCCCCGGACTGTTGCAGATGCTGCAGCGGGAGGTGCTGGGTGATGCGCGGGTCCGCTTGGCGGAGCCCGGGGAGTTCACGCGGCGAGCCTTCCTCAACGGGAAGCTGGATCTGACCCAGGCCGAGGCGGTGGCGGATCTCATCGCCGCCAGCTCGGAGCTCGCGGTGCGTGCCGCGGGGGCCCAGCTCCGGGGCGCGCTCTCAAAGAAGCTGCGCGAGGTGCTCGAGCCGCTGCGGGTGCTGCACGCGGACCTGGAAGCCCTGCTTGATTTCCCCGAGGAGTCCGAAGGCGCCGAGACCGGGCTGGTGGCGCGCCTGGAGGAGCTGCTCGCACCGGTGGAGACCCTGCTCGAGGGCGCACGCCGGGGCCGCTGGGCGCGTGAGGGCGCGCGCGTTGCCCTCTACGGCCCGCCGAACGCCGGCAAGTCCACGCTCTTCAACGCGCTCCTCGGGGCGCCCCGGGCGCTGGTGGATGAGGAGCCGGGAACCACGCGCGACGTGCTGGAGGCCCGCTGGCAGGTGGGGCCCCTGCGCCTCACCCTGCTCGACACCGCCGGCCTGCGCGAAGCACCCGGTCGGATTGAACAGCGGGGCATGAATGCGGCCCGCGAGGCCCTGTCCAACGTGGAGGCAGCGCTGCTGGTGTTGCCGGCAGGCCCGCTGTCCGAGGCGGAGCGGACCCGGTGGGAGGCGGAGCTTCCGGTGGGCGTGCCGCGGCTGCTGCTGCGGAGCAAGGCGGATCTGCATCCCGGAGACGGCAGCGCTCCGGTGGTCGATGGAACGCTGAGGGTGAGCGCCCAGACCGGCGAGGGGCTGGAGGCCCTACGCGGGTGGATCCTGGAGCAGCTCGGCGGGGAAGACGTCTCGGGCGCGGTGCTGGTGACCGGCGAGCGGCACGCGTCGGCGCTGGAGCGGATGGCGACGTCACTGCGGACCGCGCGGGATGCGGCGCAGGCGGAGGAGCCGCTGGAGCTCGTCGCCGGAGAGGTGATGCTCGCCCACGATGCCCTGAGCGAGCTGCTCGGTGAGCGTCCGGATCAGGCGCTGCTCGACACCCTCTTCGCCCGCTTCTGCATCGGCAAGTAGTCGCTACTGCAGCCCCGGGCGGTCGGCGAGCACCTCGTAGCGCACCACCTGGATGGCGTGCTCGCCATAGCCGAGGCGGTTGGGAACGGTCTGCTCCGGCTGGACGCGTCCATCGGCGTCCCACGCCCGGACGCGCACCATGTGCATCCCGGGCGCGGATGGGGTCCAGAGGTGGCGCCAGAGGACCCAGCCGTAGGGCCGGGACGGCTCCCGCAGCTCGGCCGGCTCCCACTGCCCGGTGCCGGAGGTGTCGACCTCGACGCGGCGGATGGCCCGGGTTCCGGCCCACGCGCGTCCCCACAACTCCACCGGAGCAAGCGGCAGCGGCTCCGCGGGATCGGGCGCGAGGAGCTGGGACTTCACCCGCATGTCCCGCACCGGCGCAGGGGGGGAGCCGTCCCCCAGGTCATAGGTGTACTCGGGCCCCTGGAAGCGGCCCGTGAAGGGTTCCAGGCGGGCGGTGATGCGCGCGAGCCACTTCACGCTGTCCATCCCGTACCAGCCGGGAACGAGCAGACGCAGGGGACCGCCATGGGATCGCGGGAGGGGTTCTCCGTTGAGGCCCCACACCAACAGGGTGTCCGGGTGCAGGGCCTTCTCGCGGGGAAGCGCCCGCTGATAGCCGGGGCGCCTCTCCCCTTCGTCTTCCGCGGGCCCGTCCGCGCCTTCGAAAAGCAGGTGGGTCGCCTCGTCGCGCAGGCCGGCCTGTTCGAGGACCCGGTAGAGGGGCACCCCGGTCCACTCGCCGGTGCTCACCGCCCCATGGTCCCAGGGCGTTCCCGGAGGCAGGGGGCGCATGTGGATGCGGCTGTTCCCCGCGCACTCCAGGGTCACCACCAGCTTGCGCGCGCCCAACAGCTGCAACCGCCCCACGCCCAGGCTCAGGGGGCGCTCCACCGCGCCGTCCACGTGCAGCGTGTGGGTGGCCGCCGACAGCGCCGGCGTGCCGAAGTGGTTGCGCACGAAGAAGGCCGAGGTCTCGGTGATGGGCGCCAGTCGGGCGGTCGGAGGCGTCTCGGCGTTGAAGGGCCGATGCTTCACCACCCGCATGGGGTGTGCATCGGCGCCGCCTTCGAGACCCGCGATCGGGTCGGCCCGAACGGCGTCCGAGGCACTGCCCTCACGGCCCGCCCCGGCAGCTTCAATGGAGTCCTCAACAAGACTCCGGTCGGCAGCTCCGGTCGGGCGCGCAGGGGGCGATTCCGGTTCGGGAGGTCGGGGCACGGGAGCCTTTCGAACGCCATCGGGGCATGCGCCCCACGTGGAAGTGGACCTCCACGTCTGGGGTCTGCGCACGGGGTGCGGAGGGAGACGTGGGCGAGGCGCTTCGAAGGTAGGGAGTGGGTCCCGTCGTGACAATCCATCGGCGGGCGGGCGAGCGGGCAGGCGCGTGTCGCGGCCAGGCTTTACCTGCGCGCCTCGACGAATAGAGTGCGCGCCCTTTGATGGACGTCGACGTCATCGTGGTGGGGCTGGGGCACGCGGGGTGTGAAGCGGCCCTGGCGTGTGCGCGGTTGGGGCACCGGACCCTGGGCATCACCCTGCGCGAGGACCGCATCGCGGTGCTCAGCTGCAATCCCGCCATCGGAGGGACAGCGAAGGGCCATCTGGTCCGGGAGCTGGATGCCCTGGGCGGAGAGATGGGGGCGGCGGCCGATGACGCCGGGACCCACTTCCGGACGCTCAACGCGAGCCGCGGTCCGGCGGTGCAGGCGACCCGTGTCCTCTGCGACCGCGAGGTGTACGCCACGCGCATGCAGGCCGCGCTGCGGGCCGAGCCGAACCTGACGCTCTGGGAGGGCGAGGTCGCCGGGCTGGAGGTCGGGGGCGGACGGGTGCGCGGGGTGCGCCTGGCGGACGGACGGGAAGCGGCGGCGGGCGCGGTCATCCTCACCACCGGGACGTTCCTGCGCGCCCTCATGCACGAGGGCACCCGCACCCAGGTCGGCGGACGCATCGGAGACGCGGCCGCGGTGGGACTCTCGTCGGTGTTGTTGGAGCTGGGTTTCGAGCTCGGGCGCTTCAAGACGGGAACCCCCGCGCGTCTGCGCCGCGACAGCATCGACTGGGATCGCTGCACGCCCCAGCCGGGAGAAGACGAGGTCCGCCCGTTCAGCGAGCGCAGCCGCCTGGCGCAGTCGGAGGGGCAGATGTTCCCCCGTCAGCCGCGCGTGGTCTGCGGGCTCACCTGGACCACCCCGCAGACCCACGCGATCCTGCGGGATCACCTGCACCTCTCCCCCCTCTTCACCGGACAGCTCGAGGGCCGGGGGCCGCGCTACTGCCCCTCGCTCGAGGACAAGGTGGTGCGCTTCGCGGACCGGGATCGGCACCAGATCTTCCTGGAGCCCGAAGGTCCCGACTCCCCACTGGTCTATCCCGCCGGGCTCTCCACCAGCCTCCCCGCCGAGGTGCAGCTGGCCTTCCTGCGGACCATCCCCGGCCTCGAGGAGGTCGAGGTCGAGCGCTACGGCTACGCGGTCGAGTACGACTACTCCAAGCCCACCCAGCTCGAGCCGACCTTGCAGTCCCGCGCCGTGCGGGGCCTGTACTTCGCCGGTCAGCTCAACGGGACCAGCGGCTACGAGGAGGCCGCGGTGCAGGGGCTGGTCGCGGGGATGAACGCGAGCCTCGCGCTGCGGGGGGAGCCGCCGCTGGTGGTGAGACGGGATCAGGCCCACCTGGGCGTGCTCATCGACGACCTGGTGAACCGCGGGGTGGATGAACCCTTCCGCATGCTCACCAGCCGCAGTGAGCACCGGCTGCAGCTCCGGGAGGGGAACGCGCCCTGGCGTCTGGCCCCGGTGGCGCGCCGGGTGGGATTGCTCTCCCCTCCCCTGCTGGAACGGGCCGAGGCCCGGGGGCGGGCGGTGGAAGCCGAGGTGGAGCGACTCCGCCGAAACGGGATCGCCAAACGGCTCAAGCAGGTCGGCACCACGTACGAGGCGCTGCGGGAAGAGGGAGTGCTCGGCCCGGGCGAGGCACCGGAGATCGCGCGCGAGGTCGAGGTGGTCCTCAAGTACGAGGGCTATCTGCTCCAGGCGCAGCGGGCGGCGCGGCGGGAAGCAGCGGGCGGCTCCGAGCTGAAGATTCCTGCCGACCTGGACTGGAAGGAGGTCCGCGGGCTGTCGAATGAGGCCCGGGAACGCTTCGCCGCGGCGCGTCCCATGACGCTCGGACAGGCCAGGGAACTGTCGGGAATCACACCGTCCGCGGTGTCCCTGCTGCGGGTCCATCTGGAGCGTTTGAGGCGCTCCGGAACGGGCGGGCATGCAAGCTCAAAATGACGCCGTCGCCCCCGCGCGACGCTCCTCCCCAGCACTTTTCACACCCCCTGTGATCAACCTGTGGGAAGGGTGCATAAGAGACACCTCCCCACCATGTGGAGAACCTGGGGAGAAACGTGGGTGGATCTCAGAAGATCAGTGATTCTCACCACTTAGGCGTTTCGACGCTTTGGAGGCCCTGTGGATAGGGACGGCTTCAGAAACCGCTTGCACCAGGGTGCAGATGTGCTTGGGCTCCAGCTTCCGGAGGGCACCTCGGAGGCGCTCTGGACCTTCATGGAGACCCTCCTGAAGTGGAACGCGCGGGTGAATCTGACCGCGATCACCGACCCCGGGGAGGTGCTCGAGAAGCACTTCCTGGACAGTCTGGCGCCCCTTCCCGAAGTTGCTGATGCAACGCGTCTCCTGGACCTGGGAGCAGGGGCGGGGTTGCCCGGATTGCCGCTGCGCCTGGCCCGTCCGGAGCTCGAGGTGACCCTGGTGGATGCGGTGGCCAAGAAGGTCGCATTCATCAAGCAGGCCATCGCGGTGCTGGGCCTCACCCCGGGGGCACGGGCCGTGCACATGCGAGCCGCGGGCCGTCCGGAGACCGAAGGCCTGCCGCGGGTGGACGTGGTCATCTCGCGGGCGCTGATGGACTTCCCCACGTGGGCCCGGCTCGGCTCTCAGTACCTGGCGGAGGGGGGACGGTTGGTCGCCATGTTGGGTCAGCCCCTCTCCCGCTCGGAGGCCGAGGACCAGGCCGCGCAGGCCGGCCTCAGGATCGTCTCGGCGCGGGAGTACCGTCTGCCTTTCAGTGAGGCATCGCGGCAGGTGCTGGTCGCGGCTCCCTGAGCGCCTCGGCGCGGGAGTGGGGAAGGCGGCGCTCCCAGCAGTCATCGGCTGCCCCGCGGCCTCCCGTCCCCCGAGCCACCGGACCCTCCATCCCGCGCTTCAGTGGTTTCGACACCTCCTGGCCGCGAAGGGGCCTCGCTCCGGGCGAAGCACACCGGCGCGGTTCCGCAACTGCCGAGGGGACGGCGCTCCGTGCAGTCATCGGCTGCCCCGCGGCCTCCCCTCTGCCCCGCGGCCTCCCCTCCCCCGAGCCACCGGACCATCCGTCCCGCGGCTCAAGTGGTCCGACGAACGTGGGGCCTCGCTCCGGGCGAAGCACACCGCGCGCTCTTGCAACCGGACGCTCGCACCCGGCGGTTCAACAGCTCAGCCCTCGGACTCGGGAGGAGCGTCGCCGCCTTCGACAAGGTCGGTCGGTGATGCGAGTTCGGCGTGGAACCCTTCGAAGAGACGGTCCAGGAAGGCCTCCGATGAAAGGTCAGGGCGCAGCTGGGACTCGGCAGCTGCGATGTGCCGCACCAGATCGGCGAGGAGGATGCCCCAGGCGGCGGGATCCTCCCAGACCGCAGGGGTGATCTCGATGCGCTGACCATCCGGGCTGGTGGCGATGCGGACCAGGTCGGTGCCGACCGGCGGTGGAGCGAACGGAGTACGCGGCAGGTTGGGTGGCGTCACGGAGACCTCCTCTCGAAAGCCCTTCGGCTCAGCGTCATGGCCATACTCCCTTCCAACGCGCGTCCCGGTCACGATTGGGTGAGTTCCGCCGCGCCGCTTGACGATGAGCGGGAACGACCACGGCATGTCTGTGAGGATGGCGCGATGGACGCCCTGAACGCCGAGCTCGTGCCCCTGGAGGGGGGACACACCGGAGAAACCTTTCTCGCCATCGGCCCCGAAGGACCATCGGTGGTCCGGCTGTACACCGGTGCCGGAGATCGGCGGGGACCGGACGCGGCGAACATCGACGCCGAGCTCCTGAAGTGGATGCGCGGCCTGCTTCCGGTTCCCGAGGTCCTGGAGGTTCGCCGTCCCGATGCAGCGCTGGGGCTCCC
>Ga0079224_100004092_pt1 | contig 18668 bp, 21 predicted proteins | sample Stecom2015_FD_80414 | JGI IMG/M metagenome (GOLD analysis project Ga0079224, IMG submission 80414) | Agricultural soil microbial communities from Utah to study Nitrogen management - Steer compost 2015 | ecosystem: Environmental > Terrestrial > Soil > Agricultural land | place: USA: Utah... | reverse complement strand
ACATTGGCGTTGTTCGTGAATTTTATTCGAGGAATATAATAATCTTTCTCTGCGTTTAAAGCTACGTTTTTGGTCGTTTTATTTGTGGTATTGTACAAATGCAAACTCACTTTTGAATTGTTTTCGCCTGCTTTCGGATATTTAAAAACTTGTTGTTGCGGATACAAATCGTTGCCATAAATATCCATCGAAAACACCGGAACATCCGATTCGTCAAATCTGATATAAGCCAATTGCGTACCGTCTGTATTCCAATCAAATGCTCGCACGAAAGCAAATTCTTCTTCATAAACCCAATCGGTAATTCCGTTGATAATATGATTTTTTTCGCCATCGGTAGTGATTTGGCTGGTTTGTTTCGTAGCTACGTCAAAAACATACAAATTGTTTTCAAACACATAAGCGATTTTCGAACCGTCTGCATTCAACAAAGGTTCTTGAATAGCATTATCGCTGATTTTTGTTAATGTTTTGGTGGCGATGTCATACAAATAATATGTAGAAGTAAACGAACGACGATAAATAGGATGGTAATCTGTAGCGATAAGGATTTTATCATCCGTTTGATTGATTTGATAAGTCGAAATCATGTTGATTTCAGGAAAATCGGCACTGTTAAAGAGTGTTTGCACTTTTTCTAAAGTCGTGAAATCAAAAGCATCTATCGAAAATGTACCTAAGTTGCGGTTATAATCCAACACGCTGTATTGATTTTTGGTGTGCAAAGTGTTTAAAGCGTTGAGGTAGTTGGGGGCAAAAGTGCCGTTCCAAATCGTTTCAACGTCAATGTGTTGTTGTGCTTGCATGGGCGTGAAGGACGTCATAGCCAAGCCGGCAAGCAATAACATATTTTTTGTTTTCATTCCGTAAAAAAATTAAACCAGCAAATTACTTCTTTTTTTTGAATTGAGAAAATGTTCAATTTTGTATATTGCCAAAGATTGGAAATGTTTGTAAACTGTTTTTAGATAATCATTTAAAAAATATGTACTATGAAAAAAATAGCTTTTGTAGTGATTTGCATGATGTTGTCGTGTACCCAAAAAGAACAAGTTTTAGAAGAATTGAAAAGTGAAGAGGTGAAGTTAACTTCATATAAACCAATTGATTTTTCAAACAAAAACTATGACAGTATTTCAATTTATGGAGCAGTGGTGTCTTATAAATTTTCTCAAATAAAATCTGATTCTATTGTGTATGATTTTAGTTATAAAATCCACCAAGATACTTTGACGAATGTGTATGATAAAAATAGTTATTACGTCGATTCGGTATTGGTAAATCAAATAGGAGGAATTTTTAATAATGAAAAACCAAAATCATTCGATGATTACAATCCTTTGCCTGAAGCAATTTATCCTTCTGTTGAGATTATGTTTTACAAAAATGATAGTGTTTATAAAAGGAAAAACTTTTTAATCGTCAGCGATACTTTGGAGTATAGCAATGATTTTTATAGAGCCGTAGATTTTCTGTACATATTACAAATAAAAAATGTTCAGAAAGAGGATGCGGATGAATTTGTGAAAAATTACGTTTGGTAGATTTGTAAGGAAATGCTAAAAAAAGGGATAGATGGACTATTTCTTTTTTTTGAATTGAGAAAATGTTCAATTTTGTTTGTCATTTTAAGCAAGGATATTTCTTTTATCAGAAAAATATTTGTTCTAGGATTAATCATATTTACCGTTTCCTATTTAGTCTTTGGAGAATTAAGAACGAAGTATATCAACGTTGAACTTAATAAAAATGAAATCATAGTTAAGCGTTTTTTTGGACTAAAAGCCGAAAGGTATAGAGTTTCAGATATTGAAGGATGGAAATACTCCTTGTTGCCTTCTAGAGGTGGAACTTACGAATATTTATACCTTTACAAAAACAACAAAAAACAGATTAAAATATCAGAATTTTACCACAAAAATTACAAACAATTGAAGAGCGAAATTCAAGCACAATATAAATCTCTAGGCTATGAAAAGTTTTCATATTTAGATGAACTCAAAGAAATATTTATTTAACAGCCTGTATATAACAAGGATAACCGTTGCACAACCTTGATTCCCAGAAAAAAATATAAAAACTAACCTCGTTTAAGCCATTTTAAGTGAGGTTTGTTTTTTTGAAAACATCGTTTATATAAACAAGAAAACATACCATTGTAGTACGAAATCATCAGTGAGGAACGTGAAATCAACTCAAAAAAATAAAATATCATCTACAAAAGATACAATATAAGCTATAGTGAATATCGCATCACATAACTTTAATTGTTAAACCTTATAACTTAACAACAAGTTTTCTATATTTGTAATATGAAAAAAATTGTATTTACCTTATTGTTTATGTTTGGCGTAAGCAGTATTTACGCTCAAGTTACTTATAAAACGCATACGGTGGAGCAAGGCGAAAGTTTGACGCACATTGCCCAAAAATATTATACCACCATTGATGATATTCGCCAATTAAACCCAGGTGTGAGCACCGAACTTAGTGCTAATCAGCAATTGAAAGTGCCTAACCGAGATGGGGCAAAATTGCATGAAGTACAACCCAAAGAAACGCTTTATGCGATTTCAAAACAGTACAAAGTTACCATTAACCAATTGAACGATTGGAATCCGGTATTGCTCACAGACGGTTTACAACCCGGGCAAACTATTGTGGTTTCACCAGCCAATGTGATAACCGCCAAATCTGACGATACCAATGAAATTAGAAAATATAAGGTACAAAAAGGCGATACGATTTATAGTATTGCTGTCAGACACAAAGTGGCTGTATCCGAAATTTATGAAGTCAATCCAGGCTTGGCAGACAGAAAAATAAAAGAAGGCGACGAAATCGTGATGCCACAAAAAGCTTTGGTATTGACAAACAATCCAACACAGGAAGAAGAAAAGAAAAATACAGAAACGCCACAACAAAACAAAATTGTTGAGGTACAACCTCAGCAAACAATTTACAGCATTTCAAAAGAAAATAATATTTCTATTGAAGAATTGGTGCGACTAAATCCGGAAATCAAAAACGGATTACAACCCGGAATGAAACTGAGATTGTCTGCGGATGCCGAAGAAATTATTCCGATAAAACAAGAAGAGAAGGAAGAATCAACGGTGGTTTTGGAACAAAAAAATCAAATCAAAAATTCGATTGCTGCCAAAACACGTAAAGAAGTAGTTTTTTTACTTCCGTTCAATAATAATCAAGAAAGCCTCGACGGAAACAAATCAGCCTTAGATAGCAAATTGCAAAAAGATGTTTTCTTGAATATGACCTTAGATTTTTATTCGGGCGTGTTGTTGGCGTTAGACTCTGTACAAAAAATGAATTACCCTATGCAGGTAAAAATCATCGACTCTAAAGAAAGCAACCGAAGCATGAAAGTTAGTGAGCTATTATGGGAAAATGATTTTAGCCAAACCGATGTGATTATAGGTCCGTTTTTTCAAAGCAATGTAGATGCCTTGTCTGAAGCCTTAAAAAATCAACCTACTTATATCGTTTCGCCTTTATCCACTGACGAAGGCAAGGGATTTATCAATCAAGTTCATGCTATGCCTACGACCAATTTGTTGAGAAAAGGCATGATGGATTATATGATAAGTAAAGGGAAAAATATTGTTTATTTGTCTCATCAACAACAAAATATTGATTTTGGAAATTCGAGCGGAACAACATTGACCATCAATCAAAAAGGAGATAATATCAGTGCTCAGCAATTGAAAGATGTGCTCAAAAAATACAGCGGAAACTACGTGGTTTTGGATTCAGAATCGTTAGAAGCAGCCATCAATATTACCAATATATTGCATAAATTACGTCAGGAATACGACGTTCAATTGGCACTTCTTGACAGGTCATCGATTTTAGATACTTCCGAGATTAGTGTACAAACTTTGGCAGACCTCAAAACAATTTTTCCGTCTGTAACTGCCGATTTTGACAATTATAAATACACAGCTTTCCACGATAAATTTTACCAAAAATATAAGCGTTCGCCAAATCGTTTTGCCACGAGAGGTTTCGATATTACTATGGATGTGTTGCAGAGATTGTATCAAACCAACGAAAGCGATGCAGGAGTTTTTGATGAAAATTCAGAACAAATAGAAAACGCTTTTGAATACCAAAATTTAGAAAACGGAATATATAACAAAGGAATTTACATCTTGTATTTCGATACAGATTTATCCATCAGAAATGCTTTTTGACATGACTTCAGAAGTAACTTATTTGGGCGATTTACGCACACAATCTAAACATATCGCTTCACAATCAGAAATTTTGAGCGATGCACCAACAGATAATAACGGCAAGGGCGAAGCTTTTTCACCGACCGATTATGTTGCCAATGCGTTGGCGAGTTGTATGCTGACAATTATGGGGATAAAAGCTCGTGAAATGAATGTGGATATGAGCCAAAGTAGGGCAGAAGTAACCAAAATTATGCAAGCCGAGCCGAGGAAAATTGCAACAATAGAAGTGAAAATATTTATGTCGCCAGAAGTGGAGGCAAAAACAAAAACGATTTTAGAAAATGCCGCTAAAGCTTGTCCGGTGGCGAAAAGTCTGCATCCGGATATTGTACAAAAAATCGAATTCATTTGGAAAAATTAGCTGAATCTAAAAAGTTTTTGGAAGAATTGGCAGTTGCCAAAATGCCTTTCGGAAAGTACAGCGGTCGATATTTGATTGACTTGCCTGAACCTTATTTGGTATGGTTTTCCAGACAGGGTTTTCCAAACGGAAAATTAGGCAAACAACTCGAAGCAATGCTCGAAATCAAAATAAATGGCTTAGAACCGATTATCTACGAAATCAAAAAAATGATGACCAAATAGAAAAACTCCTTTGAATTTATTTTCAAAGGAGTTTTTTGCTTTAGAGTTTTTTTTAGAAATTAATTGGCTCTTACCCAAGTTTGTGAGCGACCCAAAGCTTGAATGCCAATATAACCGCGAACTTCGAGCTGGTTGGAACCATCGAGCTCCATGGCACATTTGTATTCTTTTCCTGAATTTGGGTCGATAATTGTTCCGTCTGAATAAGCGTCGTCATCTTTTTCCAAATCTTTGATAATCACCATACCTTTGATGGGTTTACCTTTATTATTGCCTTTGCATTTTTCACATTTAGCATCCTTGTTGGCTGTCAATATTTCAATGACTTTGCCGTACAATTTACCGTTTTGTTCATAAATTTCGACGATAGATTTTTCTTCTCCGGTTTTATCATCAATGGTTTTCCATTTTCCGGTAAAACTTTGGCTAAATGCTCCAAATGAGCAAAGCATAAATACTAATAGTGCAATTGATTTTTTCATAATTCAGCGTTTTTATTGTTACTAATATACGAATTATTTTATTTCAAGCGATAAATAGATGCATTTAGTTCAAATCCGAGTAACAGAATCATACAATTTATCCAAATATAAATCATGATAACTAATAGTGTACCGATTGAACCATACAGCTCGTTATATTGTGCAAAACGCGTTACGTAGATGCCAAAACCATAAGATGTAAGGACGACCAATAGTGTGGTAAATACAGCTCCAATACTGAAAAAAGAGATTTTTCGGGTTTCTTTGGCTCCATATTTATATAAGACGCACGAAATCAGAAAAACCATACTGGCTATAAATACATACCGAGTGATGTTTGCCACCTGCGGATAGTCTGAAAAATGCATATAAACCTCGATGGTTAGAAAAACAGCCAACGAAAACAGTAACATGATAGAAATGATAAGCGACAAAACCAAGGCAACGAGGTATTGACGAATAAAATTTCGGGTGTTTGAAATATGGTAAGAAGATTCAAATCCGCTAACGATAGCATTCATTCCGTTAGACATCAAAAAAATAGACATCAAAACCCCTGTCGAAAGCAAACTACCATAACTGTTATTCATAATATCTATCAAAATCGATTCAACAGCTCCGTATGTGCTTGGGGGCACACTTGTTTCGACAAATGAAAGAAAATCTTCTTGGAAATTTTCGATTGGGATGTATGGAATTAAATTCAGTATAAACAAAGCAAACGGAAACAAAGCCATGAAAAAACTAAAAGCAATCGAACCGGCTCTATAGGTAAATGCACCTTCGATGATTCCTTTGATGTACATTGCACCAAGGTCATACAGGGTTAATCCGCCGAGTCGAGGGAGGTTTATTTTTTTTGTAAATCCAATTGTTTGCTGGATGATTTTCACGCTTATTAGGATTATTCCACAACTGCTTTGAGGCTCAAATCCATATTGTAAATCGAGTGAGTTAAAGCTCCGCTCGAAATGAAATCTACGCCACATTCGGCATAATTGCGAATGGTTGTTTCGTTAATATTCCCCGATGATTCTGCAAAACATTTCCCATTTATCATTTCGACTGCTTTTCGCGTGTCTGCATAATTGAAATTGTCAATCAAGATTTGATATACACCGTCGTTTTGTAAAATTTCTTCTATTTCGTTTAAATCACGAGCTTCCACAACGATTTTTAAATCTTTATTGTTTTGTTTCAAATACGCTTTGGTTTGGTTAATTGCCGCAGTGATTCCGCCAGCAAAATCAATATGATTGTCTTTGAGCATAATCATATCATACAATGCAAATCGATGATTTTCACCGCCACCGATTTTCACTGCCCATTTTTCTATGGCTCTAATTCCGGGTGTGGTTTTGCGCGTATCGAGAATTTTTGCTTTTGTTCCTTCAACCAAATCCACAAAATATTTTGTTTTGGTAGCAATGGCACTCATTCGTTGCATACAATTCAGCACAACGCGTTCGGCTTTTAATATAGATTGCGATTTTCCGGTTACAAAAAAGGCGATGTCGCCGTGTATTACAGGCGCTCCGTCTTCGATTTGTACATCTATTTTTAGGTCTGTATCGACATAATTAAATATCATTTTGGCAAATTCAACGCCGGCAAGTATTCCGTCGTCTTTAACCAATAGTTTTGCCTTTCCAACAGCATCGGCAGGTATGCACGCCAATGAGCTGTGGTCGCCATCGCCGATGTCTTCACGAATAGCATTTTCTATAATAAGTTGTAATTCTTCGTTAAATTGTTCTTGACTAATCATTTTCCTTTTTCTTTGCTGGCTAAAGTACGAAAATATCTTGATTTAGAAACGATATTTAGCAAACTTAAAAGCGATTTTGGCGGAGAAATAATTGTAATTATTCAAGTATTTTTCCCAATCTGGATGTGTGTTTGCTCTCAGTTTGCTGATGCTGTATTTCAAACCAAATAGTACAAAAAAGTTATTGCCAGTATGCACTGCAAAATCTACGCCGATACCTAAACCGTCAGCGTCGTATCTCAATTTTTTACCTCCAGATTTGCCGGTGTATTCAGTATAATCATAAGAAATATAAGGCTCCAAAACAAAATTTTCAGCTATCGGTTGGTAAAAGCTAGCGTAAGGTCCGATTGAGAAATAAGAAGTACGTTTGAAAAGACCATAATATTGCGGATTTTTTACTCGCATCTTTGAAGCGTTTCCGTGGATTCCTAAAGTGAATTTTTTGTAATGTGCTATTCCTATTTTGGCAAAAAAAGCAAATGGAGCAGAGCGGTGTGCATCGCCCATCATGCTTTCGTTGGGGATGAGGTTGGAAATTCCGCTACCGATTTCAAAATCCTGTCCAAACCATAATTCTTTCTTTTGGTCTTGTGCAGACATAAGTGATGAACACAAAAGAGTAGTGAGTAGCAATAACTTTTTCATAAGGCTAAAAATTAAAATTAAGTGTCCCAACATTGATGTAATGATTCGTTACATTGAATTCTGAAATATATCCGTAATATTTGGTGTGGATATCTTTTTTGATTTCGATATAATACACATCATTTTTTTCATTTTGTGGAAAACTCAGACTGAAATTACCATTTTTGTCGGTTGTGGTAGTTGAAATAGCGTATCGTGAATGTTGATCTGAATGCTGTTCTATCTCTGCAATATCACCACTTTCGGGAGAAAAAGAACTCGGAAAAACGGTAACTTCCACTCCTTGTTCAGAAGTTAGGTCAGTGGTTACACGGCCTTCTAAAACGGTGCGTTCTTCACCAGTGTAATGGTCGGTTGAACAAGCCGAAATACCTGTGATGACCAGAAAAAACAAAATGATTTTTTTCATGATGTAAAATTGTTAGTAAAAATAAATATTGAAGTAAACATAAAGAAAAAAAAATCAATTTATAACAATTTACAATAAAAAAGCGAGAGAACCACCTCTCGCTTGTAACCAAAAAAACACTTATGAAACCTTCAGTTCATAACTGAAGTCTGAAACAAATGTAGTGAATAATTATTCATTTTCAAACTTTTTTAAAACATTTTCTCGAAAAGTTTCGCCGACAGGCAATGTAATTTCAGGTAATACAATTTGTTTATTTTGAATTGACTGCACGCGGGCAGTCGGGATAATATACGAACGATGTATGCGGATAAACATTTCTGAAGGTAATTTTTCAATAATATTTTTCATAGACATTCTCGCGATGATTTTGCTTTTGTTGCTGAGATAGATTTGTATGTAATCGTCCAAACTTTCGATATATAAAATCTCTGAATAATCTACTTTATATAGTTTGTAATCAGCTCTAATCATCAGATAGTCAATTACTTTTTCTAAGTAGTTTTTTGCTTTTTCGACGGCGGTTTCAAATCTTTCGAGGCTAATAGGTTTTAGGATATAATCCACCGCACTCACGTTAAAACCTTCGATGGCATAATGATCGTAAGCCGTCGTGAAAATAACCGAAGGTTTTACAGGCAAAGATTTATAAAAATCTACGCCATTTTGTTGAGGCATTTCAATATCCAAAAACAACAAATCGACAGGATATTCTTCCAGATATTTGTAGGCTTCTTGTAAATTGGTAAATGTTTTTTCTAATTTGATTTCGGGCGTTTTCTTGCAATGATGTTCAATCACTTTCAATGCCAAAGGTTCGTCGTCAATTGCTATTGCTTGTATCATTTTCTACATTTATTTTAAGATACACATGAAAAATATCATCATGCTCTGTGATTTTTAATTTATGTTGATTCGGATAAATATACATCAATCGCTGTTTGGTATTTTGTATTCCGGTGTTACTTTTTTTATGATTTTTAGGATAATTGCCTGATTTACTATTGGTAATATCCATTTCAACAGAATGTTCAAAAACATTGATATGGAGATGAATAAAAGATTTTTTATTGGTATTTAAACCATATTTAAAAGCATTTTCGATAAACGGAATAAAAATTAAAGGTGTAATCATTTGATGCGAAATTGCACCAGAAATATTCAGTTGAAAATCGGTGTGGTCGCTCAAACGAAGTTTTTGTAATTCGATATAGCTTTGGATATAATTGATTTCTTTTCGCAGTTCAACTTTTTCATTACCGCTTTCTATAACCACATATCGCATGATGTCAGACAATTTGAGAATAGCTTCCGGAGCTTCGTCAGATTTCTCTAAAGTGAGTGCATACAAGCTGTTGAGCGTGTTAAAAAGAAAATGCGGATTGATTTGTGCCTTGAGATAAGCTACTTCTGATTTGAGTTTTTCTTGACCGATAATGCTCATTTGTTTGTTGAGTGTCAGTAAAATAGCAATCAAAACCGAAATCAAAAATTCATAAAAAGTTTTGTCTGAAATTAGCTGATGCCAAAAAGCCGGATTTTGTATCGAATAATTTGCTTCCGGAAAAATAAGGTGCGGAACCCGAACGATGATAAAACCAAATACCGCAACAATAAACAGATATATCCAAAAAGTCTCTTTATTGTGCCATTTCGGAATGAGGTAATAATAATTGAAATAGAAAAAAATCACGACGAGCAAAGTTCCACAAAATTTTTGCAGAAAATCAACAGATTGTAATGGAGATTTTCCCGAATAAATTTCGATAGAACTCAATAAAGGCACAGCAATAAATATTACCGAAACCAATACGATTAATAAAGTTTGCTTGTCTAAAATTTTCATTATTCTTATTTTTTAATCAAGCCTAATTCAATCAATCTTTCCGTTAAAAATTCGCCAGCAGTAATATCGTCATATAATTTTGGATGATTATCGTCAATACAATTTTCAAGCACATTAAGTGGTGTTTCTATTCTCGGATGCATAAAAAACGGAATTGAATAACGCGAATTTCCCCACAATTCTCTCGGCGGATTCACCACGCGATGTATGGTTGATTTCAGTTTATTGTTGGTCAATCTCGACAACATATCTCCTACGTTAATCACCAGTTCGTCGTCTTCGGCAATCGCATCAATCCATTCTCCATCGTGGTTTTGCACTTGCAAACCTTTTCCTTGTGCACCCATCAACAGCGTGATTAAATTGATGTCGCCGTGTGCTGCCGCTCTCACTGCATCGTTGGGTTCTTCAAGAATTGGCGGATAATGTATAGGTCGCAAAATAGAGTTTCCGTTTTTAACACGATGGTCAAAATAAAATTCATCCAAATGCAGGTATAAAGCCAATGCACGTAACACATAAACGCCTGTTTTTTCTAGCATTTTGTAGGCTTTTTTACCTACCTCGTTAAATGCCGGAAGCTCTTCTACAAAAACATTTTTCGGATATTTAGCATCCAATTCGGGGTCGTTTTCAACATATTGACCGAAGTGCCAAAACTCTTTCAAATCGGCAGTTTTATAACCTTTTGCAGTTTCTTTTCCGAAGGAAACATAACCTCGTTGTCCGCCAATGTTTGGAATTTCATATTTAGATTTTACAGCTTGAGGCAAATCAAAAAAAGCTTTTATTTCCCGATACAAATCATCTACTAATTGTTGATCCAAAAAATGACCTTTCAAAGCAACAAAACCGATTTCTTCGTAAGCTTGCCCAATTTCGCTTACAAATTTTTGGCGTTTGTTCTCGTCTTCAGATAAAAAATCTTCTAGATTTACACTCGGTATTTTTTGCATAATATTTAAATTTAAGTCTCAGATTGAAAGTTAGTAAATAAAACGTAAAAGTAATGCATAATACAGAAAAAATAAATCAACACGCATGCAAAGTATATTTAATTTGTTCGTTTATACTTTAATGCGTCCACAATACATCCAAAATTGATAAAATAATCTAAAATATACTTGGATAGCGTATATTTTTTATAAATTAGCCACCTAAACAAATGACAAAAAGATGAAAAAGTTTTTATTTGCCTTAGGTGCAATGGCAATGTTAGTTTCTTGTGAGCAAAAGCAAGAAGGTGTTACAATTAATGGTACAGTACAAGGTTTTGAAGACGGAACAATGGTGTACATCAACAATGCTGATGAAAAATCAGACACAGGTTTAACCAAAATAGATTCTGTTGCTATTACCGAAGGAAAATTTACTTTCAATGGACAAGCAGGTGAGATTGATAGAAAATACTTAGAGTTTGGTACAGAGCAAATGTATTACCTACCTTTTATCTATGAAAATGGAGAGATAACGGTGGTTTATGACAAGGATAAGACTGAAAATACCAAAGTTACGGGGACAGAAAATAATGATGCTTTGATGGCTTTTAGAGAACAAACCAAACCGATAGAAGAAAAAATCAAACGTTTTCAAGAAGAAAATGAAGAAAAAATGATGCAAGCTCAAATGAGCGGCGATCAAAACGCAATGAATGAGTTGATGGAAGGCTATTCTGCCATCATAGATGAAGTGGGTGAGGTGTCTAAAAATTTTGTAAAAAACAATAGCAATTTCGCTTCTATGATGATGTTGGGAGAATTGCATCAACAAAAACAAATTACTGACGAAGAGTTAATTGAGGTTTTTGGTAAAATGGACGAATCATTGAAAACAACCAAAGTAGGAAAAGAAATCCAAGAATTGGTTGACAATGCAGCAAAATTAGCAGTTGGACAACCTGCACCAGATTTTTCAGGGCCAACACCAGAAGGAACAACAACTTCTTTGAAAGAAAATTTAGGGAAAGTAACTATCATTGATTTTTGGGCTGCATGGTGTGGACCTTGTAGAAGAGAAAATCCAAACGTAGTGAGAGTTTACGAAAAATATAAAGATCAAGGATTGAATATTATCGGTGTTTCTTTGGATAGAGATAGAGAAGCTTGGTTAAAAGCAATCGCAGATGACGGATTGGCTTGGACGCAAATATCTAACATCGCATACTTTAACGATCCAATTGCTAAAGCATACAACATTAATGCAATTCCGGCTACTTTTATTTTAGATGCTGACGGAAATATCGCAGCCAAAGATTTGAGAGGACAAGAATTGGAAGATAAAGTAGCAGAATTATTAGCAAAATAATTCACTCAAAGTTTTCATATTACAAAAATGCCTTACATTTGTTAAGGCATTTTTTTTGAATAAACATTTTGACTTTTACGATTATGAATTACATATTATTTGACGGAACGCACAGAGACGCACTTTTGCCATTTACATTTACTCGTCCAGTAGCAGATATCAGAATAGGCATATTCACCATTCGCGAAAAATGGGAACACTATTTAGGTTGTACCACTTCTACGATTACAGAGGATTATCTCGCTGAAAAATACCCAATGGTTGAGTTGGATGAAAATATTTTTATCAATGCATCCTTTTTGCCTAATGAAAATTTGGTCGATTTAATTGTGAATCTAAAACCCAATCAAGCAATATACCATCAAGATGAAATAATTGCCTTTCATGCTTTTGAAAATCAAGATGAGGTTGATTTGGACGCATACGAACAAATAGTTTTTGATCAAGAGTGCTTGGTTATCAGAAAACCATATGATATTTTTTCTAAAAACGATACGGCACTACGAGCCGATTTTGAATTAATAACAGAAGGTAGAGAATCAGAGCCAATTCCGAGTACAGTTCAATATCTTGGAGCAGAAAATATATTTATCGAAGAAGGAGCAAAACTCAATTTTGTTACGCTTAATGCTACTTCTGGTCCAATTTATATAGGTAGAAATGCCGAGGTAATGGAAGGAAGTGTTATCAGAGGGCCATTTTCTTTAGGCGAAGAATCACAAGTAAAACTCGGAGCAAAAATATACGGAGCTACCACAATTGGGCCGCATTGTCGAGTAGGCGGGGAGGTCAATAATTCGGTGTTGTTTGGTTATTCAAACAAAGGTCATGATGGATTTTTGGGTAATGCCGTTTTGGGCGAATGGTGTAATATCGGAGCCGACAGTAACAATTCCAATTTAAAAAACAATTATGACGAGGTGCGTTTGTGGAGCTATGAAAGTGAATCATTTGAGCGAACAGGACTACAATTTTGTGGGTTGATGATGGGCGACCATAGCAAATGTGGTATCAACACGATGTTTAATACCGGAACAGTAGTTGGCGTGAGTGCAAATGTTTTCGGAGCGGGGTTTCCAAGAAATTATATCCCCAACTTTACATGGGGAGGAGCACAAGGAACTCAAAAATACTTGATTAACAAAGCTTTGCAAACAGCAGAAATTGTTATGCAACGACGTCATCAAGAATTGACTCAAGAAGACAAAGACATCCTAATGCATATTTACAACGAAACCAAAGAGTGGCAAAAATCATAAATATGGCACCGTTTGAGGAATACCGTATCTGAAATTTTGTAATTCAAAATTACTGTTTCGGATGCGGTTGGGATGAAAAATATTGTTACCGACACCAGGCATTTTAGGATAATAACTGATAGACAGCTGTATTTTACTAACATTCAAAAAATCGTTAGTAATCATTACGCCTAATGTAACTGAAGTGTAAAGATTACTGTCGAATATATTTTGTCCGTGATCGGAAATAAAACCCAAAGAACCAGCAAGAAATGGACTAAAGCGAAATCCAAACCACGAATTGGGGGCATAAGATTGCGTTTGAAAATTGAGCAATAATTTTTTTGTTCCTCGCAGGTTGTAACTGTCAAAACCATCAATTCCGTATGTACCGTTGAGTGTAATTTTGTCTTTGAAATAATCCAAACGATTGTAACCATAAACCAATTCAGGATTGAAAAACTGTCTGAATAACCAATTGCCTAATTGAAATGCTCTGGTAAAATAAACGCCTTCTAATCTGAAAACACTTTGCTCTGGATTGTTTTTGTGAAAATAACTTCCCCACTGAACTTCTCCACCAAAATATCCTGAACGAGTGTATTTGCCCAAAGAAAATTTAGCTCCAAAGTACGTCCGAGTGCGATCGTCTAATTGCTGAACACCAGAAGTAATCGAGAAAATTTTTCCGACAGCAATATCTTCAATTCGGTCGTGATTGTAAATATATCTATCTTGAATATAATTTAACGAATTGATTCCAACACTAACCAAAAAACGTTTGCTGTCTGAATAATAATTATACGGATTGTATTCTAAATCAGGTTTTTGTAAGTAATCAATTCCAGTGAATCGTACGGATGTGACTAAATTGGTAATCACTTTATTGATTTTTTCTTTTTCGGATAATTTAATTGCATAGCCTCCCCAAACATCAATATTGTTATATTTCAATTCATACAATAACGATTGGTCTTCAAGAGTGTAAACAGAGTCTTTGTGATGCTGCTGTCCCATAGAAAAACCACCAGCCCATTTGGTAAGCGGAGAATAAAAAGGACGTTCGGCATAAATCGTTTTCGAAATATTTTTATCCAAATCTTCTCGATAGCTAATTCCTGTTGTGATAAAAGTGTTGGCGATGTTATTTAATTGATATTGTGATGCATAACCTTGTCTTCCTTCTTTGAAACGATTGCGGTATTCGTTAGAAAAATAATGTCCAAATCCTCCAAAGTTGTAAGAAGTCAATTTTAGTCGCATACTCGAAGTAGAAATACTCCCGGTCGGATAAATGCTCCACGAATCTAAAACACGAATGTTGATGTCCACAGAATCAGGATTGTTAGCAATTTCTTTCGGGCTGATAATTACCCGGCGGATATATCTTTGCGAACGGATAATACGCTCACTTTCTTTGACTTGCAGAGAATCAAAAGGTTTGTTTTCGTCAAACATTAATAGGTTTTTGATGGTAAAAGCCTTGGTTTTCAAATGCAAACTATTACCGATTTTGTCTAAGGTTTTCGTTGGCACACGTGTACTATCTTTCTCCGAATATCCAAATGGATCTAAGGTGACGATATTTACATTTCGGATAATTTTTCCTTGATATTTTTCAAAATCTTTATCAATTTCTTTTTGACTAACTTCCTGTATATGAGTTTGATGTGTTCGGTTTGGTTTTAGGATAGATTTTTGCAACCATCGGGTAAATTTACTTTTAGAAGTAAACTCTTCGATTCTTTCTCTGTCTTGCGAACTTCTATCCACAATAGTATCTTGGGTTTGTCCGTTCACGTTGTGTGAAATCAGACAAAGCCCAATTAAAAAACCATATATTTTTACTCGAAAATTCAATGTTAAGTGTTGATATCTAAATCTCTGATATAGTCTTCAAATTCATAGAAAAACAACTCGAATTCCTGCATATTATCATGAAAAAAAACAAAAATATCTTCCCAAGTCTTAGGATTATTGATAGAAACATTATTTTTTTCTACCCAAATTCGGCTAATCAATTTACCGTTTTCTAAGTAATAATTTTCTTCAAAAATAACATCAGGTAAATGATTTTCAACCAAAATATTTTTTAAAGATTCTATTTTTTGAAAATAAATTTTTCTCAACTCATCATCTTTTTGCTCAATGTCGAGAATCACGCAGGCTTTTTTATTGTCTGCATAAAATTTGAATGAAAAATCCTTGATTTTGGTTTTGTGTAATAACCATTTTCTCGAATATGCTTGACCAAATTCTGTCCAAAAACGTTGTTTGATTAATTTAGCTTCTTCTTTTGAATACATGCTCGTCGATTTGTTTCCAACCAATAAATATAAGGAAAATATGCTTTTATTAGTCAGTAATCATAAATATATGACTATTTTTGTTGTTAAAGTTAGATTATGACCAATAATGACGTTTTAAAAAAGCTTAGAGTAGCCCTGCAATTACGTGACGATGAGATAGTTGATATACTTTCGTTAGTGGATTTTAGGGTTTCAAAAGGCGAAATAGGCAATTTTTTCCGCAACGAAGACCACCCGAAATATGTTGAATGTAAAGACCAAATTCTGCGTAATTTCTTGAATGGATTAGTGATTTATTTGCGAGGGAGCAAAGAAAAACCCAAAAATCCGGGAGAGGTTTTGCTCAACCGAAAATTTGGGAAAAAGTAGTGTATTTCATATTACTGTTCCAAAACTTTTTTGAGAACAAGAGCATGATTTATTTTTGGATTTTTTGCAGCGTACAACAACGTTAGATTTTGCTTTTGTGCAATTTCTCGCAATCGGGTTAATTCATCATGCTGATTTTCCAATTCCGTTTGATAATGCTGCGAAAATTCCTCAAAACGCTCAGGGCGATGACCAAACCATTTTCGCAAATCGGTTGATGGTGTAACAGATTTGTTCCATTCGTCGAGCTTTGCTTTTTCTTTGCTCATCCCGCGAGGCCATAATCGATCAACCAAAATTCGGTATCCGTCTTCAGGTGAAATATCGTCGTAGATTCGCTTGATTTTGATCATGTGTTGGTTATTGTAATTCAGCTTCTAATGTTATGGCTTTAGGGAACAAAATGTTGTTTTCCAGATGAATGTGCAAATGCAAATCATCTTCAAACTCTTTCAACAAATGAAAAGTTACCCGATAAGTATTACAGGCATCGCTTGGTGGCGTATAATTGTCCGTAAGTTCGGCAATTTGTCTAAAACGTTCGCCTTCAGTGTCGTGTTCGTGCATCATTTGCTGAATCGGATTGGCGACTGTACCAAACGGAGAAGAAGGAACTGCTTCGTTTTCTTTAGCTTTAACCAAATTTTTGATATACGGAAAAAGCATCAATTCTTCTTTTTTCATGTGCATGGTTAATTCCCCGGCAGTTTCTTGAAATAAATCAGCTATTTTTTCTAATTCGGGATGACGTTTTCCATGTACCGATACGATTTTGTTTAGCAAAGGCAGAATTTCAGGGATTTTTTCTTCCACATACCGATGATGTTTTTTCTCAACATAATCGGCTAACAAATCAATTGGCCAACTGTTGTAATCGATGGTGTCAGAATTATTAGATGACTGTACGCGATGCAATTCTTCGATGATTTTGTTTGAATCAATGTTTTTTGCAGCACAAGCATCAGCAATGGTTTTATTTCCATTACAACAAAAATCTATTTGGTAATCTTTGAAAACTTTGGCTGTTCTGTAGTTTTTTGCGACTACTTCGCCTATGACATCTTGCGGTATAATCTCCATGGTTTTTGGTATTAAAGTTTATACAAAGTTAATCTATTTTTTTATTTCAGACAATATTGTCGCAAATAAAATTTAAGTATAAAAAAACGGTTTTCTCAACTAATGAAGAAAACCGTTTTAAAAAATTAATTATAGTGATATATTATGACAAAGCATTTTTCACTTGATCAGCTGCTTCTTGGAATTCGATAGCAGAAAGAATCGGCATACCTGATTCGTCAATAATTTGTTTTGCTAAATCAGCATTTGTTCCTTGCAAACGAACAATGATAGGCACTTTGATGTCGTCGCCCATGTTTTTATAAGCATCAACAACACCTTGAGCTACACGGTCGCAACGTACAATTCCACCAAAAATATTGATTAAAATTGCTTTTACATTCGGGTCTTTCAAAATGATACGAAAAGCTGTTTCTACACGTTTTGCATCGGCAGTACCACCAACGTCTAAGAAGTTAGCAGGTTCAAAACCAGCGTATTTAATCAAGTCCATAGTAGCCATTGCCAATCCGGCTCCGTTTACCATACAACCTACTGTTCCGTCAAGGTCAACATAGTTCAAACCGGCAGCTTTTGCTTCTACTTCGATTGGTCTTTCTTCGGTAATATCGCGCATTTCTGCATAATCAGTATGACGATACAAAGCGTTGCCATCCAAAGTTACTTTGGCATCAACGGCGATAATTTTATCGTCAGAAGTTTTCAATACCGGATTGATTTCAAACATTGAAGAATCAGAACCTACATAAGCTTTGTAAAGAGCATCAACGAATTTTACCATTTCTTTGAATGCCGCTCCGGATAATCCTAAGTTAAAAGCAATTTTACGAGCTTGGAAACCCTGTAAACCAACAGCTGGGTCGATTTCTTCTTTAAAAATTAAATGAGGTGTTTTTTCAGCTACTTCTTCGATATCCATTCCGCCTTCGGTAGAATACATAATCATATTGCGTCCTTTTGAACGGTCTAACAACACAGACATATAAAATTCAGAAGGTTCATTGTCGCCCGGATAGTAAACATCTTCTGCAATCAAAACGCGGTTTACACGTTTACCGGTCGGAGGTGTTTGCGGAGTAATCAAATCCATTCCGATAATCTGACCGGAGATTTCTTTAACTTCGTCTAAGTTTTTGGCCAATTTCACACCGCCGCCTTTACCGCGACCACCTGCATGAATCTGAGCTTTGATTACGTGCCAGCCTGTGCCGGTTTCTTCAGTTAGTTTTTTGGCAGCTTCTACCGCTTCTTCTGCGGTGCTGGCTACATTTCCGCGTTGCACACGCACACCGTAGCTGGCTAATATTTGTTTACCTTTAAATTCGTGTAAATTCATTATAAATTTTTTTCTGATTTAGATTAAAGTAAATT
>Ga0079224_100004091_pt1 | contig 18669 bp, 14 predicted proteins | sample Stecom2015_FD_80414 | JGI IMG/M metagenome (GOLD analysis project Ga0079224, IMG submission 80414) | Agricultural soil microbial communities from Utah to study Nitrogen management - Steer compost 2015 | ecosystem: Environmental > Terrestrial > Soil > Agricultural land | place: USA: Utah... | reverse complement strand
GGCGTTCGGCCGCGCGCGGCGCGCTCGGGCAAGACGCCAACGCGACCCACGGCCCGGGCGGCATGCCCTATTGGCTCGAGATCGCGGTGATCGCGTTCTTGCTCGTGCTCTTCGTCGTCTGGTGGATCATCGGCTTCCGACAGTTCGTTCGGATCCAAACCCCGCCGACGAATACGCTCGACATCCACGTCACCGGCAAACAATGGATGTGGACCTTCGTCTACCCGAGCGGCCACACCTCGAACGGCGTCCTGTACGTCCCGACGGACCGGCCCGTTCGGCTCATCCTGAGCTCGCGCGACGTCATCCACAGCTTCTTCGTCCCCCACTTTCGGGTGAAAAAGGACGTGGTCCCCGGGCGCGTGACCGAGCTCTGGTTCGAGGTCCGAGAGCCCGGCGTGTACCCGGGCTTCTGCACCGAGTACTGCGGTGAAGGGCACTCCACGATGCGCGCCGACGTCGTCGCGCTGACGGGTCAGAACTACGTCGCCGCCATCCAGGAGCTCGATCGCCTGCAGCTCCCGGGCCCGCGCTACGTCGAGCCGGCGGTCGTCGGCCAAACGCCGGGCGCGGCGCTCTCCCTCGCGGAGATGGGCGAGCGCGTGGCCGTCACTCAGGGCTGCTTGCGCTGCCACACCGCCGATGGCGCGCCGCACATCGGGCCCACCTGGTCCGGTGTGTTCGGTTCCCGCATCGAGCTCGAAGACGGAAACACGCTCATCGCGGACGCCGCGTACATCACCGAGTCCATGATGGATCCGAACGCCAAGATCCGGCGCGGGTACCCGGCGCCCATGCCCTCGTACCAAGGTTTGCTCACCGCGGCCGAGGTCGGAGCGCTCGTCGAGTACATCCGCGAGCTCGGGCGTGAACGGCGAGACCTCCGCGCGTCACCGCTCGTGCCGCCGACCGCGCCGTCCGTCGAGCTCCCGACGCAGAGCCCGCGCGAGCTCATCCCCGTCGTCCCGGGCCCGCTCGTCGGCGAAACGATGCCTCGAACCGATGCGCCGCCGTATGGCCCTCCGAGCACCGAAGCCGACGGCGCTCCGCGAACGGACGGCGCTCCCGCGGACGGCGCTCCCGCGAACGGCGCTCCCGCGAACGGCGCCCCGCCCACCTCGAACGGCGCGCGCCCGCGCTCGAACGACTCCCCATCCGAGTCCGACGGAGGCCCGGGCTCCGAGGGTTCCGAGAAAACGACGCCATGACCACCACAACGCTGTCGCCCTCCACCGTTCCGTCGGTCGACCCCACGTCGGGCACTGCCGTCACCGACTACCTCCGCGCCGAGCGCGGCATCGCCTCCTGGCTGCTCACGCGCGATCACAAGCGAATCGGCGTGATGTTCCTCGTCACGACCGCGGCGTCGATGTTTCTGGGAGGCCTGTTCGCGCTCGTGATGCGCCTCGAGCTCCTGACCCCCGAGCGGACCCTGATGGACGCCGGCACGTACAACCGGCTCTTCACCCTGCACGGGATCGTCATGGTCTTCATGTTCATGATCCCGGCCATCCCGGCGTCGTTCGGCAACTTCATGCTGCCGATCATGCTCGGGGCGAAAGACGTCGCCTTCCCTCGGGTGAACCTCGGCAGCTTCTACGTCTACCTGCTCGGCTCGGCGCTCACCTTGTTCGCCATCGTGAACGGCGGCGCCGACGTGGGCTGGACCTTCTACACGCCCTACAGCACCACGAGCCCCACGTCCGTGTCGCTCATCGGGCTCGGTGTCTTCGTGCTCGGCCTGTCGTCGATCATGACCGGGCTCAACTTCATCGCCACCGTCCACACGATGCGCGCCCGGCACCTCACGTGGCACAAGCTGCCGCTGTTCGTGTGGTCGATCTACGCCACGAGCATCATCCAGATCCTCGCTACACCGGTGCTCGGAATGTCCCTGCTCCTGGTGGCGATCGACCACACCTTTGGCCTCGGCATCTTCGACCCGGTGCTCGGCGGCGACCCCGTCCTCTTCCAGCACCTCTTCTGGTTCTACTCGCACCCCGCCGTCTACATCATGGTCTTGCCCGCGATGGCGGTCATCTCCGAGGTGGTGTGTACGTTCTCGCACAACCCGCCGGCCTCGTACCGAGCGATCGCCTATTCCTCCCTCGGCATCGCCTTCGTCGGCTTTCTCACCTGGGGCCACCACATGTTCGTCGCCGGCATGTCCCTCTTCGGCGGCGGCATCTTCGGCATCCTCTCGATGTTCGTCGCCATCTTCTCGGCCATCAAGGTGTTTACGTGGACGGCCACGTTGCGCAAAGGGCTCATCTCGTTCGAGACCCCGATGCTCTACTTCTTCTGGTTCTTGTTCTTGTTCGTCTTCGGCGGGATGACGGGCGTTGCCGTGGCAACGTCGTCTCTCGACGTGCACTGGCACGACACCTACTTCGTCGTTGCCCACTTTCACTTCATCATGGTGGGCAGCACCCTCACCGCATACCTCGCCGCGCTCCACTACTGGTTTCCGAAGATGTTCGGTCGCGTCTACTCCGAGCGCTGGGGCATGGTCTCGTCCATCACGGTCTTCACGGGGTTCTTCTTCACGTTCATGCCCCAGTTCCTCCTCGGCAACGCGGGCATGCCGCGTCGCTACTACAGCTACCCGGAGGAGTACCAGTGGCTCAACGTGCTCTCTACCGCTGGCGCCAGCATTCTCGGCATCGGCATGCTGCTCACGTTGATCTACCTCCTGGTCGCGCTGTTCCATGGTCAGCGCGCCGAGCGCAACCCATGGGGCGCGCGCAGCTACGAGTGGCTCTCCGCCTCCCCGCCCCCGAAGCACAACTTCATCGTCCAGCCCAAGATGCAGCGCGGCCCGTACGACTTCCACCTGCCGGAGGTCGAGTGACATGGCCACCCAAACCGAACCGCTCGAGGTCGCCGAGCCGCACGCGGACCACTTCGAGAGCTTCGCCAAGCAAGAGCACGCCGCGCACGTCGGCGTGTGGCTCTTCCTCACCAGCGAGGTCCTGCTCTTCGGAGCCCTCTTCGGGCTCTACACGGCGTACCGCAACGGATACGGCGCGGAGTTCGTCGAAGCCTCCCACCACAACAACCGCGCGATCGGCACGATCAACACCTTCATCCTGATCACGTCGAGCTTTTTCGCGGCCTGGGCGGTTCACTCCGTGCGAAGGAGCCAACGGCGCGCGGCCGTCCTCTCCCTCATCGCGACCCTCGCCCTGGGGCTTACCTTCCTCGCGCTCAAAGGAGTCGAATACTCCGACCACTTCTCGCACGGGATTTTCCCCGGAACCGCGTATCGCTTCGCCGAGCTGCCCACGCGGGGCGCCAACATCTTCTTTACCCTCTATTTCTTCATGACGGGCCTCCACGCGCTCCACGTCATCGGGGGCCTGACCGCGCTCACGATCGTGCTGGTCCTCACGCTGCGCGAACGGTACACGCCGACCCGGCATACCTCGCTCGAGCTCAGCGTCCTTTACTGGCACCTCGTGGACGTCATCTGGATCTTCCTCTGGCCCCTCATGTACCTCGTAGGTTGAGCATGAACGCAGTCACAAGCGGCAGACGCTACTTCGGAGCCTGGTTCGCGCTCGTGGTCCTCACCACGCTCAGCCTCCTCACGACGGACCTGGTGCTGCATCGGTGGGCGGTGTACATCGCCCTCACGATCGCGGCGATCAAGGCGGGCATCGTCCTCGTCGTCTTCATGCACCTCGCGGAGGAGCCGTTCGTCACCCGGTTCATCGCGATTCTGAACGTCCTCTGGGTAGCGCTCCTCTGCCTCGGCATCGCTGCAGACGTCCTCACGCGCTAGGACGCCCGATTGGGCTCAGGATAGCGCCGCTCCGTCGCGCGCTGCATGCGTCTCGTCTCCCCCCAATCCGCTCCGGCGTCGGCCTACCCTCCGGTATGATTGGCCCACTGGTCTCGGCGGGACTGAGCGGGCTGGGCTCGCCCATGAGCCGGCCGTCGCGTTCATAAAGATTCGCCACGTTGGCTTGCTTCCTGCAGCGAGGGGGGGAATGCCGGGGCAAAAAGAGCTCCCCTCGACGCTTCGACGTTCCCCTGCCAAGGCGCAACACACCTGGGTGAAGGCGCACGATAGCGCGGTCGGTCGGTACGGGGAGGGAGAGCGCGCGCACCGGACGGCGTTCGCGGCTCTCAAACGCACGTTCAAGAAAGAGGGCGGCCGCTGGGTCCCCAAGGACGGGAGTGGTCCGTCGGATCCGCGCTCCGCGCAGCCGACGACGGAGGCGAAGCGACGCGGACGGGGTGAGACCTTCGGCGGCGTCGACTTCTTCGGGAGCTCCAAGCAAGAGCTGTACGAGCAAGCCAAAGATCTGCGCATCGCCGGTCGCTCCCGGATGAGCAAAAAAGAGCTCGCGCGCGCCATCGCTCGGAAGCAGTAGCGCTCGCGCCAATTCCCGAGCGCCGCGCTCAACATTGCCGCCGAACGCGCCGTTGGGGAGCATTTCGCAAGCACTTCCGCAAGTCCTTGCCGAAGGGTGATGCCGAAGGGTGATGACCCTTATCAACTCGTCCCCGCGACGCCCTTCGCCAGCACCCTGCCGACCACCATCGCAGTGACCGAGCACGAAACGTCGGCGATGCACCACGGATCGGGTGGAAGCGCATCCTGACGGGGCGTGCGCACAGGATGGTGGCTCATAGATGTTTCTTCGTTGGCCCCCCGAACGAGTTGGGATGCCAGGAACCGCGCGGGCTGACACTCCGTGACGAGATTTCGCGCACGCCGCGTCTTGTTCAGTGGAGCAAACCAAAGACGCGTGCCATCGCGCCGAGCGCGGCGTTGCGCGATACGTACGTGTTGCTCCGAAATCGCTTGCCGTAGTCAGCCTCATGGGCAAGGATGCGCCCCCCCGGAGATTCCGACTTGTTCGAGGGCCACGGGAACATGATAGGGATGCGCTCGATTGGGGCTGGACGCGAGTCTCGCCCGCCAAATTTGCCGATCTCGTGCACGGGCGAGACTCCCCGGGGAGTGGAGCGATCGCAGTCGGGGATCGTGGGATCCACGGCGCCGGTGCCGGTCTTCGCGAGCGCGCGCGAGCTCGCAGGGGAGCTCGTCGCGGCCGCACATCGAGATCGTGCAGAGGCGGAATTCGGACGTCCCGGGGTCGGTGGACTTCGCCGTTTTTCGCTCACCCGCGCGAGGTCGAAATCCGCATCGCTTCTCCCGCCTCAAATACGAACAGCACGCAGACGAACCGGGCACCGCAGGGCGGAATAGCGGTAGGCCGGGGGTGCACCGAGTGGCAGTTCCTGTCGAGAGGGCGCAATGAACAACGGAGAGACCGAGCTGAACCGCTCGTCCACGTTCCAACTAGAAGCGACTTTGCCCGAGCCGGCTCTCGAGTCCGATGCGGACGTCGATTCCCGGCGCGACAAGGTGCTCGGCATGGTGCGCCCCCGGGGGGGACACGAGCCCGATCTGTTGCTCCACGACTTCTTGACGGACGGGCGGCGCTTCTTTCGCGACCCGGACGCCTTCGAGGTGCTCCGGCGCTCGGTGCTTCCCGACGTGCTCGCCCGTAAGCCTCCCGGAGCTCCCCTGCGCGCCTGGGTCGTGGGATGCGGGACTGGAGAGGAAGCATACGGCCTCGCGATTTCGATCATCGACAACGCGGAGCTGTCGGGGCTCGAACCGCGCCTGCAACTGTTCGCGACGGACACCGACGCCGAAGCGCTCCGCACGGCGCGCAACGGGACGTACTCCCGGAGCATCGAGGCGGACGTGCCGAGCGACATTCTGGCGCGCTACTTCGAGCGGGCGAACGGGTACTACCGCATCGGCAAGCGCATTCGCGACTGCGTCGTGTTCGCCCCGCACGACCTCACGAAACAGGCGCCGTTCTCGGGGATGGACGTGATCTCGTGCCGCAACCTGTTCCTGCACGGCTCACCGGACCTCGTGGCGCGCCTCCTGCCCTTCTTCCACTACGCGCTCGTTCCGGGAGGGCACCTCTTGCCCGGCTCGATCGAGCGCGCCGGGATCCTCTCCGGGCTCTTCGCGCCGGTGGACAAACGGCACCGCGTGCTGCGCAAGAACGAAATGCGCCCGCCGGAGTCGGCTCTGCGCGCGGAGGTGGTGTTCTTCGAGCGCCGCGCGGGCTCGCGGGCTCGGCCGGCGGCGCCGGAAGAAGCCGTCCGCGGCGCCTCCGTCCAGAAGGAAGAGGTGCTGCAGAAGTTCGATCAGACGGAGCGGCGTCTGCGCGAGCTCGTGGAGGAGCTCGTTCACGCCAACGAGGAGCTCCGCGCGCGCAACGGCGAGCTCGTCGCGGCCAACGAGGAGCTCCGCGCGCGCAACGAAGACCTCGCCAAAGCGCGGCTCTCCGTCGACAGCGCCAACGTCGAGCTCGAGCTGATGAACCGCGAGCTCCGGCAGCGCCTGGCCGAGCTCGCCGCCGCGAGCAGCGACGTCGAGAACCTGCTCGCCAGCACGCGCATCGCGACCTTGTTCCTGGACGGCGAGCTGCGCGTGAAGAGCTTCACCCCGGCCGCGACCGACCTGCTCGGGGTCATCGAGGGCGATCGCGGGCAGCCGGCGGGCCGCGCCGTGCGGCGCCTCCGCTACGACGAGCTCGAACAGGACGCGGCGTCGGTGCACCGGACGCTCACGCCGAAAGAAGTCCAGCTCCGGTCCAGCGAGGACCACTGGTACCTCGTGCGCCTGCTGCCGTACCGTTCCATCGAGAACGTCATCGATGGGGTGGTGATCACCTTCTCGGACATCACGGAGCTCAAGCATGCCGAGCTCCAGGTTCAGAAGCTCGGCGCGGCGCTCGAGAGTCAACTGCGCTGGCTCAAAGCCCTGATGGACGTCGTGCCGGTCGGCATCGCCTACTACGAAAAGGGCCAGCAGGGCGTCGCGATCAACCGCGCCGCCGCAGACATGCTCCAGATCCCGGGCAGTCACGTCGGCAAGACGACGAGCGACCCGCTCGCGTACCTGGTTTGGGCGAACGACGACGCGAGCCCGGAGGAGCGACCGCTGCTCGAAGCGGCGACGCGCGCGAGCCCGGTCGAGCACCTCGAGATCGAGCTGCCCGGCGCTGGCGGCGCACGGCACCTCGTGCTTCGTTCCGCCGCCCTCGTCGACACGTCCGCGGCCACTTACGGCCAGGTGAGCGCGTTCTGGGACATCACGGAGATCAAGCGCGCGCGGGAGCAGGCGATCGCGCGCGAGCAGCAGCAGGCCATCATCGCCGAGCTCGGCCTCCGCGCGCTCGAGCAGATGGATCTCCAGAGCTTCTTGCGCGAGGGACTGCGAACGCTCTGCAACGTCGCGGACATCGAGCTCTGCGACGTCTTGCGCCTCACCGAGGAGAAGGACGCTCTCGAGGTGGTTTGCCGCGTCGGCTTCTCGAGCGCGGCCGCGGATCGCGGCGAGCCCGTCGTCCCGGACTCGTTGGCGGAGGCGGGCCTCCGCCGCGCGGAGGCGGTGGTGTTCGAGCGCGCATCCTGCCCGTATACCTGGCCCGATTCCCTGCTCGCCGAAGGCGTGCAGAGCGGGGTTCGGCTCGCGATTTCGGGAGAAGGTCGACAGCCCTTCGGGTTGCTGGGCGTCTACAGCAGGAAGCCGCGCGAGTTTTCGAAGCAGGACCTGATATTTCTCCGCGCGATCGCGATCGTGCTCACGAGCGCGATTCAGCGCCAGATCATCGAGGAAGCTCGCCTCAGGGAGCGCGAAACGGCCGCCCTCCGCAGGTCCGAGGAGCAGCTGCGGCGCGCGGAGCGCCTGGCCTGGCTCGGGACGTTCGCGGCGGGAATCGCGCACGAGCTCAACAATCCACTCAACAACATCGCGCTCGCGGCGGACTACGCGGAGAAAAGCCCCGACGCCGAGCGGCGCGGAAAAATGATCTCGTCCATCAAGGCGAACGCGGAGCGCTGCGGTCGGATCATCGAGAGCGTGCTCCGTTTCGCCCGCAACGAAACGACGCAGAAGTGGGCGACCGACGCGAACTCGATCATCCGTCGATCCGTGGACCTACTTCGGGCAGAATTCGGCTCGGAGAAGCTCGAGCTCCGGTTGAAGCTCGAAGAGGGGCTGCCGCCCATCCGCTCGAACCCAACCGAGCTCGAGCAAGTGTTCGTGAACCTCGTCCGCAACGCCGTCGAGGCACATCCCGGAAAATGCACGGTCGAAATTCACTCGCGCCTCGCGTATCCCTGCATTCGCCTCGTCGTGTCCGACGACGGCCCGGGCATTTCCGCCGCGCATCTACCGCGGATCTTCGATCCATTCTTCTCGAAGCGCCGACGTGGGGGCGGCACGGGCCTCGGCCTGAGCATCACCCATCGAATCGTGACCGCACACGGCGGCATCATTCGGGCGAGCAGTGAGGAAGGGAAAGGCGCAAAGTTTTCGATTGAACTGCCATTGGCTCCGGAGGGGGCCAAGGAGGAGGAGCTGAACGATGACGAAGGTCTTGATCGTGGAGGATGAGCAGGACGCTCTCGATGTGCTGGGTTGGTGGCTTCAGGAGAACGGACATCAGGTCCTGACGGCGCGCACGGGGAAAGCAGCGCTCGAGCTCGGGATGAACTTTCAGCCCGACGTGGTGATCACCGACTACTTCCTCGAGGACGATCTCAACGGCGTGGACGTGATCGAGCGCTTTCGGCGCGAGCAGCCGTGCGTTCGCGCGGTGCTCGTCACGGGCCTCTTGCGCGAGGGATTTCGGGACGAGTTCCCGCGGCTCGACGGCGTCCCCGTGCTCACCAAGCCGTTCGAGTTTCGACGCCTCCAGGAGCTCGTGGACGGGCACGCTTGAGCTTGGATTTCGGGCTTGGGCTTGGGCCTAGTCGGGGAAGGCCGATCCCTCGACCTTCCCCTCGGCGTCAGCTCGAAATCCAAGTGGAGCGGCGTCAGCCAAAAGGCGAGGCAAAGCGCGAGGGGCGCGAGCGAGTGATTTCGTGGGTGGCAACCACGCCGCGCCGTAGCGCGCTGCCACGGGCGTCCTCCCGCTTCGGGCGGACGCCCACGGCCCGCGGCGGGGCATGCTTCTCGCTTCCCCGACACCATGGCCACCCTCGTAGGAAGCCAGAAGACACTGGACGAGCTGCTCCACGCGCTGCTCGAGCTCGAGCACGACGCGATCCTCGCGTACACGGTGGCGATCGAGCGACTCGACGACCTGACCGCCAAGCATCGGCTCGAGCAGTTCCGCTCGGATCACCAGCAACACGTCCGCATGCTCGAAGCGGCGATGGAGGCGCGCGGCAAGCGCCCGCCGCAACACGGCGACTTGAAGGCCGTGCTGACGCAAGGCAAGGTCGTCATCGGCAACCTCGTCGGGGATCGCGGCATTCTCATGGCGATGCTCTCGAACGAGAACGACACGAACACCGCCTACGAACGCGCCATGGACCGGGCCGATCTGGACTCGGAGCTCCATGCCTTGTTCACCGAGCACCTCGAGGACGAACGCCGCCATCGACGCTGGATTCAGGATCAGCTCGAGACACTCGGGGGCGAGCCGCGCCGCGAGCCCGCGTCCGAAGAGTACCTCGGCCGAAAGTGGGGATAGCCTCCCACGACCGTGTTTTCCGCTTCTTCCGAGGCGGAGCGCTCCTCTCCGACGAAGCGCGACGGCACGGCTCGCAGCTCGCGACACCAACGCGCGACACTACCGATTGCGCAACCGCCACGTGCCTTCGTCGGCGGGGAGCCTCGGGTTGCCGTCGTAGTAGACGAACCCCCGATCGACGAGCGTGTCCACGATCTGCTCGGCCTCGAGCTCCGAGCAGTCCAGGCGCCGCGCGACGAGATCCCGGAGCACCGTCTTGCCCTCGATGTACCCGCCGAGCGGAGCCGCGATCGTGGTGGCGAGCGATCGGGAGAGCGCCGAAAGGTCCACGTCTTCCGGATTGAAGGGCATGCCGGTCGGGGAGCAAGCGCCGCGCCGTCGCCTGCGGCGCGAGCTGGCATTCTCCCTGCAGGGTTCGGTGCATGAACAGCTCGCCCCAAGGACGCGGGCGGCAGATCCTGCTGCGCGCCTCGGTGGCCCCGCTCACGCTGCTCCGCCTGGGCGTTGGCCTCCTCTTCGTCGCTCACGGTTGGGTGAAGCTGACGAACGCGGCGGCCACGACGGCCAGCTTCGCCGCCGCCGGCATTCCGACGCCGGAGGTCGCGACGTACCTCGCGATCCTCGGTGAGCTGGGAGGCGGGATCGGGCTCACGCTCGGGCTCCTGACGCGCCTGGCCGCGCTCGGTCCCGCGCTCGTGACGGGCTCCGCCATCTGGTTCGTTCATCGCGGCAACGGGCCGTTCCTCGAGAATAACGGGTGGGAGTTCGCGCTCACCATGGCGCTCGTCTGCCTCTACTTCGTGTTTCGCGGACCGGGACCGGTCAGCGTCGATGCGCTCATCGCCCAGATGCGGCGCCGTTCCGAAGTCCGAGCGGGCCGCCCGCCTCCGCCCGAGCCCCGCGCGCCGCGGGGCGCCCGTGAGCCCGGCTTTCCGGACGCGTATCGCGGCCCTCCCCTGCCCGGAAGCTGACCAATCCTCAGGAGCCCTAGCCAGCTCCGGCTTCCTCCGGCAGACGCCTGAGGCCTTGGTTAGCAAGGCGGTAACTCGTCGAAACAACCAGTTTTTTTGGACCTCAGAAGCAAGACCGAACGACCGGTTTATCCGGCCTCCGGGTAAGAATTGCCGCTCTGCGCACTGAATACTTTTCGACCCGCGCGTATCCCGCTAATGGGCATGGGGCCCGGTTCATCCTGACCTGGGCGGTGGCGTTCCTCGAGCAGGAAAGGCCACGCTCCATGTGATGGCCGACATGAGTGAGCGATGCAGAAGGCGGTGACCCCACCTCGCGTGAAGCGCGGCACGGTCCGCATGTTCGAGTCGGATCTGCTCGAGCGGTTCTCGCATGTCCATCCGCTCGTCCCGGCGTTCCTCTATCTGCCGGTGGTGATCGCCGCGCTGGCGATCGCGATTTTCGGCAAAGGCATCGGCATCTGGACGGTGCTCTGGCAAACGTTCGCCGGGTACCTGCTGTGGACGCTCGCCGAGTACTGGCTGCACCGCCTCGCGTTCCACATGCCCGTGGTCGGCCCGAAGACGGCGCGCATCCAGTTCCTGATCCACGGCGTGCACCACGACTACCCGTGGGACGAGACGCGTCTCGTGATCCCGCCGGCGGCGTCCCTCGCGCTCTGCGTCCTCACGTACCTCGGGTTCCGCGCCGCGCTCGGTACCGATGCGATGTATGCGCCCTTCGCGGGCTTCGTCCTGGGCTACGTCGTCTACGATGAGACCCATTGGTACGTGCACGCGCACCAGCCGAAGACGCGGTTCGGGCGCTGGCTGCGCCGCGAGCACTTCCTGCACCACTTCAAGGCCCCGACGACCCGCTTCGGCGTGAGCTGCCCGTGGCTCGATTACGTGTTCGGGACGCGCGGAACGCCCCTTTCGCCCCGCGCGAACGAGGGCAGCGCCGTCGACGAGAGCAGCGAGGTCGGCGAGAACAGCGCCGTTCCAGCGGAAGAGCCGCGAGCCTAGTTTTCGTTGTTTTCCGAGTCGGGAAACGCGAATTCCCGGCGCCAAGCCAGAACTCGGATCATCCCCCCAAGGCCTTGGGCCCTCTCGAGCCCAAACCTCGTTGGCACGAGAACGCCGATCCGTTTGACTGACCGGCGTTCTGGCCTTTGGGGCAGGGGTGGCTCGCGTCGCCTCCCGCCGAAGTCAAATTCGGCGGAGCCCCTCCCCACGCGGGCACTCTGTCCGACGCAGTTTTCCGCATATCTCGGCGCGTTCCTAACCGTTTGTCGCTCTAGAGCTCGGCGATGGGCGCTCCGGCGGGGCTACCGTAGCGATCGACTTCGAGGCCGTAGCGACGGATGATCGAGGCGTGCAGCGCGCCGGTCGGCTTGTCCGTCGCGGCGACGGCGCGCCCCGTCTCGAAGCCGCCCGCGTGACCGGCGAGCAAGATGGGCATGTTCTTGCGCGAGTGGCTGTCGCCGTCCCCGTTTTCGGAGACGTAGAGCACGAGCGATTCGTCGAGCAACGTGCCGTTCGCCGTCGTGGCGCGCTTCAGTGAATTGACGAGGTAGGCGAAGCGCCGCACCTTGAAGCGCGAGGTGGCGACCACGCGCGCGTCGGCGATGCGCTGCGCGTCGGCGCGCGCGAGGCCGTCGAGGTCCGTCGCGCGATCCTGATCGTCGAGCTTGTGCGACAAGAAATGGTCGCTCCAGTCGCCGACGCTCTCCATCCCTTGGCCGAGCGTGTAGTCCGCGTAGTGCACGCCCCAGCTGTCGCTGTACTGGATGGTGACGACCCGCGTGAGGTCGCATGCCATCGCGAGCACGGCGAGATCGATGAACTGCTTCGTCTTCGTGTGCCAGTTGCCGCCCGACTGGGGCTGTGTCGGGACGGTGCACGACGTGGTCGCGGGCGGCATCGCGGCGTTGACCTGCTTTTCCACCTCGAACACGGACTCGAGGTACTGGTCGAGACGCTGCCTGTCCGCCGCGCCGAGCTTCGCGGTCAAGCGCGCCGCGTCCTCCTTGACGAAGTCGAGCACGCTCGCCTGGCGTTGCCGCGCGCGCTCCGCTGCGGCGCCATCCCCGCTGCCCAGGTCCCCGCTGCCGAACAACGTGTCGAAGAGCTGCCGCGGATTTCGGACCACGGTCTCGACCTGGCCGCCCTTGCGGAAGGAGACGTGGCCCTGCCCGATGTCCGTGCTGCCGGTCGCCGAGAGCGTGAGGGTTCGGTACGGGGTGTCGCCCTGCAGGTGCTCGGCGAGGTACTGGTCGAGCGTCGGCTCTGGCGGCGTGTAGCTGTTCGCGATGCCCTTGTGCGCCGAGAGCGACATCGACGGCATGTGAATGTCGACGCAGACGCCCGAGTGGTCGAGCCCGGTGACCACCGTGACGTCCTGGACCGTCGCGTCCTCGGCGGGCCAGATCCCCTCGGCGGCGAAGCCTCCGAGATCCTTCAAGCACTCCGGGAGATTGCTCGCCGTGAGCGGACCGGCGGGCGGATTCCATTTCCGCGGGTCCGTTCCGTTCGGATAGAAGAACGCCACGAACCGCTGCACGGCGGGGGTCTGTGCGCTCGCCCGCTGCGGGAGCATGGCTTCGAGGAGCGGCAGCGCCATGCACGCTCCGGCTCCGCGCAACAGGGCTCGTCTCGAGAGTCGTAGGGCCATTCGATCCTCACACGGTCAGGGCGTGGCGGCGGGAGCGCGCCGCAAGCGAAATTCGGGGGCTTCGATGATGCCGGCGAGCAGAGCCGCGAAGTTGCCGCTGCTCGTGAAGGCGCGCGTGGCCGACTCGAGCGTGCACGCGTCCGCCGCCACCGGCTCGCGACCGCCCACGTAGAGGAAAGCGCGCGACGCGAGGCACTCGGAGACCTCGGGCATCGAGCGGAGCTTCGCCGAGAGCTCGGCGATCGAGGAGAACGTGCTCGGGTCCGGCGCGCCCGGCAGCGCCGGCGCGATACCGTACTGCGTGATGTCCACGCTGTCGTCGTAGCGACCCGTGGCATCGAACGCCGCGAAGCCCACGCCGATCGGATCGATCAACGAGTGGCAGCCCTTGCACTCCATCTCCGTGTTCCGCTTTTCGACGATCTGCACGCGCGTGAGCCCCACGAGGCGCTCGCCGAGCGTCTCCGCGAGGTCCGGCGGAACCGACATATGCTGGCAGAAGAACGTCTCGCGCACCCAGTTGCCCCGAATGGAGATCGGGTCGCCGTCGCTCTTGGCGCTGAGGAGGCTCGCGTGCGTGAGCAGCCCCGTGTTCGCGCGCGGGCTCCCCGCGGGGAACTCCACCCGGCCGTCCGCGCCCGGCGCGGGCAGACCATAGTACGTCGCGAGCGCCCGGCTCGTCCGCGTGTAGTTTGCGGTCAGCACGTCGAGGAAGGTGCCCCCGCCCCATGCGAAGTCTTTGAGCACCTGGTCCGTCTCTTCCTGCATCGCGCCGAGCAGCGCGTCGTCCCAACCCGCGGGCGGAACGTTCGGGGGACGCAGCGTTTCGAAGCCGAGCCACTGGCGGAAGAACGCGCCGAAGAACTGCTCTGCCTTGGGATCGGCGAGCATCGACTCGGCGACCGTGCGCAACCCCTCGGGAGTATCGAGCGCGCCCTGCTCGGCCTGATCGAGCAACGTGGCGCTCGGCCCGCGCCCCCAGACCGCGAACGAAAGGCGCGACGCGAGCTCGGTCGCGGTCAAGGTGGACACGCCTTCCGACGCGCTGCCCACCTCCACGCGATACAGGAAGCTCGGCGACGTGAGCATCGCTTCGAGCACGAGCCGATACCGATCTTCGGTGTCGAGGGCATCGCTCTCGGCGCGCGTCACGAGCGCATCCACCTCGGCTGTTTCGAGCGAGCGGCGGTACGCGAGCCGGCCGAAGCGCGTGACGAACGAGCGCAGGCAATCCGGCGCGGTGAGCTGGCAGCCGATCACGGAGGAACGGCGCGTCGAATCGGCGAGCAGCCCGTCGGCGAGCTCCCGCGCCTTGTCGAGGTAGGCGCGGAGGTGCTGCGACGAAACCGTCTGGATCTCCGCGAACGTCCGGAAGCCGTCCTTGTCGGCATCGGGAGGAACGCCCTCGAGGCTCGGCGGTGCCGGGAGCTCGAAGAGATCTTGCAGCGTGAGCTGGTACTCGAGCGCCGAGAGGCGACGAAGCACCGTCGCGCCGGTGTCCGTCCCGGGGCTCGCGCAGCTCGACACCGGTTCGGTCGGGGTCGAGGGCCCTCCCGGATTCGGTTCGCTCGGCGTCTCGCCGGACGGCGTCGTCGTCCCGGCGGGCGGCGGCGCGCCCGTTCCCGTCGACCCGGGCGTGGGCGTGGTCGGTGTGCCCCCGGGTTGGGTCGGAGACCCGGTGGGAGCGCCTCCAGGATTCGTCGCGGGATCGTTGGGCGGCGCATCGGGTCCTGGATCGCCGGTGACCACCTCACCCGTGCACGCCGCGGCCGCGAAGAGCGCGACGGAGGCGATGAGCTCACGAGGGATCCTGAGTTCGCTCGGTCGGAGATCTCTGATCATCACGTTCCCTCCGCGGCGGGTCGACATCGACGGATGGCAACCCGGCTCGGGACGTCGGGCGTGCGCTCAGAGTAGTTCAGAAACCCGCGAAACTCCAAGGGACACGGGGCAACGAGCCCCTGCTGGCGTCCTCGAAAAATTTCCGCCCGATTCCCGAAGACAGCATTCGTGAAGGCTTCGAGTCGCGACGGATCGTGCAGTGTTCGGAATCCGCCTGGACGCGAAGGCAACGAGCGCGGTCCCGCGTCCGCTGCACGTTCGGCACGGAAAAATCCGAGAGAACGCCGTCTCGGCCAGAGACACGCCCTTTGCAAAACCGTGCAAATCGAGCCCACCCAGCCGGGGACTCGATTCGTCCGAAGAGCGAAGCCCTACTCCGAGGCGGGAGACGGAAGGGCGCGCACTCGGATCGAGGGTCCGCGAAGCACACGCCGGGCCGTCACCAGGGTGCGCTCGACCAGCCGGTAGAGCGCCGCCGCGAAGCGCTCCCACAGGCGCCGGTGGCGCGGCCGTTGTCGCGTCCAGCCCAGGGTGATGACGATGCTGCGAGCGACGTCGCGCTCGAAGACGCGCGCGAGCTCGTCCGCGAAGCGCCGATCGTGAACGACGACGTTCGTCTCGTTCGCCCACCAGATTCCCGGTGTCATCGCGTTGAACGTGCCGACGGTGGCCCAATCGTCATCGACGATCGCAAACTTCGAGTGCATCACGCGACCCTGGAACTCCAGCACCACGAGACCGCGCCGGAGCCAGTCGGCGTACTCGCCGCGCGTGATGGTCCGAATGATCGGCAGGTCCGTCTCCGCGGGCATCAGCAAGCGCACGTCGACGCCGCGCCGCGCGGCCCGCGTCAGCGCGTCGAGCAGCACGCGGGGCGGAATGCAGTAGGCGTTCTCGATCCACACGCGCCGGCGCGCGGCGCGAACCTGCGCGCAGAGCCGCTCCACGATGATGCTGCGGCTCGCCGGGGAGTCGGCGATGAGCTCGACGTCGACCGTCCCGACGTGCGGCGCGTGATCGGAGATGCAGTCGACGTGACTCGCCTCTTCCCAGCGCATCTCGAACACGCGCATGAAATCGAGCACACAGGGCCCGCGGAGGCCCACCGAGACATCGTGCCAGCCCTCGCCACCGAGCTCGCGCGACCACCACTCGATGCCCCAGTTGATGCCGCCGGTGTACGCGGCGTCGTCCACGACGACCGTCCTGCCGTGATCCCGCGGCCAGTACGTCCATCGCTTGCGCGCGAGGCGAAACGGTCGGTAGGCGCGTACCTGGACGCCGGCTTCGGCGAGGTGCCGAAAGAACGCGCGCGACGTGCCGCGGCTGCCCTGAGGATCGTAGAGCAGACGCACGTCGACGCCTCGTGCCGCAGCGCGCTCGAGCAGCGCGGCGAAGAACGCGCCCATCGCATCGTCCCGATAGATGTACGTCTCGAGCCACACGCGTTCGCGGGCCCTCGCGATGCTGCGCTCGAGGGTTTCGAAGAGCGGCATGGGCTCGGGAAAGAGCACGACCTCGTGGTGGGTCGTCCGCACCAAGACGGGCGCTTCCCCCGCGCCGTCAGCGCGAGCGTGCGCGAGCGCACGTTCCGAAAGCGCCTCGTGCTCCGTCACTGCCGCGCCGCCTCCGAAGCGCTCGCTGGCCCGCGAACGAGCGAGCCTTCGGCACGGCCCGTCGAAAAGGGAAGCTCGGCGGACCGGGCCATGGCGTCAGGGAGCACTGCAAACCGCGTTCCCGCGGCCCTTCCCCTCGGGACTCGGTGTGCTTTGCCCCAGGGAATGACTGTCTCCTTCCATGCGAGGGCCCGCCTCGCCTTCAGGATCCGCCGTCGAAGACTCTACCTCGCCCTCCGTCCGCTCCGATAGCCTGGCCGAGACGTCGCAGACTGGCTCGGCCCAGACTCCGGGCCGACGTGGACGGCAGAACCGAGACCGACGCGAATTTTCCGACGAATTCGCGTTCGGCGCGCACGAAGCCCGTTTTCTCGGCGCGACCCGTCCCCGTTCCACCAGACGCCGAAAACTATGGAGAACAGCGTCGCACGGAGTGCCCGCGTGGGGAGAGCCCGCGACGGGTGCCGCCCCTGCGAAAGAGGCCAGAACGCCGAGCGGTCAAACGGAGCGGCGTTCCAGAGCCCGGATTTTGGCTGAGGCGGGAGAGCGTGGCCGAGGTCGAAGCCGCGGTGCCCCGTTCGGGGAGCGCTCGGCTCGCGTTGCCTCGTTCGGGCTGCTCGCCGTTCCTCTGGATCCACTCACGCTGGAGCGAGGCGCTCAGGCCCGGCGCGCGACCCGCCCAATGCCCGAAGCGCCGGGGCAGAGCGCGCGGTCGCGGGTCGACGCGAACGGACGTGAACGAGTGTGAAGCATTGATTCTGGGACGTGGCGAGTGTTATCGGGGCTACGACCCGGAAGGACGCCCTCATGCAGCGATCGCGCGCGGCTCTGCTTTCTTCGATGCTCCTCTTCGCTCTGGTTCGGTGCGGCTCGGATCCCGAGCTCGTCACCAACGGCCCCTCGCCCGTCGATGCGGGCGGTGAGGAGCCGGATCCGGACGGCGGAGCCACCGGCACGTCCACGAACCCTCCCCCGATCGACATCCCGTCGATGGCGGGGGCGGACGGCACCGGTGAGGGAGGAAGCGGCCCCTGCACGGGAGACGACTGCGAGAGCGGCCCTTCCTGCGGCGACGGTGTGGTCGAGCCCGGCGAGCTCTGCGACGACGGCAACGCGGAGCCGGGCGATGGCTGCTCGGGCCTCTGCCGCGTGGAACCGAACTACGAGTGCAAGGAGCCGGGAGAACCCTGCACGTCCACCGTGGTGTGCGGTGATGGAGAAATCACCGGGGGCGAGGCGTGCGACGACGGCAACGACGACGACGGCGACGGCTGCTCGGAAACGTGCACCGTGGAGTCGGGGTTCGCGTGCCGCGAGCCGGGCGCGCCGTGTACGCCCGTGGAGGCGGCCGAGTGCGGCGACGGCGCGGTGAACTTCGGAGAAACCTGCGACGACGGCGACGACGAGAGCGGCGACGGCTGCTCCGACGAGTGCACGCTCGAGCCCGGCTACCGCTGCGCGGTTCCCGGCGAGCCGTGCGAGCTGCTCGAGTATTGCGGAGACGGCGCCCTCGCCGACGACGAAGACTGCGACGACGGCAACACCAGGCCCGGCGATGGCTGCACCGGGCGGTGCACGATCGAGCCCTTCTTCGAGTGTCCGACGCCCGGTGAGCCGTGCGTCACGACCATCGTCTGCGGCGACGGCGAGGTCGTCGGGGACGAGGCGTGCGACGACGGCAACGAGGACGACGGCGACGGGTGCTCGGAAGACTGCAAGTCCGTCGAGCCCGGCTACTTGTGTCCGAGTGACGGCGGCCCCTGCGAAGAAGCGCCCGAAGACGTCTGCGGCGACGCGCGCCTCGCCTTCGGCGAAGGCTGCGACGACGGCAACACCAAGTCGGGCGACGGGTGCTCGGAGACGTGCCAGGTCGAGCCCGGCTACGACTGCACGAACGTCGGCAAGGTCTGCACGCGCATCGCCTGGTGCGGCGACGGCAACCTCGACATCGCCCGCGGCGAGCAGTGCGACGACGGCGAGGATCCGCCCGCCAGCGGCGACGGCTGTAGCGCGCTCTGCGTGATCGAGGACAACTGGTCCTGCCCCGTCCCCGGAGAGCCCTG
>Ga0079224_100004089_pt1 | contig 18673 bp, 18 predicted proteins | sample Stecom2015_FD_80414 | JGI IMG/M metagenome (GOLD analysis project Ga0079224, IMG submission 80414) | Agricultural soil microbial communities from Utah to study Nitrogen management - Steer compost 2015 | ecosystem: Environmental > Terrestrial > Soil > Agricultural land | place: USA: Utah... | reverse complement strand
GGCACCGCGCCGTCCATCTTGAACTCGGCGCCGATGTGGATGTTCGTGATGAAGTTGCGCGCCACGCCCGCGAGGATCTGCACCACCTGCGGCGTGACCATGATGTAGTGGTCCCACACGGCGGCTTCGTGCCAGCGGCGCATGAAGCCTTCAGGCCAGCAGTACTGCGACGGCCAATGCGGCTTGTTCGAGTTCGCGTGGTGATAGGCCTCCTGCACCATGCGCTTCTGATACTCGGGCGTCAGCAGCGAAAGGATCGTCGGCACCTGGACGTGCCGCATCCGGAACCAGTACTGATTGCCCGGCGTGCGACCCGGGTGCATGTAGATGCCGGTCCACTCGCCCGGCACGGTCGCATAGGTATGCTTGGTCGGCCCGCCGCGCTGCTTCGTCTCCGCGAGCAGCGCCTCGTAGTGCTCCTGCGCAGTCTCGAACGGATACGGGCTCACGATCGCCTCGCGCGGATAGTCCCGGTCGCAGAACCCCCACGCGGCCGACGCCGGCGGATCATCGCCGATGAGCCCCGTGCGGTTGCCGCCCCAGAGATCCTCGAGGGCGGCCGGGCTGTTGCAGCGGAAGTACCGCGGGTCGCTCCAGAGCGCCCGGTCCTTGTAGAAGTCGGTGGTCGTGAAGATGTCGATCTCGAGCGGCTCGATGCCGTCGGGCGTCTCGCCGGGGCGCGCGGAGCCGATGAAGCCGTCGTCGGCGCGACGCGGGTCGTCGCCCGTGCGGCGCATCGTCGCACCGGTCATGTGGTACTCGTTCAGATCGGCGAGGAGCGGCGCGCCGCGTCCGACGCTTTCGAAGCCCGGATCGGCGACCTGCTGGGCGCCCGCAAGGGAGCCGATCAACGACACGGCCGCCAGCGCCGGCACGCGAAGCGCGACGTTCTTCATGTTCTGTCCCCCTCGATCTTCTTCTGCCGCGGCCTGCCGGCTGCGACGGCCGGCGAGCTTCCCGGATACTAAGGCGAAACGTGGCCCGGCGCGAGCCCGGGGGCCGCGGCGAAGACGGCACGGAGGGAGCTATTTCCGGCGCCAGCGTCCCGCCGCGTCCATGAAGTATTGCCCGGACGGCAGGCGCTCGATGATCTGACGGCCGGCGCGGGCCTGCACCGCCTCGAGCGGCGCATCCGTCTCCGCGGCGATCTGCCGATACTCGCTCATGCGCTCCGCGTTCACCTCGGCGACGATCGCCTCGAGCGCCGGAGTCGGATCGGAGACGATGGCGACGAGCCCGTCCGGCCGCTCGCCGATCAGCCCCTGCGCCTTCGCGCTCGCGAGGTCTCCCTGTCCGAACGCCGCGATGCTCATCGCGAGCATCGCGAGCGCGATCGAAAATCTCGTCACGAACGTCATGACCTTCCTACTCCTGGCTCGGGGCGGCGTTCAGATCGCTCTCGGTCAGACCGAACAGCTCGGGGTTGCGGCGGATCAGCGCCAGCAGCTCCTGATCGATCTCGAGCCGCTTCTGCTCCGTGATGTTGACGTTGACGTCGAAGCGGATCGGCTCGTCGGGCGCCTGGAGCTTCACTGCGCATCCCGATGCGAGCGCCGAGGCGAGCATCGCGGCGGCCGCCGTGCCGGCAGGACGATTTGCGGTCATCGAGAATTCTCCTCGTTCTCCGTTTCACGCTGCTCGAAGAGCCGCTCGAGCCCGGCAGCATCCGTGAGGTCGACGGCGCTTCGTACCGCGCCGAGCAGCGGGCCGCGGAAGTTGAACGAAAGCTCGATCGGATGCCCGTCGAGGAAATCCGGATTCGCGCCCCGTGCGTTCAACGTCAGCGTCTGCTCGCCGCCTTCCCCGGATTCGCCGGAGACCGCGAGCGACAGCTCCTCGTAGCGAAAATTCGTCAGCACCTCACGCAGCATTTGCGAGCGCACATCCTCTCCGCGCAGGAAGTCCGGAAGATCGCTCGGCGCATAGCGCAGCACGCCGTCGGTCTCGGCGGCGAGCATGCCTTCGTCGAGACGGATGCCGCCGTCGATCAGCCGCACCGGCACGCGCCCGGACAGCACGCCCGTTCCTGCGAGTCCCTCGATGCGGCTCAATGCGAGAAAGCGCGACAACTCGACATCCTCTGCCCGGAGCACGAAGCCAATATTCCGCAGCGAGCCTGAATCCACCGTGAACGGCTCGGCGAACAGGCGCCCGCCTGCGAACCCGAACTCGAGGCGCCGAACTGCGAGCGCGCCGTCCGCGCCGAGATCGAGCACGGCGCTGCCCCGCTCGAGCGGCAGGCCGAGGTCGAGCCGCTCGACCGTCACCGTCTGCGCGGACGCCGTCGCGAGCGGCAGCAGGCTCGCGAAACGCATCTCGGTGCTGACGCCCGCGATCTCGATCCCGGCAACCGTCGCGCCGAAGTCTCGAGCGCGCAGCGTGCCGCTGCCCGTGAGCCCGCCGTGCGTCCATTCGACGTCGCCTTCGAGCTCGAGCACGCCGGATGCGTCGGCGACGTGCTCCGCGAGGAGCGGTGAGACGTCGCCGACTTCCGTCGCTCCCGTGACGAAGCTCAGCGGATAGAGCCGCACCCGCGCCTCCGCCCGCTCGCGCTCGTGCCGGCCGATGGCCTCGAGCACGAGCACGCCGAGCTCGTCCGACGCGATCGCGCCGAAAGACAGCGCGCCGTCGCGGCGCTCGGCCGTGAGCTCGACGCCGAACGGAACGATCGGCGCGGGCCTTGCCCGGCTTTCGATGCGCGCGATGCTCATCGCGGCCGATGCGACCGCGCCGTCGCGAAGCTCGGCCGTGCCTTCGAGCCCGCTCAGCGCAAACGCCATGTCCGGCGACGCGACAGCGCCGCCCGAGACGCGCACGGACAGGCTCGTGCCGGAGGCCTGCGCCTCCCCGGCGGCGACGACGCTCGGCCACCGGCCGTCGAGCGCGTACGCCGCGCCGCCCCCGACGAGCCGCGCGCGCAGCGGCTGCTCGTCCAGCGAGAGCGTGAGCGCGGTGCGGCCGCTGCCGGGATCGTGGCTCAGCAGAACGCCGTCTGCGCCGCCGCGGACGCAGAGCGGCGCAAGCCCCGCGAGGCGCGCCGCGCCGATCTCGACAGCGTGCGCCCGCAGGCCGATGCAGTCGCGGGCCGTGAGCACGATTCGGTCCGGCGCGGCGGAGAGCGCGCCGGAGAAATCCGCGGCGAGGCCGTCGAGCCGGACGGCTCCGAGCGCGCCGCCCGCGACGAGCGTGCCGCCGCCTTCGAGCCGCCACGCTCCGCCGCCGTGCTCGAGCGCGCCGTCGAAGCCCTCGGCGCCGACCACGAGCTCGCCCCACGGCAGGTTGCGGGCGACCAGCCCGGCGAGGTCCGCCTCGAGGGAGAAGTCGCGCCGGGCGAGCCCGTTCGCGTCGACCTGCTCGGCGGCGACGAGCCGCGCGTGCAGCGCCGTCGCGATCCGGGCGTCGGCGGCGGACGCGGCGAGGCGGCCCGCGAGCTCCACGGCGCGTTGCGCGCTCGACCACCGCAGCGTCGGCGCGCGCTGATCCGTCGCCTCGAGCCGCAACGACAGCGCCGCGCCCTCGAGCCTGCGGGCCGCGGCCGGCACGAGGCGCGGCGCGGGGACGAGCTCGGCCCGCGATTCGCGCATCGTGACGCGCAGCTCGTCCGCGCTCCCTTCGACGTCTGCCGACAGCGCGAGCGTGCCGTCCGCGAAGAGCCCCGGATAGGCCAGGCCGCTGCCGCCCAGCACGAACCGGCCTCGGAGCGCGCCGCCGAGCGGCGCCGATACGGGGCTTGCGAGCTCGGCGTCGAGCTCGATGCGCCCTTGCACGGGCGAGGGGTCCTTGAGCCGCACGCTGCCCGTGACGGACGCGGTGCGCGCGACGGCGGAAAGCGCGGCCTCGCCTTCGATCGAGATCTCCGCGAGCGCCGCCGTCGGCGTGCGAATCGAGAACCGCGCCGCGCCGTCGCGCCAGGCGGCCGTGACGGCCGCGCCGCCGAGCGCGATGCCGAGCGCGCTCACCGCTTCCGCGCGCGCGGCGAGGTCGATCGCCGGCGACAGGCCCGGCCCGAGCTCGGCCGTCGCCTCTCCGCCGAGGCGCGCGACTCGAACGCCGCGCAGGTCGGCTTCGCCGTCGTCGATGCGCAGACGGATCCGCGCGCCGGCATCGTCGGTCGGCAGCGCGACGACGTCCGCGAGGGTCAGGGCGACGATGCCGAGCGGCGTCCGCACGCGAACCGCGGCGCGCGCGACGGAAAGGCCGTCGGGCGGCAGCAGCTCGAGCGGCGCCGCGCCGCTCCCGGACGCGCTTGCGCTCGTCGGCAACCTCCACGTCCCGTCCGCGGCGATGTCGGCATCGATGCGCAGCCGTGCGATCGAGATGCGCTCGATGCCCGGACCGAGCCGCGCCCGAACGTCCTCCGCGACGAGCGACCCGTCCGCCGCGAGCTCGACGCGATCGAACCGCACCTCCGGCGGCGCGAACGCGCCGCCCGCGACGCGCGCATCACTCCAGCCCGAGCCGCGAAGCTCGCGCTCGAGCAGCCGCGCGGCAACGATTCCGGAGGCGTGCCACAGGATCACGCCCGCGAGCACGACGAGCCCGGCCGCAAGCGGCAGCCATCGGCCCCATGCGCGCGGCCGGCGAATGCTCATCAGCGTCGAATCCTGTCCCGCGAAGCGTTCCGTCCATCTTACAGGCGGCCGCGGAACGGACGGTACGGCGCTAGCGGGACCGGCGGCTCAGCAGGCGGGGCGCGACGCTGGTCGAGGCCGCATCGCCCTCGCCGCCGCTCTGGCTCACTCGCAGCTCGAAGCGGCGCGTGAAGGATTGACGCTGAAGCACGTCGATCAGGTCGGTGAGCGATTCCGCGTGCTCGTCGATGTAACCGCGTTCGCTCTCGAGTGAATCGGGATCGGGTTTACAGGAAGCCTCGGACATCAGGCTGGAATCCTTTCCTCGAACGGCGGCAAAGCTGCCGGGGCGCGGGCAAGATACCCGCCCGCGCCCCGGAATTCCACTGCTCGGCGTTCTCGTCGAGTGAATGAACGAGCGATTACGACGCTAGTCGAAACGCACCTGAAAGCCGACATAGGCGGACCTCGGCTCGCCCGGGTTCAGGATCCGGTCGTTCGCCGACGCGACGTTGCGCACCGAGTGCGTGACGACGTGATCGCGATCGGCGAGATTGCGCAGCTCGGCGAACGCGCGCCATCGGTCGTTGCTCCATCCGGCCCGAAGCCCCACGAGCACGTGCGAGCCGATCCGGTATGTGTTCGAGAAGTCCGCCCAGCGTTTACCGACGACATCGAGCATCGGCCCGACGTGCCATCCGCGCGGATGGCGGTAGATCACCTCGCCGCGCGCGAAGTACTCGGGCGCGGCCGGCAGCGCGTTGCGGCCGTAGCGCGGATCGTCGTCGAAGCGGAACTCGTTGAGCGTGACGCTGAGGGTCGGCTCGATCCTGCCGCCGACCGTGCCGAGCGGGAAGACGCCGCCGACCATCGCCTCGACCCCTGCGTGAATTGTGCGATCGATGTTCGTCGAGAGGCTCGTGCCCGGCGCGTTCGGATCCTCGACCGAGAGGATCTCGTCGTCGATCAGCGCGTAGTAGACCGAGACGTCCCAGCTCAACGGTCCGCCGACGCTCGGCAGCCGCCGCGCGCCGAGCTCGACGACCTTCCCCGTCATCGGCGCGAGCGTCGCGTCGCCGCCGGCGACGTTGTCCTCGAGCTCGTAGTTCGTCGGCGGCTCGAACAGGCCGCTCGCGTTGCCGTAGAACGTCACGCCGCGGCCGAGATCGAGCAGGAACCCGGCGCGCGGGCTGAAGCGGTCGTAACGCGAGCTCGGATTGCGCACCGCGCCGGTCTGCTCGGACGTCACGCGGACGTCGCGGTCGGCGAACGAGAGCTGACCGCCGAGCAGCAGGGTCAGAGCCTTTCCGACGCGCCAGTGATCGACGGCGAACGCTTCGGTCAGCGTGGCGGAGTTGTCGATTCGCTCGCGCAGGCCGTTCGGCTGCCCGCGCAGGTTGCGGTAATGGCCGCCGCTCACGTCGCTCTCCGCGCGGTTCACCCCGATTCGAAGGTCGTGGTTCCCGACCGTCTGCGTGAAACGCAGCGACGCGCTGGTGTTTCGGTGCTCCGTGTCGATCAGCAGGCTGAACACCTCGATCCCGTTCACCGCGGCCCAGACGATCGGGTGGTACAGCGACTGCTCCTCGCGCGCGACGCCGAGCTCGAGGCGGCGCGCGCCGTCGAGCTGCCACGTCGTCTTGTTCGCGATCCGCATCGCGCTGACGTTGCGCTGGTAGCGGCCCTCGATCGCCGCTGGGTCTGCACGGCTCGGGTCCGCGTCGACCTCGGCACGCGTCAACGCGCCCGGCAGCTCGTGATCGTTCTGCAGCGCCGTCACGTAGAACCGGGTGGACACCTTTTCCGACGGCGTCCAGCCGATGTTCGCATACAGTCCCGCGCGCTCCTGAACGCTATGCGCTCGATGGCCGTCGCGCCGCTTCGTCTCGAGCGTCACGAACGCATCGAGCGCTTCGCCCGGACGCGCGCCGAAGCTCGCTTGCGCGAGCGCGAAGCCGTGGCTGCCGGCGTTCAGCGTCACGTCCCATCCCGGATACTCGGCGCCGGTGGGCGACACGAAGTTGATGGCGCCGCCGAGCGTGCTCGCGCCGTGCTCGAGCGCGTTCGCGCCGCGCGCGACGGTCGCGCGCGCCGCCGACAACGGGTCGACGACCCGGTTGTGGTTGTTGCCGTCCGCCGTCGTGACGGGCATGCCGTCCTGCAGCAGCTTGATGCCGTTCATGTCGTAGTCGGTGGCGTCGAGGTTCGAGCCGCGGCTCGAGAAGAACACGCGGTCGTTCCCCACGTGACTCGCCGACCACACGCCCGGCACGTAGCGCAGCGCATCAGCGAGCGTCGCGACCTTGCGCTCGCGAAGCGTGCCCATGTCGATGAAGCTCGCGCCGCCCGGGATCCGCGCGACGCTCGCGCGCTCCTCCGCGCCGCGCTCCTTGCCGGTCACCACCACCGTTTCCAGGTTTCCGTTCGCGCTGCGCGGCCCGCCTTCCTCTGCGAGCACGCCGAAAGCGCACAGTGCACCGAGCACCGCCAGCGGCGCCCGAGAATGACTCTGCCTCATGTCGTCCCATCCTGGCTGCTAGAAGGTATCGTTCCATGGCGGCCGGCGGGCCGCGCGCTGCGCGCCCGCGGGCCGAACGATGCAAGAGCGGTTGGGCTTAGACGTGAGGCGGCGCGCGGGCCTGATAGTGCCCGGGCAGCGCCGGCAGGACGGCGAGATTCGAGTCGCTCCGCGCGAGAACGTGATCGAGCGGAAGCAGCGGAAGCGCGAAATCGGAGACGAGGACGGCGAACGCGAATACGGCGCCTACCGGGCAGCGCTCCCAGCCGTCATGGTTCGCATTCCGGTCGTGGTCGTCTTGCTGGTCTTGCTGATGCCCGTGAAGATCGCCGTGCGCGTGCTCTTCGAAGCCGTTGGCGGACTGCAGCTCGAGCAGCGCGGCGAACAGCGCGCCGGACGCTCCGCCGTGGCAGATCCGGATCGGCCCCCCGTCCGCGAGCGGCGCCGGCATGAAGCCGACGGGCACGAGCGCGCGGCACAGGAAGCCGATCAGGGCCAGATTGACGAGAACGTGGCGCATGCCGCGACACCGGGGTCGAGGTCCTGCGCCCGATTCTAGCCCGGCGGTCGTACCGGGTCGTACTTCGGTTAGCCGCAGAGATCAGGCGGCGGCAGGCCCGGGGTCGTCGTCGTTGGGACCTTCCGACGGGGGACCGGCGCGCCCGCGGCGGCGGGAGAGCGGCACGACGACGCCCGGCCCTGCGCCGGGCTCCCGCGACGGCGGGGATTCGTGATCGGAGCCGCTCTGCACCGGCGCTCGGGAAGCCTCGTGGGGCGTGCGGTCGTCCCGATCCATCTCATTCCTGTCGTCTCGACTCATCGTCTTCTCCACGCAAGGCGGTCGAAGCGCATGTGCTGCGAGCCTTCCGGCGAGCCGGACTCGATCGTCGCGGCCGTCAGCGGCTCGCCTGATCCGTTGAGATTCCCCGGCGTGGACGATGACGCTCGCGCGCGTCCACCCGGGGCTACACGCGTCCGAGCAGCGTGCCGGCGCTCGGCTGAAACCGGCGCGAGATGGTTAGCGGGTGCATCGCCCGATCGTCCCCGAAGCCTCCGGGGAAGTCAAACGACGGTGTCGAGGACTTCCGCGCCCTCGGGACCTGCGGGCAGCAGCGCGACGTCGTCGACCGCGTCGATCGTGTCGACCAAGCTGATCGACGTCGCAGCGGATCGACACGCGGTGAAGCGGCTCGGTTGTGATAAGCGGGAGGGGTCGGCAAGGCCTCGTTTAGAGATCGGCGACATGGGTGTCCGGCCCGATTTTTTTGCTAGGATCGGCGCGAGCCGTGATTCGGAACGCTCTGGAACGCAACATGAAACGCGCCACAGTCCTGCTATCGCTTCTCGCCTTGATCGTGACCGCCTGCGTCACGAGCCCGACGGGCCGCCGCCAGCTGATGCTCGTCTCCGAGAGTCAGGCGATCAGCGCGTCGAGGGAAGCGTATCTGGCCCAGATCACCGAGCTCAGCCGCACCGGCAAGCTGGTCACGGACCCGCTCGTGCTGCGGCGCATCGACACGATCACGGGTCGCCTGATCGCCCAGGCCATCGAGATGCGGCCCGATACGGCCGACTGGGAATGGAGCGTCGAGGTCATCGACGAGCCGGACACGGTCAACGCCTGGTGCATGGCAGGCGGCCGCATGGCGATCTACACCGGTCTGATCCAGAAGCTCGACGCGACGGACGACGAGATCGCGCAAGTCATGGGCCACGAGATCGCGCACGCGCTCGCGAATCACACGGCGGAGCGGATGTCCGTGGCGATGGCGACGAACCTGGGCGTCGCGGCTATCGGCGTGCTGTCGGATCGAAGCGAGGCGATGAGCGCCGCGGCGATGGCCGCCGCGCTCGCGGTTCAGCTGCCGAACAGCCGAAGCTCCGAGTCGGAAGCCGACCGCATCGGCATCGAGCTCGCGGCAAGGGCAGGCTACGACCCCAACGCCGCCGTGACGCTGTGGCAGAAGATGGAGCAGAACGCCGGCGGCGGCCCGCCCGCGTTCCTCAGCACGCATCCGAGCCCGGGGCAGCGCCAGGCCACGCTGGCCGCGCTCGCCCCGGAGATGATGCGCTACTACGACCCGGCCGGCGATCACCCGGTCTACCGGCTCAGGCGCACGGCGCCGTGACGGGCGGTTGAAAACGACGAAGGTGTTGGTGGAGCCGGGGAGGATCGAACTCCCGACCTCCGCATTGCGAACGCGGCGCTCTCCCAGCTGAGCTACGGCCCCACGCGGGGAGCGCGCATTCTAGCACCGGAATTCGAAGTCCGGCATACCCCCGCTCCAGAATCTGCACCGGACGCCGGCATAGCGGCCCATGGAGCGGACCCTCGGCAAAGCGATCAGCCGAGAATCGTGACCAGAAGCCGGCGCCGGTGCGGCTTCAGGCGGTGCTCCCAGACGTAGATCCCCTGCCACGTGCCGAGCGCGAGGCGACCGGCGCGAATCGGAATCGTCAGCTCCGAGTGGGTCAGCACGGAGCGCACGTGCGCCGGCATGTCGTCCGGCCCCTCGGCCCGGTGCACGAAGCGCGGGTCGCCGTCCGGCACGAGGTCGCTCATGAACGTCTCGAGATCGCGGCGCACGTCGGGATCCGCGTTCTCGCACAGCATCAGCGAGGCGCTCGTGTGCGCGATGAAGACGTGGCACAGGCCGGTCGCGACGTCCGCCTCCCGGACGGCGCGGGCGACCTCGCCCGTCACCTCGTACGCGCCCCTGCCCTGCGTCGCGACGGTGATCTCTGCGTCGAACACGGCGGCTACTGCATCAAAGCCCTCGGTCCGCCCTCGCTCCCCGGCCATCCCTCGGTATCGCCGAGCGGCGCGCCGAGGCCGTAGCGGAACCGCAATGTCTTGACCTTCCCGAACCACGGGACGATGGCGACGTAAATGTTGTCATACTCGTCCGCTGCGATCTGCGGGACGCGCTTGCTGCCGTGCAGCTCCTCGATCAGCGGAGCGATCGCGTCACCGTGCGTGACGACGAGGACGATATCGCCCTTGTGCGTGCGCAGCACGTCCTCCATGAATGTCTCGGGCGCGTACGGGTTCGCGATCGCGACCTCGACCCCCAGCCGATCCGCGAGCGGCGCCGCCGTCTCCTGCGTCGGAAGGAACGGGCTCGCGTAGATCGCATCGACGCCGGCGACGACGTCCACGTCCGTGAGGAAATCCGCAAGCAGCTCCGCCCGCGCTCGCCCCCGCGCGCTCAGCGTCGGCCCGCCGAGCCCCGAGAACGCTTCGAGATCGCCGGATCCGCCGCGCATCCCGGCGACGGGCGGGTCGGTGTCCGCATGGCGGACGAAGATGATCGTCGTCGTCGCCTGGGATTCGAAGAACCACGCGAGCACGATCGCGCTGAAGACGACGACGAGGATCGTAAACGCTCGGGGGCGGCGACGGCCGCGCGGCTGGATCGGGCGATGCGGCTTCGGCAGCTCGGCCATCCCCCGCCCGCCCTCAACGCGGCGGCGTGCGGCGGGCCGAGCGCTCCGTCACGACCGTGTATTCCGCTTCGATCAGGCGGCCTCCGGCAGCAGTGTCCATGCCGCCCGCCCCTCGGCGGCCGAGCTTGCGCCTGAGCCACCAGAGCCGCACGGAGAATCCGGCGGCCGCGATGACGGCGAGCCCGAAGACCAGGGCGAGAATCACCGCGCCCATCACGACGGCCCCAATCAGCACGACTCCGAAGGCCACGATCGACAGCACCTGGACGAAAGGATTTCCAGAGCTGGCGAGGGCATAGAGGCGATTGCTCATGTTCATGTTTCGATTGTAGCTCACTGCCGGCTCGAAGGCTCCTGCCCGCCGATCCGACGGAACACCCCGTCGAACCAGACGACCCACCCCTGCGCCACGAGGTCGAACTGCTCCATCCGCTGGCGGACGCGGCCGTCCGCGAGCGGCGTCCACGTCGCCCGGAATGCGACGACCTGCTCGGGGTCCACGTACTCCAGCGTGCCCTCCATGTGCATCTCGCCGCTGTCCCGCAGCTCGCCGGTCAGGTCGACCACCGTGCCGCCGGACCCCGTCCAGACATGACGCCACTGTCCTCTGCTTGGAACGAAAAAGCTGAGGCTGGTTCCGGTCGAGCCGCTGACGCGCTCCCACTGCTCGAGAATCGAGCAGCCGCCGTCCCGCTTCGTGATCGTGTCGTAGCCGATCAGCGTGCCGTCGACGCCGCGCACCTCCCAGCGGCCGAGCCAGAAGTCGAACTGGGAAGCCTCGGGCAGCCCGGCGCAGGGATGCACGCGGGCGCGCACGTTGCGCACGATGCGCTCGAAGCGCGGATCCCGGCGAAGCGGGTCGAGCTCCGGACGCTGCTCGAGCACCTCCCGGGCCCGCGTGCCGACGTGGTCGGCGATCTCGAGCGCCTCGAGCGCCGCATCGTGACGGCCGAGCGCGGCGAGGTTCAGCGCGCGCTCGACCTCGATCATCGCTTCCGGCGCCTCGGCGGCCCGCGCCGCCTCGAGCGTCTCGAGCGCCGCATCGTGGCGGCCGAGCTCCCGCTCCGCCTGCGCGATGCGGAGCAGGCTCAGCCGATCCTCCGGGTACTCGGCGAGCAGCTCCCGATAGCCTTCGATCGCGTCCTCCCAGCGCCCCTGCTCGAACGCGAAGTCGGCCGGATGCGCGAGCGGCGCCGTCGGCTCGTCTTCCTGACCGGCGACACCGGCCATCGCGGTCATCAGGCAGAGCAGAACCATGCCGCGGCAGAGCGGTCTCTCGGAAATCGTCATCGCCACCTCCGTCGAGCGCGTATGGTCCGGCGCGGCGGCGACACGTGCAAGGCGCGGACGGCGGATGCTGCCTGCGGGGCCGACGCATCCGCCCGGAGCTGGCACAATATCGATGCGGAGAGGTGGCAGAGCGGTCGAATGCGGCGGTCTTGAAAACCGTTGGCCGGTCACCCCGGCCCGGGGGTTCGAATCCCTCCCTCTCCGCCATCCCCGAACGCCCGCCGACGCCCTTGATCCTGATCTCCCGTTCGTCGCGCTGTCGATTCAGCCCCGCCTCCATCGACTGACGAGTAGGCTGCCGCACGCGCAGCCGAGCCACTCAGCGAAAGGAGAACGCAATGAAAGTCATGGTGCTCGTCAAAGCCACGCCCAGCTCCGAGCGCGGGGAGCTGCCGAGCGAGGAGCTGATTGCCGCTATGGGCAAGTTCAACGAGGAGCTGGTGCGCGCCGGAATCATGCTGGCCGGCGAAGGCTTGAAGCCGAGCTCCGAGGGGGTTCGGGTGCGCTTCAACGGGAGTCGACGACATGTCATCGACGGGCCGTTCGCGGAAACGAAGGAGCTCGTCGCGGGCTATTGGCTGTGGGAGGTCGAGTCGATGGAGCAGGCGATCGAGTGGGTCAAGCGATGCCCGAACCCGATGCCGGAGGAGTCCGAGATCGAGATCCGGCCGCTGTACACCGCTGAGGATTTCGGCGAGGCGTTCACGCCGGAGCTGCGCGAGCAGGAGGAGCGCCTGCGCGCGGAGCTCGCGCGTCAGCAGTCCTGACGTCGCCCTGCTGCCAAAGTCTCTGGGGGCGCGGGTGGCCCGGCAGCAACATTCGTTGGCACGGAACTTGTAATTTTTTCCCGGACGCAGGACGTGTCACGGATGCTGCCGGGTACCGTGCAGCTTTCCGGCCCGGACAGGGACTGTCGGTGGCCGGGGAACGGCGGTACGCATTTTGCGGGAGAAGCAAGATGTCGGGCCATGCCGCCGTATTCAAGGGAGCTCCTCGCGCGCGGCCCCGGAATCGGGACCGTTGCACGCTCGCCGGTCTCGCCGCGCTGGCCGCAGCCGTCAGCGCGGCGCAAGAGCCGAACCAGGCCGTCGAGGAGGTGCTCGTCACCGGCTCGCGGATCGCGCGAAACACGTTCACGACCCCGGCGCCGGTCACCTCCATCGATGCCGAGCAGATCCGTGCCGTCGGCGCGACGAACCTCGGCGAATACCTCGCGCGAGTGCCGCAGACGATCTCCGAGGTCAACAGCTCGAACGAAGTGTTCTCGGTGAACGCTTCAGCGCTGCAGCTCACGGCACTGCGCAATCTCGGCAGCGAGCGCACGCTCGTGCTGTTGAACGGCCAGCGTTTCGTGTCGGGCCTGAGCCCGTCGGCAGGCTACGCGGTCGATCTCAACTCGATCCCGGTGCACATGATCGAGCGCGTGGAGATCCTGACCGGCGGCACGTCGGCGGTGTACGGCTCCGACGCGGTCGCCGGCGTCGTCAACATCATCCTGCGCGACGACTTCGAAGGCGTCGAGGTGTCGACGCAGGGCTACGTGCCGTCGGATGGAGATCGGCAGCGCGCGGACGTGGACGTGACGGTCGGCTCGAACTTCGATCGAGGCAACGCGTGGGTCTCGTTCGGCTACTCGAACGACGAAGGCATGAAGGCGACGGACCGGCCGTTCTCCGCGCTCGACCTCGCGTACTTCCCGGAGGAAGCCGGCGGCCCCGGCTGGCTGTATCTCGGCTCGAGCTTCCCGCCCGAGGGCCGCTTCGGGGACTTCCTCGGCACCGGCGAGCCGTACATCGACAACTCGGGCGGCGATCCCGCGGCCGGCAACGCGTACAACCGCGCGTCCGCGCGCGACCTCGCATCGCCCGTGACCCGCCGCCTGGCGGCCGCCGGCGCCCGTTACGCGCTTGCCGACGGCATCGACTTCTCGCTCGACATCCACTGGTCCGAGGTGAACATCCAGACGGAGTTCGAGCCGTTTCCGCTCGATCTCAACGATCACGTCTGGGATACCGATCGAGGCGGCACGGGCGGCCTCGACGTTGCGGCCTCTCCCCTCCTCCCGGAGCTGCTGCGCCAGAACCTGCTCGCGCAGGGGGTGACGAATCTCAATCAGCTCGGGCTCAACAACACCGCGCGCCGCATCACCGAGTTCGGCCCCCGCGGCAGCGACATCGATCGCACGACCCTGCGCGTGGCCGCGAACCTGGACCTCGAGCTCACGGACGTCATGTCGCTCAACCTGTTCTCGACGTGGGGCAAGACCGACGTCGAGCAGATCGACAACGTCGGCATCAACCGCGAGCGGGCGCGGTTCGCGCTCGACGTCGAGCAGGGCCCGGACGGGCTGCAGTGCGTGGACGAGACCGCGCGTCTGTTCGGTTGCGTGCCGTTCGACGTCTTCGGCCCGAACACGATCTCGCCGGAGGCGGTCGAGTACCTGCGCACGCCGCAGAACCTGAACTCGGAGATCGAGCAGCTCGTCGTCGGCGCGGCGCTCTCCGCCGATACGGCCTGGTCCCTCCGCGGCGGCGAGGTCGGCTACGCAGTCGGCCTCGAATACCGCGAGGAGAAGGGCGCGGAGATCCCGGACGCCACGGCGCAGGCGGGCATCACGACGTCGAACCGCCAGTTCGCGACGGACGGCAGCTACGACGTGACGGAAGCCTTCGGCGAGATCCGCCTGCCGGTCCTCGAGCGGCTCGTGTTCGAGGCCGCGGTGCGGGCGGGCGACTACTCGACGGTCGGCAACGTGACCACGTGGAAGCTCGGCATCGACGCGCCGGCGTTCGACGACCTGCGCTTCCGGGCGACCGTCTCGAGCTCGGTGCGGGCGCCGAACGTCGCAGACCTCTTCTCCGGTCCCGGCGAGACGTTCGAGACGCTGACCGACCCGTGCGCGGGCGTCGACGCGACCACCGAGGGGCGCATCGCGGAGAACTGCCGCTCGATCCCGGCCATCGCCGAACGCATCGCGGCGACCGGTGCATTCACGCTGACGCAGGTGGAGGCGCAGAGCACCGGCGGCTTCGACAGCGGCAACCCGAACGTGCAGGAAGAGACGGCCGACGCGTTCACCATCGGCATCGTCTGGACGCCCTCCGCGATGCAGAACCTGTCGCTCGCGGCGGACTGGTACGACATCGAGGTCAAGGATGCGATCACGTTCGTCAGCCGCAGCGACACCGCGTTACGGTGCTTCGACGTCGACCCGTCCGACTTCGACCCGGAATGCGGCGGACGCCTGCGCCGCGATCCCATGGCGGGCCCCCTCATCGAGGTGAACCGCTCGCCGGTGAACGAGGAGCGCATCGAGACATCGGGACTCGATCTCGAGCTCGCCTACCTGATGGACGTCGGCCCGGGAAGCCTCGGCATGAACGTGCTGTACAGCTACCTGCGCGAGTATCTCGTGACGGCCATCGTCTCCGGCGACGTCAACAAGGAAGACGGCGAGATCGAGTTTCCGAAGAACCGCATGAACATCAATCTCAGCTACGCGCTCGACCGCTTCAACGTGGATTGGCGGATATCGGCGATCGACGAGGTGAAGGACAGCAACGAGCCGGGCTTCGAGAACATCGACGTTCTCGGCAACCCGCTGCCGGAGGACGCGAACACGTGCGGCATGCGCGTGTACAACGACGTGCGGGTGAACTACGGGTTCACGGAGCGGATCGACGCGTTTCTCGGCGTGAACAACCTGTTCGACCGCCAGCCGTGCATCCTCGGTCAATTGACGAAGCACGGTGACGTCGGGATCAACACGAACCCGTCCGTGTACGACATCGACGGCCGTGCGTTCTATATCGGGTTCAACGCGCGGCTTTGACTCGCGGCGCCCCGGAGGGCTCGCCGATCACGGGCGGGTCCTGCCGCCCGCGCTCGGCAGCGGCAGTGCCGTGCGGTCCACGACCCGCTGAAGCGCGAAGCTCGTCTCCACATGATCGACGCAGCCGAGGCTGAGCAGCGACTCGCGCAGGAAGCGGTTGTATCCGTCGAGGTCGGCCGCGACCACGCGCAGCAGGTAGTCGAAGCCGCCGGACATCGCCCAGCACTCCATGACCTCCGGGCAGCGGTGGACGGCGGACTCGAACTCGGCGACCTCGGCTTTCCCCTCGCGCACGAGGCGCACCTCGACGAATGCGTTGACCGGGAGTCCCAGCGCCGCCTGGTCGAGCAGCGTCACGTAGCCGCGGATGATCCCGGCTTTTTCGAGCTGTTGCACCCTGCGCGCGCACGGGGTCGGCGTCAGCGACACCCGCTTCGCGAGGCTCGCGATGCTGATCCGCGCGTTCGCCTGCAGCTCCGCGAGGATCCGCACGTCGATCGCATCGAGTCGCGGCAACGATCGCCCTCCTCTTTGGCCGCTTCGACTACTCTATGCCGCCCGCACGCGGGCAATCCACTATCTCGGCGCCTCCCGCCGCTCATGATTGGCCGCAACGGCTACGCGGTCCGCGCTAGAGTAGGTCTCATCGGTCTCGGGAGGCTCGTGATGGACGAACGAGCTCTTCAGTTCAAGGCAAGGCTCGAGCGCGACGTGCTCGGCCATCCGGTCATCACCGCGAACCCGTACACGTCCTGGTTCCGGCGCGGCGAGCTCGGCGAAATCCAGGCCCGCGCGTTCCTGGTCCAGTTCTCCGTCTTCTCGAACCAGTTCCTCGTGGCGCAGCTCCTCAAGATGCTGAACGCCGATACGCTCGAGGAGATGCGCGAATCGAAGGAGATTCTCGCGAACGAGATCGGCGTCGGCTTCACGGCACGAGCGAACGATGTCGGCCGCGGTTCTCCTATCGGCGAGCTCGGCGATCCGGAGGGCACCATCGAAGGCGGCACGTTCCGCTTCCGCGCGGCGCACTTCGAGCTGCTCGCCCGGATGGCGGGGCAATTCGGCCTCGGGTTCGGCGATCTCGGCAAGCGCCGCTTCGGCACGCCCGAGACGCTCGAGTTCTGCGACGAGCTGATCGGGCTGTACGGCCACGAGGATTACACGGTCGCCGCGGCGGCGTCCTGGGCGGTCGAGAACTGGGCGGCCGCGGGCTTCTGGGACGAGCTCGTCGAGGGCTGGCGGCGCTACGCGGAACGCCGCGGCCTCGTGCCGCTCGACATGGGCTTCTTCACGTGGCATGCGAAGCTCGAGCGCAATCACGCCAGGCATACCGACGACGAGATCGAGCACTTCCTCGAGCAGCGCCCCGTCGACCAGGACGTCTTCGTCGAGCACGCGCGGCGCATGCTCGACGGCGTGCTCGTGTTCTGGCGCGGCCTGGACCGGCAGCGCAAGACCCTGAGCGAAGAGGAGGCCCGTCATGTCGTATGAGAGATCGACGAAGATCGGGCTCCCCCGTCCCGCGCCGCCCACGCGCACGGTCGCCCGGTTCGCCATCCGCTGCACGCAGTTTCTCGACGAGCACGGGCGGCTCGCCGACGATGCGCCGCCCGCCGCCTACGACTTCCCGCGGCTCGTCGCGCACTACCGGCACATGCTGCTGACCCGGCTGTTCGACGCCAAGGCGGTCGCGCTGCAGCGGACCGGGCAGCTCGGCACCTACGCGTCGAGTCTCGGCCAGGAAGCGACGTCGGTCGGAATCGGCGCCGCGATGGCCCGCGAGGACGTGCTGTTGCCGACCTACCGCGAGACGGGCGCGATGCTGGTGCGCGGCGTCGAGATGCGGGAGCTGCTGCTCTATTGGGGCGGCGACGAGGCCGGCATGCGCTACTCGGGGCCGAACGCGCCGCGAGACGACTTTCCGATCTGCGTCCCGATCGCGACGCACGCGCCGCACGCCGTCGGCGTCGCCTGCGCGTTCAAGCTGCGCCGGGAGCCGCGCGTCGCGGTATGCGCGCTCGGCGACGGCGCGACGTCGAAGGGCGACTTCTACGAGGCTTTGAACGCCGCGGGCGTGCTCGAGCTGCCGCTGGTCTTCGTGATCGTGAACAACGAGTGGGCGATCTCGGTGCCGCGCAGCGTGCAGTCGCGCGCGGAGACGCTCGCGCAGAAGGCGATCGCGGGCGGAGTCGAAGGCGAGCAGGTCGACGGCAACGACGTGATCGCGGTCCATGCCGCGATGACGCGCGCGCTCGAGAAGGCGCGCAACGGCGGCGGCCCGCACGTGATCGAGGCGCTGACCTATCGGATGAGCGATCACACGACCGCCGACGACGCGCGCCGGTATCGCTCCGAGGACGAGGTCGAGCGCCGGCGGGCGCGCGACCCGCTGCGGCGCCTCGACGCGTACCTCCGGGCGGCGGGCGCGTGGGACGACGTGCGGGAAGAGGCGCTGCGCGCGGAGCTCGTCGCCGCGGTCGAGCATGCCGTGGCCGACTACCTCGCGACCCCTGCCCGTCCGCCGGAGTCGATGTTCGATCACCTTTTCGAGCGCCTGCCGGCCGCGCTCGAGGCGCAGCGCGAAGCGCTCGCCGCCGGCGGCGAGGATGAGCGCGGGCAGCCGACCGGGCGCGGAGCGGACCGCGAGCTCGCGGCGGGAGGTCGCCGCCATGGCTGAGATCACGCTCGTCGAAGCCGTGACGCTCGCGCTCGCGCACGAGATGGAGGCCGACGAGCGGGTCGTCGTGCTCGGCGAGGACGTCGGCGTGAACGGCGGCGTCTTTCGCGCGACGGCGGGCCTGCTCGAGCGCTTCGGCCCCGAGCGCGTGATCGATACGCCGCTCGCGGAAACGCTGATCGCCGGCATGAGCGTCGGCCTCGCCGCGCAGGGCATGCGGCCCGTCGCGGAGATCCAGTTCATGGGCTTCATCTATCCCGCGATCGACCAGATGCTGAACCACGCGTCGCGGCTGCGCCGGCGCACGCAGGGCCGGCTCACGTGCCCGATGGTGCTCC
>Ga0079224_100004088_pt1 | contig 18673 bp, 16 predicted proteins | sample Stecom2015_FD_80414 | JGI IMG/M metagenome (GOLD analysis project Ga0079224, IMG submission 80414) | Agricultural soil microbial communities from Utah to study Nitrogen management - Steer compost 2015 | ecosystem: Environmental > Terrestrial > Soil > Agricultural land | place: USA: Utah... | reverse complement strand
TGGCGCACGCCGGGGTATCCCGGCCATCCAACTGGTGTCGTGCGGCCTTTCGTGGATACCCGGCACTTGTCCGCCGCCGGCCGCAATCCATCACCGGGTCAATACGCTGCAGTGACCTGACCCCGGGCTTCGCCGGGGTGGCGAAGTCCGGGATCGACACTCCTGGTCGCTGTATCCGCGATCGCCATTGCGAGCGCAGCCAGGCAATCAGAGCGGCACATTCCGGCGCTGGTGGCCCCGCACTCCGCCACTCACCATGATACCGGCAGCGGTGTAACACATCTCCGAAACCTGACCCGCCCGGCGGGGCGCTCAGCCGCCGTTCAGCGACTCCCGCAGGGTTTCCTCGCGCTCGGCGAGTTCCGGCGTGAGCGCATCGCCGAAATCGGCAGCCTCGTACAATGGGCGGATCTCGATCTCGCTGGGGCCGGGCATCGGGTTCGGACAACGCTTCACCCATTCGACGGCCTCGTCCATGTCCTTGACCTCCCACAGCCAGAAGCCCGCGACGAGGTCTGACGTCCCGTAGAACGGGCCATCGATGACGAGGCGCTCGTCGCCGTCGAAGGCGACACGCTTGCCTTCGGAGGAAGGCTTGAGTCCCTCACCCGTCACCAGGATGCCGGCTTCGGCGAGAGCCTCGTTGAAGCGGCCCATCGCCTCGAGCAGTTCGGTCGAGGGCATCACGCCCGCCTCGGATTCCTTGGTCGCCTTCACCAGAACCATCACGCGCATCGTACCGTCAACTCCTCATGTCCGTCTGGAGGCGGCGTCGCCTCCGCGACCGCACCCCACCCACGGCAAGCCTGACCCCGAAAGATGGCGGGAATGGAGCGGGACCGCCTGCTGACGACGGTGGATAGGCGCATGCCGACCCGGAGGCTGCACGGCGGCCACTGCTTCGCGCTGTGGAGGAGCGCCGTCCGCATCACTGCGGCGTGCGACATTATCATGATCGAAAGAGAAGGCACCCGGCCGCTGGCCGGGTGCCGGAGGTATCGGGCGTGCCCGATCGAAGAACGGTCGGCCTGTGCCTAGCAGGCGCCGCCGAAGAACGGCGTGCCGCAGCCGAAGTGCCAGACGAGGGCGCCCCGGGCGACGAACAGGTCGAAGTCATGCTTGTCGGTGAAGCCACCGGCGTATTCGTATTCCTCTTCGCCGTAGAAGTGGGCCAGGAACTCGCCGCGCAGGCTGATGTTGTCAGTGATGCGGAAGTCCATGCCGCCGCCGGCGACGAGGCCAAGATGCGTCTGGCTGTCGACGCCAAGGCCGGTGGCGCGGGCGTCGGCGTCGGCGATGCCGAGGCCGACCGTCACGAACGGCAGCAGCCGGTCGGACAGAGGCATGCCGAGGCGGCCGCGAATCGTTCCCACCGGTTCGACGTCGAAGTCGTCGATGGCGCCGGAGGAGCCGTCCACTTCGCCGAAGCTGACGTCACCCTCGATGCCGAAGACGAGGTTGCCGCTCTGCCACTGGCAGCCGCCGAGGGCGCCGTAGAGCACGCCGTCGCCGTCGATGCTCACGTCCGGAGCGCCGTCGAGGTTACCATCATGGTCGAACCAGGCACCGCCGCCGTGGCCGCCGATGTAGCAGCCGGACCAGCTCGGTACATAGGCCTCGATGTAGGGTTCGGGTGGAGGTGTGAAATCCGCCGCACTGACAGTCGTTGCCGGAGTGCCGGAAAGGATCATCGCTGCCGCACAGGCTGCCGGACCGAGCAGTCTCTTGATCATGCTGTAAATCCCCAGTCTGCCAGAGCCGACTATTCGGCTCCCTCTGGTGTCGGATCATGTCACGCCCTTGTTTCCAGTCAATTAACCGGAAGCCCTTTCTGCCTTCTGGCGCACGTTTGGCAACAAGCGTTGTATCATTGTCACACCCAGGGTATGCGGCCGGATGGCACCGCGACAGGCGGCCGGGTGCGTGCATGCGTTGACTTTGCCGCCGACAGCCGCCAGATATCGGGCGTTCGCGGCGCCCGGCCGCAACCGCTTACCTGCGTGGTATGCAGAGAGTGAGCAAGGAGACACCTTCCCATGACCACCGTAACTCTCCCTGACGGCGCCAAGCGCGAGTATCCGCCGCTGGTGACCGGTGCCGACATTGCCGAGTCGATTTCTAAGTCGCTGGCCAGGAAGGCCGTGGCGATGGTCGTCGACGGCCGCCTGGCCGACCTGCACGATCCTGTGCCGCATGACGCCACCGTCGAGATCGTGACCCGCGACGACCCGCGCGCGCTGGAGCTCATTCGCCATGACGCGGCCCACGTGATGGCAGAGGCGGTGCAGCGGCTGTGGCCCGACACCCAGGTCACCATCGGCCCCGTGATCGAGAACGGATTCTATTACGACTTCGCGCGCGACGAGCCGTTCCGGCCCGAGGACCTCGAAGCGATTGAGGCGGAGATGCGCCGCATCATCGCCGAGGACAAGCCGTTCACCAAGGAGGTGTGGGACCGCGAGACCGCCAAGCGCGTGTTCGCCGAAAAGGGTGAGACGTTCAAGGTCGAGCTGGTCGACGCGATTCCCGAGGGCGAGGAGATACGCATCTACAGCCAGGGCGAGTGGTTCGACCTGTGCCGTGGCCCGCACATGACGTCGACCGGGCAGGTGGGTACCGCGTTCAAGCTGCTCAAGCTTGCAGGCGCCTACTGGCGCGGCGACCCGCGCAACCCGATGCTGCAGCGGATCTACGGCACGGCGTGGGCCAGCGAAGCGGACCTGAAGCGCTACCTCACCATGCTGGAGGAGGCCGAGAAGCGCGATCACCGCCGCCTCGGCCGCGAGATGGACCTGTTCCACTTCCAGGAGGAGGCTCCCGGCGCCGTCTTCTGGCATGCGCGGGGCTGGACCCTGTTCCAGGAGCTGATCGCCTACATGCGCCGCCGCCAGGACGCGGCGGGCTACGAGGAAGTCAACTCGCCTGACATGATGGACCGCAGCCTGTGGGAGCTCTCCGGCCACTGGGAGAAATTCGGCGAGAACATGTACGTCGCCGAAACCCCGGACGAGCGTGTGTTTGCGCTCAAGCCGATGAACTGCCCGGGGCACGTGCAGATCTTCAAGAACGGGCTCAAGAGCTATCGCGACCTCCCGGTGAAACTCGCCGAGTTCGGCAAGGTCCACCGCTACGAACCGTCGGGCGCGCTGCACGGGCTGCTGCGGGTGCGCCATTTCACCCAGGACGACGCCCACATCTTCATCTCCCGCGACCAGATCACGGAAGAGTGCGTGGCGGTGCACGAACTCATGCTGTCGATCTACCGCGACTTCGGTTTTGACGAGGTGGTGGTCAAGTTCTCCGACCGGCCGGAGAAGCGGGTCGGTGCCGACGAGGTGTGGGACGAGGCCGAGGCGGCGCTGAAGCATGCGGTCGAGACGACCGGCCAGAAGTACGACCTCAACCCGGGCGAGGGGGCCTTCTACGGGCCGAAGCTCGAATACGTGCTGCGCGACGCGATCGGCCGCGAGTGGCAGTGCGGTACCCTGCAGGTCGACCTCAACCTGCCGGAACGCCTTGGCGCGTTCTACATCGGTCCCGACGGCGAGAAGCACGTGCCGGTCATGCTGCACAGGGCAATGTTCGGCTCCCTGGAGCGCTTTGCCGGCATCCTGATCGAGCATCATGCGGGCCATCTGCCGCTGTGGCTGGCGCCGCTGCAGGCGGTGGTGGCGACCATCACCTCCGATGCCGACGACTACGCGGTCGAGGTGCGCGACGCCTGCCGCCGGGCAGGGCTCAGGGTCGAGGCGGATCTCAGGAACGAGAAGATCAGCTACAAGGTGCGCGAACACTCGGTGGCGAAGGTGCCGGTGATCGTGATCGTCGGTCGCCGCGAAGTGGAGGAGCGCAGCGTCAACATCCGCCGGCTTGGCTCGCGCGACCAGACGTCCGCCTCTCTCGAGGATGCCGTGCGGGAACTCGCGGCCGAAGCCGTCCCGCCCGACCTCAGGCGCCACTGACCGTCAGGCGGCGGCGGAGCGCGGGGGCCGCGCGCACGCGACCCGATCCGTCACACCGCGCGCAGCAGGACGTGGCGCTTGCGCCCGAACGACAGCTTCACCGTGTCGTCGGCGCCGAGGCTCGACGCGTCGATCACCGCGCGCTCGTCGGTGACCGGGGCGTCGTTGACGCGGATGGCATTGTTGGCAATGGCGCGCCGTACCTCGCCGTTCGACGCTGCGAGGCCCGCTCGCACGAAGGCGGAAAGGACGCCGATCCCGGCATCGAATTCCTGCCTCGGGATTTCGACGGTCGGCAGGCCGGCCGCGGCATCGCCCAGCTCGAAGGTCTGTCGTGCGGTCTCCGCCGCGGCATCCGCCGCCGCGCGGCCGTGCAGGAGCGCGGTGGCCTCGTTGGCCAGCACCTTCTTGGCCTCGTTGATCTCCTGGCCCTGCAGGGCCTCAAGCCGCGCGATCTCGTCGAGTGGCAGCTCGGTGAACAGCCGCAGGAACCGGCCCACGTCGCCGTCCTCGGTGTTGCGCCAGAACTGCCAGTAGTCCCACGGCGAGCGCATCTCCGCATCGAGCCATACGGCGCCGGCGGCGGTCTTGCCCATCTTCGCCCCCGACGAGGTGGTGAGCAGCGCAGTGGTCAGCCCGTAGAGCTGGGTGCCGTCGACGCGGCGGGCGAGCTCGATGCCGTTGACGATGTTGCCCCATTGATCGGAGCCGCCCATCTGCAGGATGCATCGGTAATTGCGGTTCAGTTCGACGAAGTCGTAGGCCTGCAGCACCATGTAGTTGAATTCGAGGAACGACAGCGGCTGTTCGCGGTCCAGCCTGAGCTTCACCGCGTCGAAGGTGAGCATCCGGTTGACCGAGAAGTGGCGGCCGTAGTCGCGCAGGAACTCGATGTAGTTGAGCCGGTCGAGCCAGTCGGCGTTGTTCACCATGATGGCGTCTGTGGGGCCGTCGCCGAACGCGAGGAAGCGGTCGAACACGCGCCGGATGCCGGCGATGTTGGCGGCGATCTGCTCGTCGCTCAGGAGCCGGCGTTGCTCCTCCTTGCCGGACGGATCGCCGATCTTGGTGGTGCCGCCGCCGATCAGCACGATCGGCCGATGGCCGGTCTGCTGCAGCTTGCGCAGCATCATGATACCAAGCAGATTGCCGACGTGGAGACTGGGTGCGGTACAGTCGAAGCCGACATAGCCGGTGATCGGTCCAGCGTGGGCTGCGGTATCGAGCCCCTGCGGGTCGGAGCACTGATGGATGTAGCCGCGGTCCTCCATCACCCGGAGGAAGGCGGATTGGTAGCTGGTCATGCGGATCGAGCCGGTATTTTCGGGTGGTTGGGACAGTCAGGGCTGATGTAGCAACATCGGCCGTCAAATGCACGGGAAAGACACGTGATTTCCGACTACCTCGCGATCGGACTGATGAGCGGTACCTCGATGGACGGGGTTGACGCTGCGCTGATCGAGACCGATGGGGAAGGGCTCGTCGATACCGGTCCCGGAATTACGCTTGCCTATCCGCCCGACCTCGTCACCCTGATCCGCGAGGCGGCCGTGACCGCACGCACGATCACCGACCGCCTGGCGCGGCCGGAGCCGCTGGCGACCGCTGAACGGCGGCTGACGGAACTCCATGCCGAGACCGTGCACCGGCTGCTCTCGATTGCGGATGTCAAGCCGCGCGAGGTCGACCTGATCGGCTTTCACGGCCAGACAGTCCTGCATCGGCCGGAGGCGGGACTCACAATCCAGCTCGGCGACGGGCCGCTGCTTGCGTCGATGACCGGTATCGACACGGTGGCGGATTTCCGTGCCGCCGACGTGGCCGCCGGTGGTCAGGGGGCGCCCCTTGCGCCGGCGTTTCATCGCGCCCTCGCCGGGCGCGTAGGCGATCGTCCGGTGGTGTTCCTGAACATAGGCGGGGTGGCCAATCTCACCTTCATCGGTGCCGACGGTACGCTGTCGGCATTCGATACCGGTCCCGGCAACGCGCTTATCGACGACTGGGTGCGCGCCCGCACCGGCGCGTCATGCGATGTCGACGGCGAGCTCGCTGCACGCGGTTCCGTTGACCACACGGTACTGACGGCGCTGCTCGACGATGACTACTTCGGCATGCCGCCGCCCAAATCGCTCGACCGCGACCATTTCGCCGGCGCCGCCCTAGACGGATTGAGCCTCGAGGACGGGGCGGCGACGCTGACCGCGTTCACCGCCGCCGGTGTTGCCCGCGCCATCGCCCATCTGCCGGCGGCGCCGCGGCTGTGGATCGCGTGCGGAGGCGGCCGGCACAACACGGCGCTGATGGCTGCCTTGCGCCGGTATCTGCCCGGCCGGGTGGTGGCGGCCGAAGATGCAGGAGTGGAGGGTGACTACGTCGAGGCGCATGCGTTCGGCTATCTCGCCGTACGGTCGCTCAAGCGGCTGCCGCTGTCGTGGCCGTCGACGACCGGGGTGCCGTCGCCGCTCACCGGCGGCGTCCTCTGCTGCGCACCGGGACGCTGAGGTCGGTAGCGGCGAAAGTCGCAGGGACCGACCTCCCCCCAGACACGCGCCGCCCGGGAGGGCCGCGATCACGTCGACGGGCGGGGCTCAGGCAGCCTCGTCGGCGGCGAGGCGCTTGTCGAGGTAGCTCTCGACCGTGTGCATGAGCTCCTCGGTCTTGTCCTCGAAGAAGTGGTTGGCATCGGGAATGGTCACGTGATCGATGACGATGCCGCGCTGGGTCTTCAGCCGGTCAACGAGCTTCGTCACTTCCGCGGGCGGAACGACCGAGTCGTTCGCGCCATTGACCATCAATCCCGACGACGGGCACGGCGCGAGGAACGAGAAGTCGTAGAGGTTGGCGGGCGGTGCGACCGATATGAAGCCGTCGATCTCCGGGCGCCGCATCAGGAGCTGCATGCCGATCCAGGCGCCGAACGACACGCCGGCGATCCAGCAGGTGCGGGCGTCCCGATTGTAGATCTGGAGCCAGTCTAGGGCGGCGGCCGCATCGGACAGTTCGCCGAGCCCGTTGTCGAACAGGCCCTGGCTGCGGCCGACGCCGCGGAAATTGAAGCGCAGCACCGAGAAGTTCCGCCGCACGAAGGCATAGAACAACTGGTGCACGACGGGATTGTTCATCGTGCCGCCGAACTGCGGATGCGGATGCAGGATGATCGCAAGCTTGCCGTTTGGCGACTTGGCGTGGTGATAGCGCCCCTCGAGACGTCCGGCGGGGCCGTTGAAGATGACTTCCGGCATGTTCTCTTGTTCAGCTGACCTCAGGTTACCCGACGAGCGCGCCGGCAGGGTCGCGGGCTGGCGGGTTGCTCCGCGCGCACAGCAGCCGACCGCGCACTCCATTGGCGCGCTCTCCCAACACACTGATGTGTGAGAGAAAATTCCGAATTCGGCCGATTACTTGACTCGTATAGTCGGACAATCTATATCCAAACTTAGAACGGTTCGAGATTCCGGCGGCGCTTCCGACGGGCTGTCGCGGCACCAGTGCGAACAGGGCCGGCAGACCGGCGCGCCGGGGGTACATATCATGGATCACGGCGGTTTTTGCAAGCTGACCGGGCGGTTCGTCGCCTGCAGCGGCCGATGGTCCGGCGGGTTCCGGCCGCCGCATCGTGCTCACGGCCGGAGCGGACGAAGGCACGAGCCCTGGCGGTTCGGGAGAAGGACGATCAGGCGATGAAGCTCAGTACCCGCGGACGGTATGCGGTCATGGCGATGGCCGACATCGCGCACTATTCAGCCGGCGATCCGATCCCGCTTGCCGAGATCGCCGAGCGCCAGAACATCTCGCTCGCCTACCTCGAGCAGCTCTTCCTTGGTTTGCGCAAGGGCGGCCTGGTCGACAGCGTGCGCGGTCCCGGTGGCGGGTATAGGCTTGCCCGGCCCGCCGACGAGATCCGCATCGCCGACATCGTGTTTGCGGTCGACGAATCGCTGAAGGTGACCCGGTGCGATGACAGCTCGCCGATGGGATGCTTGCCGAACGGCCGCTGCCTCACCCACGACCTGTGGGAGGAACTGGGGCGCCAGATCCATATCTTCCTCGCCTCGGTGAGCCTCGGCGACGTGATCAACAAGCGCGTACTGGGGCTGGCGCAACCGGTATTGCCGGCGGTCCACCGCGGCGAGCCGGCAACGGCGGATGAGCAGAGGCTCGACGGCTGACAGGTTCGATGAACGCGCAGCGGACATATCTCGACTACAACGCCACCGCGCCGGTGCGGCCCGCGGTCCGCGAGGCGATGGTCGAGGCACTCGCGACTGTCGGCAATCCGTCGTCGGTCCATGCCGAAGGCCGCGCCGCGCGCGGCCGCGTCGAGGACGCGAGACTCGAGGTGGCGGCACTCGTCGATGCCGATCCGCAGGACGTGATCTTCACCAGCGGCGGCACCGAGGCCAACGTGCTGGCGCTGAGGGGCGCCATTGCCGGACAGGGTGTCGAGACGCTGATCGTCTCGGCGATCGAACATCCGAGCGTGCTGCAGACCGCGCGCCTGGCCGGTGTGCGGACGCTCGAGATTCCGGCCGCCGCGGACGGTGCGATCGAACTCGATGCGCTGGCCGCGTGCCTTGCACGCGCGGACGGGCGCTGCCTCGTCTCGGTGATGGCCGCCAACAACGAGACCGGCGCCGTACAGCCGGTGGAGGAAGCTTCTGCACTCGCCCGCGACCACGGCGCGCTGATGCATGTGGACGCCGTCCAGGCGGCCGGACGGCTGGCACTCGGCCCGATGACGTCCGGCGCCGACATGATCACGCTTTCGGCCCACAAGATCGGTGGTCCGCAGGGCATCGGCGCGCTCATCGTGCGTGACGGGGCGGATCCGGCGCCGGTGCTGACCGGAGGCGGCCAGGAGCGCCGTCTGCGGGCGGGTACCGAAAACGTGGCGGCGATCGCGGGGTTCGCGGCCGCGGCCGCGTGTGTCCGCAAGGAGACTGAAGAGCCCGGCCGGCTGGCGGAGATGCGCGACCGGCTCGAGGCCGACATCGTCGCCGACATCGACGGTGCGGTGGTGTTCGGAAGCGGGACCGTCCGCCGGCTTGCCAACACCACCTGCCTGGCGGTGCCGGGCATCAGCGCCGAATTCCTCGTCATGGCGCTCGACCTGGCCGGCTTCGCGGTGAGTTCGGGGGCCGCCTGCTCGTCGGGCAAGGTCACCCGGTCGCACGTGCTGGAGGCCATGGGCATCGAGCCGGCTCTCGCCGCGGGCGCCATACGGGTGAGCACCGGCTGGGCTACGACGCCCGACGAGATCGCCCGGTTTTCGCAGGCACTGAAGGATATCTGCACCCGTGAAGCTGCCCGGAGCGGCCTCGCGGCCTGACGGGACAACGCAACACGAGTAACTGGAGAAGGGAATGGCGGCAGCAGTCGAACAGAGCACGGTGGAGCAGGTCCGCAACCTGCATGTCTCGGAGTACAAGTACGGCTTCTACACCGACATCGAGACCGAGAAGGCACCCAAGGGCCTGAACGAAGGCACGATCCACTTCATCTCCGAGAAGAAGGGGGAGCCGAAGTGGATGCTTGAATGGCGGCTCGAGGCCTATCGCCGCTGGCTGACCATGGAGCAGCCGACGTGGGCGAAGGTCCAGCATCCGCCGATCGACTACCAGGACCTCTACTACTACGCGGCGCCGAAGAAGAAGCCGGGGCCGAAGAGCCTCGACGAGGTCGATCCGGAGCTCCTGCGCACTTACGAGAAGCTCGGCATTCCGCTGAAGGAGCAGGAAGTGCTGGCCGGCGTCGAGGGCGCCCGGGTCGCCGTTGACGCGGTATTCGACAGCGTTTCGGTGGTCACGACCTTCCAGGAGGAACTGGCCAAGGCCGGGGTCATCTTCTGCCCGATTTCCGAGGCGCTGCGCAAATACCCCGATCTGGTGCGCAAGTACCTGGGCACGGTGGTGCCGATCACCGACAACTTCTTCGCCACCCTGAACTCGGCGGTGTTCTCCGACGGTTCGTTCGTCTACGTGCCGGAAGGCGTGCGCTGCCCGATGGAGCTGTCGACCTATTTCCGCATCAACGAACGGCAGACCGGCCAGTTCGAGCGCACCCTGATCATCGCCGACAAGGGCTCGTACGTGAGCTACCTTGAGGGCTGCACCGCGCCGCAGCGCGACGAGAACCAGCTTCACGCCGCGGTCGTCGAGCTGATCGCGCTCGACGATGCCGAGATCAAGTACTCGACGGTGCAGAACTGGTATCCCGGCGATGCCGAGGGCAGGGGTGGCGTCTACAACTTCGTCACCAAGCGCGGCGACTGCCGGGGCAGGAACTCCAAGATCTCGTGGACCCAGGTGGAGACCGGCTCGGCCATCACCTGGAAGTACCCGAGCTGCATCCTGCGCGGCGACGACAGCCGCGGCGAGTTCTACTCGATCGCCATCTCCAACGGCCACCAGCAGGTGGACTCCGGCACCAAGATGATCCACCTCGGCAGGAACACCTCCAGCCGGATCATCTCCAAGGGCATTGCCGCAGGCGTGTCCTCCAACGCCTACCGCGGGCTGGTGTCGGCGCATCGCCGGGCCACCGGGGCGCGCAACTTCACCCAGTGCGACTCGCTGCTGATCGGCGACCGGTGCTCAGCCCACACGGTGCCCTACATCGAGGCGAAGAACCCGACCGCGCACTTCGAGCACGAGGCAACCACGTCGAAGATTTCCGACGACCAGCTGTTCTACTGCCTGCAGCGCGGGATCGGCGAGGAGGAGGCCGTGGCGCTGATCGTCAACGGCTTCTGCAAGGAGGTGCTGCAGCAGCTGCCGATGGAATTTGCCGTCGAGGCGCAGAAGCTCGTCGGCATCTCGCTGGAAGGGAGCGTGGGATGATTCCGAACGCGGCGACCGGCGCCGGCCCGGCGGCGGTCCCCGATCCGAAATGACGTCTGAACCCCAAAACCGAAACGAAAACAGTGGCTATGCTTGAAATCAGGAATCTGCATGTGAAGGTCGGGGATCGCGAGATCCTGCGTGGATTCGACCTGACGGTGAACGCCGGCGAAGTGCACGCGATCATGGGTCCCAACGGATCGGGCAAGTCGACCCTGTCCTACCTGCTGGCGGGACGCGAAGGCTACGAGGCGACGGAGGGCTCGGTAACTTACGGCGGCCGCGATCTCCTCGAGATGGAGCCGGACGAGCGTGCCGCCGCGGGCATCTTTCTCGCCTTCCAGTATCCGATCGAGATCCCGGGCGTCACCACGATGACGTTCCTCAAGACCGCGCTTAACGCCCAGCGGGCGGCGCGCGGCGAGGAGGAGCTTCCGACGCCGCAGTTCATGCGCCTGGTGCGCGAGAAGTCCGAGGCCCTGAAGATTCCGCAGGAGATGCTCAGGCGCCCGGTCAACACGGGATTCTCCGGCGGCGAGAAGAAGCGGGCCGAAATCCTCCAGATGGCGGTGCTCGAACCGCGCCTGTGCGTGCTTGACGAGACCGACTCCGGGCTGGACATCGACGCGCTCAAGATCGTTGCCGACGGCGTCAACGCGATGCGTTCGCCGGACCGGGCGATGATCGTGATCACCCATTATCAGCGCCTCCTCAACTACATCGTGCCGGACCAGGTGCACGTGCTTTCCGCCGGCAGGATCGTCCGTTCCGGCGGGCAGGAACTGGCGCTCGAGCTGGAGGAGCGCGGCTACGCCGACTACGAAGCCGACGCCGCCTGAGGGGAAAGATGAACATTCAGACACGACAGATCACGCCGGCCGAGGCAGCCTACATGCAGGCGCTGGAGGACGGCAGCGGGCGGGACACCCCGTCCGCCGCCTGGCTCGATGCCCGGCGCGCGGCCGCTGCCGATCGCTTCGCCCGGCTCGGCCTGCCGCACCGGCGCCTCGAAGAGTGGCGGTGGACCGATCTCCGGACAGCCCTCGACCGGGCCTATCCGCCGGTCGGCCGGGACGAGGCGGGGCGGCCGCAGGCGATCGCCTCGCCGCTCGCAGCGCTCGACCGCCATCTTGCGGTGTTCGTCAACGGCCGGTTCCGGCCCGACCTGTCCGACCTCGAAGGTCTGGGCGATGGCGTGACCGTGCTGTCGCTCGCCGATGCCGTGGCGTCGGCTCCGGCATGGCTGCGAGACAACCTGTCGGAGGTCTATCCGCAGCCCGACGATGCGGTTGCCGCCCTCAACGAGGCCTTCATGGCCGATGGCGCGGCCATTCATCTCGAGGCCGGTGCGCGGGTGGAGAAGCCGATCGAACTCCTGTTCGTGACCGACGGCGGCAGGCCGGGCACGGTATTCGCCCGCAACCTGATCGTGGCCGGGCCCGGCGCGCGCGCGCTCATCCTCGAGACCCACGTCGGCACCGGCGAAGTGCCGTACGTGACCAACGTGACCACGGAGGTGACGCTGGCCGACGGCGCCGACATCGATCACATCCGGCTGCAGGACGACGGCGCCGATGCCGTTCACCTCTCCAACCTGCACGTCCGGACGGCGAAGGATGCCGACTACCAGAGCTTCACCCTGTCGCTCGGCGCCCGGCTCACCCGCAACCAGGGCTTCGTGCATCTGGCGGGCAAGCGCGGACACGCGACCGTATCCGGCTCCTGCGTGCTTACGGGCCGCCAGCACTGCGACACCGCTCTCCTGGTCGACCATGCGGTGCCCGAATGCACCAGCCGCGAGCTGTTCAAGTGCGTCATGGATGACGACTCGCGCGGTGTCTTCCAGGGCAGGATCGTGGTCCGGCAGGATGCGCAGAAGACCGACGGAATGCAGATGTCGCGCGGGCTTCTGCTGTCCGAGCGGGCCGAGTTCGACGCCAAGCCGGAACTGGAGATCTTTGCCGACGACGTCCGCTGCACGCACGGGGCGACCTCGGGCCAGATTGACGGCAACCAGCTGTTCTACCTGAGAAGCCGCGGCATTCCCGAGCCGGAGGCCCGTGCTCTCCTGATCAAGGCGTTCGTTGCCGAGGCGATCGACGAGATCCCGAACGAGGACGTGCGCGCCATCTACATGGACGCGGTGGCGGCGAAGCTGGCCGCGGGAGGAGACGGACTATGAACGATGCGGCGCTCAAGGGCCTGCCCGATGCCGCGACGGAGGCATACGACGTCGATCGCATACGCGCCGATTTCCCCATCCTGTCGCGCGAGGTGTATGGCCAGCCGCTCGTCTACCTCGACAATGCCGCCTCGGCGCAAAAGCCGCGCCAGGTGATCGACGCGGTTCGCCACGCATACGAGTCCGAATACGCCAACGTCCACCGCGGTCTGCACTACCTCAGCAACACCGCGACCCAGAACTACGAGAACGCCCGCGAGGCGGTGCGCCGCTATCTCAACGCTCCGCGAACCGAGCAGATCGTGTTCACCCGCAACGCGACCGAGGCCATCAATCTGGTCGCGGCAAGCTTTTCCGGTCCGCGCATCGGCGAGGGCGACGAGATCATCCTGTCGATCCTTGAACACCACTCCAACATCGTGCCGTGGCACTTCCATCGCGAACGCAAGGGAGCGGTGCTCAAGTGGGTGCCGTGCACCGGCGAGGGCGACCTCGTGCTCGAGGAGTACGAAAGGCTGTTCACGGATCGGACGCGGATGGTCGCGATCACCCAGATGTCGAATGCGCTGGGAACGATCACGCCGATCAGGGAGATCATCCGCATCGCCCACGATCACGGGGTGCCGGTGCTGGTCGACGGCAGCCAGGGGGCGGTCCACCTGGAAGTCGACGTCCAGGAACTGGACTGCGATTTCTACGTGTTCACCGGCCACAAGGTCTACGGGCCGTCCGGCATCGGTGTGCTGTACGCCAAGCAGCAGCATCTCAACGCCATGGAACCCTACCAGGGCGGCGGCGAGATGATCGGCTATGTGACGACCGACGAGATCACCTATGCCGAGCCGCCGCACCGGTTCGAGGCCGGAACGCCGGCCATCGTCCAGGCGATCGGGCTGGGGGTTGCGCTCGACTACGTGATGGATATCGGCCGTGCGAGGATCATGGCGCACGAGGCAAGGTTGCGCGACTACGCCGAACAGCGGCTGGGCGAGATCAACAGCCTGAAGGTGCTGGGCACGACGCGCAACAAGGGCGCCATCTTCTCTTTCGAGCTCGAGGGTGCGCACCCGCACGACATCTCCACGATCATCGATCGGTCGGGCGTCGCGGTACGTGCCGGTACCCATTGTTGCGAACCGCTGCTCGCCAGGTTCGGAGTTACCGCCACCTGCCGGGCATCGTTCGGCATGTACAATACCCTCGAGGAAGTGGACCGGCTGGCGGATGCGCTGCGCAAGGCGGCGACATTCTTTGGATGAGGCAACGTGCCATGACGGAGAGAGACGTACTGGACGTGACGGGAAGCGCGAGCAACGAGCCGCAGACGGCGGAAGGCGGGTCGACGGTGCCGCGTGCCCAGACCAGCACCATCCCGCAGGAGGAACTCGACCGTCTCACCGACGACATGGTGGCCGCCCTCAAGACGGTCTACGATCCCGAGATCCCCGTGGACATCTACGAACTTGGACTTATTTATAAGATCGATGTCGACGATGACCGGAACATAGAGATCGACATGACGCTTACGGCACCCGGCTGCCCGGTTGCCGGCGACATGCCGGGATGGGTCCAGGACGCGGTCAGTTCCCTCCCCGGAGTGAACCAGGTGAAGGTCAATCTCGTGTTCGACCCACCGTGGGATCCGAGCCGAATGTCGGATGAGGCGCGGGTCGCCCTGAATTTCTGGTAGGATCGAAGGAGGTCCCTGTGACAGCACGCCCGAGACCGAAAGTGGTGACGCTTACGGACGCGGCGGCGCGTCGCGTGAAGGAGATCATGGAACGCTCAGGCGGCAACGTCGTGGGCGTTCGCGTCGGCGTCAAGAATGGCGGCTGTGCCGGCATGAGCTACACGATGGAGTACGCCGAGTCCGTGAACCCGCTTGACGAGGTGGTGGAGGACAAGGGCGTGACCATACTGATCGACCCCAAGGCGGTGCTGTTCCTGCTTGGCACCGAGATGGACTACAGGGTCGAGAAGCTGTCGGCCGGCTTCGTCTTCAACAATCCCAACCAGACCAGCGCCTGCGGCTGCGGGGAATCGGTGACGCTTACGCCGGCCAGCCTGCCCGAGGACTTCGCGGCGAGCCGTCAGTCTCCGCCGCAGGGCTGACAGCCCCGCGAACGGGATCAGGCGGCACGCCTGTTCGCGGTTTCCGGATCGGTTTCAGAACGAACGCGGTTCCGACCGCCGCGCTTGGCGGTGTAGAGGCATGCGTCGGCGCGACAGATCAGGGCCTCGGGATCCTCGCCTGCCCGGTGACGTGCCACCCCCCATGACATCGTGATGAACCCGAGCTCGCGGCCGGTGGACTTCCGGATCAGCCGCTTCGACATCAGCGTCTTGCGGATCCGATTGGCGATGGCCACGGCCTGCTCGAGGGTGGTATCCGGCAGCAGCACCGCGAACTCCTCGCCGCCGAAGCGCGCCGCGATACCATGCTCTCCCACCACCGTGGTGATGCACGAAGCGACCAGCTTCAGCACCTGGTCGCCGGTCTGGTGGCCGTAGGAATCGTTGAACTTCTTGAAATGATCGATGTCGCCGAGGAGCAGGCACAGTTCGCCGTCACCGTCCTGTGCGGATTCGAGTGCCAGCCTGTCCAGCTTCTCGTGAAAGCCCTTGCGATTGGTGATGCCGGTAAGCGGGTCGGTGCGCGATTCGATGAGGGCCGTTTCCAGACTCCGGTTCAGCTCGGAGATTTGCGCGCGTGAGACCTGAAGATGCTGCTTCAGCTCACTGTTGTATTGTTCCATTTCCCGGGTGGCGGTGACCAGCGTCGTGACGATGGCGCGAACCGATGAGAAATCGTCGGCACCGTCCAGTTCCGCCGACATGTTGCCGAGTTCCCGCCCATAGTCCGTGGCCCGACCGCGCGCTGCCTCGATCATGTCGAGGACCCCGTCCATCTCGCCCTTCAACTGGACGGACAGTTCACGCATCTCCTGCTCGTCCGTGCGCGGCGCAAGGAACAGGTCATGGATGCGGCTTGCGTCGTCCTCGGTCAGCGTGCCCGCCTGGGCAACGGCCCGATCGACTGCTTCGACGAGGGTAGGATTGTCGCCGCCCGCATAGGTAAACCATATGGCGTAATTGCGCGGCGTTGGCGGACAGCGTTGTTCGACCATCAGGCGCAGGGCTTCATCGGCCTGCGCAACCGATCTCTCGTAGCTGTCGATATCCTTCACGGGCGGTACCGCTCGTTGTGGCGCTGGTGGTCGCCCGGTCTTGCCGGGCGACGCAGCCACTATCGATGTCCGCCGTTACGGTTCGGTAAATTGTCGCGCCGGATGATCGTACAGGGGCCGTGCGGCTGGCGCCGCAAACGCCCATGCTTTTTGGCGCGCCCGTTGCGCTCGCGAATCAGCTGATGCCGCGCAGCAGAAAGGCCGGCACGTGCCCGCCCATCGCCGCCCGTGCGCGTTCCACGACCGGCGCCTGATGCGGCCTCGCCGTATCGCGCTCGGTTACGGCAGCCTTCGGCTTGCTGCCGCTTGCCGCCTTGGCGGGAGCCGGCTTGCGCTCCCGTGCAGACGCCCCGTTCTCGGCCCCTCGCTGTTTCGTCGCCGGGGCCGCCCCGTTTGAAGCGTGTACCGGCTTTGCGCGACGCGACCGTGATCCGCGCTTGCGCCGTTCGGCCGGTGCGCCGCTCGCGGCATCCGCGGCGGCGTCGGCGGTGACCATGGGGGCCTTGCCGTACCACTCGATCGAGCTGCCAATCAGCCCTTCGATCGCCTTCAGGCGCTTGTCGTCGGCTCCGGTCACGAGGCTGTAGGCCTCGCCCTCGCGCCCGGCCCGTCCGGTGCGGCCGATCCGGTGGACGTAGTCTTCGGGATGGTCGGGCAGGTCGAAGTTGAAGACGTGTGTCACCTCGGGAATGTCCAGGCCGCGCGCCGCGACATCGCTCGCGATCAGGTACTTGACGTTGCCGTCCCGGAACCCGGCAAGGGTGTCCATGCGGGCGCGCTGGTCCATGTCGCCGTGCAGCGCACGCGCATTGTCAAGCCCGAAGCGGCGGCACGCCTTTTCGAGGAGATCGACGTCGCGCTTGCGGTTGCAGAACACGATGGCGTTCTTGACGTCCAGTTCCGCCAGCAGCGCCCGGAATGCTTCGGCCTTGGCCTCGAAGCCGGACGGAGCCTTTACCCAGTGCTGGCGAATGGTGTCGACGACGCTGCTCGGAGGCGCGACTTCGATCTTGACCGGGTTGTGCAGGAAGGTGGAGGTGAGGCGCCGGATTTCGGCCGGCATGGTGGCGGAGAAGAAGAGGGTCTGCCGCGTCATCGGCAGCAGCTTGCAGATGCGCTCGATGTCGGGGATGAAGCCCATGTCGAGCATTCTGTCTGCCTCGTCGACGACGAAGATCTCGACCCCGTTGAGCATCAGCTTGCCGCGTTCGAAGTGGTCGAGCAGGCGGCCGGGCGTGGCGATGAGGACGTCGGCACCGCGTGTGAGCTTGCGGTCCTGTTCGGCGAACGAGACGCCGCCGATGAGCAGCGCCACCGTCAGCTTGTGGTTTACGCCGTAGGTTTCGAATGCCTCGTAGACCTGCGCGGCGAGTTCTCTGGTGGGTTCGAGGATCAGCGACCGCGGCATCCTGGCGCGCGATCGACCCGTCTCGAGGCGGGTCAGCATGGGGAGGGTGAAGGATGCGGTCTTGCCGGTGCCGGTTTGTGCGAGGCCGAGGACATCGTGGCCGGCGAGAACGTGGGGTATCGCCTTTTCCTGAATCGGTGTCGGAGTCGTGTAGCCGGCCGCCTCGACCGCAGCCAGCACCTTGGGGCTCAGGCCCAGGTGGTCAAAGCTCATGTAGTGTATACTCGTTTCGGTTTGCTAGAAGCAGAGGGCCGGAATATCGATCTCCCGGGCGAGAGAGCCTCGCGGGAGTAGTAAATTCTGAGGAATCGTCCGACCGTACGTTCATGTATCGACCGCTAACATAGGAACGCGCGGTCGATTGTCAATGGGCGCGCGCTGTTGCCGCCGTTATCTTCAGCGATCGCGCAGCCGCTGCAGGACGGCGTGAAATGCCTGATGCCAGGCATCGAATGCGCGGTTGTCGCGCAGGACCTCGAGGCCGGTGAGCGTGAAGCTGCCGGGGCTTGCGAGTTCCTCGACAAGCTGCGCGGTCGAGGCGTCGGTGCGTTCGCGTGCGATGGTCGCGGCGGCCCGGGTCATCTGCGCGACCAGCAGCCTGGACGTTTCGGGATCGAGTCCCTGCGCGGCGGTTGCCTGCGCCATCTGGTCGATCAGCGCCAGTACCCAGCCGAAATAGCAGGCACTGACGCTCGCGGTCTCGAACGCCTCCTCGGACATCAGCGGAAGGACCGGCCCGCAGCTGGCCAGCAGGCTGCGGGCGACGTCGTTGTCCGGAAAGATGCAGGTCGGGCTTTCTCCGAACTCTGCCGCAATCACCGGCATGGCACGGACGATGTTTGGGCCGCGGATCGTGGCGCGCAGGACGGCACGCGGGACACCGGCGCACAGCGAAACGGCGATCTGGCCCTGTCGCCACGGAAGCGCCTCCGTTGCCTCCGCGACCTGGGGCGGGCGCACCGCCAGCAGCACCACGTCACTGCGCGCGACCAGCGTCGCAGTGTCGGGTGCGATCGCAAGGCCATACCGCTTGCTGAGGGTGTCGGCCACGGCGGCGTTGCGCGGCGACAGCAGCAACCGGTCGCCTGCCACGC